>Ga0315285_10007355_pt1 | contig 11304 bp, 10 predicted proteins | sample YL17G09_36_MG_FD_203698 | JGI IMG/M metagenome (GOLD analysis project Ga0315285, IMG submission 203698) | Sediment microbial communities from Yellowstone Lake, YNP, Wyoming, USA - YL17G09_36 | ecosystem: Environmental > Aquatic > Freshwater > Lake > Sediment | place: USA: Wyoming | collected... | reverse complement strand
ACGACGAAGAACTCGCAAGCCGGTTTAGGTTTCTCAAGGATCACGCCATGGATCGACACAGGCGTTACTGGCATCCTGAAGTTGGCTACAACTATCGTATGACGAATTTGCAGGCCGCGCTCGGGGTTGCGCAGATCGAGCGCTTTGACCAGATAGTGAGAAGAAGACGGGCACTTATAGATGCTTACCGGGATGCGCTTTGGGACCTCCCAGTCGTCGTAAACCCAGCGGAAGAATGGGCTGAGCCTGCGCCATGGCTAGCCAATATGCTGCTGCCGCCCGGGAAGAAGGCAAGCGTAGTGGCTCAAAGACTTCGGCAAATAGGGATCGATACGCGCCCGTTTTTCGTACCACTGAATCAGATGCCACCCTATCGTTCTTACAGGTGCGTAGACGATAGCGGCCGACCAGGTTGTCCTATATCTGCAGACCTTCATGAGCGGGGGATTATTCTTCCTACAGTTCCTTCTATGCCAGTCGAGCCGCTGCTGGATCGGGTCAGCCAAGCGGTGAAGGCTTGCATCGCAACGGACTAAGGGCAAACGAAGAAGGTTGTTTCATTCTACGATTGCTCAAGCAGACGCAGAGGCTTCAGAAAAGGAGTGTTTGGCTGTTGCGTATTTTGCAGGTTATACCGGGTCTGGGTAATTCGTCCGGGCCGACCCATGTGGTCGTGGGTCTTTCGGAGCACCTCGCGCGGCAAGGCTGCGCAGTGACCCTCTACTGCCTCAAGTACGACGGAGACGATCGCGTGTTGCCAGATCCGGCGTGGGTCAGCACTTCTCGGTTTGCGGCGACACTGGTAAAGCGATGGGGCTACTCACAAGGTCTGAAGGAGGCGCTTAAGGCAAACCTGAGGAACTTCGACATCGCACACGTCCATAGCGTGTGGCTGTACCCTACGTTTGCCGCGGCGCGGGAATGCCGGCGACAAGGAGTACCGTATCTTATTCGGCCTGCCGGCTCCTTTCGGCCGGTCGCATTCTCCACCAACTGCACACTGAAACGACTGTACTTCCAGCTTTGGGAACGTTGGAACTTGGAAAACGCGGCAGCGATCCACGCCACTTCCGAACCGGAGGCTGCAGAGCTCCGGGCCTTGGGGATTGGAACGCCCATCTGCGTGGTCCCGATCGGGGTCACGCTGCCGGCCACGGACCGGAAGACGACCGCGGACGATATGCGCCGCCGATGGGGGATAGAGCCGGAGGAGAAGATCGTTCTGTACCTCGGCCGGCTGCATCCGATCAAAGGGCTTGACATCTTGGTGGCGGCCTTTGCCCGATTGAACAGCGGTGGCAGCAGAGCGAAGCTTGTGATCGTGGGGCCTGCCACATCGGGATACGATCGGGAGCTGAAGATGCGGGTGCGAAAGGCTGGCCTGGAGGAGAAGTGCCTGATCACCGGAGAACTGCGCGGTGATGACAAGCGGGCTGCCTACGAGGCGGCCAGCGTTTTCGTGCTGCCGTCGCGAACGGAGAACTTCGGAATCGTCGTTGCCGAGGCTATGGCTATGGGGACGCCGGTGGTCATCAGTCGTGAGGCGCCGTGGCTCGACGTCGAAAGCCATAATGCAGGTTCTTGGGTAGACCTGGATGCCGAAAAGTTCGCCGCGGCCATCGCAGACATCCTGGAAAATCCTGACATGGCAGCCCAAATGGGCGAGAACGGACGAAGGCTGGTGGAGACGAAATACACTTGGGACAGGATAGCAAAGCGGATGCTCAAAGTCTACGAGAACGTCGTTGCAGGCAAGGATCCAAACTATGGTCTTGGGGATCCAGAAGCTCCCAACGCCCGAGACAACCGTGTTCCATTGGAAAGTCCCTGTTGAGATGCGATGAGTATCAGCGTCCTGATACCCGTAAAGAATGAGGGCGAGAATATCCGCGAATGCCTCGAAAGCGTGCGCTGGTCTGACGACGTGTACGTGGTAGACAGTCAAAGCAGGGACAGGACTGTAGAGATCGCGAAAGCTTTCGATGCAGAAGTGCATCAATTCCACTACGAGCGGGGCTGGCCGAAAAAGAAGAACTGGGCCCTGGAGAACCTTGATTTCAAGCACGAATGGGTCCTCATCCTCGATGCTGACGAGCGTGTTACACCCGACCTGCGGGATGAGATGCTCGAGGCGGTCGGAGCCAATGAACATAGTGGTTATTACATCCGCTGGAAGTTGTACTTCCTTGGGCGGGAAATGAAGCATTGTTGGGACCACGGGTGGATGCTCAGATTGTTCAGGCACCGAATGGGGCGGTACGAGTATTTGGGAATGACTAACGAAGGGGGCTGGGACGTAGAGGTTCATGAGAACGTGGTGTTGGGCAAGGGAACTGCCGGGCGGTTGAAGAATCCCCTGGTTCACCAGTCCAGAAAGGACCTCTCCTACTGGCTGTCAAAACAGAACGACTTCTCGGATTGGAACGCAAAGCTTCGCCTCAAGGGGAATGAGCTTTACGTGAATTATGGTCTCCGGGACCTTATGGCAACTGACGCCAACATACGGCGAAAAGCACTGAAGCGGATATTCTTGCGTTTGCCGTTCAAGTCCGCTCTGCTGTTCCTTTACCTGTATCTGTGGAAACGAGGCTTCCTGGATGGACGGGAAGGCTACTACTTCTGCCGGTTGAGAGCCCAGCACGAGTTTCACGCCCAAGTTAAGATGTTCGAACTCAAGAACCGCCCTGCGGGGCAGTCCTGAGAGTCACACACAGTATCCCCTATGCACACGAAGCAAATCTTGCAGGACATCGGGACAGGGAAGACAGAGGTCATTGAATCCCCTGCGCCATCCGTCAAGGCGCACCATCTGCTTGTGGGGACGCGGGCAAGCGTCGTCTCGGCCGGGACTGAGCGGATGCTGGTGGAGTTCGGGAAGGCCAACCTCATCCAGAAAGCCCGCCAGCAGCCGGAGAAGGTGCGCCAGGTGCTCGATAAGGTCCGCACCGACGGCCTGATGCCCACCCTTGAGGCTGTGCGCGATAAGCTGGGTAAGCCCCTAGCCCTCGGCTACTCGAACGCCGGCGTGGTGGTGGAGCTCGGGGAGGGCGTCCGGGGATTCTCCCCCGGCGACTTCGTGGTGTCGAACGGCCCTCACGCGGAATACGTCTGCGTGCCGGCCAACTTGTGCGCCCGGATCCCGCGGACGCTTTTGGAGATGTACGAAGACGAAAGTGAGGCTTTCGAACGGGCTGCCTTCACCGTGGTGGGGGCGATTGCCCTGCAAGGTGTGCGCCTGGCGGAGCCGTCCATCGGCGAGGTCTTCGCAGTGAGCGGCCTGGGGTTGGTGGGTCAATTGGCCGTGCAGATACTTAAGGCAAACGGATGCCGGGTCATAGGCATAGACCCGAAGTCGGAACGGGTCGAGTTGGCGGAGCGGTTTGGCGCCAAAGGGATTGACCTTTCGCGAGGCGATGACCCTGTCGCTGCCGCTATGGAATCAACGGCGGGGCACGGCGTTGATGGTGTCTTACTGACCGCAGCTACCAAGAGTAGCGAACCTGTCCATCAGGCGGCTCAAATGTGTCGCAAACGAGGCAGAATCGTCCTCGTCGGTGTGACAGGGCTTGAGCTTTCCAGGGATGACTTCTACCAGAAGGAACTCACCTTCCAGGTTTCTTGCTCGTATGGGCCGGGTAGGTACGACCTTGAATACGAAGAGAAAGGCCATGACTATCCCTATGGATTTGTGAGGTGGACGGCCCGGCGGAACTTCGAGGCAGTGTTGCAGCTCATGGCCGAGGGCAAGCTGGACGTTGGCCCCCTGATAAGCGAGCGGGTTCCGCTGGGAGAGGCCCCGTCGCTTTACGAACGGCTGGCGAAAGGTGAGACGGGTATAGGCACGATCCTGACCTATCCCCACGCGGGAGAGGCTTTCAGCCGGACGGTTGCGATTGCCCAGAGGCCCGGGGCTCACAAGGCTGCGGACGAGCCGGTGGTGGGCGTCATCGGAGCGGGCAGCTTTGCGACCCGGAGGATTCTGCCGCTCTTGAAGAAGTACGGAGCGCGGCGGAAGACTATTGCGAGCCGTAGCGGAACAGATGCGTCAGTGGCCGGCAGGAAATTCGGTTTCGAGGAGGCCACCAGCGACGTTGACACCATATTCGAAGATGGGGAAATAAACACGGTATTTGTCCTGACGCCTCATAGCTCACACGCGCATTTTGCGTGTCGCGCCCTGAACGCTGGCAAGCACGTTTTCGTGGAGAAGCCTCTGGCCATAACGTCTGAGCAGTTAAACGATGTGAAGACGGTCTATGAATCCCTCCTCCAAAGTGGGCACCCAGTGCCGATTTTGCATGTCGGGTTCAACCGTCGCTTCGCCCCGCTTGTGCAGAAGATGAAAGAACTCCTGGACAGTGAGCCTGCCCCCAAGTCCCTGATGGTGGTGGTGAATGCGGGGCAGGTTGATGCGGACCACTGGATTCAGGATCCCGATGTGGGCGGGGGCAGAATAATCGGGGAGGCCTGCCACTTCGTGGACCTGCTTCGCTTCCTAGCAGGCTCCAGGATAACGGACGTTAAGTCCACGGCGCTGGAACAGGGCGGTCCGCGGGAGGTGCCCCGCGATACGGTCACCATCACCCTGCGGTTTGAGGACGGCTCAGCCGGGACGGTGCATTACTGGGCCAATGGCACTAAGAAATACCCGAAGGAGCGGCTGGAAGTATTCGGTGGTGGCAAGATTCTGGTTCTGGACAACTTTCGTAAGCTCAAAGGCTATGGCTGGCGCGGGTTCGAGGCCATGCGGTCCTGGATTTCGCAGGATAAAGGTCACGCGGCTGAGATCGAAGCGTATCTTCACAGAATCAGAAAAGGTGGGAATCCCCTCATTCCATTCGAAGAATTGGTCGAAACCACAGAAGCGTGCTTTCGAGCCGTTGAGAGCAGTTGAACCTCTATGCGAATTCTCTTCCTCAGTCATTACTTCCCTCCTGAGGTCAATGCTCCCGCAGTGCGGACCTTCGAACACTGCAGGGAGTGGGTGCGCGCGGGCCATGAAGTACACGTGCTGACCTGCGTGCCTAATCATCCCCAAGGCAAGGTCTACGACGGCTACAGACGCCGCTTGGCCATGCAGCATGAGACGACGGAAGGCATTCACGTCCATCGGGTCTGGACGTATGTCGCAGCGAACAAGGGATTCTTGAAGAGGACGCTTGGGTACATCAGCTACATGCTCTCGGCCCCGTTGGCCGCCCTGAAGATCCCAAGGCCGGACGTCATCGTTGCGACGTCGCCTCAATTCTTCTGTGCCTGCGCCGGCCTTCTCACTTCCAAACTTGTGCGTCGTCCCTGGATTTTCGAGGTGCGCGACCTGTGGCCGGACTCCATTGTCGCGGTGGGCGCCCTCCGCAATAGGAGTATCATTAAGCTTTTGGAAGCTGTCGAACTGGCACTGTACCATGGCGCAGACCGGATTGTGGCCGTCACGGACGCCACCAGGGCGAACCTGGTGGCCAGGGGCGTGCCCGCGGCAAAAGTAGACGTGGTGCCGAATGGGATCAGCCTGGAGTCCTGGGACGGCGCCGATGCACGGTCGGCGCGGTTGGAGCTTGGGCTTGATTCCAAGTTCATCGTGTCGTACGTGGGAACCCATGGCATGGCGCACAATCTGGAAACGCTCCTCGAAGCCGCCGAGATCCTGCGCGACGAGCCGGCTGTGCACTTCCTCACAGCAGGCGACGGCGCTGAACTGGACAAACTGCGACGGCGCAGGCGGGAGCGGCGTCTCGACAACGTGACAATGGTCGGCCAGGTGCCGCACGAAACGGCCAAGGCCTACCTGCGCGCATGCGACGTGTCGGTCATCTTGCTCCGGAGAGCGGACCTTTTCCGCACGGTTCTGCCCTCCAAGATTTTCGAGGCCATGGCCGTTAGGAAACCGATCATCCTCGGTGTGGACGGTGAAGCCAGAAGGCTTGTCGAGCAGGAGCAGGCAGGCGTCTGCATCGAGCCTGAGAATCCGCAGCAACTGGCCGACGCAATTCTCCGCCTGAAGTCGGATCGCGGCCTGCGCCATCGGCTTGGACGGAACGGCCGTCGTGCACTGCAGGAGAGGTTCGATCGGAAGGTCCTGGCCGAGCGGATGCTCAAGATCGTCAGCGCCGCCGGCCGGTGCTGACAAAGCACCGCGAAGGTCCATCGGTCGCGCATTCACACGTGACGGCGACGCCAATGAGAGTCTTGCACATCGTTGGAGCACGACCCAACTTCATGAAGGCCGCACCGGTCGTCACGGCCGTGGGAAGTAGAGGAACTGAACAGGCTCTGGTCCACACAGGCCAACATTATGACGACAAGATGTCTCAGGTGTTCTTTGAAGAGCTCGGTCTACCGAGGCCGGACGTGAACCTGGGTGTGGGATCCGGCAGTCATGCTTACCAGATCAGCGAGGTCATGAAACGTGTAGAGCCTGTGATGGAACGTGAGAAGCCCGACCTCGTGCTGGTCTACGGCGATGTGAATTCGACGCTCGCTGCGGCGCTCGTCGCCTGCAAAATGCAGATCCCCGTGGGTCACGTTGAGGCAGGTCTTAGAAGCTTCGACCGTTCCATGCCTGAAGAGATTAATCGCGTATTGACCGATCAGATATCGGATTTGCTTTTCACCCACTCGCCGGAAGCAAACGAGAACCTAGCTCGGGAAGGTGTAGACCCTGAAGGGGTGCACTTTGTGGGAAACGTTATGATTGACACGCTCGTCCGCCTGCTCCCGAAAGCCCGCAAGCGACAGATTCACAGACAACTCCAATTGACTGACGACGCGGGCCATGTCGTGCCCTACGTGCTCGTCACGCTTCATCGCCCGTGCAACGTGGACGAGCCACATAGGCTGAGACGGATTATGTCCGCTCTCGAGCAAATCGGGAAGACGTGCACGGTCCTTCTGCCACTTCATCCCCGGACAAGGGAGCGCCTGTCCACATTTGCCATCGACATTAGCAACGGGCGTATCAAGGCTCTTGACCCCATGGGCTACCTGGACTTCCTGTGCTTGGAGGATCGTGCTGCGGCGGTAGTCACAGACTCAGGAGGCATCCAGGAAGAGACCACGTACCTGGGAATACGGTGCTTCACCGTGAGGACAAGCACCGAGAGGCCAGTCACTGTAACTCAAGGGACTAATAGGCTGATAGGAAACGAAATTGACTCGCTGGCTGAAGCGGTGCTGAGTAGCTTAGGTGGCTCTGCCATGACGAACTCACCTCCCGAGTTCTGGGACGGAAAGGCTTCCGAGCGGATTGCAGAGGTGTTACTAGCCTGGCATGACTAATACACTCAACTTGACGAAGATCGGCCCGCTTGTCCGGACAGTTCGACACCTCAAGCCTATTCAGGTCTATTGGCGCGCGCGCTCGACCGCATTGCGGTCTTTCTGGAGGTTCGTGCCACGGTACCTTGCCAGCCAGCTTCGCCGGGACGCAACGAAGTTACGGTCTTTCAACTGGAACTCGCCAACCGTGAAGGGATTTGCTGAATTCCGGAGAAAAAGGGCCGGCTTGAGAGAATCGCAAGCTGACGAGGTCGTCCGCAGCTGCTTTACTCTCGTCAATAAACCATATCAATTCGGCGATTCGGTAGACTGGCAGAGGGAGGATATCAAGGAACATGTCACGCTCGCTGGGTTCGAGCTTCATTACCAGCCTTACCTTGAGGATCTTGCGCTGTCCTGGAGGAAAACACGCGATAGCCGCTATCTTGACAAGTATGTGGAGCTAGTTCAATGGTGGATAGAGGGCAATCCGCCCAATGGCGCCGATTTTTCGCGGTTCTCGTGGAGTCCCTACGTCATATCAGAACGCATCAGGAACTGGATAAGCTCCTGCTACTGGGCAAAAGACAACCTTCCCCAGAGTTTCCTTTCTCTCTTCGAAGAGAGCTTAGCGTGTCAGCTCTGCTTTCTGGCTCATAACCTCGAGAGGGATCTGCAGGGCAACCATTTGCTGCAGAACTTGTGCGGCCTTGCAGTGGGCGCTTCTTTCTTCGAGGGGAGCCTGGCGGGATCATTCAGAGACAAGGCTTTATCTCAGTTGGCGAGGACGGCCGAAAGCCAAATGCTTGCGGATGGCATGCACGAGGAGCGGAGTTTCTTCTACCATCTGAAGGCGACGGCCGAGTTGGTGGAAGTGCTTGCTGTGGCTGATGCTGGAGGTTTTGTACGGGGCGGGCCTAAGGCAAAGGGGGAAATCAATAGAATCGCCGACGTTACAGGGCGAATGGCAGGATTTCTACGGAGCACCTTGAGCGAGATTGGTACGCTGCCTTTGCTTAATGACGGCGAGGAAGTGCTGCGTGAGTCAGCGGAATGGGTTATAGCGAAGTCGTCAGAATACAGCTCCCTCCGGTTGCCAGAGAATGATGAAAGGAGCGCAGGCAGCGGCTACCTCATGGGCTCAGTCGGCCCATGGGCGGCCGTATTTGACGTTGGTTTGCCGGGCCCTGAGCACCAACTGGGCCACGCACATGCCGACCATTTGGGCTTCGAGCTATGGCACGACGGTCAGAAGCTCATCTGTGATTCCGGAAATTCGACTTATGCCCCAGGCGAACAACGGCGCTGGTACAGAGGCACCGCGGCTCATAACACGATGAAGGTCGACGGAGAAGATTCCCTTGAGCTATGGAGCTCATTCCGTGTTGGCCGCTGGCCTCAGCGCTCATCCGGTAAGGTCATAGAGCAAGATTCCGCCCATGTTGTCTGGTACGGCGCGCACGACGGCTACCGCCATTTGGAAGGACACCCCTGCCACAAGCGGTGGCTTTGCATGCGGGAAGACCTGGTCTACATCTTTGACAGAATTGAAGGGGGGGGTACCCACTCGATAGGAAGTTTTCTGCATCTGCATCCAGCGGTCCAGGTCAATCGGATCCAAGAGGGCTTTGTTGGGTATTTGCGCTGGCTCCGTTCTGAAGCGCTCTTACCCATTTCTCACTTGCTCGATAGACCGTGTTCGTGCTCGGTATGGCAATGGACGTACGGAGAGGAGAACAACGGCGCCACAACAGGGCTCTTAGCGTGTCTGTGGCCGGCAAAGTTGCAGGCTGACGTGAGGGAGGTCAGTAGTTGGTACGCTCCCGCCTTTTCGCACCAAATGAAGAACGTGACTCTTTCTGTTTCTGTTTCAAGTCGACTTCCAGTAGAACTTGGCTGGGTCAGCATCTCTCCCCCGACTCAAGCTGTGAGCGTGCTGGAATAGGTGCCAAGCGTCGGGCAATTGATGGATTTCTTTTTTCGCTCTCGGAGCGAGTGGGTTGACGGGACCACGAGGCATATACCTATCGCTGCAACCCGCATCAAGGGCGAGATCGTGTGGGACAGCTCGAAGCCAGGCGGACAGCCGCGTCGCATGCTGGATACTTCGCAGGCGAAACAGGAGTTTGGCTTCGAGGCATTCGTGCCGTTCCGGCAAGGTCTAGAACGCACCATTAGATGGTACGAAGAAGCAGGGCGGATCCGATGAGCGTGGGCACCTCGACGCGAAAGGGCTCTGGGTTCACAGGGGTGGGGTTGGCGGGCGCGGTCACCCAGCAAGGGATCAGGATGTTATGAAGCTGTTTGTGCCAGGCAGGATCTGTCTCTTTGGCGAGCACACGGACTGGGCGGGTGGCTACCGCCGCACTAACTCCGAGCTCGAGAAGGGGTATACCGTCATCGCCGGTACGAACCAGGGCGTGTATGCCGATGTTGAGCAGCATCCGTCGAAGCTGATCCTGCACTCAACGCTGAACGATGGCTCCCGCAAGGGCCCCTGGGAATGCCCCATGGAACCCGGTGCTCTCCGCGCTGAGGCAGAATCGGGGGGCTTCTTCAGCTATGCGGCTGGCGTCGCCTACGAGGTGCTGACGCACTACCGCGTTCGCGGCCTTGAGATAGACAACTACAAGACGGACCTGCCTATCAAGAAGGGCCTCTCGTCAAGTGCTGCGTTCTGCGTGCTCGTCGCAAGGGCCTTCAACCGAGTCTACGACCTCAAGATGACCACGCGGGGCGAGATGGAGTACGCGTACCGGGGCGAGATCGCGACTCCTTCACGGTGCGGCCGGATGGATCAGGGATGCGCCTATGGGAACCGGCCGATCCTGATGATATACGACGGCGACCGGGTTGACATTGAGGAGCTGACCGTTCCCTGTGATCTGCATTTCTTCATCGTGGACCTGAAGGCGGGCAAGGACACTAAGGAGATCCTCGGCCGGTTGAACCAGTGCTATCCGTTCGCAGAGGGGGAGATCCAAGAAAAGGTCCAGGAGTATCTCGGTCCCATCAGCGCGCGTATCACCCGCGAGGCGGCAGATGCGCTTCAGGTCGGCGACGCACAACGCATTGGGGAACTGATGACGGAAGCGCAGGCCCAGTTCGACGCGCACCTTCTGCCCGCGTGTCCGTCCCAGTTGACCGCTCCCGTTCTGCATCGTGTACTGAGCCATGAGCCACTAGCTCCATACGTCTGGGGGGGCAAGGGAGTGGGCTCTCAGGGTGATGGTTCGGCCCAGTTCCTAGCGAGGGACGCCGGGACGCGCCAGCAGGCCATTGAGATCATCGAACGGGACTTCGGCATGACGGGGCTCAAGCTAACCTTAGGCCCGCCAAAGAGCGTGCGCAAAGCCGTCATGTCGGCTGCGGGATTCGGGACGCGTTTTTCCCCGCGACGAAGGCGGTGAAGAAAGAGTTCTCCGTGGTCGTGGGGGAAGATGAGCGGGCTCGGCCATGCTGTGGTCTGCGCACGCGAGTGGGTCGGCAGCGAGCCCTTCTTGCTCCTGCTCGGCGACTACATCTACCAGTCGCATTGCGAGGTATCCCGCGCGGGCCAACTGGTAGGGGCATACGACAAGGCCAGGCAGAACATCGTTGGGTTGGCCGACTGCGAGGGTCAACAGCTACGCGACGGGCTGCCAGGGCGATTGCTGGGACTCCTTATGCTGCCGTTGCCCCGCGAAGTCGGTTTGCCGTCTCGACCTTCATCGCTCCTCGTCTGCCGCAAGTGCCCGCCCTAGGGCATTACCGAGCAGAAGGCGCGCGAACCGAAGTTGGGCGGAGATAATCCGCTCTTCTGGACCTATCTGGGTGGTCGACAACTGCAGAGCCACTTCGGCTGGGTAGTCGCTGCCGATTCTGAATATCTCGCGCAGGCCGTAGATCAGTTGTCCCACCTTGCCGGAGTACGCGCTGCGCGGCATCGGCTCGCCCCGCAAACCCACCTGTTGCCAGCTCGTGACGATGACGCTGCCTTCTCCTCCTGCAAATGAGCTGGTACGCACCTCCACGACCGGCAGCACGTCCGAGCCCGTTGCCAACTCCTGC
>Ga0315285_10007352_pt1 | contig 11307 bp, 12 predicted proteins | sample YL17G09_36_MG_FD_203698 | JGI IMG/M metagenome (GOLD analysis project Ga0315285, IMG submission 203698) | Sediment microbial communities from Yellowstone Lake, YNP, Wyoming, USA - YL17G09_36 | ecosystem: Environmental > Aquatic > Freshwater > Lake > Sediment | place: USA: Wyoming | collected... | reverse complement strand
TACCTATAACTCCTTCCGCCATCAATTTATATTTTATTGTATCGATGTTGCTAAGATCTTCACCAGCTACATACCATTCAATGTCCATTGGGTAATAATGATGATAGCTTGGATCATTTCTAGCTGCAGGAGTCTCTAATTCGTAATATGGTGAATCAATTTCTCTTATAGCTCCTTCGCCCCTTATTATATATGCAGATGCAACTCTATAATCTCCTCCCCAATGTGGATCGAGTCCTCCGCCGTCTGGGTCATCATCGTTACAATTTGTGTTGAATCCGTTCCACCAGTCAAGATGTGCTTCTGAAAGATCAGGTTCATCTTCTTCACCTGCGGCAACCCAATTTCCAGTCATCATAAGGTTTCCTTCCATTGATGCCATTACACCATGTGTCCAGCATGTTCCATATTGCCCTTGATCTCTTACTCCAGTAACATAATTTTCACCATTTACATCACGTAAATCAAATTGTTCTGGTGGATCTTCTAATAATATAGATTTTTTATTTTTTACAGATTTGACTATATCTGATGAACTTATAGTTGTTGGAAATACTAATACTGTGCTGATTAGTGCTACGATCAATAGCTTTATAAAAAAATTTCTTCTATTCATTTTTTTGCCTCCACAATAAATAGTTAACATTGTTAATATCTTATAAGTATTTAAATATTAATATTAGGAAGAAAAACTAGAAAATGTTTTCGTAACTCACAAGTAATTCATTTGCAACAGTCCAAGCTGTTAGTGTTTCATTGTAAATTGAAACGACATCATCGGAAAATTTTGAAATGTCATTATGGAAATTTCCATGAGGGAAACCTCCTATAATACACAAAAGGTTTTTATGATTTTTTTTCTTTAAATTTTTTAAATAATTTAATAGTTTCACTTTTTTTCCATCTGGAGAAAAAGATACAACATAATCGTGTTTTTCTTCTATAATTAAATTTTCTAGTGTTTTGTTTTCGCGTAGTTCTAATAAGGTTTTTTCTTCAAATGCAATAATCTTTTTTTCGAAAAGTTGTTCGATCAATCCTAAAAATCTAATATAATTCTTAATTAATCTTGTCTCAGGATTTATATAAATTGCTTCGTTATTCCTTGTATGAACTATTACTTTTAATTCTCCTTTTTTGTTTGAAATTGATTCCAATGCTGATAAAAGAAAAAAATGAACAATATCTGGTCTACCTCTCTTCTCACTATCAGGTAGATATTTTATCGCACTGTGATGGAAGCTTGCTTCAAGTATTATATTTTCTAGTCTTTTGTTGTACTGTTTTGAATAATTAATTACTGATGGATGAGAAATAATTTTTCCAGGAACTATCTCTAACTCAGATTCAGCTAAAACAATAGTAAGCACAGTTTTTACCTCTAAGTCAAAATTTTATCAAGTAAGTTTTTCTTACTTGCATATTTTATTTCCTGTGCAATTCTTCTCCCTGTAGACATATTTGATTGTATTAGTTCTGAGTACGGTGAACCAGAAATATATGGATTAGTGCCTGCAACTATTCTAGCTGAGATTTCAAAGACTTTGAACTCCAAATCCTCTGTTACAACTGTTTCCAGGCAAAATGAGCCTATTACTCCACCGAAAAGTTCCAGTGATTTTTCAACAACACCTTCTCCCATTTTAAATACTTGAGGCAAAAGAGATTCTCTCATAACAATAGGGATGTTACCTGTAACAACAAATGTAGGATGAATACCTAGTTCTTCAAGCTCCGCAATCGAACCAAGTCTTTGAACCTCATCAATAGTTGTTTCATCACGTCTATCCATAGATAACAGTTGAAGACTTCCTTTTTTTAATTTATATGCATTATCTTGAATTGGAGAATAGAAATAATGTAAATAGTAACGAGTACCCATAACAAATTCCTGGATTGTATAAGGTTTACCTTTCTTTATTCGTTTTTTAAATTCTTCATAGGTTTTCGCAATAAAAAATCCTTTTCCACCTTTTGCGCCATGATATTTAACAATAACAGGCTTATCGATAAATTTAGGATCTTTTATCTCCTGAGGCATGGTAATACCTGCACCTTCTAGCCAAATTCGTTCCTTTTTACGGTCAGATTCCCAGGATAAAACGTTTCTATTACCAAAAGTTGGTAAATTAAGCTCTAAAAATTTATCTGCCCCAAGGTATTCAACAAATGAACCATGCGGAATAACAATAGCGTTTTTTTCTCTAAGTTCTTCTGTACATTTTAAAATATCTTTATAGTTATTAACAATAAAGAATTCATCTGGTTTCCCTAGTGGAAAAGCATCGTAAAATTTCTTTTTCTCCCCGACTGATATCCCTATTGTTTTAAATCCTTCTTTTCTTGCACCATTAAAAATCTGAAGAGAAGTATGAGAACAAACAGTGACTATCCTAAGTTTGTTTTTGTCGTAATCTGCAAGCATGTCACGAATGTTTATTTTGTTCATATTGATGACACCCTTGCAGTTCTCTAATAAACTTCCAGGTTTTATTAGTTTCGATAGAATGAATATTTGGATAATTTATGTAAAAGATATCTGGTAACAGTTGTACAACAACCCTTTATAAGTAAGAAATACAAACACAATAATTGATAAAAATGTTAATCGTAGGACAAGTATCAAGTCAGGAAGAAGCAAACGAAATAACATTCATCGCTAAACTATTTTTAGTCGGACAACGTGCGAGATTTCTTGCCCAACAAAAAGAAAAAGATGATTAGATTTATTCCCATCTCTCCTTTCTTTTTTTCTTCAATAAACTTTATTTACTGGTTGTTTGTTAAAAAATTACAACGGTGATAAAACTGGTTAACCTAAGATTTTATGGGGGTATTAATGAAATAGGTGGAAATAAAATCCTCCTTGAAGACAATGATACAAAAATATTCCTTGATTTTGGAATGAGTTTCAGTAGAAGGGGAAAATATTTCGAAGAGTTTTTAACACCTCGAGCTGCAAACGGTATCGGTGATTTTCTTGCAATGAATCTTATACCTGATATTCCTGGTATTTACCGAGAGGATCTACTAAAACATCTTGGCAGGAAACCAGAAGAACCAATTATCCAAGGAGTTGTTCTATCACATGCACATGCTGATCATGCAAATTATATTTCTTTTCTTCATAAAGATATACCAATTCATTGTGGTGAAACATGTAAATACATACTTGAAGCAGTGGATGAACAATGCCAGAGGGATATCGAATGTGAGGTATTGAATTTTAAAAATAGGCCTGTTTACAAAGAGGAATACAAAAACCCGCCTATAGAAAGAATTTTCAAAACGTTTAGAACTGGTAAAAAAATTCGTATAGATTCTTTGGAGATTGAACCGATACATACTGATCACTCGGTTCCAGGATCGTATGGATTTATTATACATACCTCAGAAGGGGCAATAGTTTATACTGGTGATCTTAGAATGCATGGTACTCATGCAGATATGACAGATGATTTTGCAAAAACTGCAGAAGAAACAAAGCCTATTGCTATGATAACTGAAGGAACAAGAATCGATGTGAAAAAATCAGATGAATCTGAAGAAAAAGTATATAGAGAATCAAAAAGTGAAATATTAAAAAATAAAAAGCTTACTGTTGTTGATTTTAATTTTAAGGATGTAGATCGTTTTAGGACTTTTTATAAAATGGCAAAAGACTTGGATAAAAAACTTGTAATTAGTTTCAAACATGCCTGTTTCCTTGAAAAATATCATAGGGATAAAAAATTGAGAACACCTGATAGTAAAGATGATCAAATACTTTTACTTAAACCCAAACGCTTAACTGGAACTTACATTGATGAGGATTACACAGATTGGTACATTAAAAAACGTTTGAATTATCCAAATATTATTACGGGAGGGGATATAGCTAATAATCCAAGCAAATACATGGTTGTTTTGAATTTTTATTATTTCAATATGTTCATTGACTTAAAACCGGATTATGGTACATATATTCATTCACTTTCTGAACCATTTAATGAAGAGATGGAGATATCATATGAACGAATGCATAACTGGCTAAATCATTTTAATATGAGATTTGTTCAATCTCATTGCTCTGGTCATATAAATGGTTCAGATTTATATGAATTAATTGAAACGGTTAAACCAAAAATTGTCTATCCAGTCCATACAGAACATCCTGATATGTTTAAAAAACTTAGTATGAGAACTCAGCTGGTTGAAGAAGGAAAAATATACAAACTTTAAAACTTTTAAAGATTTAAAAAATATAACAAATTTCTTAATAATTTGATACAAATCGTAAGGAAAAATGTTTATACTATAACTATATAGAGTGTTAAAACCTGAATATTATCTGGGGAGGAAAAAAAATGCCCGATCTTTATAATTATAGTAAAAGTAAGGATGAACAAACAATGATAGAAACAGATACAGGTAAGAGAAAAAAAGAGCAGTTCATTGAGAATCTACGAGAAGGAGATGTTGTAAATGATCTCTACGCAGTTAAAATTAAAAATCCTCCAAGACCGTACAAGAGAGGAACGTGGTTTGGTCTTACTGTTACAGATAAAACTGGTGAAATTAATGTCAAGTTCTGGGGCGGTGAAAATAAGGAGCGGGTTAAAAGGCTTTATGATAGTTTCAAAGTCGGGGAAGTTATCCAAATTAGAATAGGAAATGTAGAGATTTATGAAGATAAACCTCAGATATCAATTAATGAAACAACTGGTGGACTTAGAAGATGCAGTCCTAATGAGTATGATGTTAGGGATTTTATCCCGTCACTAGATGAAGATAAAATAAAAGAGCTGTTAGTAAAAGTGAAAAAGGAGATTTCTAGTATTGAGAATGCTCAACTTAAGAACCTTCTTGATTTATTTTTTAGTGATTCTAAGTTTGTAAAAGATTATAGTCATTCTCCATCGGCTATTACTCATCATCATAACTATGTAGGGGGGAATCTGGAACATAGTATTGGCGTAATAAGGCTTTGTAAGAACATTTGTGAAATGTATAATGGAATTAACAAAGATTTAGTTATAACTGGTGCTATACTTCATGATATTGGAAAACTAAAGGAATATGATACAAAAGCAGCTATTGAAAAAACACATGAGGGAAATTTCATTGGTCATATTGTGATGGGGGACAGATGGATACGTGAAAAAATAGTTGAATTGAGAGATAATGGCAAAGATTTTGAGCAAAATCTTGAGGATAAGTTATGCCATATAATACTTAGTCATCATGGTAAATACGAGTTTGGTTCACCCCGTATGCCTAAAATTATTGAAGCCTGTATAATTCATTCAGCTGACATGATGGATTCCCAGGTCAAAAACTTCATTCAAAATATAGAAGAAGGTAGAAAAACTAGTGAAGATGATTGGACGTTTGTATGGGATTCTGACATTGGCATGAAAAGGGCGATGTATCTAAGAGAGGATTAAATTTCATGAGAAAGGATATGATTGATATTCTCTGCTGTCCAACATGTAAAGGAGATTTAATGCTTGACGTAAAAAAAGAAGAAAAAGGAGAGATAATTACTGGGACATTTACATGTAAGAAATGCAAGTATGAGTATTCTATTGAGGATGGAATACCAAATCTTTTACCTAGGTAAATTTTTTATTTGTTTATAAAATCATTAATTTCTTTGATAAGATTCTTTGATTCCGATAAATCTTTTATATATTTTTTGAAACGTGCTGCACGTCTATCAAGAATAACAGCCACTCCTCTATCTGTTTCATTGCGTATAAGTCTACCAATAGACTGTAAAATTTTACGAGCGGTTGGGGCCTCGACTGTATATTCCCAACCTTTTCCAAATTTAACATCATAATACTGCTGAAGCCCTCGTTGTCTAGCAGTGGGTTTAGGATAAGGAATTCCTACAATTACAGCTATTTCAAGTTGTTCAGCTGGAAAATCCATTCCCTCGCTTATTCTTCCACCAATAACCGAAAAAAGAGCAGCACCATTGCCATCTTGATTTCCAGATTCCTTGAAATCAGAAACAAGTTCCATTAGGGCAGACTGAGACATTTCCTGCTCTTCAAAAAACAAACATCGATTAATATTTTCTAAATTATTATTTCTTCTAAACATTGTCATAACATTAAAGCTTGGGAAAAAGACAATAGTATTTTTTGGAAAAGAATTGCATATATTTGTAATATGATTATTCATCCTAGTTAGAATTTTTTTATCTCTGTTTATCTCATCATATTTCGTAGTGACATCACTAACAAAAAGAACTATCCTGTTTTCTTTTGGAAATTGAGAAGGATAACTAACAATTTCAGTGTTTTCTGACAAACCAATTGAATCCCTGTATTCTTCAAGTGGTTCAAGTGTACCTGACATATGAATCGAGGAATGGAATTTACTTATTATTTCTGTTCCTACAGATGGATCTAAACAATAAGCTTCAATGCGTGGATTTTTACTATTAGCTGCATCAACAACAAGTTTAGTATATTGATCCATTTCTAGAGAAATCCAGAAATCTATAAACAATCCAAGCTTATGAAGATACGAGCGTGGAAGCTTTCCGTCTTTTTGACGATACTCCTGAATCTTTTCACCATAAGCGATTAAATCACCGATAATATCATGAAGAGTTTTACTAGTAATTTTTAGTCGTGATAAAATTTCGGTTTCAAATTCATGAGAAGGAATAAATGCATCATTTTTTTTCAAAGATTCTCTCCGAATACCGCCTTCTAATATTCCAAAAACATAGGTATCTCTAATATCTCTTACAATTTCATTTAAAATTTTACAAAACTCAGATACAGAAAACCTGCCTTCAACCATTGATGGATCTCCATATTTTTCTGCTTCAAAAACACAGCTATTCAACATATACGCACTAAGTTGAGCAGAATGTAAATCTCTGATATAATCAGGCAGATTATGCGCTTCATCAACAATTAAAATCATATCCTCCTCAGGAACGGATAAAGATTCGAAAAGCATATTTCGAATCATCAAGTCAAAAACATAGATGTAAGGAACAACAACTAGAGGTGACTCACGCATTAGTAGTTTATTTATCTCATACGGGCAGAGATCTCTTTTTTCACAATATTCAATGAATTCTTCTGCAGTTGGAAGTTCTTTCTTCACCCATTCTTTAGCAGTATCAATTTTTTCTTTATTTAAAAAATTTCGATAATAAATACAGCATTTGTCTTTTTTTGTGGATTTTGCTTTTTTCTTTTCATTTGAGCAAAATTTTGAAAGTTCCTCAGATGTTCCTTTAGCAAACTCTGGATTATTTCTAGCAAGGATACACATGTTTGCTCTGCCTTGTATTCCAACTCCAAAAATCTTTTCTCTGATGTCTTTGTTTTTATTCCTTATTGCTCTCAGTTCAATTATTACTTGCCTTTGTTGCGCGTTTGTCCTAGTCGAATAGATTATTTTTTTATTATTCTCCAAAGCAAATTCAAGAGTTGAAGTAAGTGTGCATATTGTTTTTCCAGATCCTGTTCCAGATTCAAAAACAATATCTCTTCTTGATTCTAGTGAATTTTTTATAGTTTGCATTATCGCATTTTGATTTTTACGAGGTTTGTAAGGAAAAAGATCCATATTAAAAAGATGAATACAAAATATGGTAAAAAGAGTTGTTGGAGGCATTACTGAAACTATTATTAGTGCATGGGATTTTATAGTTTTAAATTATTTAATGGTAGCGAATGTTGGAAAAACCGTTTGAACAAATTAAAAAATCATTTTCAAAAGAAATCTCATCAGATTTGATTAGTAAACTACCTGATAAATGGGAAAAAATTGGAGAGGTTGGCATTATTAAATTACATCATGATCTTGAAAAATATTCTAAAATTATTGGGGAAAAATATGCTTTAGTTCTTCAATGTAAAACAATTCTAAACGACCTTGGTGGAATCACAGGAACCTATAGGGAGCCAACGACAAGGAGAATATATGGTTCTAATGACACTGTAACAATTCATAAAGAAAATGGAATTCGTTTTAAACTCGATCCTCAAAAGATCATGTTTTCATCGGGTAATAAGGATGAAAGATTGCGTATGGCTACTATTTCAAATGAAAAAGAAATAGTTGTTGACCTTTTTGCAGGCATTGGATATTTTACATTGCCAATGGCGGTTTATAGCAAACCAAAAAAGATCTTTGCTTGTGAAATAAATCCTGTTGCTTATGATTATTTATGCGAAAATATTGTTTTGAATAATGTTTTAAATATTGTAGAACCTTTAAAAGGAGACAATAGAAAAATCGCTCCAAAAAATGTTGCAAATAGAGTCATTATGGGTTATTTTGGTGACACCTTTAACTTCCTGCCAACTGCTTTTGATTGTTTAAAAGATTGTAAAGGATTTATTCATTATAATGATAAGATTCCTGAAGAAGAATTTCCTGATGATATTTTTAAAAAAATCGAGAAAATTGCTGATAAATTCAATAGAAAAGTTAAACTTTTAAAGCATAAAAATGTTAAATCATATGCTCCAGGCATTAACCATTATGTGTTAGATATTAAAGTAGGTGAATAATGAGTAAAAAAATCAGTCTTTATGTTTATCATACAAATGAGGATGACCCCAAAAAGTGTAGCGCAAAAAAGCTACATAGATTTGGTTTTGTTAAGCTTGAAAAAAGTCTAAAAAAGATTCCTAAACATGCAATTCTCTTAAATCCGTTTGCTGAAAAAAGTCTTTCTAAAGAAGATTTACTTATAGCTAAAACAAGTGGTATTTTAGCTGTGGATTGCTCATGGGAAAATGCAGAAAAGCGTTTTAAAGAGCTTAGTAAACATTATACATCTAGAAGTTTACCTTTTGTAATTGCAGTTAACCCAGTAAATTATGGTAAACCTTTTAAGTTAACCACGTTAGAAGCACTTGCTACCTCACTTTATGTTCTTGGAGAGATAGAACATGCTCAAGAAATTTTAAAAATTTACAACTGGGGACCTCATTTTTTAGAGTTTAACAAAGAGCCCTTAGAAGAATATAAAAAAGCTAAAAATAGCAAAGAAATCATTGAAATCATGAAACAATATATATAAAGAATCATACAGTCATTTTAAGTAATAAAATATTATTTCCTGAACCTAGGAGTAAAAATATGAAACAATCACTTGAAACATTCTTCAATCCAAAGAGCATAGCAGTTGTTGGTGCTTCAAAAAATCCGGTAAAAATTGGGCACGCTGCCTTAAAAAATATTTTAATTTCAGATTATCAATGTAAACTCTTTCCTATTAATCCAAATGAAAAAGAAATCCTTGGACTTAAATGCTATAAAAAATTGATTGATGTACCTGATCCTATTGATCTTGTATTAATTTGCGTACCTGCTCTAATAGTACCAAAAATCCTTATGGATTGTGTAAAAAAGAGGGTAAGATTTGTAATTATAATTTCCTCTGGCTTCAGTGAAATAGGGAATAACGAGGGAGAAGAAGAGATTCAAAAACTAGTGGCAGGGACTGGAATTCGGATTCTTGGTCCAAATACGATGGGATACAAAAATGCATCAGATAATCTTGACTCATCATTTGTATTTGGTATGCCAAGAAAAGGAAATCTTGCACTAATAAGCCAGAGTGGTGCTCTTGGAATGGGTATGATTTATCTAGCAAATAATGAGTTTGTAGGACTTTCAAAAATTATAGGTGTAGGAAACAAACTTGATATCGATGATGATGACCTCATTGATTATTTCAGTAAAGACCCAGAGACAAAAGTAATTGGACTTTACATCGAGGGTATAAAACATGGACGGGATTTTATGAATAGCATCAAAGCCTGTGATAAACCAGTAATAGTTGTAAAAGCAGGGAGAAGTACCGCGGGTGCAAGAGCTACAGCATCTCACACTGGATCAATGGCAGGTAGTGATAAAATTTACAGTGCTGCAATCGAGCAGGCAGGTGGAATACGTTGCCGCGACATAGTAGAGCTTTTTGATATGGCACGTGCTCTTGCGGGACAACCGCCGGCAAAAGGCAACCGTATAGGCATTATCACTAACGGAGGTGGATTAGGTATTCTACTCACTGACGCTTGTGAAGAAAATAATCTTATCGTTCCAAAGCTTTCACCAATGACTTTTAAAAAAATCGAAAAAATTATTCCAGGGCTTGTAAAACCAAATAATCCAATTGACCTTGTCGCAGATGCTGGATTCTATCGTTACTGGACATCAACCCGTGCTTTACTTGAAGACCCGAATATCGATGGTATCATAGTAGCATCGGTACATGCAGGATACGCAAGACCAAGAGAATATACAGGTGCTATCTTGAAAATGATACACCAGCAGAAACTTCATCAAGAATATCAGAAACCAATTCTTGGATGTTGGGTTGGTGGTAAAGAATTCGAAGACCTTGTTTTAGATTTAAAGGCTGTAGGGGTGCCTATATATCCTTCTTCATGGAGATGCGCTAGAGCAATGTATGGTTTATATTTAGAAGGACAGAGATTAAAAAAGAAAAAGGCCTCTCAGTGATATTGAAAATCATTTATGCTTATTGTTCCGTAAAAACCACCTGATTTGTAAATTTCTATGTTAGTGGTTTTGTTTTCTTTTTTCATGTTATTTTACCTCTTTTATTTTTTATATGAATGTAAAAATAGGTATATATAATAATTGACAGAAATAGCTAAAATTTTTATATTTTGACAGATATTTGTTATTTATGTCAAATATTGTACATGAAGTCTGGAAAATATTAGATGATAATCCAAGTATAAGAAGAGAGATGAACCGGGGTCTTGTCAACACAAGTGCATTAGCTAGATATATAATAAAAGAAAAAAAGGTCAATGGTTCTCTTGATGCTGTTATTGGTGCAATACGTCGCTATGAACTTGATAGACATGAGGACATCTTTAACACTGCAAACAAACTACTAGCACAGACCATTAACATATCTACAAAGAGTAATCTTGCAGAAATCTCACTTATTAAAGATAGTGAAGTTCAACAAATTCTTCCTAAACTATTTAGCATAATACATTACATAAGAGGAGATGTTCTAAGGCTTACACAAGCAAATGAATCGATAAGGCTTTTAATTGACGAAAAAAATATGGAAAAAGTAATTGCTCTGTTTCCAAAAGGGAAAATAATATCAAAAGAGAAGAATCTCGCCGAAATAAACATATACATCCATCCAAAGATGCAAACAACCCCTGGGATTTTAGCAGTTATAGCAAATGAGTTGGCTACTAATCGAATAAACATAGTGGAAGTTATGACTTGTCCTCCAGAGATGATATGGGTAGTTAAAAAAGAAGAACTTGTTAAAGCATCCGATGC
>Ga0315285_10007351_pt1 | contig 11309 bp, 10 predicted proteins | sample YL17G09_36_MG_FD_203698 | JGI IMG/M metagenome (GOLD analysis project Ga0315285, IMG submission 203698) | Sediment microbial communities from Yellowstone Lake, YNP, Wyoming, USA - YL17G09_36 | ecosystem: Environmental > Aquatic > Freshwater > Lake > Sediment | place: USA: Wyoming | collected... | reverse complement strand
ACCAGTACCGCCTGAGACAATAATATTTTTTCGCGTGTGTACACAGGCTTTTAGAAACTCTGCCATCGGGTAATTAAGGGCCTTTAGATCTGTTAACTCTTCAATCTTAAAACGTTCCTTTCTGAATTTTCTTATGGTAAGCGCTGGCCCGGTTAGAGATAAAGGTGGGATAATGGCATTAACGCGTGAGCCATCAGGTAGCCTGGCATCTACCATAGGGACAGACTCATCGATATGCCTGCCAATGGGCGCGATAATGCGTTCAATTATAGTCTTTACCTGCTCATTAGATATGAACTTTTTGCTGGTGAGTTCAATTTTACCATTGCGCTCGATATAAACCTCATCTTTATTATTCACCATAATATCGGTTATCGTCGGATCAGCCAAGAGGTCTTCCAGTGGGCCTAATCCTAAGGCTTCATCCAGGATCTCCTTCACCAGTTTCTTACGTATCTCAGAAGAAGAAATAAAACTACCTGCCTCTTCGGCCAAGAGATTAGCCACCAGAATCTGCGCCCTCTCCTTTAACTCCTGCGCCTTTTTAAGATCACTAAATACCTTGAAATCCAGACGCTTAATATTTAGGTCTGCAATAAGACGGTTATGAATCCTTTGTTTCAAGAGGATTATTTCATCTACATCTGTACTCTCAATAGAGGGTTCAAGGAGGGGTTCAGTTAAACCTTCTTTTTGCCAAAACTCTCCACTCTTTTCTAAGGGGACCCCTTTAAGTCCTAACTGGTCTATTTCACTACGTTTGATAAATAAACCTTTATTATTCACTAAATCCTGCGCGAAGTTCTTTATGCTTGAGGCGAACTTCATTCTAGGATTATCAATCACTATGGGAACACCCCGATTTACTGATTGACCCACCACCCGCCCTTCAGAAGGCATCCTGGCGATAATATCCACCGGTAAGCTAACTTTTATCTCCTGCCAACTAATGCTAGAGGCTGACTCAGCCCTGTTTAAGACAACCTTAACCATGCTCAAAGGGAAATGCAAGAACTGGAGAGTATCCAAGGCCCATTTAGTCTGATATACAGAGAGTATATCAGGCGTGACCACCAAGAGAATGAGATTTGCCTGTTCTAATGTCCTCACCAGGACATCGCTAAAGGCCTGGCCAGCATCAATAATGATATAATCATAATCCTTCTCCAGAAGATTAAATACCTCTTTAATTCTCTCAGCTTCAAGATGGGGAGAGTGTTGTGGTTTTAAAACCCCGGCTAAAAAGTCAATACCCAAAAAAGAACTCTTAAGTATAAAATCCTCTTTCTTAAAATACTGCGGATGGTTTTTGAGCATAAGCATCAGGTCTACCATTGCCTTCGGCGGATTTAAATCCAGCATCCTAAGCATATCTCCCACCACCTGCAGGTCTAAATCCACCAGACAGACCTTTTTTCTCTGGTCTTTAGCCAGGGAAATAGCCAGGTTGCCTGCAATCAAAGTCTTGCCAACTCCACCTTTTGTGCTGAATAAGACGATTGTCTCTACCATATCTTAATCCAATTTATAGACTACAGGGATATCTACCCAGAGTTCTTTCGGTTCTATAGAGGGAGGGAAGGGTGGGTAACTAGAAATTTCTTTGGCTATTCTCAACGTATTTTCATCGAGTATATTGTATCCGGAAGAATCCTTAATTTTGGCCTCTAAAAGTTCGCCGCGGAAAGAAAGATGAAGACTTATCTTTACTGTCCCTTGATAACCGGCCTCTTTGGCTAAAGCAGGGTAGGTCATTTTCTCTAAGATACGTTTCTGAACAATGCTAGCGTATCTAGCCAAAGGCGTGGAGATATTCTCTATACTACCAGAGGAAACCCCTGGTTTTATCTCGCTACTTACCTCCCGCATATCTCGCTTTGGGCTAATTATCGTGGGCGTAAGAAGAATGAACAGTTCTGTATTACCCCTTTCTCCTTGACCTCCGCCTATCTTGGTGGTCTTCTGTCTAAAGAATAAACCTAACACTGGTATATCTGCTAACCAGGGGAATTTACGTAGGTCCTCTTCTGTTTTTTGTTTTATCAGGCCTCCGATGGCCATACTTTGACCATTATTAAGATAAAGCTCTGTGGAGGCATTGCGTTTAGTCAAAGGATAAGCCTTGGCCGTCGTAGTGGTTTCAGACCCAATGGTCTCAGCTGTGCCAATCTCACTCACTTCTACATTTAAAGCTAATTTTATACGCTCATCTTCTACTACCGTGGGTTTTATCTTGAGTTTAATCCCATATTCTTTATAATCTACTGTGGTTCCTTCCCCTCCTGTAGTACCAGCAACCTCTGTGGTAAATATTGGTTTTTCTCCGCCCACTAATAGCTCTGCTTCTTTCCCGCTCTGACAGGCAAGCCGAGGCCGGGAAAGGATACGCGCCTTTCCTTCCTGAATCAAGGCATCTAATTTAAAGTTCCAAGGAGTAGCACCTCCTGAGGTACCGCGCTGTAAATTTAGGACTTTAAATAAAGTAGATGCCTTTACGCCTCCGCTAATACCAGGAGAATTCTTTTCAATAAGATTTAGGGCAGCTGGCCAGGTAAAGCCCAAGGTAGCAGTAGCATCTCTATTCAATTCTAAGATCTGCACATCAATCTCTACCACTGCCTCTTCTTCTTTTATTACAACAAGGTCTGCTGTCTTGTCTCTTAATGCCCCTAAGAGAGTCGTAATCCGTTCTTTATCCTGAGGGGTTTTTACTGAGCCCAAAAGAAGAACCCTGCCTTCCTCTTCTTCTGCCTCAGTATACACTGTGGTAAGATTAAGTTTTCTTAAGAGATTATCAATCCGACGCTTAATTTCGCTGATATCCTCTGCAAAAACCTTTACTCTATACGATTGCTCGCCAAAATTATCCCATAGAACCAAGGTGGTTGCGCCTACAGCCTTGGGGCTTAAGGTTATCTCATTCTTGCTGACGTTCGTCACATCTACTATGTTAGGATTAGCGATAGCAATGCGCTTAGGGTTATCCACCGAAAGGATCTTTACCTCACCTAGATACAGGATGATCTCCTCTGCCTCCTCTGCTGTATAAACTTTAAGGGGGAGAGTCATAAAGCTAATAGTAATTAAAAAAATGATTAAAAATATTCTTTTCATACTTACCCTTTTTATTTAGACAAAGGAATTTTTTCTTTATTAAGGCCGCGGTATATCTCGACATACCCTGTTTGCGAGGGTTCCTCAATCGCTTCCGCTTTCCCTGCTTCCCGAACTTCTTGAGGCATCATATATTTAAATAATGTCTCCCAACTGGCTGGCTGAACTGACTGTATCTGAGAATCTGCTGGTGAACGTAAAATTAAGCGAATTTTACCCTGCTCTTGGACAAAGGCAATCAGATTTGCCTCCTGCGGAGAAAGGGCAATGGTAATTAACGAAGGTATCTCCCCTCCTTTCTCTTCCCTGGCGTAACGGCCCCCTGGTGCGCCCTGCGGCATGCCTGTTTCCTGGCCCACCGCTAAAATCAAAACATTTTGAAATAAAGGCACTACGGCTACCTGTTGTGTTGCATTTCCGTCGGGAGTCTGAACAGGTATGGGGAGCATCCCAATTACATCCACATAATCACCTGGCTTAATCATCCCAACTAGAGAAGAAACATTATCTACGGTGATGGTAATTGCCCTTTTGCCCACGGGGGTTGCCATGGCTAAAGAACCACCCCCTTGAGTTTGCTGGTTAGAGAGCTTACTTAAGATAATCTGTTCGCCTTTGGAAATCGGGATAATCGTAATCATTCCGGAGATTCTATCTAAAGAGGTAGCTGCCTGGGGTTGCACATATTGGTTGGGGACGATTGCGGTCTCCAGTAAATTCCCATCGATAACTGTGCCTTTAGGTATATCCTCCTTGGCTACTAAAACCGCGCCCTGGTTGGACTGTATCTGTACTAATTCTCTTTTTGCCTGTTCCTTGATAATTTCACGTTGTTGAGCAACATAGATATTGACCATAATTACGGCTACCATAGCCAAGACGATCCCGATTATTAGAATAATCCGCCGTTTCTGCATCTATTTGATCTCGCCTTCGTAAATCTCTATTTTTGCCTCCCGGGAAAGTTTTCCAATTAAATCCTCTATCCTCTGCTGTTGTTTTAAGAAAGTAAGCCCTCTCTTAATATCCTCCCACATTTCAGAAAGCGATTTTTGTTTACCGCCGCGCTTTGCTTCTAATTTTATGATATAGTAACCGTCCGGCCCCTTAAAGATATTGCTAACTTTGCCTACCTCTAAGGTGTCCGAGAAGGCCACCGCATCAAACTGAATGAACTTTTTCCCTTTCTGAATAAAACCTATATCTCCGCCGTCTTTTGCGCTTGAGGATTTTGACCTCTCCTTTGCCAGTGTGGCAAAGTCCTGACCCTGCAAAAGCTGAATAAGTATATCCTTTGCCTCTGGCTCTGTCAAAACCACTATCTCTCTGCTCTGCCTCTCCTCGGGCTCTTTTAACTGTTCTTTAAACCTGTTGTAATAATCCTCTATTTCCGCAGAACCAACCTCTATCTTGCTGGCTTCATCGCTGATCAGCTGCATAACTAAAAGGTCCTGCTTTGTTTTCTCCAGGGTCTTCTGAACCACATCTTTTTTATCTAAACCTTTATCCAGGGCATCCTGATAAAGTAAGGTTCGGCGGATCATCTCATTTTTTAGATAATCGACCTTCTTCTCCCGCGTATTTATTTTGGCTTCCGGTTTATCCTCAGGGACCATTGCATTAAAAGCTTCTATCTCCTGGCTCAGGTCTTCTAAGGTAATGGGGATATTATTGACCTTGGCAACAATCGTTCCTTTAACGGCTGTCGCCAACTGAGCCCTCTCTGACTTAGGCACCATTTTTTTTACTCCGGGTAGAAGTATCTTATCGCAGCCGTATAAAAGAAAAAATGAAAAAATTAAAACCATAAAAATAATTGCGCCTTTCTTCATCTCCTTGTCTCCTCTCTGGTTAAGTTTAAAGCTATTCTTTTTTAATCTCGTTGATTATCTTAATCAACAAATCTGCAATCTTGGCAATAAGATAGAAAAAAAAGAAGAAAAACGAATAAATTGCCAAAACCACAAAACCCATCCAGCGAGGGTTCCCCGGAACCAAGCCCGCAATGATAGATATGCCACCGATTATACCTAAAAATAAAAAAATCCAGGCAGCGATTTTTACCACTGTGCTAGATGTTTTTAAAAATCCTAAATGTTCTCGCATAAAACCTCCTTATTATTCTAATTTTTATCATAAAGCGTTTAAAAAAGCAAGGGAAATCTTCTTTATTAGCTATCCGTAGCCCCAAGGGGATTTTCCCGCTGCCTCGTTCTTGCGTCTTTCCAGCGGGATCCCGTCTCGTAAATTAAAATTATGGAGTCGGGAGAACCGTAGGGGTTCACAATAGCCCCAACCGGATTTGAACCGGTGTTTACAGGCTGAGAACCTGACGTCCTAGACCAGGCTAGACGATGGGGCCATCTAAATTAGAAATTATTTTACTATAAAATAAGCAAGTAAGCAATTAATTTTATTGAACTAACTTATTTTTTAGGGTACAATAAGCAAGATATGGATATAGGCGTAGGCTTAAGTATAGAAAAAGACCCGATTTTGGCAGCTAAAGAAGCTTTTAGGCTTGCAAAGATAAATATATTACCTGGCCAGAGAATTGATTTAGCGATTGTATTTAGCTCTATAGATCTTGCCTGTACTACTCTGTTAAAAACAATCAGTGATTCTTTAGAAGGGGCGCCTCTTGTGGGTGCTAGTGGCGCAGCTATCATCTCTAATAAGGGCATCTTTAAACACGGATTAATAATCCTGCTCCTGGGCTTTCCTAAAGGCGCGTATTTAAACACTGCCTCTGTCAAAGATATAAAGGCGAAAACTACCATACGCGCCGGAGAAGAACTGGGAGAAAAGTTATTGTACGGATGCCGTGATACGCGCCGAGATTTAAGTATAATCTTTTCAGACGGCTTGATAGATGATAGCTCAAGACTTATTGACGGATTGCAGGAAAGGCTAGGAAGAAGTTTTCCTCTGGTAGGCGGTTCTGCCTCCGATAATCTGCGCTTCTTAAGAACTTATCTGTATTTAAACCGTGAAGTGCTGACCGATGCCTGCATAGGAGTGCTATTAGGTGGCGGAAAAATAAATTTTGGCATGGGTATAAAACACGGATGGAAACCCTTAGGCAAACCCCGTAAAGTGACACTCTCTAAAGGTAATATTGTATTTGAAATAGATGAGCAGCCTGCAGTAAAATTATATGAAGAATATCTCGCTCTAGGTCTTTCTGAATTAAAAAAACAATTAAAGCATATTTCTATACTTTATCCTTTGGGTATATACCTGCCCGGAGAAGACGAATATCTCCTGAGAAACATTGTCTCCGTTGAGAATAATGGGGCTTTACGTTTTCAAGGCGATGTCCCAGAAGATAGCCTGGTGAGGTTAATGATCGGGACTAAAGAATCCTGTCTTAGCGCAACACGCCAGGCAACAGCTGAAACTAAAATGGGTTTATATGGCCCTATTTTTAATGTAGCTAAGAAAGAGATAAAGTATTTTGTGCTGGTCTTTGACTCAATTTCAAGGTACATGTTGTTAAGGAGAGAGGCGACCAAGGAAGTGGAAATAATAAAAGAGGCATTCGGTAAAGACACCCCTATAATCGGCCTATACACATATGGAGAACAGGCGCCTTTAAAGGCAATAAATTACCGGGGAAGGGCGTATTTCCACAATCAGACCATAACTATTCTGGCTATTGGAGGCTAAACTAGGATGGCGTTCAAAGAATCTCTGATTAATCTCATCGGCGCAATTGGTGTGGTAGCCGTAATCTATCTTGTCATAAGCATTGTTTTAAAGATGGAGAAATTAAAACAATTTCAAGCCGAGGTTGACAAATTAAAGAAGTCGCTGGATGAAATGGATGAACAGGCTAAGCTCATTGTCCGCACAGACATGGAATTAAATAAAACCCAGGAAGAGTTGGATAAAAAGATGACCGGTCTCTATACCCTGCAAAAACTCTCCCGTGCGATAACCACCACGCTGGAAGAAAACCAAATATTTAAAATGGTAAAGCCGGACTACCTCGAAGACTTGGGTTTTGAAAAAGCCTGTGCCTTTTTATTGAGCGAAAAAGAAAAGGTATTTGTACCCCAGATAAATATCGGTTATTTACAACAAGACATGGAGATAATAAAATCGGCCCCGGATTTAACAGACGTGTATTTAAGTTTAATAAAGAATGAAAAAACAATCTCTTCCAGTTCTCTACGGCAGAATATCCTGCTTAATGATAAGATAAGGCGTATATTTAAGGTCAATTCTTTTGTCATCTCTCCGCTATTGCCTAAAGAAGGGAATAAAGGCGTCCTTTTCGTGGGGACAGAAAACGAGGAGACTTTAATCAACGAGGGAGACGAAGAACTCATCACTATATTAGCCAACCAGTTAGGCCAGGCGCTAGAAAATGCCCGGCTGTTTGAGAAGACCTGGCGTGCGCAACATGACCTGGAGAAGAAAGTTGAGGAAAGGACCCGTGAGTTAACGCATGTCTTAGAAGAAGTAAAAATCATAAGCAAACGCAAGACGGACTTTATCTCCAGCGTATCCCATGAATTAAGGACGCCCCTGACCTCCATAAAAGGCTATGCCTCTATATTGCTTACCGGAAAACTGGGGAATATGCCCTCTGAAATTAAAGAACGGCTGGATAAGATTAACCGTCACAGCGATGAGTTGGCACATTTGGTAAACGACCTTCTGGATATAGCGCGCATTGAATCTGGCAGGATGATAATGAAGAAGGAGGCCCTGAACTTAAAGGGTATTGTCGAGGAGGTTTTGGACCTACTCTCTGTGCAATTAAAAGAAAGACAGGTTGAGTCAAGCTTTAACATCCCAGAAGAGGCTAATGCCATACTTGCTGACCGCAGCCAAATCGAACGTGTCTTTATAAATATTGTGGGTAATGCCTTGAAATTTACCCCTGCGCAAGGTAAAATTAGCATAATGGCCCATAAGCTGGATGGTGCCGTACAGTTGGATATAAGTGACACGGGCTGCGGCATACCTGAAGAGGCGCAAGAAAAAATATTTGAAGAATTCTATCGCGTGGATAATGCCATCAACCAAGAGGTAAAAGGCACTGGGCTAGGATTAGCCTTAGTAAAACATATCATTGAAGCACATAATGGAAAGATTTGGGTAAAGAGCAAGGTTGGCTCTGGTTCGACCTTCAGTTTTACCATACCACAGGCGACTTAAAAAACTATGGCCATAAAAATACTTGTAGTAGACGATGACCCGGATATCAGGGATATATTAAAACTCACCCTTTCAGAAGAAAACTACGAGGTCCTGGAGGCGCGTGACGGTGAGGAGGCCTTAAAGATGATTGATGCTAAACCGCTTAATCTGGTCCTCCTGGACTACAGAATCCCTAAGGTAGACGGAAGAGAGGTCTGCCGCAGGGTAAAAAAGGACCTGCTGCTGAGGCACTTACCCATAATTATGGTTACGGGCTCAGGCGATACTAACGATAAGGTAGGCGGCATAGATGCAGGCGCTGATGACTACGTAGTAAAACCCTTTGAACCCAAGGAGCTGTTGGCGCGTATCCGTATGATTCTAAGGCGCACGGAAATAGACCTGGAGGCAAACCCCTTAACGCGCCTGCCGGGAAATGTTTCTATTTTAAATGAGCTCTCGCGTCTTCTGGAAAACAGGTCCCTTTTTTCCGTCTGTTATATAGACATAGATAAATTTAAGGCATATAATGATAAATACGGCTTTGAGCACGGAGATGCTGTAATACGGGAGACAGCGCGTATCTTAATCCGTGCAACTCAGGAAGAAGGCCGACAGGACGATTTTATTGGGCATATCGGTGGTGACGACTTTGTGGTTATCACTATACCCGAGAGCGTAGATAAAATCTGTAAAAAAATAATTGATGACTTTGAAAAAACCGCTCCTTCTTTTTATAATGAAGCGGATAGAAAAAAAGGCTATATTATTGCGCATGACCGCAAAGGCCAAGAGCAAAAAGTCCCGCTTTTATCTGTATCTATAGGTGTGGTGACAAATGAATTCCGCAAGATAGAGCATGTCGCCCAGATTGGTGAAATTGGCGCGGAATTAAAAGCGCTCGCCAAGGGCATGGAGAGAAGTAACTACGTAAAAGATAAACGCAAGGAAGACAGAAGGAAAACTTAAAAAGAACACAAAACTAATACAAAACCCGCAACAACCATTGTTTGTTGCGGGTTTATTTTTGGTGCGCAGGGGGGGAGTTGAACCCCCACACCTTTCGGCATAAGCCCCTCATGCTTACGTGTCTGCCATTCCACCACCCGCGCGTAGTTTCCTATAACGCTCCAATGTAATTGGCTGCCCCCTGTGGATTCGAACCACAATTAACTGGTCCAGAGCCAGTCGTGCTACCATTGCACTAGAGGGCAATGGGTATATTAATTATATATCTTGTTTATTATTCTTTCAATAAAAATATCCGGCCCTAAAGGGGATGAGTCTAACAGTAATCTTTGGAGTAATTTATATTGACTTTTTTTGTTTAAAGGGATAAATTATTATTGGAACTCTTCGAACTTAAAATGGGAAGGATGTTACTTATTATAACAGTTGTATTCTTTCTCTCTGGCTGCGCCAGAAACGAAGAACAAAAAAGGGCCTGGGGGCATTTCTGGGGCTTTACAGAAAAGGGTCCTGGATGGCAAAACCAAATTATCAAAAAACAAGGCTATAAAACTTTTACGAGTATTTCTAAAAACTCACCTGATATAATTACAGCTGATGGAATAAAGTATAAATTACAAAAGAAACCTCTCGATGGGACTTACGGAGAAACCCAATTTGAATTTGTAATAAGATAAGGCTTTTAATTAAAGAAAATATAATTATTAACCCTAAGGGGGTGAAAGATGGTGCTTGTTATATTTATTGGGACTATATGTCTTTTTATGGTCGCCTTTACCTTTGATATTTCTTTCAATCTGCGGCGGCTAAATAACAATATGGATAGGCTCTGGAGAAGGCTTATCGAGATTGAGGATACCGTCCAGAAAAAATAATTATTTAAAAAGACTGTAGCTACAAATAAAAAAACTCCGCATCTTGCCGGAGTAAAAAATTATAATAATTGCAATGAGTTAGTAATTATAAGACCCTGATATCCGATTTGACTCAAGAGTCAGCTCTTGGAAAATTCTCAATACCCGATTTAATAAAATTTCTCCGCGCTGTTCATCTCCTGCCATTAATGCCTTCCAGGCTTCTTCTGCGATATCGAACATTTTGATAGCTAGGGAATGGTATCTTGCGTATCTTTGAGCCAGGGATAATTTCGATAATTGCTGTCTATAATCCTTTATCAGTTCTATCATTTTTGAGCCTATGGCGAACATCTCCTTGGTATCTCTTTTAGACCAAAATAAAGTTTTCGTCATAGCCAGATCAAATAAGACCTTTTTCTGATTATGTTTGGTTATAAAATCGTTAATAAGAGAATTTATTTTATCAAGGTCATCTGCTGCTTGGGGGGCGGCCTTCTGAAATTCTATATAGCCTGTTTCCATTTCAAATTTCTTACTCACTGAATCGCCCACGCTATATTCCTTCTCGCTATTCTTGAATCTTATGGTTATCTTTTCGGGAGAAATTTTTATAATTGTACCTACCGATAAGGGATCTCCGATAGAGTATAGCTTGCCGCATATCATTACCACCGGCTTATTCTGGTCATAAAAGATGCCTTCGATCTTACAATTCTCAGTAGCGCTCTCACCTGCAAATTTATAATTTATATTGCTATTCTGTTTTATTGCTGCCTGACAATAGGATGGTAAAAAAGTAATGACAAAAAGTAACGCACTCAGCTTCTTAAACAATATACACCCTTTTTGGGTCTCTATCCGATAGAGATAATTAATTTATATTTTAACTTTCTCCGCTGCAAGCGATGTTATGTGTTGATCCAATATATCTAAAATCGAATTCATTTTCTTAAGCGATAGCATTCCAATCAGTATTGACAATAGTGTATAACAGCTAAAAAGCAAATAAGTCCAGAAGAGGGCACTGACAAAAAGATATTCGGAATGCCCGATCCAGAATTTCCAATAAACAATATTCTTAATCATTATAAAGATAAACGCTAGAATAAGACAAAATAGGCTCGTTAAAAAAAGCGCTTTTTCCTTCTTGTTAGTAACGCGCCCACTAAAAATAAAGGCTGCAAATGTAGTGATAGCATAAAGTAAAAGTATGAGGAA
>Ga0315285_10007349_pt1 | contig 11309 bp, 14 predicted proteins | sample YL17G09_36_MG_FD_203698 | JGI IMG/M metagenome (GOLD analysis project Ga0315285, IMG submission 203698) | Sediment microbial communities from Yellowstone Lake, YNP, Wyoming, USA - YL17G09_36 | ecosystem: Environmental > Aquatic > Freshwater > Lake > Sediment | place: USA: Wyoming | collected... | reverse complement strand
GGAGTTTCTCCAGATCTTTGTCTAATCGAATGGTAATAACTGATGTCTTCATGTCTATCAATGTAATACGACGCAACCTTTTTGTCAATACCTTTTCCCTTCTAGCTAACGTAGTCCCGTTTGTTCCGTTGTTTATAGAAACTGGTATATTTTAATCCTGCAGGGCGTGACGTCCTTTTGTAAATAAATAACTTCAAAAACATTACTTGGCATACTATCTCAATGGTAAATCGTAATGCACATTCCAAAGAATTGCCCGGTGTAAAAGACTGTTTGTAAGTTGTCTATTCACCTACGTCCCCTTCTTTCTGACACGGTGATAACTTTTTCTTTATGATTGACGTCATATATGATTCGCCAATCACCTGCTCTTAACTTGTAAAGTCCTAAAAGATTCCCTCTGAGGGGAATGAGTAAAGCGGGACGTCCATTTGTAAATAAATAACTCCAAAAAAATTACTTGGCATAAAAAAAAACGGGAATCTGGCCACGCTATCTTTTAAAGAGTTGGACAGGGTTGATATAAACAGAACTAACGTAGTTCCATTTGTTCATTATTTGTTTGACATTAACAAGATAGTGGGATTTAAGTAAGGTATTAGTAGAATACAATCCCAGGGTATTCTCATGAAACCAGTATTAGACGCAAACCCACTTTGTCTCAGGCATAGGTCTGGGAGGGTGGGGTTTGGTATTTAAAAAGGAGTGAGCTGTGAAGAAACAACTATTAGCTGCTTGGGGATCAATCTGTCCATTTTGTAATATTGCTCGTAAGTATCCCAATTCCTTAATCGGGAGAAAAGTAAGGAAACATTGGGAAGAAGGCTGTCCTGTAAATGAGGCTTACAATGAAGTTATTAAAAAGAAAAGAAGTAATATGAAAATTCCATAATGGATCATCAAACTATAGAAGTTCTAGAATAGTTAAGGTAACGGAAGAAGAGAAGTTTAAGGAAGAGATGAAGGAGATGATTGATGGGGTTTTGAGGGTGATTAGCAATAGATAGAGGATGCGAAAGGAAGAATTTGGCCATGAATTATAACGGAGCAATATAATGTTGATAAAAAGAACATTTTCTAACAAGTGAGGCTGTGATTTTATCTTCTTAGGGATATGAAATGGTTTTTAAACTATCTTTTTTGAAAATAAAAGAACAGTAATATAAAAAATAATGTTGTGCAAGAAAAAGCATAACAAAAAAGAATTGAAGAACCATTTTAATAATGGTAAATTATAGTATGTCAAATAAAATAAAGAAAGACGGCAAAGCGCTTCGATATATTGATTTATTTTGTGGCATCGGCGGCTTTCGCATTGCCGCTGAACAAATATCTAGCGAATTAGGCATTCCAGTTAAGTGTGTTTTTTCGTGCGATATTGACGAGAAATGCCAAAGAGTTTACGAGGAAAATTTTGGCAAAAAGCCTGCCGGAGACATTACAGCAGTTAATGCTAAGGATATACCAGACCATGACATTCTGTTTGCCGGCTTTCCTTGCCAGCCGTTTAGTATAATTGGCCACAGAAAAGGTTTTGAAGATACTCGCGGCACGCTTTTCTTTGAGATTGCCCGCATACTTGAAGCAAAAAAACCAGCAACATTTGTGCTGGAAAACGTCAAGTTATTAGCAGGCCATAATAACGGCAAGACACTCGAGCGGATTATGCAGACATTAAGAGAGTTAGGTTATTATGCTGATTTTCGTATTTTAAATGCTTTAGATTTTGGACTCCCCCAAAAAAGAGAACGCATTTTTATTGTCGGGTTTAAAAAAGCCTGTTCATTTGATTGGCCGAATGGCAGCCTCCCAATGATTCCGCTAAAAGATATTTTGGAGGAAAACGTGCCTGAACGATACTATGCTTCCGATTACATCCGAAAGAATCGACTGAAAAAGCAAAAGCCCACAATAGAACCAACAATATGGCATGAAAATAAAGCAGGACACATCAGCGCATATCCGTATTCTTGTGCCCTACGAGCTGGCGCTTCATACAATTATCTTTTAGTCAATGGCGAACGGCGACTCACTCCGCGTGAAATGTTACGGTTACAAGGATTTCCAGACAGTTTTAAAATTGTGTGCAATTACAGCCAGACCCGGAAGCATGCGGGTAATAGCCTGCCAGTGCCTGTGGCGAAAGCAGTTTTAAAGAACCTATTTATATCTCAGGGCTGGAATAACGGTTATATTGATTATAGCCATTATGATCTTCAGTATCAAGTTATCGATGGTCAAATGAGAATTTTTGAAAAAAAGGCAAAGTATGGCACAAAATCCAAAATTAAGAACAGTAGAAAAGTACAAACCGCCGTATCCTCTAAATAAATTTCCCAAAGACTTTCCGTTCAATTTGGGAAGAGAGCTTGTTTGTTTCCTTGCGTCTCGTGGAACTCCACGGCTTGAAGGCGAGGATTGGGAAGAGATATTTGCGCGACTTGTAGGCGCGCAATGGAAGCCTTCAAATGTTGGCTTAGATGATGTTGTCCTTCAACAAACAGCATGGGGAGCAAAAACAGTCAAAAATAAAAAACCGTCAACGGTTTCTAAAATCCGATTGATTTCTGGGAGAAATTCTCCAATTTATTCTTTTGGCGACCGCGAAATCAGCGATGCTGACCCAAAAGAACTTGGCCATAAAATTCTTTCTATATGGAATGAGCGGGTGGCGGGAATCCGCAAACTTTACAAGCATGTCAGAACTGTTGTTCTTATTAAATCGGATAACTTGCTTGAAGCCGCTGTATTTGAATTTGAGACTATTCTTTATAGAGTCGAAAATTATTGGTGGCAATGGAACGAGAGGAACAACTTAGAAGGCTTTGAGAAAGACAGCAACCAACACATCTTCACTTGGCAGCCCCATGGCTCCCAGTTTACCATAGTAGAAGATGTTCCTGCCGACCGGCTTGCGATAAGAATCAAGCAGCCTCCAATATTAAACCGCGACGAAATACTCAAGACAATCAAGTTTGATGAATCCTGGATAGAAATCATTAAATAACATGGTGGATACATTTTCAAAGGCCGAACGCTCAAGAATCATGGCGAGCGTGAAGTCCAGAAACTCTAAATCCACAGAGCTTCGATTCATTTCTATAATTAATGACAAAGGCATTACTTGCTGGCGGCGCAATTACATGTTGACTGGCAGGCCTGATTTTGTTTTCCCACACCTAAAGATAGCGGTATTTCTTGACGGCTGCTTTTGGCACGGATGTCCCAGTCATTGCCGTATGCCGTCCTCAAATATAAACTACTGGAACAAAAAAATTGACAAGAATAAAATTAGGGATAAAAAAATAACAAAGGCACTGAAAATGAAGGGATGGAAAGTAATTAGAATCTGGGAGCATGAAATTAAGTCAGGCGAACTCGGACGCAAGCTGAATTTAATAAAGAAGATTGCACAACAAATCAATCCACAGGATACAGCATAACGACTGCTGCACCTGTGAGTTCAGGCGTTAAGTGAAAAAGGAGAACTAGCGAATGTTGTATAAATTAGGCTCATCGAATGGAAAATTTGATAAACTTGAACCTGTTGCATTCAAGGACTTTTCTTGTTTCGACCACCTTGAAAAAGATTTGGAGAAGTTAATAGCAAAAAGCATTCTTAATGTTCTATTTGAGGACTCCTGCTTAATGCCAATATTTCAAGAGCGTCAATATCAAGCAGAAGCTGATATTTATGCATTAAACGAAAAAGGTGAATTGGTTATTTTTGAGTTAAAGAGAGGCTCCGCCGGGGAAGGGGCAGTGCATCAAGCCCTACGTTATGCGCAAGATGCAGGGCAATGGAGTTACTCAACGTTACATAATAAATATCAACAATACTCAGGCGCAAACACTGATTTAATTAAAGCACACCAAGAGGCATTCAATCTCGAACATGCGCTGGATGCAAAGGAAATAAACAATAAACAGCACCTATTCATAATAGGAAACGCTGCGGATGATAGTCTTATCAACGCTGTTGACTATTGGAAGAAGCAAGGAATTTCAATTGAGTTCTTGCCATATCGCATCTATGAATTGGGTGGTGAAAAATATTTTGAATTCTTCGCCTTACCCTATGATAAGCACAATAATCCAAGTGATATTAAAGGCGTCCTGTTTGATACTAACAGAAGCTGGAACGAAGATTCAATCTGGTACATGATGGAAAAGAGTTGTGTTGCAGCGTTTGGAGACGCAAAGCGGTTCGTTGAATATGTGTATCCAGGTGACATTGTATTCTTTTCACACAAATGGGATGGTTTGGTCGCAGCTGCAAAGGTTAAGAAAGGCGATATAAAAGCACCAGATGAAGATACCTTGTTCCGAGATGTAGAATTTATAACTTCAATTCCAAAGAAAGGTGAAGTGATAAAAGCCATGCCGTTTCGGAAGATATCCGAGATTACTGGCAAAAGTTTTTTTTGGGCACGTACCATTAAGGTTCCATATCTTTCAAAAGATGAAGCTGAAAATTTAGCTAAAGAACTGAAGATATATCTTGAGAAAAGCACATAACAAGGTGCTCCACCGGACGTAAAGCGGGACGTCCATTTGTAAATAAGTAACTTCAAAAAATTATTTGGCATAAAAAAAACAGGGATCGGGTCGTGCTATTATTTGAAATAGCTAAATTATCATCCAAGAAGCAGCTGTTTTTAACAACAATATCGTCATTTTCAATGCCCAAATCGATGTGATAAGGAATTTCAAACTCTCGGAGTTGAAATACCTTTCTACGTAAAGTGGGACGTCCATTTGTAAATAAATATCTTCAAAAAAATTACTTGGCATACTATCTCAATGGTAAATCGTAATGCACATTCCGAAGAATTGCCCGGTGTAAAAGACTGTTTGTAAGTTGTCTATTCACCTACGTCCCCTTCTTCCAATTGGTACCAGTTTTTTTATCAATGTGTATCGTGCATTCTGGGGAGAACATAGTATTTGGTGGACGCCTCAAGCGATGAGACTGGCAATTGATGAAACGTGGAACAATTTTGAGCTGTACATCAGAGGGGAACCTTTACAAAAGCATCTTTCTGAAGGGACTCTTTTTTTTATGGGCAAAAATGGAGAGCAATACCGTATTGCCTCAAAGGACATTAGCGTTCGACTGAACAATTGGGATAGGATCAAAGCATCTATTTTAACGAATGCGACAATGAGCAGCTTCGTTTTCGGCATGGCGGTTACTTTGCTAATGATCGGTCTGATTCAGGCTTTTTCCCAAAAGAAAAAGCCCTGACTGTTACAAAAGGCTCTTTTTCTAGTGCCAAGCTCCGCACATGCAGCCCGAATGAAAGAAATTACAACGTTGTGGCTCCATAATAGGAGATAGGCATATTATTTCCGATATACTTCACGGCGATGTCGCACTCGCATAATTCTCACAACCTTCTTCTTGTTGTCAATCTCATAAATGACACGATAGTCTCCAATTCTAACATGTAAAGCGGGACGTCCATTTGCAAATAAATAACTTCAAAAAAATTACTTGGCATAAAAAAAACGGGAATCTGGCCACGCCATCTTTTAAAGAGTTGGACAGGGTTGATATAAACAGAACTAACGTAGTTCCATTTGTTCCGTTGTTTGTTTGACATTAACAAGATAGTAGGATTTAAGTAAGATATTAGTAGAATACAACCCCAGGGTATTCTCATGAAACCAGTATTAGACACAACCCCACTTTGTCTCAGGCATAAGTCTGGGAGGGTGGGATTTGGTATTTTAAGGAGGGGAAGATGAGGAGAATAGAAGTAGTATTAGCAACACTTTTTGCAGTATTCTTTTTATCATCCATAGCGTTGGCTGTAGATTGTCCAATCCCAGATACAGGGCAGACCAAGTGCTATGATAACTCTCAAGAGATTCCTTGCCCACTGCGTGGTCAGCCTTTCTATGGTCAAGATGCGCAGATTCCCTGTAATCCACAGTCATATACCATGCTTGCTGGTAGAATCATGGTGCAGGATAACGTGACTGGATTAATATGGGAAAGTAAAAATGATGACAACTCAATTCATGATAAGGATAATACATACAATTGGAACGATGCACAAGGTGTCTTTATAGCTACTATCAACTCACAAAATTTTGGAGGGTATTCAGACTGGCGTTTGCCAACGGTGAAGGAGTTGTCTTTTCTTGTAGACAAGGATAGATACGACCCCTCTATCAATACAACTTATTTCCCCGACACCGAGTCTCTCTGGTATTGGTCGTCTACTACTAACGCTAGCTATCCGTACTGCGCCTGGGGAGTCGATTTCAACCATGGCGACGTCGACTACCACTATAGGTCGAGCAACTACTACTATGTGCGGGCGGTGCGTGGCGGACAGTGTGGGGAATTTGGTAATTTTATCGACAACGGTGATGGAACCGTAACCGACACGGATACAGGTCTTATGTGGCAAAAGGGTACTGCCCCTGGTAACTACACCTGGCAACAGGCGCTCTCCTATTGTGAAAGTTTATCGCTTGGCGAACATAATGACTGGCGTTTGCCGAATGTTAATGAACTCCAATCCCTTGTAGATTATACTCGATACGATCCTTCCATAGATACAACCTATTTCCCCAACACAGTGTCTGACTTCTTTTGGTCGTCTACTACTAGTGCTCACTATCCGAACGGCGCCTGGCTCGTCTATTTCTATTATGGCAACATCAACGTCCCCGATAAGTCTTCCTACGGCTACGTGCGTGCGGTTCGTACGGGACAGTGTGGATCATTTACGACCACAACTACAGTAGCATCAACCAGCACTACCATTTCTGGTTCAACTACTACCACTATTCAATCCTGCCCTACAGAGGAACTCTATGGTGAGTATTCAGAAGAGGCAGAACTTTTAAGGAATTACAGGGATAGTGTGTTAGCTCAGTCCCATGAAGGTCAGGAACTAATTAGACTGTATTACGAGTTAAGCCCTGTGATAGTTGCAATGATGAATGAGGATGAAGGGTTTAAGGAACAAGTGAAGGAAATGATTGATGGGGTTTTGGAATTAGTTAAAGCATTTTAACTGGCAGGAAGCAAATAACGGTCAATACAAAGATATCCACTACCAATTCTTTTGTATATCCATTGGAAGACCGACGCGCATAAAAAATCGTGCAAATGCCTGAGACAAGTGTTCTCTGTATGGTGGAAGCAGACGAAAACGTTTTTCATTGCGTTGTGACAGCAATGATTCTAGAAAGATTCGAGGAATAGTGTAGACATAACGAAAATCAATAATTCGTTTGTCAATCATAAAATTACTCAATTTAAAACTATTGAGCATCGTTAAATTCCAAACGAACCCATCACAAATATCATCACAGTGGGATTTCCATGCTTTGTGGGTAGGATTCTGATTATTATTCCTCATTTCCTCTTCCCAGCACTTATGATATTCACTAAGGGCCAGATGCTGGCAAACAATTACATCGCTTACTTTATTATGTTCAAGATCACACGCTTGAGTCAATACTACAACATCACCCTCAGTAGAAACAATTATAGATTTAAGAACTTCTGAGTATTGTTCACCTTCCAAGTCGATGGTACGAGACTGCCAACCAATCAAGGGGCAATTGATTATTATGTCCCCTTGTGTAATAGGGGTATTCGCATCAACAATTTTATACCATCCTTCATTCATCGCTTCTATCAAATGTGCGTCTGTCAATTATCACTTTTGGTTTCCAACGGGGAAGATCAGCAGTTCTGAGTTTGATCTCTTGTGAGAATAAAATCTTTCTTTCATAAGTGGGACAAAACAAACCACGCCAGACCGCTTTATCTGGTTCTGAGTAAAGCTGAAGCTCTTGACAAAGAGCCATACTAGCTATTGTAGGAAGCCCTATATATACTTCAGGAGTTTCATAAATACAAGCGTAGGTTGATTGTATGCCGGAAACTGAACCATAGTTAGACCAAAAATATTTCATTGTTTGAGAGAATGACAAATCTTTTGGTGAATCAGTTAAAACAACAGTTCTACAGCATAATTCCCTGGTTTTAGATTCTTCGCAAAGGATATTAGGATCATCCATAACTGTTAAATTAGAGTTATAAAACTCTTTCAATTCTCCCGTTTCCATATTCTCTTTTGCACCTCCTCATCTGTTAAGTCAGCAAAACCATTCACTATCCATTTACGAGCTATATTAAACCAATCCCACATTCCTTCAGGAGTTCTATCGCTTCCAATGCCACGAACAGTTAGTTCTAACAAAAGTATTGGTAGATTAGATTCTTTTTCAATAGCTTGCCGAATAATTACGTGTAGGCGACCAGCACGATTAGGTAAAACGAAACTTGTTCGCCAATTAATGTCTTCGGGTTGTGGTAGAAATCGTCCATGGTGACTTTTAAATGTAAAATCAGGAAATATCTTCCCTATCTCACTAATTGTTTCCCAACCTTGCCCTTGAGAAATGTGATTAATATAAGTTATCTCATATTGCAAGGGAACTATTTTATCAAGATTATGCTCTTGCAAGAATGATTCAAAAACTGAGAAGCGATTTTGGAACATTTCAATAACCTTATGATAGCGTGGGTATTCATCATTAGGACGAACCTTTCTCCAGTTGTGCAGAAAACGATCTCTTTGCACCTGGATAATTCCATTCTCATTGAAATGTATAAACCAAATCCTAGGAAGAGGTGGCACGTCAGTTAGCTCAAATTTCACTTGATGATTGCCCTCAAACGGTTCAATAATCGGAGCCAAGGGGGGAACCTCTCTACTATAAGGATATTGGGGTTTAAACTTTTCCCAAAGTAGGCCAAGATGAGGAGCAAGTAAGCCTATTATAGGTTTAAAAAGAATGCCACAAACAACTTCTATTACAGGAGGGTTTAGGTAATTGATTATGCTAGTCTCAATAGTTTTCATTTGCAGTAATCCAAAATCAAAACATCTAACTTTCCATTAATTTAGTTAGTTAAAATTATATTCTTTATACCATTAACGATTATATTAATTGTGAAAATCTGAAAATTGTCAAGGATTTTTTAAGAAGAGACGGGAAAATCCCAGCCCCTTCTGCTACCACAGCAAGCCAAAAAAATCTTACTCACCTACAAACAATCATTGCCTAAAACACGGGTATGTTTGATAACCACGCTTCAATCTTCTTCAAAGGTAGGGGTCAGCAATGGCTTCTGCCTTTTTGTTATGGAAAAATTTGACTTTCATCCTCAGATTTTGCTAAAAGTCAGTAATTAAAAGACATCTCTGAGGCACCTATGAACCAAAACCACATTACAAAGATCGCCAAAGAGCTAAAGCTCAAAGAGAACCAAGTTTCAGCAACCTCCCAGCTTCTTGAAGAAGATGCCACCATTCCTTTTATCGCACGGTACAGTAAAGCGGGACGTCCATTTGTAAATAAATAACTTCAAAAAAATTACTTGGCATACTATCTCAATGGTAAATCGTAATGCACATTCCGAAGAATTGCCCGGTGTAAAAGACTGTTTGTAAGTTGTCTATTCACCTACGTCCCCTTCTTCTGACACCCAGGGGGTCTTGGATTTCCAGCTAAGGTTTTAATCTGAGGAAGGATATGCTGGAAGGTGAATGCTGGCAGACGTTTGAGGTCATTTTCAGCAGATCTTTCAAGATAGACATCATACACGGGGCTGATACTCCTTCAAAAAGTCCTCTAACTTTCGAAATTTAAGAGGTCTTTTCCTCATTTCTTTTATCATTTCCAGATCCTCGAGGTCTTCCAGACGTTCTAACATTTCTCGGTAGTCTTCGATATCAAGAATGACTGCTGAAGGTTTCCCATCCCTGAGAACAATCTCAGGGGTTTTCCTTTTAGCTTTGCTTTTCATCTCTTACCCTCCAGATTCTTTATTTAACCTGAAATATAATATACTTATTGGGTTTCAATTGTAAAGCTTATTCCACGCTTCCAATAGCAGGCGGCGGGGCGGTATTTGAATAGAAGAGGGGATGTAGTTCCGTTTGTTCCATTATTTATAGAAACTGGTATGATAAAGGGGGGTAGGTGAATAGACAACTTATAGATAGTCTTTTATCTCAGGTAGTTCCTTCCAATTTGCACTGCGATTAACAGCGGAAGTAATCATTCCCAGATAACGTGCTACTTCAGCTCCATAGTACCTTAGCTTTTTTACCGCTAGTTGATAAAATAGCCTCCACGCCCTCACTACCTCCGTCCTCCTCCCAGCTCTTAACTCTGTTTCCTTTACACCTTCTCGGAAGCAAAGGGGACGTGAGGCTGTCCCAAAATGTTTTTTAATTGGAACGCGATTTGTATCGTTTGTCCTCAACCTTGTGAATACATTAAGCAATCGATAATTTAACCCCATTTCAAAAACAAAAACATACATACCTCGCTTGTAAAGCATACTATGAGAAGAGTGGAGAAAACCCTCTCCCATTGAAGTATCTGGCTATCTTCCTCAAATTATGAGCAATAGACATCAATATGAACTCTCCGGTTGTTTTCAACTTGCCTCGCAATAAGAAACTCTCCAAACTTCCGATTATATTTCATAGCTCCAAAAACAGGTTCCACCATATATTTCCTCTTCCCATATATCCGTTTGCCTTCTTCGGTCCCTAGTCGAGCGCGCATCCTCTCCATTAATCCCTCCCTCTCATCCCTGCTTATACTCCTATACTTTGTTTTGGTGCACTCCATCCTCATCTCACACCCTGGACACTCCTTGCACCGGTACATTTTTACCTTATGCCCCCCCTTTGCCTTTATCGTACCCTGGTGCTTAAATGCTCTCTCGGAAGAAAATCATGAAGAGATGGAGGAAATAAAAACGGTTGGCCTTGATTATATTCCTTGAACATATGCTTGCTCCTCTCAATAATTTCTGTATACTATACCAGAGGGGCAAGTTACATGCTATCATTTTGGGACAGCCTCACGTACCTGCAATATTGACTTATAGAAGAGTCCATGGTGAGGTTAGTAGTGAAAAAATCAAAAATACTAAATGGGGGCAGAATGGGGAAGGGACTTATTTAACTATTACTATGATATTTCTCCATAACTCAGTACCTATCTTATTGATAGTCCAAATGAGGTATTATACAGAAAAGATTATTCAAGGCATTATCCCTGTAATAAAAATGCTACCTTCAGAAGGCTTTTATTATTAGATTAAACCAGAACTCTGAGAGCACTAAGTATCGGGTAGGAGGAGGGGTTACCCCCTCCGACCTCCCACACCACCGTACATACGGATCACGTATACGGCGGTTCATGAAATAGCTTGAAGTCTACGCAATTCGTCCAGCAGACACACGAAACCACAT
>Ga0315285_10007345_pt1 | contig 11310 bp, 8 predicted proteins | sample YL17G09_36_MG_FD_203698 | JGI IMG/M metagenome (GOLD analysis project Ga0315285, IMG submission 203698) | Sediment microbial communities from Yellowstone Lake, YNP, Wyoming, USA - YL17G09_36 | ecosystem: Environmental > Aquatic > Freshwater > Lake > Sediment | place: USA: Wyoming | collected... | reverse complement strand
ACAATGTAGAAAAAGCATGTTGTAAAAAACTTCTCCCTAGTGTTACCTTAGAACATTCAGATGGTATGTTCTATCAAGGGGATTCATTTTATATTAAATTTACAGCAACAGATGACAAAGGAATCGATCAGATGGAACTGGAGATTTGGAATGAAAACATGGGAGATTCTAATGAATATGAGTATTATAATTGTCTTGGAATAACACCCTGTTCTCATACATTTAATGTAATACTAACTCAAACAGGTTTATGGCAATTTGAGTTAGCTGTCAATGATACAGATGGGTATTGGACGACTCTATTCGATAACGGGGACATGATTTTATTTACTATATACGTCTCTCCTTCAACCACCTCATCAACCACCTCATCAACCACAACATCCACATCAACTACATCTATTGGGAGTACATCCACTTCTACAACTTCTGAATCAACGACAACTAGTGTTCGGACAGGTAGAGCTGTACCAGTAAGTATAACCAATTTAACTCCAATTGCTATTATAGTTGCTGTGATAGTATTAGTAACTGTTTTTGTTTTTCTAAGATTCATGACCAAAAGATTGTAACTATAAGAAATTGGATATTACTTATCGTTTTCAGATGAGCAAAACTTTATCTGCTTGCATTATTTAATTTTGAATACATGAAAATTATCCAATCATAAGTTACTCTCAAATAGTAGTAAAATTTATATATAAGTGAAAATAAGGTTTAGATATGGAATTTGAAAAAGAGCTGGAAGAAGAGCTAAAAAAACCTTTAACTTTGAAAAAACAAGATACTGAAAAGAAAGAACTACCAGAAGGGGAAATATACACCAAGATAATCGATTTCACGAATCACATAAGAAAAAGCTACGGCGACCTTGTAAAATCAGTCTTGATATTTGGTTCTGCTGCTACTGGGGATATGAAAAAAACCTCAGATGCCGATATTTGGGTCATTCTCGACGATACTGCCACTAAGAGTTCTGAGGATTTGGAAAGGATAATTGTTCAAATACAATTGATTTCTGCTCAAATGAAAGATATTCACGTTCAGATGACAGGTCTGACAGAATTCTGGGGTTGGATGAAAAGAGGTTCCCCTGAATTGTTCAATTATTTGAGAGTCAGCTTGGTTATTTATGACACCGGTTTTGTTAAACCAGTTCAAAGGATGCTTAAAGCCGGTTTGTTACCTCCAAGCGAAGAAACTGTCGGCATCAAGGCTAAATCAGCAGAAGTACATTTGAAGAAAGTTCAACTTAGTATCAAGGCAATGATATTCGATTTGAGGTATGCGGCTACAGATGCCTGTCAATCTGTTATAATGCACTATTATAAAGCGACACCAGATCAAAAACATATGGCTGAAGAACTGAAAAAACTCGTCGATGAAAAGAAACTCGAACCAGAATACATAGATAAATTCAATGAATTGAATAAGTTGTGGAAAGATATAGAGCATGAAATTATAAAAGAAGTAGAACCTGAGCATTTGAACAAAGCCATGAACCTGGCAAAGGATATAATACAGAGGATGAAAAAACTCTTACCTGAAGATTTGACAGAATTGGATTTACCGTTGTGATCTGAATGGAAAAGGGAAAAAAAGAAAAACCAAAGACAAAAACAGAAATAGAAAAGGATGTTAACAGATTAAAAGATAAGATTCTCGAAAAATATGGGGATCTGGTTAAATGTGTCATCATGATGGGTTCTGTTGCGAGGGGGGAGTTCAAGCCTAAATCAGATGTAGATGTTTTTGTCGTTTTAGATGATACTACTAAGGAAATCACTCCCGAAGAAAAAGGAGGTATTGATGATAATTTAGAGAAAATGGCAACTGAAATTTCATCCGATATCTCCATTCAACCTTCTTATACTTTAACAGAGTTCTGGGATTATGCAAGAGTCTGCCACCCAATCATATATAATTTCATAAAAGAAGGAAAAGCAGTTTATGATGTAGGTTTCTTCGCCCCAATAAAAAAATTGCTGGAAATGGGAAAGATTCCTGCCACTAGAGAAGCGATAGAGAGTTACATGGAAGGTGCACCAAAAAAATTGATGAGAGCTAAGACAGTCAAACTTTTGATGTTAGCAGAAGACTGTTATTATGCTATGCTCAATACAGCTCAAGCTGTTCTAATGTTCATGGGTTTAGAACCCCCTGTCCCGAACAAGGCGTATGACGAGATCAAAAAATATCTTGTTGACCCTGGGATTCTGGAGCAACAATATGCTGATTGGCTAAAGGATATAATTGATATAAGGAAAAAGATTGAGCATAAAGAACTAATGGATGTTACTGGAGCATTTGTTGATGAGTGGATCGATAAAGCCGATAAGTTTATAGAAAAAATGTTCCAGCTACTTTCAGTCTTAGAATTCAGAAAAAAAGAAAAAATACTCGAGAGGACCCATGAAGTCATGTATAAAGCGGCCATAGCTGCTTTAAAGACTTTGCATAAATTACCCGAAAAAACTGAAGAGATTCCAGATGCGTTTAAAGGAGAGTTCGTTGACAGTAAACTTGTTGAAGGGTATTACTGGGATGTATGGAAAAAGATAGAAGAGATGAAGGGTTTGGCAGAGAAACAGGCTCTTGAAAAAGTCGAAGACAAGGAAGTCTACAAAATGAGAGAGTATGTAAGGAACTTGATAAGAGATCTAGCAAAAGTATTAAAGCATAAAGAAAAGAATAAAGAGTGATGATTTTATGGAAGGAACTGTCTTGAGTTATAGGAGAGGTAGACATACTCAGAATGTTAATCAGGTTTTGATAGAGTTAGAAGGCATAGATTCTGGGGAGAAAGCAAAGGAACTTCTGGGAAAGAAAATCTTATGGAAATCACCTTCTGGGAAAGAAATAAAAGGAGAGATAACGGCCCTACACGGAAATAAAGGGGTTGTAAGAGCTAAGTTTGATACTAATCTTCCTGGTCAAGCGTTCGCGACTAAAGTTAAATTAATCTAAATCTCTTTAGGTCTTATTATTTTAAGAGTTAATTATTAAACGATTGTAAAGTTAAATCTTTTGCATGAAAAAATCAAAGATTTCTACTATGAAAATTACTGAAGGTTTGACCAAACTAAAAATCCTGAAAGATTATTTGAACAAAGAACATTTTTTTAATCCGAGAGTCGAGTTATCCAGAGATTTAACAATTCTTGTTTTAAACGCTTTGGATACAAAAAATTGGGTTGCTTGTGATGCTTTATCTGGGATAGGTGCGAGGGGAATAAGAATAGCAAAGGAATGTAATGTTGAGAAAGTCTGGTTGAACGATATAAACGAGGACAACATCCGGTTCATGAAAGATAACGCCTCTCTGAATTCTGTGGGTAAAAAAGTTAAATTGTATGCCCAAGATGCAAATCAATTACTTTCAAATAACATAAGAGCTTTCGACTACATAGATATAGATCCATGGGGAAGTCCCTCATACTATTTTGATTCTTCTGCTAGGGCAATAAAAAGAAAAGGTTTCATCGGGTTTTCTGCTACTGATACTGCTGCCTTGTGTGGGACGAGTCCAATAACATGCCTAAGAAGATATAGTATAGAGAGTTATAAAACAGATTTCTTTAAAGAATTGGGACTAAGGATTTTGATTACCAACGCTGCATTAACGTTTGGAAAATGGTCTTTTTCTTTCAAATCCTTGTTGAGTTATGCATCAGAACATTATTTCAGAGTTTTCGCCGAAGTCGAGAAGGGCAAGAGTATTGCCAGTAAAACGTTGAAGGATAATCTTGGTTATGTAAGCTACTGTTCTAAATGCCTCTGGAGGAAGGTTGGCAATGAGCCTGTAATGAAATGTGAGGTTTGTGGCTCAGATTGTCATATTATAGGAAAAATCTGGATAGGAAATATAGAGGATTTAAAATTCATTAGAGAGTGTAGGAAAAAATTAATTGAAGTTAATTGGTTAAGGACTGAATATAAGATTAAAAGATTGTTTTTCCTTTTGGAGAACGAGCATGTACTTTTTTATTGTGACATACATAAATTATGCCAACAACATGGACTGAAAATACCCAAGTTCGAAATATTACAAGATAAATTAAGAGAAAGGGGTTATAAAGCAGATAGAACTCATTTTTCTTATAAAGGGATTAAAACTGATGCAAAACTAAAAGAACTCATAGAGATAATTTCTAGGTTATAATTGCTTATGCTAAGAATTTTTATTCAAGAATCGTATTATAAGTTAATGAGAAATGTTGAAAAAAAAATAAATAAAAAATCTTTGGCCAGTATGATCCCAGTTCTAATTTTGATAGTATCTTTCTTCTTATTCCAATTAAAAAATGTATATGCCACTTGTACTGGAACAAGTGTATTCACTTGTACTGCCACTTGTATTGGTGGTTTGTACTGTCAAGGTTATGGCGAGGAATGTCCTTATTGTTGTCAAACTACATGCGTTCCAATGCCATGTGACCAAATTCCCGATGCGTACTGTACGTTTTGTACTGGGTGTTCATTAGCATCCACAACCTCTACATCAACCTCAACATCTTCATCTACTACATCAACATCAACCACTACAACCACAATTCCTCCCCAAAAACCAACCTATTCTGACAATTCAACTAGTTCAACATCAGCCGGAACTTACGTAGAGTTTAGTCTCAAATGGAATGATGATACCGGATTATCGGGTTTTATATTCAGTTTTGATAATTGTACAGGAACTTTGACGAATGATACTTGGCAATCCTTCCAAAATGGTGGGCTCGAGGATTGGAGCAAGGTTATTAAAATGATAAACTCGACTGTTGACTGCACGATGAGATGGAAGGTTTATGCCAACGATACAAATAGCCTCTGGAATGCTAGCGAAGTATTCAGTTTCACAACTTCTAGATTCGCTGCAACTCAATATCCCTTCCAGAGAAAAACGTTTTATGCCAACGGAAGATACTGGGTTTTCTATACCAACGAAACCGATTATCTGTATGTTTCAAGCGCAGATGGAGCAAGCTGGAGCCAACCAAAAAATATAAGAGATGAGAATGGAATGTATACTTCTACTACAACAAGATACTTCACTAGTTGGTCAAAAACTGTAAACAATAAAACAGAACGTTGGCTTACAACAAATAATAGTAGACAGTTGTCGCAACCTTGGAAATTGACGAGTGAGAGCAGCGCAGATTTCGGAATTAAAGTGTACATGCGGAATGTTACGGGATATGAATTTCTTCTAACATCTTCACCCGTGGCAATTGTGACTTGTAACGGGGATTGCGATGAAAGTAAATCTGCAACTTGGACTTCTCCAGATGTTACTTTCAACACTTCTGCAGATTCCATTAAGGTGGAAGTTTTATGGAGACTCCCTTCTGGAACTGGAACATGGGAAAGCGTTGTTAACTTTACGACGAAACAACTAGAGGCTATGAAGCTGGTTAGTTCTGTATGGAACGTGACTTATGGAGTAACACTTGTTGCAGGTGCTGGCGTGGGCTTTAGCTATGGAGAGGTTATTGCTAAGTCAAGGATAGAAAATTTTACTATTGTTCCAATAACACCTGCAGGTTACAAGTTTTCTGTCTGGTTCAACGGAACTTACGTGAGCTATGCTTTATCTTCTGATTATTCCGGATCGCCTGTGATTTATAGGAGAGGTTTGCCAAGTTCAAACGGGAATATAATTTGGGATAGTGAACAAATAGCATATCAAAGTAGTGATAGACCAAGGTTTCCAACTGTTACAGTTGATTCTCAGGGATACCCCTATATCGGGTTTGGTCTTGGCACTTCTTATCCCTACTTAACCAAGTCTTCTTTTAACGATGGCACTTGGTCAACAGCGTCTGGGTTTCCCAAACAACTGAGTACTACATCTGATTCACAAAGATTGAACGTTGTCACCGTCCTTCCTCTAAATTCATCAAAAATCTATGCTGTGTATACTAACGCTAATTTATCAACGTTAAGAGGAAGGTTGTGGAATGGTACGGATTTACTGGCAGAAAAGGAAATCTCATCATTTTCTCTGAACAGTCCACATGCCTATTCTGCAATAGCTAAGGAAGATAACGTTCACCTAGTTTTCTTGAACAAAACTACTTATCAAATCCTATATGTTAATGGAACTTACAATTCTACTTGGCAGAATTATACTTTCGGACAACCAAAAGTTGTTGTTCAGGGAAACTCGACTTCTTTCCCAATTTTGTCGTCTTCAGATGCATATTTGTATGCTTTTTGGGCTGGCACTCCTCAAATAAACCATATCTATTACAAGAGATACAGTAACGGGAAATGGGATAGTTCATCAACAGACTGGAAAACAGAAACTGCCTTAACTAGTAATGATACGTTATCAGGCTTTTATGAAGATTATGGAAATAAAGTTGGATTAGTCTGGATGAATTCTCTTACAAGCCCCTACCAAGTGAAGTTTGGTTACGTAAGAGTTCAAGGCTGGTTAAACGTTACTTTGTTTTATCCCCCTCCGGGTCAAGAAACTCAATGGTACTTAAATAATGTCTATATTGTAAATGCATCAGTTCAATGTAAGGATGGGTATTGTTCTGGTGCAGAAGGGGTTGTTAGGTATAATGTGACTTCATTCCCTGACACATCAATTAGTATTACGCCTGGAGCAGAACCCTTTTACATAAAAAATGGACTGATAAGATCGATAAACTATACAGTTTATACTTACAATCTTGGAACTGTAGATAATCCTGAATATGCTTATGATGGATTCTACAACGATACTTCAACTTACACAACTATAGATACTGGCTACGCCTTAAGTACTGGCGCTCGCGTAATTTACACATTTTATCTTGGGTCAGCAGACTCAGCAAGATTGTTCGCCACCACTTCTCATTATTCATCAGGCTATAGTGGCTGGGTCACAATTTATAATTACACTTCAAGTGGCTGGCAAACATGGTTTTTGACTCAGCCTTCTATTACAACTAATAACACAATTATATCAAAATCAAACGGTCTTGTAAGTTCTTCCGGTTATTCTTTGGTTAAACCCGAAGTTACTTTACCTGATACAGGTAGACAGGTTGTCTATGTCTATGATATTTATGCGACTATAAATAACAGCACACTTTCTTGTGAAGATTTAGACCCTGACGAAAATTGTAATTTAGCTTGGCAAGTTGAAGTTACTGGAAAAGAAGCTTACAAAATAGATGTTAATTTTACATCTTCAGATTCTTCAATTCTACTTAGTGACACTCAAGATGCTACAGTAACGATAGTTTACTTGGAAGTTACATTGACAAATCCATCAACGAGTTTTATAAAAAAAGTTGTCCAAAACTCAACTTTCAACGTTAATGCATCTGTTACTTGCAGAGGTGGAAATTGCGGAACTGTTAACGCAACAGTAAGGTATAATGCCTCATCTGCCAATCCTGACACTGCTATAAACAATACTGATGGAGCAACACCGTTTTATATTGTTGGACCATATCAAATGCTTCCCACTTATGCCAAAAATAATACTGCTGATGTTACAAACAAAGTGAACGCATCTGATAATATTTGGGGGTTCGAGTATTGTGATGGTAGTGGTTGTCACACTCCATATATATACATTAATTTTACTACTTCTTCAACATATGAAAATGTGACAGTGGAAGGGTGGGGTGACGGCAATCAAAACTTTGAATGTTGGAGTGGTTCTACTTGGGTATCTACAGGAATTACTGTTTCAGTGGATGAACAAATTATGACAGGCTCACTCGCAAGCTGTAGTAATTCTGATGGAAATTATACTTTTAGAACCAGAGGACACGCTGTAAATCCTTTTATGGATGCAAATATTGCCTTAGATTATGTATTTTTAAGTTCTAGTGTTGGAGCTAGTCTAAAATCCTGTGGTTCTCTGTCCAAAGACCAATCCTGTCAACTCAACTGGACTGTAAATGCTACTGGTAATATTAACACTTACTGGAAAATAGACGTAAATTTCAATTCATCTGACCCGCAAATTTCTTCAAGTGATACTTATGACGCGACGATAAAAATAGTTCTAACACCAAAAGTTCGAGTTGAAGGAACAGCTCTATATTATTATACTGGTGAAAGAGTAAATGGAAACGTTACTGTAATACCTGTTGAATCACCAAACGATAAAGATACTTCTGCCGTCTTAAACGGAGAATGGTCTGTCAATTTCAACATGGAAACTGGTAATTTACAATATATCACTATAATAGTAGACGATAACCAAAAAATTGGATACAATGAAATAAAAATAGACAACCCCGTTGCTACAAGTTTAAGCTGTTCTATTCAAGATATTTCTCTCTCTGGATATTCTATCTATCTTGATTCTGGAAATTTCATAAATTCGGGCAAAATCAAGGTTTCCGTATTAGATACCGATTATACAAATACAACAAATTTCACAGGAACTTGGGATATTGATTTTCATCCTTGTTTAATTCCTGGCAAAATTTATACACTTCAAATACTCATTTCCGATGATACAGGGAAAAAAGGCGAATTCTTCCAGAAATATCCTGCCAGATAGTTTAAATTATTTTTCCTTTACACCCCAAATTTCCTTCTCCATTTTAATATAGTCCTTGAATTTATCTTCGACAAACTCAGTTTCTTTTTTTATTTGTTCATGTCTTTTGGCTAGTTCATCTGGAATAGTTAATTTGTTCTTAGTCAAATAATCATATATCGCTTCGATCAAAGCGTCACTTGCCAAAACAGAACAATGTAATTTAATTTTTGGCAAACCACCAAGAGCATTTGCAACATCTAACTTGGATATTTTCATGGCTTCTTCTATAGTTTTCCCTTTTGCTATCGTTGTTATCATGGAAGATGTACTTATTGCTGCAATACATCCGAAAGTCTCGAACTTGACATCAGAAATAATATTCCTGCCTTTCTTATCTTTTTTGACTTTTATGTACAGGTACATGACGTCGCCACAAACTACGTTCCCGACTTTGCCGACACCATCTGGGTTTTCCATTCTACCGATGTTACGCGGATTCTTAAAATGCTTCATCACTTCTTTTGAATAAAGTCCAACAGGTTCTCTCATTCTTATCACCAACTTTTTTTGAAGGGTGAAATTTTTCTCAACCTTTCAACAACTTCAGGTAAAACTTCAACAACATAATCAACATCATCTTTCGTAGTGTATTTTCCTATCGTCAGTCTCAATGAACCATGTGCCTCTTCATGCTTTAATCCTATTGCCAAAAGAACGTGACTTGGTTCTAAAGATTCTGAAGAACATGCTGAGCCTGTAGAAGCAGCTATACCTTTCATATCCAGTTGCATCACTAAAGATTCTCCCTCTATGAAAGCAAACCAGAAGTTTGCGTTGTTAGGAAGCCTTTTTACTGGATGTCCATTCAAATGAGAATCTTCAATTTTCAGAACTTCTTTAATTAATTCATCCCTTAATTTTATCTGTTTCTTTGCATCAGAATTCATCTCTTTTTTTTGAATTTCAACGGCTTTAGCAAACCCGACTACCCCAGAGACGTTAACAGTAGAAGACCTCAAACCAAATTCATGTCCACCGCCATGTATCAAAGGTTCTATCTCGATATCATCTCTTATGTAGAGCCCTCCAACACCTTTAGGGCCATACATCTTATGTGCGTTAACTGTCAACAAATCTATGTTCATTTTTTTTACATCTATCGGTACCTTGCCAAAAGATTGAGTCGCATCAGAATGAAAGTAAACTTCTTTTTCTTTGCATATTCTTCCAATTCCTTCGATGTCTTGAATCACACCTATTTCGTTGTTGCCGAATATCATCGAAACCAATATTGTATCCTTTCTTATCGCTTCATTCAATTTGTTCAAGTCTATCATGCCATAGTGATCAACAGGCAGATGAGTAATTTCAAAACCTTGTTTTTTTAACCAATTTGCTGGCTCTAATACTGCATGATGTTCGATTGAAGTAATTATGATATGTTTTCCTTTTTCCCTGTTAGCGAATGCAACGCCTTTCAGGGCGAAGTTGTCAGACTCACTAGCACTACCCGTGAATATCAACCTCTTTGACTCTGCGTTCATCAGGCTTGCAACCATTTCCCTAGAATCCTCCAGTGTTTGCTTTGCTTCTAAGCCGAAAGAATGCAATGACATCGAGTTTCCATATTTTTTAGAAAAGTAAGGTTTCATCGCCTCTAAGACTCGAGGGTCGACAGGGGTGGTGGCAGCGTAGTCCATATAAACTCTTTTCATAAAAATCACTTTAATAAAATATAACGCCGTTATATATATTTATACTTAACTCACTAATAAATTATTATGAAACCATTTTGTGAAGTGATAGTAACATCAATCCTACCAGCAATAAGGTCTATATTAACTAGAGAACTGATGGACGATTATAGATTGACCCAGAAGGAAACCGCGGATTTGCTTGGCTTGACACAACCAGCCATCTCTCAATACCAAAAAGAATGCAGGGGAGCTAAAGTAAAACTCTTGGATAAACAACCCCAAATCATGAAAATGATCGATGAACTAGCAAAGGATGTTTCAACTGGAAAAATAAGACCGAAACAATTACAATTAAAGTTCTGTGGTATTTGTAGGACTATCAGAGAAAATAAGATCATATGTAAGCTTCATCAAGATATATGTCCCTCTATCGCACCATGCTATGAATGCCCAAAAGAATGTTAATGTTTTTTATTCTGGCCTAATTCGTTTAATTACACTGTAAACAATTCCACCAAAAATTCCTAATAATGGATTCAGAATAGAAATGAGAGCATAAGCAGAGAACGCTATGAGTAAAGGAGTAATTTTTACTAAGAGATCGAAAAGAGGAAACTGTTGTAAAATGTCTCCCATTCCGACTACTGGCGTTTGCTGTTCATTTATTTGCGCAACAGCTTGTTGCTTGTAATTATCTATTCCCACGATCATTGCATCGTACATTGATCTACATTGAGTTCTTACGTCAATCGGTAAGTTCTCGTACTGTACAACCAGACTAGACTTAAACCCATCCGTCATATCCTCAATCTGTCCAGCTTGAGCCCTTTTTATCTCAGTCGCATTCGGGATAAAAGCAACGAAAAATTTCAAGTTCGATTCTACCATTTGCTTTTCATAGAACTGCATGTTCATGAATATCACGAGGAAAATTCCAACCGACAAGAATATGCCCAATAAATTTAGTCGAGAGGAAATGATAGAATAACCAGTCGTAAAATTATTCTTCTTCTGTTCAAAGGTTTTATGCATCCACAATATGCCAAAAATAAGTGAAAGGGATATTGAGATCATTGCAAAAGAGAAATTTGTTAATATCATAGAAATGATAAAAAATAA
>Ga0315285_10007342_pt1 | contig 11312 bp, 7 predicted proteins | sample YL17G09_36_MG_FD_203698 | JGI IMG/M metagenome (GOLD analysis project Ga0315285, IMG submission 203698) | Sediment microbial communities from Yellowstone Lake, YNP, Wyoming, USA - YL17G09_36 | ecosystem: Environmental > Aquatic > Freshwater > Lake > Sediment | place: USA: Wyoming | collected... | reverse complement strand
CTCTCCGCTATGGCGCAGCCGCTTCCACGGCGCGTCATTTCCACAGCGCTTCAGCTAAGCCTGGCTCCTAAAGCAGCCAGCTGCGGAGATCTTCCCCAGACCACCAGAGTGTCACTAATCTACTGGACGAGTACAGGAGCTTGACAGGCATGTTAGTTCGTGAGTATTGTTTGCAGGTACTTGGCTTAATCGCGGCACGGCAAGGTGGCGCCGCAGGGGGTGCTGTCTCTTTTTCGTCATCCCGAGGAGTTGTTGAGTGAAAGTCCGTCTGGTCAGAGCGAGTCTGGTTTGGGCCGTCATGTGGGTGGGCCTATGCGTGGCTACGTCCGGTCTCGCCCAAGCCCCGACAACTGGGGTCTCTCCGGTACCTGCGGGGGTACCGGCCACTGAAATCCCAGGGACTAATGCCTCCTCGGCTGCGAGTTTGGCTTTAGGCCCCGACTATGTCATCGGGCCGGAAGACCTTTTGGATATCGATGTCTTCAACGTGCCGGAACTGTCTAAGACTGTTCGCGTGGCAAACGACGGGACGATTTCTTTGGCGCTTCTGGGGCACGTTCCGGTGGCGGGCCTTACCACGAGGCAATTGCGCGAACAGCTTGAATTGAAGTACGGCGAAAAATACCTGGAAGGTCCTCAGGTCGGCGTGTTCGTCAAGGAGTATCATGCTCAGCCGGTTTCTGTCATCGGGGCCGTCGAGCGACCCGGCCTCTACCAGCTAACGGCGCCGCGCACGTTGATCGAGGTGCTCTCCATGGCCGGGGGCCTCGCCAAGCGGTCGAGCGCCCCGGCAGGAAGGACGCTGATTGTTACGCGCAAAGAGGGATTCGGGGATCTGCAGCCCGTCGACGGGGTGCGACTGCTCGCTCCGGACAAGCTGGAAATCAATCTTCGCAAGCTTCTCTACTCTCAGGAGAGCGCCCTCAATATCGAAATCAAGCCTTTGGATACGGTCAGTGTGAGCACGGCAGACATCGTCTATGTTGGCGGGGACGTGCGGAGGCCCACCGGAATTCTCCTGGAGGATCGAGAAAACATTACCGTTTTGCAAGCTTTGGCGATGGCTGAGGGCTTGAATCGGACTGCCTCCAAGAAAGCCGCCAAAATCATACGTAAGCGAGAGGACGGCACCAGGATTGAAATCCCCGTCAACTTGGACAACGTGCTCAAAGGCAAAGAGCCAGATGTGGAATTAGCTGCCAATGACCTGCTGTTCGTCCCCGACAGCAAGGGGAAGTTGGCCCTGTACCGCGGAGTCGAGGCCACCATATCCACCATCACCGGAGTGATTATTTGGGGTAGCCGTTAGTTTCCGGGTTAGCTCCGTTATAGGAGACCGATGGAAGAAAACGAAAGCCCGAAGGGAAACGAGGACGCCAGCCTCGCCCGCAGAACTACTCAGGCGCTCCTCGAGCCCGAAGCACTCGAAGTTTCCGCTGACGAGGCGCCGAACCTGCTCGATTACTGGCACGTAATCATGAAGCGTCGCTGGGTGGTGCTCACGTGCCTTTTGGCGGTTTTCTCGACGGTGGCCATTAGCACTCTGAAGCAGAAGCCGATTTACGAGGGCAAGGTCCTTATCGAAATAAATCCCGAGCAGCCGAACGTCCTCAACTTCCAGGAGATCCTTCAGCTCGACACCCGGAACGCTGACAGCTACCGAGAGACGCAGTATAAGGTGCTTCAGAGTCGGACCCTTGCCGAGCGCGTGGTCAGAGACCTCCAGCTTCACCGCAATCCTGAATTTTACCGAAAGCGGCGGCTGTTGGGATTAATCGAAAAGGATCCTGAAACTGTTCCGTCGGCCGCACAGAGTGATCCCCCGGACCCCGCGAGCGAAGCCTACCGAAACAGCGTGGAGAATTTCCTGGACCGCGTCGAGGTGAGTCCGGTGCGACGCAGTGATTTGGTTGAAGTTGCGATGTACTCCCAAGACCCCCAGTTGGCGGCGCGGATCGCGAATCAGCTCGCCTCCGATTATATTGACCAGAATTTGCAGGTGAAATGGGACGAGACTTTGAAGGCCTCGGAATGGCTTGCGGGGCAACTGACGGGGCTTAAGGCCAAACTGGAAAAATCAGAGGACGCGCTGCAAGCCTATGCGCGCGCCAACTCCATCCTTTTTGTCGAAGAGAGAAAGAACCTCGTCAGTGCTCGACTGGAGCAATTGCAGGAAGAATACACGAAAGGCCAAGCGGAGCGCTTTCAGAAGGAGGCGCTCTATGGCCTGGTGGAACAGGGGAAAATCCAGGATCTGCCCGGCTTCCTGAATAACCAGCTCATCCAAGGGCTCGCCATTCGTCTTGCCGAGCTGGAAAGAGATTACTCGCAGCTTACGGCAACGGTTAAGCCCGACTATCCCAAAGCAGTAGCCCTCAAGAAGCAGATAGACACTTTGCAGGCCGCGCTTGATCAGCAAAAGCAATCTCTAACGCAGAATATCGTGGACGAGTACCGCGCCGCAGTTCAACGCGAGCGGTATTTGGCGGACGCCCTGGAGCGGCAGAAGAAGGAAGTAAATGACATCGCCGAGAAAACCATCCAATACAACATCTTGAAGCGCGAGGTGGACACCAGTCGGCAGCTTTACGACGGCCTCTTGCAACGGCTGAAGGAGGCGCAGGTTTCGGCGGGACTCAAGGCCAGCAATATCCGCGTGGTTGACCCGGCAGAGATCCCCGAGAGGCCGGTAAAGCCACGGGTAATCTTAAATCTCGCCCTGGGGATTATCCTGGGACTCGGCTTGGGCATCGGACTCGCCTTCTTCCAGGAATATCTCGACGTCACCATCAAGAATCCGGACGAGGTGGAGCGACTCGTGCGGCTGCCTTCCCTGGGCGTTATTCCGGTGTTCTCCCTGAATGGCGCCGGCAAGGCCGCGGAAGAAACACGCCTCTCGGTTGTCCCGCGACACCACCACATGCCGACGGCTCCTGCAATTCAGACCGATCCTGCGGCAGTGGAAGCTTTCCGGTCGCTGCGGACCTCGGTTTTACTCTCAGCAAACCCGGTCCCGCGAATGCTTCTCGTCACCAGTGCTCTGCCGGGAGAAGGCAAAACTACCACCACGGTCAACTTGGGCGCGACGCTCGCGAGTTTGGGGAGCCGCGTCCTCATCGTGGATTGCGACATGCGGCGTCCCGCCTGCCACCGGTCAGTGGGAGTAAAGAACAGCCCGGGGTTTGTGCAGTGCCTGACGGGCCAAGCGGAGCTGCGCGATACTATCCTGCCTGTGCCTGGTGTGGCAAACCTGAGCGTTATTCCCTGCGGCCCGGTTCCGCCCAACCCGGCAGAAGTCCTTTCCTCGCCGCTTGCTGGTGAACTCCTGAGGACACTGCGCGGGGAATTTGAATACGTGCTTCTCGACTCCCCGCCCTTGCTGAGCGTAGCGGATGCTCGGATACTTTCAACCCTTTCCGATGCCGTAGTTTTGGTGGTCCGCGCTTACGAGACGCCTTACGACGTGGTCCGGCGCGCTCGCGCTCTGCTTTACGCGGCGGGCGCCCGCATTTTGGGAGTCGCCCTGAATGATGTGGACTTCCGCCGAGAGGGCTACGGGTACGGATACATGGGTTATTACCACAGGTATGGCTATGGCTACGGGTATGGGTACGGAGAGAAGGCTGCCCCTGACTCCGAGGCCCACCGCGACTCCGAGACCCCGTAGCAGTTCGTTCCAGTTGGCCACTGGCATTACGCCCTCACCGGTGCCGGACCAGGCGCAAATTCAGAGATAACTCGGTGGCCTAGGGCCCGGCCACGGCGGCCGGGCGCCGAAGGATTTCACGTGGGGATCGCAGCGGACACAACCGAGGTCGTAAGTCAACCGGCCCACGGGTTGTCGCTTCGGCAGAATTTCGCATGGACGGTTCTCGGAAACGTCGTCTATGCCGCTTGCCAGTGGGGGATGCTCGTGGCCCTCGCCAAGCTGGGGTCTCCGAGCCTGGTCGGGCAGTTCGCGCTTGGTTTGGCCCTCTGTGCGCCAGTCATGATGCTCGCCAATCTTCAGCTTCGCGCCGTGCAAGCCACCGACGCGCGCAATGAATACCGGTTTGGAGACTACTTGGCGCTGAGGTTCCTGACCACCGCGCTGGCGTTCGGCGTGATCTGCCTCATCGCCTGGCTGGCGGGTTATCGCTGGCAGACGGCTCTGGTAGTGATTCTGGTGGGAGTGGCCAAGAGCGTTGAGAGCTTCAGCGACGTGATCTATGGCCTGATGCAGAAATGCGAGCGCCTGGACCGCATCGCCATCGCTATGATGCTGCGCGGGGTAGGCTCGGTGACCGTCTTTGCCCTAGCTCTTTGGTTTACGCGCAGTGTGGCCTGGGCCGTGGTTGCGCTCGCCACCTGGTGGAGCGCTGTGTTGCTCACTTACGAGCGCAAGACCGGCGGTGACCTTCTGAAGGTTTTCGGCGCGGCCGATGCAAGGTTCGCGCCTTCCTGGGAGTGGGCAAGGATGCGGCGGCTGGCGTGGCTCTCCTTGCCGCTCGGCGTGGTGATGGTCCTGATCAGCTTGAACACCAACATCCCGCGCTATTTTGTCGAGCATTATCTCGGCGAGGCCGCGCTGGGTTACTTCGCGGCTTTGGCCTACGTGATGGTTGCGGGCTACACAGTGATGGCAGCGCTCGGGCAATCGGCCACCCCGCGACTGGCCAAGTATTACCAGTCGGACCGCGCCGCATTCAAGCGCCTGCTCGCCAAAATGATGCTTGTTGCCGCGGCGGTGGGAATGGCGGGCATCCTGGTGGCCGTCCTCTGGGGCCATCCACTCCTGACGCTTCTCTATCGCTCCGATTACGCCCAGCACGCCGATGTGTTCGTGTGGGTGATGATTGCCGCCGCGCTCAGCTACATGGGGTCGATGCTGGGCTACGGCATGACCGCCGCGCGTATCTTCCGCGCTCAGGTGCCGCTGTTCGCTGCGAGCGCCCTCGGCATTGCGCTCACGTGTTTATTTTTCGTTAGACCTTACGGCATGATTGCCGCTGCCTATGCCCTAGTGGTAGGCGCGTGCATCGCCGTTGGGGGTTCCGCTGCCCTCCTTATCTCGCGGCTCCGTTTGGCCGAGGTTCCGTCGAACGAAGGAAAAGGATGAGCCTCAGACCCATTAAGGTTCTTCACTTTGTCGGGTGCATGGATTACGGCGGGACTGAGACTTGGCTCATGCACGTGTGGCGGCACATTGACCGCACAAAGTTCCAATTCGACTTCTGCTATACCGAGTCCGCTCCGGGAGCCTACGCCCCCGAGATTGAATCGCTGGGCGGCAGAATGGTGGCGTGCCGACTGGAGAAGAGCAACCCCATTGATTTTGCCCGACGATTCCGGTCACTCCTTCGGGAGGGTCGGTACGATATTGTGCATTCCCACGTTCATCATTTTTCGGGTTTCGTTTTGAGGCTTGCCCGGCGGGACGCAGTACCCGTGCGGATTGCCCACTGCCACAACACCAGCGATGGCAAGGCATCCGGACCGTCAAGAATCCTGTACCGTGCACTGATGAAACATTGGATTCGGAAGTACGCTACACATGGCTTGGCTGCTTCGGAGGCGGCTGCCGGAGCGTTGTTTGGCACGGCTTGGCGGTCCGATGCTCGCTTTCGCGTGCTGCATTGCGGGATCGACCTTGAGCCGTTCCGGCAGGAAGTGTCCCGTGAGGAAGTTCGGCGGGAGCTTGGAATTCCCCTCGACGCGCCCGTCGTGGGCCACGTCGGTAGCTTCAAGGCGCAGAAGAATCACATCTTCCTTATGGGCATTGCAGGGGAGGTCATTAAACTGCGGCCAGAGGTTCGGTTTCTGCTGATCGGTGATGGGCCGCTTCGTCCGCAAATGGAAACCAAGGCACGCGAACTCGGTATCGAAAGGAACGTGATGTTCACCGGGACGCGAGCCGATGTCCCTGGCCTGATGCTTGGAGCGATGGACGCTTTCCTGTTTCCATCGCTATGGGAAGGTCTCCCGATCGCGTTTCTAGAGGCGCAGACTGCGGGGTTGCGTTGCGTGGTATCCGATGCCGTCACGCCGGAAGCCCGGGTGTTGCCGGAGTCCATACAGCGTGTGCCCTTGGCGGCAGGGGTGAGCGAGTGGTCCCGCTCTGTCCTGCGGGCGTTGGAACAGAATCGCCTCCCCCTCGGGGGCACGTTGGAAAAAGTGCAGGAGAGCGATTTTGCCATTGCGAGTTCCTCGCGTCGCCTTCTCGCATTTTACAGACAGGCTTCGGGGTGGATGGCCCAGGGATGAACGCCTCCCCCCGCCCGATGCCGGGGCACCGCGAGGATAATCTCAATGAAGCGTGGCTGGTGCGAGACTCGTGTAGATGGTGCTGCTCTCTCATTATCTCCTGACGAGGGAGGCCCTCTTGGAGGCTGAGGTACTTCCTGTGGAGGGACGCTCGGGCAGAAGGAACTTGCCCAGGCCAAGGACGGTCGCGGCTCTGTTGCGACAAAGACTCCCGCGTTGGCTTCCTCAGAGCGGCCTAGAGTGGATCTGGTGGCCGACGTTCGCCTTCTGGGCGTTATTCCCAACGACGCGCACGCCTATCGTCCGAATCGAAGGACTCTATCTCACATCCAAGGATCTCCTCCTGGCGATCATTGCGCTGGCGGCGCTAGTTTGGGCATTGCCGCACTTCAAACGGTACCGACGGTCGTTTCGGTGGACGTTCGTTCCATTTACTGCGCTCATTTGCTATGCGCTCATAACTGCCTTGCTGACTGGAGCTTATGGGCGTCACGATTTCGCTTATATCCTCTTCCCCGCGCTCGAGGCGTGGTTCGCTATGTGCTTTGGGTATTGCCTCGTGGCTTCGTTACCGCCCGCAGGACTCGGGCGTTTCGCGGTCCGGTTGACCTTTGCGCTTGCTTTCGTGGCGGCGGTCTATGTTTACGTCACGTTATTCCCGCCCACTGGGGTTAAGACCTATAGCTTCACTGACCCTCTTGTTGGCAGAACGCGTCTAACTGGGCCATTGGGCGTTGGAACGGTCCTCCCAGCGCTCCTAGTCATCGCTATCTCGTTTCTTATAGCGAGGGTACACACAATCCGGGACGCTGTCTTCGGAACGCTCTGCGGGTCCGCGATGGTTGCGGCGATTCTGTTCGGCGCGTCGAAGGCAGGGATACTTTGCCTGCTCGTACTTACCTTAGGTATCGTTTTGAAACGGTCTTCACTCCGCTCGCGAATAGCGATGCTTTCAGCCGTGCTTGTGGCGGGGACGATATTTCTCCAGCTTGCCCACCCCGATAGGTTCTTTAGGCTCTCAGACAAGCTGAGGCAACAAACCTACCTTTCTGGCCTTGAGGCCTGGAGTCAGAGCATTTGGACCTTCGTGTTCGGACAAGGTCTCGGCCAGCTCTGGCCTTGGTACACGCACGACATTTATCTGTCCCTCGGGACTGAGGACAGATGGTACCAGTTCTTCACAAGGACAGAGTTTGGAATGACCCTATACCACCCCCACTCTACATTCCTTTACTTGTTGGCCGAGACCGGTATTGTTGGATTTCTGCTATTCAGTGTTGCTGTGGGAAGTCAGGTCATGCCTTCATTCCTACGCGCTTCCGTAGCTAAGGTCGCTGGCCAACTGGCTCCCGGCATTGTGGCTAGCCTTGTAGCTCTATTCTTTGACACATTGCTCCTGAAAAGCTTCGAGTTATCAGCGGTCTGGTGGGTGTATTTCTTCGTGATGTCGGCGGACTACTGCGTGAACAAACACGCCGACGGAATGCAGAAAAGAAGCGCTGGCGTCCCGGGGCGTGCAGTGTCACGCCCTGATAACGACAAGGTTCGGAAATGGCTCCCTCTACGTGGGCGGTGAAGACTTTGCTTGCGGTCGAGGTCAGGGCGACGGCACGCGCGCCATCCCTCTTTGCGAGGGGGCGCCGGGCGTGGAGGCGTTTGGGGTGAATTCTGTCGCCGTTGGCCTTGGGCGGGGAACAGAGATGCGGCTGCTTGTAGCTCTTCAGGACCATTTTTGGCGGGACGCGCGTGGCCACGTTTACCCCTCACCGCCTCATGCATTTGATTACAGGTTCTGGCAGGAATATTTGGAAATCTTCGAGGAAGTCTTAGTTTTGGCGCGTGTGAGACGCGGGCCCCGCTGGATAGCGGGATCCGCCCGCGCTGATGGCCCAGGTGTTCTCTTTCACGATCTTCCAGAGTATGTGGGTCCGTGGGAGTATCTTCGTTGGTTGCCGATCTTACGGCGGCGCGTGCGAGAGGCGGTTGCGACGGCGGATGCGTTCATATTCAAGCTCACTGGGGCCATTGGCACACTCGCGTGGAGAGCCGTCAGGGATTGTGGCAAGCCCTTTGCTATTCATCTCGTCACGGATCCATGGGATTTGCTATCCCCGGGAACGACGCCCACAATTCTCCGTCCAATCGTGCGGCGGATTTGGGTTAGGGAGGTTCGGCAAATGTGCCGCGAGGCCTCCGCTGTGGCGTACGTAACCCGCGAAACGCTCCAGCGGCGCTATCCTGCGGGTGAGGATGCCTATGTAACTTGGTTCTCTAACGTGGAGCTTGGAGGTGGCCTGATCGGGCTCGAAGAAATGCAGGTCCGGATTGCCAGGCTTCGCCGTCGTTCCAGCCTGGCCCGCTCGGACGGGCAAGTGACCCGAGTGGGAACCGTCGGTGCACTCGGGCAGCACAAGGCCCCTGATGTGCTACTGCAGGCGGTGGCAGCTTGCATCCGCGGCGGTTTCAACTTGCACCTGGAGTTGGTCGGCGACGGAATCTTCAGGCCGGAATTGGAGTCGCTGGCACAAAAGTTGGGCATTGCCGACCGAGTCAGATTCCGGGGAGCACTCCCACCAGGGCGGGCTATCTTTGATTTCCTTGACACTCTCGACTTGTTCGTGCTGGCTTCGCGTAGCGAGGGCTTGCCCCGTGCAATGATCGAGGCCATGGCCCGGGGGTGTCCGTGCATCGGTTCAAATGTCGGGGGAATTCCCGAGCTCTTACCGGAAGAAGATTTAGTTCCGCCCGGGGACGTAGATGCGCTAGCCCGCAAAATCAGCGAAGTGCTCTCGGACCCCCGACGAATGGAACAGATGGCGCGCCGTAACTGGGAGGCGGCGAAAGAATATCTGCCGGAAGGCCTTTTGCAGCGCCAGCAACTTTTCTACAGAAAAGTCCGTGAGCTGGCCGACCGCTCTGTATCTAGTTCCGGACGTTCGTCTGGAGAGAATTTTGGCCGGTGACCCTACCCGCGAGGTGAACAGCGGATGTTGGTGACGCTCTGAAAGCTTTGGTTGTGTCGCCGCGGAAACATGGAAACAAAACACAGCGTTCTCCAAGTTAACAAACTGTACTACCCCCACATCGGGGGGATAGAGCGCATCGTGCAAAGCATTTCCGAGGGAATCCGGCCGAGCTTTGAAGTGCAGGTGCTCGTTTGTCAACCTTATGGGCTGGCTAGGGTGGATAACGTTGCGGGCGTTAGTGTGACTCGCGCAGGCTCTCTGGGGATCTGGCGCTCTATGCCAGTTTCTTTGAGTTTTCCGCTGATCTACCGCCGGATGGCACCTCGATTCGATCTCATCCATCTGCACCATCCTTTCCCGCTCGGGGAGTTATCTGCGCTGAAGTTCAACAGCCGCGCAAAGCTTGTCTTGACTTGGTACAGTTCAATTGTCAGGCAGAAGTACTTGTTCACGTTGTATCGACCGCTTCTCGAACAGTTGCTCGAGCGGCTCGACGCCATCATCCTGATTTATCCCGAAGCGTTGAAGCACACCACTGTGTTAGCCCAGCACCACCATAAGTGTTGGACCATCCCACTCGGCATTGACGCCCAGCAGTTTCAAACGGGTGAGGGTTGGAGCCAAGAAGTGGCCGAGCTTCGTGAGAAATACGGGGATCGCTTGATCCTCTTCGTGGGCCGGCTTGTGTACTACAAGGGTCTCGAGTACCTAATTACAGCCATGCGCTCTGTGTCCGGAAGGCTGTTAGTCGTGGGCGATGGTCCTCTGAAAAAGGCCCTGCAGAAGCAAGTCCTTGAAATGGGACTGCGTGATCGAGTAGTGTTTGTGGGAACTGCCACGCAAAGCCGTTTGAGATCGCTTCTTAACGCCTGCGATATCTTTGTTCTACCTTCGACACACCCCAGCGAGGCGTTTGGGTTGGTGCAGTTGGAGGCGATGGCGTGCCGAAAGCCAGTTGTGAATACTAATTTGCCGTCGGGAGTTCCTTTCGTCAGTCTAGACCGCGTGACTGGTTTGACGGTCGAACCGTGCAACTCGCGCGCCCTTGCCCAGGCCATAAACACGTTGCTGAGCGACCCCGAGCTGCGACGATCATACGGCGAGAATGGCCGACAACGAGTGCTGCGAGAGTTCACGGCTGAAACAATGGTTAAGAGAACATTGGAGCTCTACCACCGATTGGTGGAAGCATGATGAGGGTTGCCTGCTGCGATGCGTTGAGTCGCAACTAAGGAACACTATTGAGGGTAGGCACAGTGGCTGATAGCAACGTCTCCAAGAGGAAAAGTCCGACACCCCGACCACTCGAAGTGGCGCACGCAGAGATCAAAATCGAATTTTATCGGCGTTGGGGAAAGCGGGCCTTCGACGCGCTGGTGTCGTTGACGGCGCTGGTTCTTCTGAGTCCAGTGCTCTTGCTGTGCGCGCTGCTGGTCCGAGTAACCTCGCGAGGTCCGGTTTTATTTCGCCAGACCCGCCTTGGTTTGCGCGGGCGCCCGTTCACTGTGTACAAGTTCCGCACGATGGTCCATGGGGCCGACCGCGACGGGCCGGCCGTGGTGGTTCCCGGCGACGCACGCCTGACCCCGGTCGGAAGCTTCTTGCGACGCGCCAAGCTCGACGAACTGCCGCAGCTTATCAATGTACTGATGGGTGACATGAGTCTGGTGGGCCCTCGGCCGCGTGTCCCCGAGCTAGTCGATCTGGACAATCCGGAAGAACGCGCGCTCTTGAGTGTGCGGCCAGGGATGACTTCGTATGCGTCCATTTACCATCACTTGGAGGAAGCGTACTGCTTGCAGCAAGACGATCCCCAGACTGCCTATCGCGACATCCAGCCTCAAAAGGGTTATCTTGACGCGGAGTACGTCAAGAATCTGAGTTTCGTCCTCGATCTGAAGTTGGTCCTGTTGACGCTCGTACTAGTCTTCATTCCCGGCAAGGCCCGGCCGGAGGTTGTCCGGTTCCTCGGACTCCGCATAAGTCCTTACAGCCGAGCCGCTCAAATGGCCATGGAGCTCGGGGTATTCGTCGCGGCGGTCTGGCTTGCTTACTGGTTGCGTTTCGAGGGCCAGATGTCGGATTTCCACCGCTTTCAAATGC
>Ga0315285_10007341_pt1 | contig 11313 bp, 6 predicted proteins | sample YL17G09_36_MG_FD_203698 | JGI IMG/M metagenome (GOLD analysis project Ga0315285, IMG submission 203698) | Sediment microbial communities from Yellowstone Lake, YNP, Wyoming, USA - YL17G09_36 | ecosystem: Environmental > Aquatic > Freshwater > Lake > Sediment | place: USA: Wyoming | collected... | reverse complement strand
TCTTCCTCTTGTTTTTTGGGTCTGAAAAGAAAACCCCGAAGTCAAATGGAGAATAAATCTTGGGGGAAAGAGGTGACTTGCTTTCCATATGCTACTCAGTGCCTGTGCCTCCATTATGCTCACCACTGCCTTTGTAATTCGTAACAGCCGATTTGATATTATGAGCGGGGAATTGAATCATACATGCCCCGCAAACCGCTGTCAAGGTCTTTTGTGGACGTGAAGGGATTGATTATTGGCTTTTTGCTTCGAGGGCTAACCTTTTACCCCTTTTTTCGTTTTAGATATATAGAGACACAGAAGGCGAAGTAGGGGGTGAGAATATGAACAGGGGTTATTAAACACAGCGGCATATATTTTAAAGACGTGTTTGTCAACTATAGAGCAAATGAGGAGTTTACCAATGAAAAAGATGTTGCTGATTCTGGGCGTGCTGGTGATTATAGGAGCTTTGGTCAGCGGGATGACCGTCGCCTATGCTAAAGGCAATGGAAATGGTGTGAAACAAGGAAACCAGCTCTGCGAGGAATTGCTGACCGGCACAATTATTCAGGTGACAGGGAACGCAGAGGCTGGGAAAATCACTTTGCTCCCGCGAGGAGGGAACACCACTGTCAACATTGTTGTCAATTCCGATACTAAGTACAGGGTCTGGATGGCGCCGAATCAGGACATCGGCTTTGGACACCTTGGATACGGCGATTGGATAGCAGTGTGCATCAAAAATGGTGTGGCAAGGACGGTAGTACTGCTGGAGACCCCGGAGAGACCTTTCTACCTGAAGCTCGAGGGCAATGTGACTGCCGTTAATGGCAATGTAATCACCGGCAACATAAATGGAGGGGGCAACTTCACAATAAACCTGACTGGTGGTGTGGGCGGTAACTTCACCCGCGCGGCAGGGCAACCTATAGTGCTTGACATCGGTAAAAATGGGCCTCCCGCCTGGGGGATTTTACAGGGACCTAACATGAAGCGTCTTATGGAGGGGATCGGTCTCTGGATGAGAAATCATGAGGGGAAAATGTGGCAATTTGGCGATTAGGCTACCATGGGCTACCGATATGATGGAGAACAAGTGCTTTCGAACTGGGTATTCTTTGGACTTGAGATTTGGTTTTTTGTGGAAAGAGCGGACATTTGGCCGAGTCGTTCTTAATGATGAGGAGCTTTGCCTGCACTCTTCCCCTGGGTTATACTGGTGGTTAGCAGTTCAGGGGAGGAGCTTCAGTTGCAGGATGAGGAAAGCATTGCCCGAGGGCTGCAAAAACGAGACCCTGAGGCCTGGGACGGGATTTATGAAGAGTACTTCCCCAGGGTGTATCGTTACATTGCCCTGAGGGTAGGCGATAAGACGGAGGCGGAGGATTTAGCCGGGCAGGTATTCCTCAAAGCCCTTGAGTCTATCTCGTCATTTAAGTGGCGCGGAGTACCCGTTTCAGCCTGGTTGTTTCGCATAGCGCATAATCAGGTTATCGACTACAGGAGAACAACTAAAACAAAATTGCACTTGCCTCTAGACGAATCCTTAGTAAGCAATGACGCGGACCCTGCGTTGGAAGCGGAAAGGAATTTGGATATCAATCAGGTGGTTCAGGCGGTGGGGCAACTAACTCAAGCACAGCGAGATGTGATCGAGCTACGATTCGCTGGAGAGCTGTCCACCGCTGAGGTGGCGAAGGTGCTTGGCAAGAGTCAGGGAGCAGTGAAAGTGATGCAACATAGCGCACTTGCAGCGCTGCGCAGGAAGCTTTCCTTGGAGAGAAACCATGAAAAAGAAATTTGACGACATATTGGACATATGCCTCGATCGCATTATGGTCAGGGGTGACACTATCGAGCAATGTCTGGAAAGCTACCCGGGGCAGGCGGTGGAGCTTGAGACTCTCCTTAGAGCAGCCTTATCTTCGGTCATGGCCTCCTCCCATATTGAACCCCGCCCTGAATTCCAGAGATTAGCCAAACATCGGCTGCTTTCAGCGATTGAGGGGAAAGGAAAGAAAAGGGAAGAACATCGTACGCCGCTTTGGGGCTGGCAGCGGCGCTGGGCTGTAGCTTTAGCAGCGGTTCTGGTCCTCATCATGGTCGGCGCGGGTACGGTAACAGCATCGACAGGTAGTTTGCCCGGGGATACACTTTATCCGGTGAAGACAGCGACTGAGAAGGTGCAAGGATTCTTTACTTTCAGCGGTGAAGCTAAGGCGAACTTTCATATGAAACTCGCTCAGCGGAGACTCGATGAGATTAAGTTGTTGGTCGAGGGAAATCGCAGTGTTACTCAGTCACTTCTGGCGGTAATGAATACAGAGACAGACGGGGCAATTGTGATATTAAGTCGAAGTGAACAGGTCAGAAAAGAATCAATTGACAGGCTGACGGAGTTGACTTCTAATCAAAAGACGGTATTGGTAGAGTTGATGGGGAAGGCTCCCTTGAAGGTGAAGTTGAAGCTACAGGAAGCGCTAACACGCTCCGAACATGCGCGGGGTCGAGCACTTTCTCTGAAAGATAGGATGCACCAGATGGAGAAGCCGCAGATATCGACCTCATCTCAGTGACTGTGGCACGCAAGTCCTCACTGCGATTGAGATATTGAGTTTGGTCCCAGGCACAATGCGACTGATATGACACGATGTTACTGTTATGTTCGGCTTGGGTAGCCCGGGCTTTCATGCTAAACCACGAAGACCTGTATCTCTGAGCCTTTATTCCTTGGTAATGACTACGATTCTTTTGAGAGGTGGTTCTTCTCCTGTCTGTCGGGCGGGCACCATGTTTTCGGTCTGAGGGAGCTCATCGGAGGCTTTCTGCACTTCCGGTAGGTCTTCGAGGACTTTGAGGAGCGGTGTGGGATTCTCAAGGAGTAGTCTAATGGTGATACCCTTGTCTACCGAGCCACCCATGTTCAAGACTTCAACTTGAGGGGTTTGTTTCAAGTGTTTATGAAGTTGTAGCATACGATCCAAACCTACAGGGGGTGGGATCGCTAGTTCTATAGTGCCTTTATAGAATCCCGGCTCCTCCTGTTTGTCTTCGTGGCCTTGAGAGGGCTTTTCTGGGGACTCCCTATTTGTTTTCTTTGCTTGTACAGACGCGGCTGTTTCTAATCCTGATGTTTCAGGCGATTTGCGATGCTCTACAGTATCTTTTCCTACCGTCTGAGCTTCTTTCTCCACAGTTGCTAATCTTGCTTTGACTAGATGGTCGGCTCTTTCTCTAGCTTCAGCGATAATCCGGTTGGCTTCCTGCTGGGCGTAGGTAAGTGAGGCCTGTGCCTTTTGTTCAGCCTCCCTCAGAGTATCGTGGGCATGGCGTTCACCCGCTGATACTGCTTCTGTTAGTTGTCGCTCTGCTTGCTGTTCGGCTTCGGCGAGGATTCGGTCTGCTTCTACTTTTGCTCTTTCCTCGGCTTTTTCTCTGGCTTCCGATATGATACGATTAGCCTCTTTTTCTGCTGATGCCCTAGCCGTTTGTGCTTTTCTTTCTGCTTCTCTAATAATGGCTTGAGCCTGCTGCTGTGCCCCCAAAGTGCTTTGTTTTGCTTCGGCCACGATTCTATTAGCTTCTTTTTGAGCTGATGCGTTGATTTTCTCTGCCTTTTCATCTGCCTGCTTAAGGATTTCCTGCGCCTGCTGTTCAGTTAGTAGAGCGTTCTCTTTCGCTTCGGCCAGGATTCTATTGGCTCTTTTCTCTGCCGACCCGTTAGTTTTCTCCGCCTCGTCTTCCGCTTGTTTCAGAACATCGCGAGCCTGTTGCTCTGCTGCTGAGACTCTTTCTTGGGCTTTGATCTTGACTTTTCTCTCAGCTTCGGCGATTGTTCTGTCGGAGTCTGTCTTAGCTTTCGCCGCGCTCTCTTCTGCCTGCCTCAGGATGTGCTTAGCTTGTTGTTCGGCCTCAGCGATTCTTTCCTGCGCTTTCTGTTCTGCCTTACGCTCAGCTTCGGCAATAATTTCATCTGCTTCTGCCTTGGCTTTGTCTGCTGCCTTTTGCGGAGCCTCGGCGATAATCCAGGAAGCCTGCCTTTCTGCGGCTGTTAGGATTGCATCCGCTTTGTATTGAGCCTTCTTAGGTATTTCCTGAGCCTGCTGTTCTGCATCTGCGATTCTTTGGTGGGCTCTAACCTTCGCTTTGACCTCAGCTTCGGCGATAATTTCGTTGGCCTGTGTTTTTGCTTTGTCTTCTGCCTGTTTAATGATGTCCTGAGTTTGCTGATGGGCTGTTGCGATTATTTCTTGTACCCGCTGGTCTGCTCTTCGTTCGACCTCTGAGGTAATATCGTCCACTCGTGCCTTTGCTTTCTCTTCCGCTGTCCTAATGAGGTCTTGAGCTTGCTGTTCGGCCTGAGCGATTTTTTCCTTTGCTTTCTGTTCTGCTCTTCGCTCAGCTTCTGCGGCGATTTTATCTAATTCAGCCTTTGCTTTCTCTGTCGCTTTTTCGGTGGCTGCGGAGATAATCCAGGAGGCTTGCTTCTCGGCGGCTATCACAATTGCCTCCGCTTTGTTTTGTGCCTTCTTGGGTATCTCCTGAGCCTGCTGCTCTGCTTCTGCGATTCTTTCTCGGCCTCTAAACTTCGCTTTAGTATCAGCTTCGGCGATGATTTCGTCGGCCTGTGTTCTTGCCTTGTCTTCTGCCTGTTTCAGGATTTCCTGAGCTTGCTTATATGCTGTTGCGATTTTTTCTTGTGCTGTCTGGTCTGCTCTTCGTTCGGCTTCTGAGGTAATCTCGTTCGCTCGCGCCCTAGCCTTCCCCTCCGTCATTGTAATGATAATTTGAGTTTGTTCTTCAGCCGCCAGTGCCTTTTGTCTAGCTTCATCCAAAATTTGGTCAGCTTGTTGTTTAGCAGGTGCCTGTATTTCTCGAGCTCTATCCTCTGCCTCTTTGATGGTGATTAGAGCTTGTTCTTCTGCTCTATGTTTAGCTTCAGCGACGGTTCTATTGGATTCTGTTTCAGCCTTTTCTCTTGCCTCGGAGATGATGGCAGTAGCTGTACTGTTTGCCTTTTCTACCATTTCCATCTTGATGATTACAGCTTGTTTCTCTGCCTCAACTATGGTTTTCTCCGCAAACTTTAACAGGGAATCCAGGGGCTCCAGTTTCTCGTTGTCGATCCCGGCTGAGGGGTTGTCTGCAAGCCTTGGGAGCGATTGCGGCTGTTCTAGTTTTTGTGTGAAATTGTCCAATCGATCTGTCAAGCTAGCAACAAGTGATTGCAGTTGTGCTAATTTCTGAGAAAGGTTGTTGTCTTGTTCTCCTAAGTTGCTGACAAAGGAATCAAGATGCTCCAGTTTGTCAGCGAGGCCGCTATCTTGCCCTTTCAAGCTGCTAACAAAAGCAGATATCTCGGCTACATCCAGGCCGTTGTTAACAATTCTGAACTTCCGGCCCCAGAGTTCCTTCTCCATAGTATTCACATCCGTCTGCGGTTTGTCTGCTATGAGTACCCTATTTAATTCTGATGAAGTTCGTATTGTTTTACAATAAGATTTTCGTACTTGATAATGCAGAACTTTAGTAGTGTTTTTGTGTGCTTGTGGGAAGGAGGCAAATGATAGAAAACCCCAGATATGATTAATCTTCGTGTACTTCTGTTGTAAGTGTTGCATAGCATACCACCAAGCTCATCGGGGGCTGGTCTTGTTAAGCTTGTCAGAAGGACTTTTGGGGCAGGTATGGGTTTCGGCGGTACTATGGATGCCATGTGCCCTTGATGTCGCGGGCATGGATGAGGGGGGATCCAGGGTCATCAACAACGAAGAGCAGATGGGAGACTATGTCAGTTAGATAGAGTTAAAAAGCGTTTGTAAATATTCATAGAAGCATACCTATATCCCGATATACTGACCGAAAAGCCTATACCCAACTAGTTCGTTTATTTTTTTGTGGTCACTATGATTCTTTTGACAGGTGTTCTCTCTCCTGTCTTCGTGGTTGACATCGTCATCTCGGCATCTTGTGGCAAGTCTACAGCCGTCTCTACCTCGGAAAGTTCTTCGAGGATTTTGCGAAGCGGGGTGGGATTTTCCAGCGTGACTCTAATTGTTATACTCTTGTCAGCAGAGACACCCAGATTCAAGACCTCTATGTTGGGTATATTCCTCAGGTGCTTGTGCAGTTGCAGCATTCTATCTAAGCCGAGGGGAGGTGGAATCACTAGTTCTACAGTGCCCTCATAAAGGGCAGGGCCCTCCTTCACTTCTACTTTTTCCTCAGATGGAGGGATCTGCTTTTGGGATTCCTTGGTTTTACTCTCCGCTTTCGCATGCGCAACTGCTTCTGGTTTAGCCGGCTCCAAGTCTCTGCCCCCCAGCTCAGTAGGCATGGCTATGGTTTCCTCAATATCCTCTAAGCCCGAAAGTAGTCCCTGATAGACCCTCTTGAGCTTTTCTTTTATCTCGCCCTCTGATATTCTCTTACTTCTTTTTAGCAGCTGTTCCGATTTTTGCTTGATGAGATGTGCTTCTTCCTCAGCCTTAGCCTTAGCCCCCTCTAAAATACTCTGAGCTTCCTTCTCTGCACTTGCCATTCTTGCATTTACCAAGTCCTCGGCTCTTTCTTTTGATTCGGAGATAATCCTGTTGGCTTTCTTTTCAGCGTTTGTCTTGATTGATTCTGCCTTCTCTACTGCCGCTGCAAGCATAGATTGCGCTTGCTGTTCTACCGCTAGAGCGCTTTGTTTAGCTTCAGTGATAATCCTGTTGGCTTCGTTATCAGCATCTGTCTTGATTGATTCTGCCTTCTCTATTGCCGCTGCAAGCATAGATTGCGCTTGCTGTTCTACCGCTAGAGCGTTTTGTTTAGCTTCAGTGATAATCATGTTGGCTTCGTTATCAGCATCTGTCTTGATTGATTCGGCCTTGTCTTCTGCGGCTTTAAGGATTTCCTGGGCTTGCTGTTCTGTTGCTATAGCGTTTTGCTTGGCTTCAGCAATAGTCCTGTTGGCTCCGTCATCAGCGTTTGTCTTGATTGACTCTGCTTTCTCTGCTGCTGCAGTAAGCATAGATTGGGCTTGCTGTTCTGCCGCTGTGATTTTCTTTTCTGCACTCTGTTTTGCTTTTTGCTCACCCTCTGAGATGATTCTATCTATTTCTTTCCTGGCTTTATCTTTAGCTTCTGCGACAATTGAAGCAGCACTTGCGTTAGCTTTTTCCTCAGCTTCCTTCTTGGTGCCTTGAGCTTGCTTACTAGCCTCGATTACTGTTCTCTCTGCAAGCTTTGTGAGCGAATCCAGGTGCTCCAGCTTACTAGCGAGGGCGTTATTTTGATCTATAAGGCCGCCAATAAAAGAGAATACTTCGGCCTCATCCAGCCCGTTCTTGACTATTTTGAACTTGCGTCCCCAGATCTCTCTTATCTTGCTGTCGCTTGTATCCATAGTTTTGCATCCTTTCTTGGCTCACTGTGACTTGATTTTAATAATACTTACCTTTTCTTACAAGGGGAGTTTAGTACTTATCCTCCCTAGGAATTTAGTATGATTGTGGCAGTGCGCCCTCTAACCAGAAAAAGGCAACAGTGGTTACATATCGCTTTTCAGGGCACCATGTCATAAAGTACCACGTCTCAGGGGTTATGTCAAAGCCTCTTGGCATGAAATTACCGGTCAAAGCTAACCATATCATACGAAACTTGACATATTGTTGAATATGTTGTATATACCTACCCTACATAGTACTTTAGTAATATATGTGAAATTTAGAGAAAATCTGAGGCAACTGGGATGGCTCAACTAAAGAGGAAAGGGAATATTGGGCAAGGAGCAATGGACGACGTAGCAAGACCGGCATAAAGAAGGAGAATGAAACCCGGCTTTTTATGAGCGATTGTGTTTTGGTGGTTGTTGAGATGGCATTACGGCACTGACGTCAAGTTGCTTGACCAGAAGTTTTTGAGCATAGCGTATCTTAACCTACAGAGAGATTGGAATATCGGATGTCAAGTGAGGTTGTAGTTTTAGAAGAAAGTGGCGGCAGAGAGCCGTTTCAGCAGCGCCGCGGGCTTGCTCGCCTCGATGTTTGGAATCTCTATTCGTATGTTTATGATTTCCTACCCAGGTATTTCAGGTCGTATCAAAAACTTTTAGACGATGTCTTGGCCGCAGTGGAGATGAATACTATCAAGGGTGGGAGGGTGCTGGATTCGGGTTGTGGGACAGGCAACTTCTCAGTCGGACTAGGTCTGAGAGGTTACGAAGTTGTAGGTATAGATATATCACATGCAATGTTAGAAAGGGCAAGGTTAAAAAAGAAGAAGGCAGGTTTGGAAAATGTTGAGTTCAAAGAGTGGGATATAGAAAAAGGTCTTGCCCCATATCCGGATGCTAGCTTCGACTGCGTTATTTCTGTTCATGCTTTATACACTTTGCGAGAACCTGAGGCTGCTGTCCGCGAGTACTTGAGGGTACTCAAGCCATCAGGGCACCTAATTATGGCTGAACCTCGTCACCATATAAAGATAATTCCGATTGCTAAGGAAATCTATCATGAGGGTGGCGTGCGTGATATTGTTAAACTCCTTTTTACTCAATCGGGCGTTGGGGTCTGCAATTTGCTGATTGGGAAAAGGTTGAGAAATGGTAGTTATCATTACTGGGATGAGGCGAGTGTGAGGAACGTACTCCAAGACGCTTGGTTCAGAATTGACAGTGTCGTGCCCGCGTATGCCGCAGGGTTAGACTTACTAGCAACAGCAGTGAAGCCCAGACACTACTTCGAAATGAACGGGTATAGGTTCTTAAGCGCGGAGAGTAGTGAGGATTTAGAGAAGGCTCGGAGGTTGAGGTATCAGGTGTATTGTCTCGAGTTGGGTTTCTGGCCGGAGAACCAAAGCGAGCTTGAGCGTGATGTATATGATGATTACGCGATTAATTTTCTGGCCATGGATGAAAACGACAGAGCGGTGGGTACAATCAGATCTATTCATAACAACCCAATAGGATTTCCCATGGATACGGATTTCCCATTAACAGACTATATGAAAACGCATGGCATATCAAGAGCTCTCGAGATTGGAAGGTTTACCATTCATAAGGATGTTGGTCGGGATACTCGTCTCACCATAGCCTTTGGTTTATTCAAGTGCCTGTATGATTACTGCTGCGCGACGAGGACATACGATTTATTCGCAATTACAAACCCAAAGATCATCGAAAAGTATCAAATGCCTGGAGTAAAGGCTATAGGGAAACCGTTCAGGCACTCGAAACCTCTAATTGGAGGATTGTGGGTTCCGGTGCACTGTAATATTCGGGAAGCATACCAGAACTATTTAAGTGGTGTGCAAACCCGTGCCCGCGTGGCCTGACTCTTTAGTCAGGAAGGAATCATTGGTCAAGCTCTACCGAACGCATAACCCAATGAACCAATAAGCCCGCTTTATTAACTGGGGAAGATAATACTACTCGATTTTCCTGCTACCACATAGGCAGGCAAAGAAATCTATACGTTCCAGTAGTTCTTCGTTAAGCTCAATGTCATGCGTCTGATCTATTTTTGCGGTGGTACTTGTGTAACCAATATGGACAAGTAAGCGCCATCCTCTATCTGGAGAGCACTGCCCTGATTTGCTGGCGAAGTCGCCACGGTGACATGCCTTAATGTGGCTAGGACGGCATGCGTTAGCTTTTTGAGCAGTTCCATCATGTCTTTTGAATCTTAGTCTCCAAACCGCACTTAGAAAATTCCTCATAGTTATTGCTTTCAACCTCACCTTAACCTCATGCTGATGATTATCCTGTAGCTCATCAATAGGACATTAGTACTTCTCGTGTTAGTGATTTGGTTTCTTTGGCTTTACTAATTGCGGGTCTACGAAGCCGATTAATTTGGGCAGGCAAGCTCAACATGAGTCACCCAAAACGTTGCGTGTATTTAGGACCCCTGGCTTGGTGTGATCTCGTTGTCTTTCTATAACTCAAGTTAGCATATAGCTGTTTCAGTCAGCCCAAGTTCTCTTGTTTTCCAAGTTAGGCGACCCTTGCACTTAAGCCGGTGAAGTATGTTGAGGTTTCGTGAACTCAGGATTATTTCTGAGAGCATTATTAAGGTCTGGCTGATTTAGATGTACTTTAGGATGCCAGAAGTACTGTCCAAACAATGACCATTGTAGTCTTGACCACTTTCTCCTTAGAAGGATAATGGTTATAGAGTTCGATGGACTAAATATCACTCAGCCCTTGTGGGAGCTTAATTTAGCATGAATACATATAGTGTATTGCTAGTGCTCAGCCTCATTGTGTTCTCCACATTGCTGGTAGGCGTTTGGCGCGATGCGCGGACGAAGATACGTCGGCACTTTGCGCTGTACGTGATTATAGCCATGGCGTGGAGTCTGAGCACACTAATATTCTGCCTTAATATTCTTCCATTCACTCGCGCCTTAGCTAGTGTGGCGGCTGTGAGTGGCGTATGTACACTAATCGCTTATTATGACTTCGTCCGTCTTTTTGCTCATAAGACCTCGAACGTCGCGGTAAAGTTTGGATATGCGGCTGTGCTGTGCATCTTGGTCCCGCTGGCAGCGTTAGGCCACCTTCCCGAGAGCGTCTCTATAACTAATGGGGCTATTGATATCCGATATGGCCAGTCCTTGTTACTAATGACTGCTATAGGCGGTATCTTCTTCGTCTTATCTGTAGTCACTCTGGTGCGTAGGTATAAAGCCTTAGCTGATCCACTAAGTCGAAACAGAATTGCTTATTTGTTGGGCGGCCTTGCCCTTTTGTTTGCCTTTAGTGTCAGGTCTGGCATCCCACCTCTGCCCCAATATCCTTTGGAGCATGTTGGGCATCTAGCAAATGCCCTGGTGATTGGCTATGCCATCATGAAGTATAGGTTGCTCGATATGAAACTCCTCATAAGAAAGGGTCTTGTATACTCTCTGATAAGCATTTTCGTCACTGCCTTATTTCTGCTAATGCTGTTTGGTGTAAATTACTTCCTTCGGGGCTGGAATACCTCTGCCAACCTGGCAGCCATTTTTGCCATGGCGCTTCTGATGGCATGGCTGTTCAATCCATTGAGGATGGTTATTCAGAGAATTGTGGACAAGATGTTTTACGGGGAAAGCTATGACTACAGGCGTATGGTGCTCAGTTTCGCTCAGAGAATGAGCAGCGTTCTCGACCTTGGTGAGTTAGCGGAGGCGATGTTGCGTCCGCTGACAAAAGCTGTGGGTGCAAGTCAGGCGAGCCTTTTGCTCTCCAGCGATGGCGATTTCCTCTCCCAGTACGCCGAACGGCTGGTCGAGGGCGAGCCGATCACTTCGATAAAGATGGGGAAAGAGAGCCCGATAATCAATTGGCTTTCCAGAGAAGAT
>Ga0315285_10007340_pt1 | contig 11313 bp, 10 predicted proteins | sample YL17G09_36_MG_FD_203698 | JGI IMG/M metagenome (GOLD analysis project Ga0315285, IMG submission 203698) | Sediment microbial communities from Yellowstone Lake, YNP, Wyoming, USA - YL17G09_36 | ecosystem: Environmental > Aquatic > Freshwater > Lake > Sediment | place: USA: Wyoming | collected... | reverse complement strand
ACTGGACTCCGGCTTTCGCCGGAGAGACGAACATTAGAAAGGCATGGTTCTTTGTCGTCATTCCGGCGGAAGCCGGAATCCAGGATGATTTAAAAAAGATGAAATCCATGTCTAGACAATTTTGGCCCCATTAGTAACAATAGAATTTCTTGAGGCCCTTGCGGCCCCACCTACAACATGAATGGCAGGCCCTTGGCTGCCTGAAATGATGTTGCCGGAGATTACTGTATCTTCAATAACGTTCTCTGAAGACGGTGGCCATCCAGGCACAGACAGCCCTATCGCGGCTAAAGTTATTGACTGGTCACTATTCGCAAAAGTATTGCGCAGAATCTGTGTCCCAGAAGTCCGACAGTTAATCCCACTCGGTGCCATCTCTATCGGGATAGTGCTGTCGGAAAACCTGTTTCCCGATATCAGCACTGTATCAATTTGACCATTTGTTCCTGCACAGCCAATACCGATACCATCCGCATTACCGCTAAAATTAGTGAACGTGTTGTCTGTAATCATTACGTTGCTTATTGATGAGCCCACCGAAAAGTCGGCCGGTCCAATCCCGAGACCAAAATTGACTGCATCAGCGCCTTCATTACTGAATTCATTCCGCTCAATGGCGACGTTTTCAATCAGGCTATTGGTTCCTCCCGCTTCAACCAGAACCATAGCGTTATGATAGAATCTGTTGTTGGCAATTGTTACATCAGTGATCGCCGCACCTGGTGAGCCACCTCCTCCTCTATTTGTCGCAATTAAAATTCCATAAACAGTATTACTGAGGCCTAAATTGGTAAAGATACAGCCTTGAATGTGAACATTGGCAATCCGTGCCGGTGCAATCATAATTTCTGGAACTGAGCCGGCCCCAATGAATATTGCTGCCGGCGCTCCTGCCAGGACGTTAACAAAGCGCATATCCGATATAGTAAAATCAGAAGCGAACACGGGCAGTATACCCAAACTGCTCGGAGGAGCGTTCGAGGGGCCAGCTATCGTAACAGCAGGCTCGCCATCGGTGCCCTTGATCCCGACAACAGTCACCTGGTCCTTGGTCAACTCTGGTAATCTGCTGGTTAACGAAATGGTCTGGCCGATGAGCGTGGGAGAAAATGTAATCGTATGTGGGGCAGCTTCAGAGTTGACCGCGGTAATTGCTTCGCAAAGAGAAATTCCGTCAGGGCCGGGGTTGGCTATGAGGGCGCTAATGCTCGAAACATCCCCATTGACCACATCCGTTGTCGAGGTAACCGAAATGTCCGTTTGAGTTTGCGTTCCGGGGGAAGGATTGCTCCTTTCTCCATCGCTTGTGCAGGTTGCAAGGAATAAAGCCATTGGCAGGAGAAACAACGCAAAAAAAGCTAGCTTTCTATTCATGGCTACCACCTTTGTAGTGAAAGGCGGGACGTTGGTTCAAAGACAACTTATTAATGCCGACGATCCGGTTATGATTATTTTCCGAATTACCATACACCTCTTTTTCGGCCGCTCCAATTCCCCTATTCTTCTAGTTAACCACAGGAAAAGTTGCTTTTGAACCAACGTCCCATCCTTCTGCCGAAGTTCGGCGATGGAGACTCACAACTTGGTCCCGGCTGCGGGGCGACTCGCCGCCGCTCAAAACTCGTAAAGCCGTGCCGGATTGTCCACAAGGATCTTCTTGCGGATCGCCGGATCAGGCGCCCACACCGGCAGCTGGTTCAACAGAAGGCCATCATCGATCTGCAGCAGCGGCGTCACGTCGGTCGGCTTCCGTCCGGGCGGCGTGGTCGAGTTTGGATGCGGCCAGTCCGTCCCCCAGATGATGCGGTCGGGGTTCGCGGCAATCAGCGCTTGGGCGAACGGCACGACGTCGGCATAGTCAGGCGCCAATTTGGACGCGCGATAGGCGCCCGAGATTTTGACATAGGCCTGACCCGACCGGACCAGCCCCACCAGGTCGGCAAAGCCCGGCTGTTGCAGGCCGAGCTCGGCCTGAGCGCGGCCGAAATGGTCGAACACGACCGGCACGGGCGAGGCGGCGACCAGGTCCTTGATCGCCGAGATCATCCCCAGACTCGTGTACATCTGGACGTGCCAGTTGCGGCTTTTCATGCGCGCAGCGGCCATCTGGAACCGCTGGCGGCCGACGGACGGGTCGTTCGTGCCGCCAGTCGCGAGGTTGAGGCGGATGCCCCGGACGCCGGCCCGGTCCATGGCGTCGAGCTCGCTCTGCGAGGTCCTGTCGTCGATCACGGCGACACCACGCGCGTCTGCACCGCGGGCTTTCATGCCATAAAGCGTAGCCGAGTTATCGGTCCCGTACACGCTCGGCGTGACGATTACCACGCGCTGAATGTGAAGCGCCTTGTGGAGCTTCGCCATCTCTTCAGGCACCGCCATCTCCGGCGTATAGACCCGCCCGGAGAAGAACGGAAATTTCTTAGGATCGCCATGGATATGCGTATGGCAATCGCAGGCTCCGGCCGGCACGTCGAAGTTCACCGGCGTGGCCGGCTGGGACGCTTTGGCAAGGGCTGTTTGGGTGCGCAGGATCACTCCGGCGGCAATCGCTCCGACCAGAAAGTCACGTCTTGTCAACATGGGCTTCCTCCTTTCGGTGGGATCGGCATTCGTCTCCTTACCTGGCTGTTCGCCGATCATTAGACTGATCTATATAAGACCTTTAGCAAAGCTGTGTGGAGTCTGTATACCCCGGTTGAGTCCCTTGTCATTTCTTGCGTGAATATTCAACGTTTTCTTTTTATAGCATGACTTTGGTCCTCGGATGGTTTTGTTGTTATCAAGACTTGATAAGACCAATGCAAACCGGAGCCATAGAAGAGAAATGACTCCAAAGGAATAGAAATTCCCCTCAAGTCTTTGTATGGGCACCTTCCGGAAACTCATTCTCATAACTACCTCCAGAAGGGTAGAGGTTGGTTGGTTTGGTTTACTGAGCTACAGAGGGGATAACGACAATGCAATGAAAAAATACCCTTATCCGAATGGACAGTCAAGGGGAAAATTGCCTTTGAAAATAGCCTCATTTTTCAAGCCCGAATGGAAGATTTGCATTTGAATTGTTGCATTCACGGCGAAAACCCTAAAAGGAGCTGGCCATTTATGCATCCAAGTACATGAGCTTGGCCGGGTTATCGGCAATCATGACTTTGATCTGTTCTTTAGTGATCCCGAAGGCCAGCAGGGCCCGGATAAAGATCCGGATACCGTCGATGGTGTTCACGTGCAGGCTCTGACCAAAGTCACTGCCCACAATGCAGCGGTCAGCCCCTATGGCCTGGATCGTCTTCACCGTCTCAAAGGGATCGGCCACGGGCTGGTAAAGGCTCGGTATCATCGGCTGGCAATAGGTGCCTACATAGACGCCAAGCCCCGCAAGCTCTTTCATCTGTTCCAGAGTTAGCTTATTGAGCTCCAGCAGCGGATGGTCCAGGACGGCCCGGACGCCGAGCTCGCGGGCCTTTTGAGCCAGCGGAAGGAGTTCCTTATAATCGGTGTGCCCGAACCCCACGCCAACCTTTGCCTGGGCAGCCATTTGCATGATCTCGACCACTTCGGACCGCACCTGTCCATTTTCTCCCACTAGCCACACAGTGGTCGCGTCGGCGGGCTTGCCGGCATGCCGCAAGTAGCCGCCGGAATGGAAGGTGGGGAACCAGATCATCTTCAGGTGGGGATATTTCAGGGCCATTTGGACCGCCAAAGGGTTCATGCCGAAATTCAACCCGATTCCCCCGTAGACCTCTACCCGCTGCGGCAGGTCGCCCTTCTGAACCAGGATGTCGATGGACCGCTGGGTCAGATAAGCTGCCCCGGCCGTCACATTGAAATGGTCTTTGAAGGCCACCGCGCGCATGCCCGCTCTGGCCGCGTCGCTGGCCACCTCGATCATATCCTGAGCACGATAGACAAAGTCTGGGTAAGCGTGGATGTGGTGATCGATGGCGCCGCGCAGGAGGTCGTTCTCGATGCCCGGGTACACCCCGGCGATGTTTGGGTTCTCCTTCAGGATCTTATAGAACCAATCCTTGGCATTGAGCTCCTTGACGCGACCAACGCTCAGGGTATCGCCTACCATCACCTTATCAACGTCAATTTTCATGTCCTTTCCTCCTCCATATCACTACGCCTTCAAGGACTAGCGTGCAAACTTTTGCCTAAAAAGCTTGGTAGAGGGGACGTGGTAGAGGGGACGTTGATTCTGAAGCAACTTGCCGAATCCCTCGCCTTGCCAAGATTTTTCATTTGTAAGTTGTCTCGGAACCAACGTCCCCTCTACCATTGAATAATCCAACACTTCTTCGCCCGGTGAAAAGGGGTGATTCCCTGGCACGTCGGGGATTGCGGTATCTGGGTAACTCCGTCTCTCTTCAGCCCCTTTATCTCATCTAGCCTTCCGAGCCTCCTCCACCAGCTTCTTTACTCTCTCGTGCAGGCTCATGATGTACTTGCTATATTCGTCCCCCATCATAACTTTGACGGCCAGGCCTGCCTTGTCCATTTTCTCCATGTGCTCAGGGTCCTCCATGGCCTTCTTGAAGACGCCCTGGAGCTTATGGACAATCGGTTCTGGAACTCCCTTAGGGCCAACAATGCCCCGGGTGGAAGAAGAGATGACCGAGGGATAACCCACCTCCACAGACGTTGGCACATCGGAATAGAATTTTGACCTTTCCCTATCCATCACCAAGAGCGGCCTTACCTGCCCTGCCTTCACTCTGGGTGCTATGCCGCCTACATTCAGAAAACTCACATCTATCTGCCCCCCCAGGAGAGCCGTGAGCTGGGGAGAATCTCCATCGAAATGGACGATCCGGAATCTAACCTTTGCCGCCTCCTCAAGCATCAGGATGGCCAAATGATCATCGCTGAGGATACCCGTTGTTCCCGCCTTGATTTCCCCAGGACGCTTTTTGGCGTCTTCAATTATGTCTTTGAGGCTCTTATAGGGGCTATCTGGCTTGGCATAGATCACCCCTGGATCCAAGACCTGATTGATGATGGCGGTAAAAGACCCGATGTCGAAGGTAGCCTTACGGTCGGGATCCAAAATGACTGTATTCGTGGCTGGGAGGTTGATGAAACCGATGTAGTAGCCGTCAGGCTTCTGCCTGGCCAGCTCCGTCCATCCCACCTGTCCCCCAGCCCCGGCTTTGTTAAGAACCACGAGAGGCTGGCCCAGGTCTTTCTCGGCAATAGACGCCACGATCCGGGCCCCCACATCCGTGCTTCCCCCAGCCGGGTAGGCCACCATAAGGGAAACAGGTTTCGTGGGATAAGCTTGCGGATAGGCATGGCTAGCCAATATCAGCACCAAGATCGCTACCAGACTGATGATAACCTTTGTTTTCATTTGTCTCCTCCTTTAACTGACGCCTAAATTGAGACGATGCAGAAAAACAATTATCAAAAAATACTCTTAGCCTGAATGGTAATCAAGGGGAAAATTGCCTTTGCAAATAGCCTCGGTTATCAAGCCCAAATTGAAGATTTGAAATCCTGCATTCCAAAGGAAAATCCCAAAAACATCATTTCAGGAAGGAAGTGTCAGGTTTAAGGGCAAACCCGCCGTCGCTTGGTAGTTTTACCGAGTAGCACCTACAAGTCTTCAGTCTGAGATAACTCTGGAGATTAACGATTACGGGTAGAAATCATGCATCCTAATTTCAATAGATGAAAATCATATCGAAACATTTTCGATGATCTGAAAACAGAGGAGATATAGCAGATAACAAAACACCTATCCTAATTTTGCAAGGTCCGAAATGAAAAAGGCAGAGCCATTTTTGACCCTGCCCTTCTGAGGTAACCTTTGGATGTTTATTTCGGCAATTCAAACGTTCCCGTTGCCTTGTAGCAGGTATGGAACGTGCCCGGCGTTATCGGCATACCGCGTGCTATAACCTTCCATTTACCACTACCTTTGATTCCTTTCCATTTACCGGTTCCATGAAGAAACTTCCAAGCATCCTCTTTTTCACCAGGGATGGCGATGGTTTCCAGTACAACAAAGTCCCCATCGGAGTCCAAGCACTTTCTGCACGAACGTCCCCCCCTCCATGCCGGGAGCCAGTAATTTCTTACGGGGCTGATTTCGGCCACAAAAAAGTGGGTTTAAGGCAAGAAAATACCTTTTTATGAGGCACATCTGTTTGAAATTCAATGAGTTGCCTTGGTCCGACCCGGAAGTGCGGGAAAACGGGACAGGATCTTACAATGCAAGTTTGGCCATCGCGCCCAGGAGAAGCACGGCCCCCGTCCGTATATCCTCGAGGTCCGTCTCTTCCTCGGGGCAGTGGCTTCTTCCAGCCTTGCTCGGCACGAAAATCATCCCCACCTTGGTCACTTCGGGCAGGATGGAAGAATCATGAAGGGCGCCGCTCGGCATCTTTAACACCTGGATCTGCTTTTGTTGAGCCGTTTCTTGGATCAGTCGGACCAGTTCCTTTGAAAGGCGAACCGGAGGGGTGTCCGATCGGGGTTTAATATCGAAGGTCAGGCCTCTGGCCCGGCAAATCGTCTGGATCATGGAGATAATGCGTTGGGCGGCCTGGTCGATCCGCTCTGAATCGAGGTCGCGAATGTCCAGGGAGAACTGGACTCTGCCGGGGATGACATTGGCTTGGCCGGGCTCGCAGGTCAGCATACCGACCGTGGCCACGGTAAGTCCCCCCATATCCCGCATTGCGATCTCCTCGACAGCGGCAATCGCCCTGACCGCCCCTTGAAGGGCGTCATGTCGAAGACTCATGGGGGTTGCGCCCGCGTGGTTGGGGACACCGCCTAAAGTGACCAAGAATTGCTTGATCCCGTTGATCCCCTCCACCACACCGATCGGGAGCCCCTTGCTCTCCAGCACAAGGCTCTGCTCGATATGGAGTTCGATCATGGCTTTTACCATGCCGGGCCTCAGCAGGGGGGCATCCCCGGGATTGAGGCCGGCGTTTTCCATCGCTGCGGCGTAGCTGATCCCGTCCGGATCCTTAAACCGACGCAGGTCGTCCGAAGAGAGTTTCCCGATCCAGGCTCTGCTGCCGATCATCACCGAGCCAAACCGCGATCCTTCTTCCTCCGCAAAGATGACGACATCGATGGGATGGCGGTGCGGGGTCTTTTCCTCCGCGATCACCCTGGCCACCTCCAAGCCGGCCACCACCCCTGCCGCACCGTCAAACCGCCCTCCCTGAAGGACGCTGTCAATGTGGGAGCCCGTCATCACCGAGGGATTGCCCCTGATGCTCCCTTCGAGGCGGCCGCAAAGGTTCCCGGCCACGGTGGTCGAGACCAGGGCGCCCGTTTTTCTCAACTCTTCGCTGACATACGCCCGGGCCTGCATATACGGCTCTGAAAAAGTGAAGCGGGTGATCCCCTTGCCCGGTGTTGCGGTGAACGAATTGATGATGTCGAGGTCTCTCGCGATGCGTTCGACCTGAATTCCCATGGGGCTTACTCCACGACAGATGTTTCAGGCCACTTTTTGCGAGGACAGCTTGGCAAAGCGCCGAATGGTTTCGATCAGGCTCTGAAACGGTTCATCGCCCAGGCGCCGCCTGGGCAGCACGATGGTGTATTCACCGTCAACGGCGACAAAGGCGCGATCCAATGTCACCTCGACCCCGCTGACGCGGTCCCAGCGCTTGGCCATCTTCGAACCGGCGCTGACAAGCTCCAGGCCTTCCGGTGTCGCCCGGAGTGTCCGGACGGCAAAGGCCTTCGGGTTCAGGCGTGCATTCACGATCTTGCGCATAGTCCGACCCACCAGCCAGCGATAGTAATACGGGTAGAACACCAGAAAGAAGGCGGCAAACGCGCCGAGATAAAGGGCCGGCGCTTTGAGCGAGAGGAAGGCGTAAAGCAGCATCCCCATGAGGCCGATGCCCAGCGAAACCCCGATCCACCCGATGCGGTAGCGTCGGCGGATGGCGGGTGAATGCTCCATGTGGTGTCTGGCCAAGGCCACCACGTCGGCCTCATCCAGCGCGAACTCGACTTCCATGCTCAAACTCCTTGAAAAGGTCCATGGCAGTGAATCCGCCGCACCGCCATGGACCCATATCGCTCAGGTCACCGGTGGCGCTGAAAGATCAGCGCGGGAAGCCCTGGATGCGCAGGCACACCTCGGCAATGAAGAGCGCGCTGAAGAACACCGAAAACAGCGTGATCAGGGCCGCCACTACAATGCGCCAGCCCTGCTTGCGGAACCTGTCCAGGTCCTTGGCGATCGAAAGGCTGGTGAAGGCGATGATGGGGGTACACAGCGCCAGGAAGTTGACCTTGCCCACCGCCGCCAGGATCTCCTTGGAGAAGGGCATGCCCGGCATGGTGAGCACCAGCGAGATGGTGCCGATGTAGGCGATGGTCGGGATGTAGATCGGCACAAAGTGCGCCAGGAGCACACCGACGACGCAGAGGATATAAATGAACAGGATGCCGGGCAGCGCCGTCACGGGGTCGACCTTGGTGGCCACCCAGTTGCCAATCAGGGTCAGGATGCAGATCAGCATCAGATGGAAGAAGGTCCATCCCAGGTTGATCTTGGGGCGCTCCTGCTTCTGCGTCAGCGAAAAGGTCTTGGTCCCGGGCTCTTTCTTCTTGCCCATGATGCGGTAGATCCATTCCGCAAAGGGCAGGCCGATCAGCCAGGAGGCGTAAAGCCCGGTGATGCCGGTGATCAGGTTGCTGGCGGCGGCGAAGGCCAGGATCTGGTCCTTCCACTGGGGCAGGGCTTCGCTCAGGGTCGCCGCGCCGGCGGTCATCATGCTGGCGCTGCCGATCCCCATGGCCATGGCCAATGCCAGCGGGTGGAAGATGGCCGGCGCCGTGAGGGCGAACACGCTGCCGAGGATGCTGAAGAAGGCGGTGCCCAGGACGGTGCCGGTGATGTAGGTCCCGACCACTCCGCGACCCTCGGGGGAATCCAGGCCGTAGATGTCGGCGATGAGGCTCAAGTTGGGTTCACGGGCCACCGAATAGCAGGCCCCGATGACTTCCCGTCTCAAGCCCAGCAGGATGGCGATGGGCATGGCCATGACGATGGCGCCCCAGTTGTTTCCCGCTTCCTGCAGGATGAGGGCGATGCCGGCCTGCAACAGCTTGGGGACGTTGGGCCCCACCAGCGTGCCGTATCGGACCATCAAGGGGTAGGTGGCCGTCAGGATGAGCCCGGCCGCCCAGGCGGAATCGCTGAGGGTGTACACTTTCACCCAGCGGCCGGCCGCCTGGGGTGCGAAGAGGACCGCCAGCCAGATGGTGTGCACGAAGGGGACCAAGAGGATGGTGATCTTCTCGATGGGCGTCCAGCGCACAAAGCCGATCCATTCGGCCAGGATGACCAGGACGAGAGCAGCGACATACACCTTTACCATTTGGGCGGAGACAAGCCCGGGGGTTGCCTTAGGTGGAGACTTGACTGTTTCTGCCATAAAGAACCTCCTTTGAGTTTAGGGTGTGTTTGGGAGTTGCATGACTGCCATCGACGAAAAACAATTATGTCCAACAGCACCGTGTCGTTATGAGCAGTGATTTGAATTTGAGAAAATCTCCCATCTCTTTCCGCATGGTGGTAAACTGCTAAGGTCTATCTACTGGGTCAGGCGTTGCATGAGTTCAAGATACTGCCCCTTGGTCAGGCGCGGCTGGAATTCTTTTTTGACGCGCCGGGCCTCACCGCCGCCGTCGGCCAAGAGGTCGATGACGCACAGGGCCATCAGTTTGGCGGGCAGCACCACCGCGGCCTCGTAGTCGGTTACATGGAATTCGGCGGTGTGCAGGTGCCCCTCGGTACCGGTCACGAACGGATGGATGACAGGGATGAGGTGCGACAGGTCGCCGACATCAAAGGACCCGCCCATGAAGCCTGCCTCCAGGGCGCCCCTGTCGCCCAGCAGGGCCCGGCCGTTGCGGCTGGCGATCTCCGTGAGGTTCCGATCCTGGAAGATCGGCAGGTACCCGGGGATGTTGGTGATCTTCGTGGCCGCGCCGACCGCGTCCCCGCCAGCCTTGAACGCCCGGTCCACCTTGGCCGAGGCGTCGAGAATGGCATCGAGGCTCTTGCCGCGCACATAGGTCTCAAGCCGGACATCCGAGGGCACGACATTGACCACATCCCCGCCCTTGGTGATGATCGGGTGGACCCGGATGGCGTCATCGTCCTGGAACGTCTCGCGCTGGGCGTGGACGGCCATGATGCCGATGCAGGCCGCATTGAGTGCGTTAATGCCCCGGTGGGGGGCTGCCCCCGCATGCGAGGGTTTGCCCTCGTAGCGGATAAACTTGGCCATGAAGCCGTTGCCGGCGGCGTTCATCAGAAAGGCGGGCTCGGGCGTGTCGGCAAAGGAGTGCACCATCATGGCCGCGTCCACGTCGTCGAAATAGCCGAGCTTGATCAACTCCTGCTTGCCGCCCAGGAAGCTGATCTTGCCCTCGGCCATGAGCCCCAGCCGGTATTCGATCTCCAGGTATTCTTCGGCCGGACAGCCCAGGAATTTTACCCTTCCGGACAGATGAGGTGCAGCTCCCGTGCCGACGAGACCCATGGCGGCGCCCAGCATGCTCGCCACCTGGATGTGATGGCCGCACAGGTGCGCAGCGCCCGTGACGGGGTCGGCCAGGGGCGATTTCTTCTCCATCACCGAATCCAGCTCACCCATCACCACCACCGTGGGGCCCACCTCCTTTCCGGAGAGCGTGCCCTCGACTCCGGTGAGGGCGAGCCCCTCACGGATGGGCAGGTTCAGCTTCTGCAACTCCTCCTTGACCAGCGCGGCGGTCTTGACTTCGCGGTACCCCAGCTCGGGCTGCTTTAGCATCCGCTGGGCAACCCGGATCATCTCGTCCCGGCGTTGATCGATTCGCTCGCAGACCTTCTTTTTCAGCTCTTCGGTATTCATGGCGGTTCCTTTCTTAATCCGACCAGATTCAGGGGCGCATGCAGGTAAAGACGAGCGACATCCGCGACTTCCTGGAGGTCGACAAACTCGCAGGAGGTGTGGGCCTGGGCGATGTATGTCGTCAGGCCAAAATGGACAAATTTTTCTGGACTGAGTTTGCGACCTGACGCCGGTCCGGGCCCTTGTTCTTTAGGTTAAGATTGTATTGTTTCCTCCGTTCCAAGGTCAGTCGTTTTTTCTCTTTTCTCCGTTGTAAGATTGCCTCCTTTCACTCCCCGAAGACAAGATCAAAGGGCTTCAGAAGATCGATTCCGGTTTTCCGAACCTGGTGATTCCCAAGGGGACTTATCCAGGGGTGGACTACGGGGAAAGGGGGACGTTCGTGCAGAAATTGCCTAACAGTCTTCCCTACAATTCAGCGAAC
>Ga0315285_10007337_pt1 | contig 11314 bp, 7 predicted proteins | sample YL17G09_36_MG_FD_203698 | JGI IMG/M metagenome (GOLD analysis project Ga0315285, IMG submission 203698) | Sediment microbial communities from Yellowstone Lake, YNP, Wyoming, USA - YL17G09_36 | ecosystem: Environmental > Aquatic > Freshwater > Lake > Sediment | place: USA: Wyoming | collected... | reverse complement strand
TTTAACCATTTCGGGGACAAGTCAGCGCGCTTTTTCGCAATGGAGCTTGATTCAGCCGCGTCAAAGTCATGGGAAAACTCGGAAGCTCAATATGAGGGAGAAAAACCGTGCACTCCACTCAGATTTCGTTCTGTTTTGGGAATGAAGCAAAATGCTCTTCGAAAAACTGTGAGGAATCAGCCAGCTGCGCACGCGGTTGAGAGCTTCGACCAGCTCCATTACCGCGACACTCCTTATGGGCGTTCGACTGTTCCTTTTCTTTTTTATCCTACGACGGAGAAGCCGTCTAAGATGAGTGTCGGAGTCTCAGTCTGGAATGGTGTCCTCTGTGAATCGCTGCCGATGTCAACCAGGTTCTGGAATCCTTTGTAGAAGTTGCCTGCCACGGAGACTGGCTGAAGGGGATACTTCTCCCCTTTCTCGACAAGGAAAACGGATTGGGCGACAGCCGAGAACTCGCCCGTGGCCACGTCACTGTGGAATATTCCAATGGGCACGTCTGCTATCAGGATTGCCTGACCGTCTATTGACTTGATCATTTTTTCCATGCTTTTCTTGCCTGGCGTGACCTTGATGTAACATGGTTGGATTGAAAGTTGGCTCTCATAAGGAAGACTTGAGCCGAAGACCCCTCCCCGTGAGCAGTTTCCCGTCGATTTTGCGCCGTAGATTCGTGCATAGTATGTGTCAAACATGAAGTTCTTCAAGACTCCCCCTTCGACTAGAGTGTTCCTCTCTTGAGGATGACCTTCAGCGTCAACGGCGTCCGTGCTCAGGCTTGAAGGGTCTTGTCCATCATCGACAATCGTCAAACCCGGATGAGCCACTTTTTTCCCGAGTCTTCCTGACAGGGGCGAAAACCCTTCGACTACTGCTCTGCCGCTTGCGGACTGTCCCAAGCTTGCAAAGAGGTAAGAGCTTGCTGCGATCGGCGGCCAAATTGTGGGCATGACTTTTGTCTTGCTGAGCTTCTTCGCATTGAGCAGATCCACTGCCTGTTTTGCGGCGTTCTCGCCTAGGCCTTCAGATTTGATGACGCGTTCCCTGGAAATGTCGTACTCATTGCCTGTTCTGCGTTCCTCGTTCTTTGCGGCCACGCAGTAGACTTGACAGGCGTTTGAAGCAGACCTTGATGCTTGTTGCAGCCCCAGCGTGTTTCCGACGGCGAAGCCTCCCCAATCCGCCGAACACGTGCACGTCGCATACAATACTCTTGGGTCAAACTTCTTGGCTTCCTTGACGAGGCCGTCAGAGTATTTTATGAGACGTTCTTTGCTCAAATTCAGGATTTCACTTGAAAAAGCGCCTTCTCTGCCCGGTTTCAGCGGTTCGCAGAACCCTTTGAACCGTTCATCCTTGACCGAGACGGCCTTCAAGCTTGCAGTGGCCTCGTTGAGGCTTCGTTCAATCCTGTCCGTTGAGATTCCGCTGCTGGACGCGAAGCTTACGCTGTTGTTCTTGGCAACGCGCACGGCGTTTCCTTCGACGAGTCCGTCAGTGGCTTCGACCACACCTTGTTTGACGTCTACTCTCGTGCTGTGCTTGTAGAAAACGTAGAGTTCAAACTCGGCCGCATGATCCTTCTTTCTCGCCGACTTCAAGCCCGAATCAAGAACAGAAAGCAGCTCGTCCTTCAAATTCTCATAGTCTATTTTCTCTTTCACTCTAAAGTCCTCCTAGTCTGCTTTTCCTCCGAAAGTCACTTCCCCGATGACTACTTCCGGCGCGCCAGTACCCACTGGCAACGGTGCCTGTCCACTTTTTCCGCAGCCGCCGAAGTACCCTGCCTGTATGAAAAGTTCCTTGGTGGCGCCTTCAATTTTTGTGAGCAATTCCAAGATGTTGCCTGACAAGGCGACTTCACGAAGCGGTTCCTGTATCCTGCCGTTCTTCACCCAGTAGCCTCTTATTGCTTTGAACACGAAGCTGCCGTCGTCTTCAACCTGGCCGCCTGAGGTCTGTATGGCATAGACGCCTGTGTCCAGAAGCTCCAGAGCTTCTTCTCTGTTGAGGTCGCCCGGAGCGAAGTACGTGTTCGTCATCCTTGGTATGGGCATGAAACCGAAATGTACTGCCCGGCAGTTTCCTGTTGGGTCTTCGTGCAACCGTTTTGCGGTTCCCCTGTTGTGCAGGTAATGTTTGAATATTCCTTTTTCCAGGACCACGGTTTTGTGCGCCCTGATTCCCTGGTCATCGAAGGGAACCCAGAGTCCGCCGAACTTTTCTATGTCTGGCGTTCCGTGGTCCACGATGGTCGCATGTTCAGTGCCCAGCCTTTTTCCAATCTTGCCGGCAAGCGGGGAGCCGCCGATGACGACAAAGTCGCCTTCGCTGAGATGTCCGAAGGACTCGTGTGCCAAGACACCGCCTAACGTATTCTCGATGAGGGCTCTGAACTTCCCCGCTGGGCAACTCTTTGCCTTCAACTGTTCAGTTGCTCGTGTGGCTGCTGCCTTGCCGATGTCCTCGGGTTTTGACCCTTTCTTCTGGAAAACTTCTAGGCCTGCGGTGCCGCCTGCCTGTTCAATGCCTATGACGAGTTCTCCAGTGGACATTTTTGAGATTACCAGGCACCGCATATCAACGATTTCGAAATCCCAGTCGATGTCTGACCCTTCGCTGTTAGTGAAGACCTTCCGTCCGTAGAGTTCCCCGTACCATCCTGTGACGTTGTTTATGTTCTTGCCGAAATCTCGCGCAGTTTCCACCGCTCTATTGACCAACCCAGTCTTATAGTCCAGCCCTTTCTGCTGTGGATGAACTTTGACAGGGTAAGTGTCAGTCCTACGACTCTTAACGGGAGCCTGCTTGTCAAAATCAAGTTTCAAGCTGGCTGCTTTTGCTGAAGCCTTAGCCATCTTGACCGATTGAGCCACTGTCTTCTTCAGGGCCTCTTTTGTATCGCTCGACGTGAACGAGTAACCCGAAGCCCCACCGCAGTAGCAGACGAAACCTGCACCAGCTCGGGACCTAAGAACTATGTCTTTCCAAGCGTCATTTGTGCGCTGCAATGTTCTCAGGACAAGGTCATCATATCTGGCCTCAACAAACTCTGCGCCCAGCTTTTCTCCATACGCAACACATTCTCGCAGTTTTTCAAGCATCTTCAAACCTCCGCTACGTGAACAAGACTTACTTATGTTCAATCGGTTCTCCGCGCATTAAAAGCTTGACGGTTGATGCCCTCCAGCGCATGCTCGCATCCAATGTTCTTCTGATAGTGTGAATGCTTAACCTGCGTTTGACATGCCTCGCTCAACTACTCTGTCATCAACTTGCAGAAAAGCCTATTTTGCTCTTCCGTGTAGTCTTGCTCAAAGCTCAAAGGGGTAGATTCATGGTAATAGCCGAATTCAAATACAAGCTCGGAAAGGTTGAGAGAGGATATGCGAACAGGACCCTTTACGTAAACCTCTCAAACATGCAAATAACAGAAAAAACAGTCTCGGAGAAAATGAAGGAGACATTCACGGGCGGCCGCGGTTTCAACCTTTGGCTGCTCTGGAACGCGCTTCCCTGGGACCATGTTGTCAAGTGGGATGAGCCTGAAAATGAAGTGTGCATTGCCTGCGGACCATTGGGCGGGACGCCTGTTTATCCTGGGAGCGGGAAGAGTATTGCGGTTTCGATTTCACCGTTGACAGGGTCGGTTGTGGATTCGAATGTGGGAGGATATTTTGGTCCTTTCCTAAAGTTTGCGGGTTGGGATGCGCTTGAAATCCAGGGGAAGGCCAAGGGTGAAGTCGTCATTTTTGTTGATGGTGACGAGGGTAAGGTGCAGGTTGAGGATGCGGGTTCGCTGCCGTCTGAGACCCATTTGCTCGTGGATTTGATGGCCAAAAAGTACGGGGGGGAGAACGGCCAGAGTGTTTCTGCTGTTTCCTCGGGCCCTGGTGCGGAGCACACGCTGTTTGGGTGTCTGAACTTCTCCTGGTACGACGCGGGGCGAAAGATTCACAGGTACAAGCAGGCGGGCCGAGGCGGCATTGGCACGGTCTTGCGGGATAAGCGGGTCAAAGCAATTGTGGTGAAGTATTCTGGTAGGGTTTCTGTGGAGACCAATGGACCTTTTGACGCGGAGTTGGTCAAGCAGGCGGGTGTGTGGCACAGTCAGGAGATCAGGAGGCTTGACCCGAAGCAGAATGAGATGGCAGTGGTGGGCACGACGAACCTTGTGACGGTTATGAACGAGTTTGACCTGTTGCCCGTCAACAACTTCAGGTACGGTAGTCATCCTCTGGCTGAACAGTTGGGCATGGAGGTTTACCGCAAGAAATTCCACAAAGGCTTCGACGGATGCTGGATGGGATGCGCCATAGCCTGCTCGCACGGCGTGAAGGATTTTGAGTTGAAGACTGGCCCGTACAAGGGCGAGAAAGTCTTCGTGAACGGACCGGAATATGAGACTATTGCCGGTGAGGGGAGCAGCTGTGGAATATTCGATGCAGACGCGGTTGTGGAGATGAACTTTTACTGCGACACCTACGGGCTGGACACGATCAGTGTGGGCACGGCTACGGCGTTTGTGATGGAATGCTACGAGATGGGACTGATCGATAAGCGGGCTACGGACGGGTTGGACCTGAAGTTTGGGAATAAGGAAGCAGCGCTGGAGATCATTCATCAGATGGCCAGGGGCGAAGGCTTCGGAGCTGTGGTGGGCCAGGGCATAAGACGAATGAAAAGGCTTTTCGCGGAGGAGTATGGTGCGGACGCGAAGGTTTTGCAGGATATTGGGATGGAGGCGAAAGGGTTGGAGTTTTCGGAGTATGTCACGAAGGAGTCTTTGGCGCAGCAGGGCGGGTACGGGTTGGCGTTGAAGGGGCCGCAGCATGATGAGGCTTGGCTGATATTCCTGGACATGGTGCACAACATGATGCCTACGTTTGAGCAGAAAGCAGAGAACCTGCACTGGTTCCCCATGTTTCGCACGTGGTTCGGACTCAACGGCTTATGCAAACTACCATGGAACGACGTGGTGCCAGAGGATAATAGGCAGACAAAAGAACCAGCAAAAGTGATAACGCATGTTGAGAATTACGCAAAATTCTTCTACGGAGTCACTGGAAAGAAGGCCAGCGTTGACGATATTATTTTCATGAGCGAGAAAGTGTACAATTTCCAAAGGATATTCAACCTGAGAATGGGGTTTGGCACACGAGAGCATGATGTGATTCCTTACCGTTCGGTGGGGCCTGTGACGAAAGAAGAGTACGAAAGCCGAGCAGAACGCTACGACAAGCAGCTCAAAGAAAAGTCCGCCGAAGACCCAAAGGGAAAATCAACAGAAGAAAAACTGGCGATGGTGAGAAAACAGCGCGAAGCAGAATACGAAAGACTCAAAGACGCTGTCTACAAGAGACGCGGATGGAACACAAACGGAGTACCCACACTGGAGAAGGCAAAAACTCTAGGAATAGATTTCCCAGACGTTATCGAACTCCTCAAGAAACATGAGTAAGCAAACGTGGCAAAACGATGGATCTGCAGTATCTGATGTGATTGAGATGGTTGGACGAACTGAGAAATGGGTTGTGACCCTGATAGACGGCCTCGACAAGCACGTTGACGAAGAAACCCGATCCAGGATACTGGAACAATGTGGGCGGCAATGTCAGTCGCAGAGCTTCATCAGGAAAGCCAGAGCGATATACAAGAAGTCACATGATGTTCCTGATTTCCTGGAAAAGCTAGGGCGAGTCTACAAGCATCTGCACCTGGAAGGCGATAGAGTGTACGTTGTCTATCCACGGTGTTACTGTTCTCGAGTGAACAAGATACATAAAGGAAAGGTTTCCGCAACGTACTGCAAATGCTCTCTCGGATGGTCCAAAGCATTGTTCGAAGGAGCCTTGGAAAGACCTGTTGAGGTCAAAATGGAAAAATCGATAATCAACGGAGACAAAGAGTGCAAATTCAGGATAATATTGTAGGATCGTCCTAAAGACCGAGAGAACTTGAGGGCGCCTTTTCTTCTCTTTTCATCCCTGCTTGAATTTTGTGAAGCATTTAAAGGCGAATTCTTTCACTAGATGTCTTGAATAGGAGGGGATAACCGTGAAAATCACCTTCTGGCTTTTGGACCTCAACTACGAAAAGAAAGCTGACCAACCAGAAATCCGGCTATGGGGCATATCATCGTCAGGCGAACGAATTCTCATTATCGACAGGAATTTGCCCTCGTACTTCTACGCAGTTGTCAACGAAGACACAGAGCCGACAAAGCTTCTAGAAGAGATAAGAAATGGAGACTTTCCATCCGTGAAAAAAGTTGAGGTTGTTGAACGCAAGTTCTTTGGCAAACCAGTCAAGGCTGTGAAGGTCTATTGCGGCGACCCTGATGTAATTGCAGAGTATGCGAAGGAGCTTCGAAAGTTCGAAGGCGTCAAAGACTGCTTCGAAGACGATATTCGACATGCCATGCGCTACCTCATTGACAACAACATCCAGCCGTGCGGATGGCATGAAGTCGAAGCAACCGAAACGACTGATAGCCCGAACATCAAGGTTGACAAGCTCTACCTAGCCAAAGCCACACCGAAACTAGTCGAAAAAACTGAAACTCCCAAACTGCGCGTACTCGGCTTCTCAACAATATACTACAGCCAAGAAGGGTCACCTAAACCCGAAAGAAACCCTATCGTCATAATCTCAACTGCCACCAACTGCGGCGACCAAGAACAGTTCTCAGCGGATGAAGACCGAAAAGACAAGCACGTACTTGAAGACTTTATTGATTACGTTCAACAATTCGACCCCGACATCATCGTAGGCTACAGCGTAAACGGCCAACACTGGCAATACCTACAAGAAAGATGCAAGGAATCTGGACTACACCTGTTTGTTGACCGAGGCCAGACTGAACCCCGCACGAGCGTGTACAGTCACACTTCACTCACCGGGAGAGTCAATCTAGACCTTGCAGACTACGTAGAAGAATTTCAAGAAATAAAAGTCAAGACACTGGAGAATTTCGCGGATTTTCTGGGCGTTATGAAAATTGAAAACCGCACGATCATCGAAGATATAGACATCGCCGGCTACTGGAACGACAAAGCAAAGAGAGAAACACTGAAAAAATTCTCGCTGGACAACACGTGCTGTATAATGGGAATAACCGAAGCAGTACTCGGCTTTGCCATACAACTTTCAAACCTTGTCGGACTGCCTCTGGACCACGTTGGAACCGCAGCGGCAGGCTTCCGCGTTGAATGGTTCCTCATCAAAAAGACCCACCGAATAGGCGAACTCGTACCCAAAAGAATAGACCAACCATACCGACCCTATGCCGGAGGCCTAGTCCTCAAACCCATACCCGGACTGCACGACAACATCGCAGCACTAGACTTCAAAAGCATGTACCCAAACCTCATGATCACCTACAACCTCTCCCCAGACACGTACGTATCCCCCACAGAATCAATGCCCGCCGGCGGAGTGTACGAAACCCCAGAAGTAGGACACAAATTCCGCAAAGAACCGCCGGGCTTCTACAAAGAAGTCCTAACATACCTAATCAAAGTCCGCAGCGAAATCCGCGCCAAAATGAAAAAACTGTCACCGACAAGTCCTGAATACCGCGTTCTGGATTCACGACAGAAAGCCATCAAAGTAATCACAAACGCCACATACGGCTACGCCGGCTGGACAGGCGCAAGATGGTACGTCAAACCCGTGGCAGAAGCAGCCGCCGCCTACGGAAGACACACGATACAAAGTGCAGTACAGATGGCTGAAAAGGAAGAGTTGAAAGTCGTTTACGGCGATACGGACAGCATCTTCCTCGAGAACGATAAGCAGAAGGTCGAGAAACTTGAAAAAGACATTATGGACAAACTCAAACTGGAGATTGCTCCAGACAAGGTTTACACTCGCATATTCTTCACAGAAGCAAAAAAACGGTACGCTGGACTCCTACAAGACGGAAGACTGGACATCGTCGGCTTGGAAGTCGTCCGAGGAGACTGGGCGGGAATCGCCAAAACCGTTCAAGAAAAAGTCCTCGAAATCATCCTGAAAGAACAGTCACAGAAAAAAGCCCTCGAGTACGTACAACAGGTTATCCGTGAACTGCGTCAGGAGCACGTGCCATACAGCGACCTAATCATATGGAAAACCCTCACCAAGAAAGCCGAAGAATACGAGGTCAACGCCTCCCACGTCGAAGCCGCAAAAATGCTCAAAGCCAAAGGATGGGAAATGTCCGTAGGCGACAAAATAGGCTACGTCATCGTCACAGGCACCGGCAGACTCTACGAAAGAGTCAAGCCCTATGTGCTCGCCACGTACGACAACGTGGACCTAGAATACTATGTCACTAAACAAATCATACCAGCAGCAGCACGCATACTCGAAAGCTTCGGAATAACCGAAGAACAACTCCTCGCTGCCAAACCTAACCCGAAAGAAACAAAAACACTCACCGACTTTTTCGGCAGCCGATAGTTCACGTATTCTCCACGGCACGTGCTCCCACCGTGCATTCCGCAACTCTTTTACGCGCACGACAATGACTAGAAACCCATGCGAAGGAAAGGCGTTTTCCTAAGTGTTTTGCCATCTTTGTTGCTTGCGCTAAGCCTAGTTTCTGCAGTCGTGAAAACAGACGGCTCTCCAGTCACAGGAGCTATTACGAGTGCCACGGTTCACTTCATCGACGTGGGACAAGGCGACTCGATCTTCATTGACGCATCAGGCGTGAACGTACTGGTGGATGGCGGACCAGAGAACTCGGGTCCTACGGTACTGAACTATCTTGGCAGGTTGAACATAACACACATCCATTACATGTTCGCTACTCACATGCACGAAGACCACATCGGCGGACTCGTAGCTGTTCTAGCCTCAACGATCCAAGTTGACGAAATACTCGTCAATAATCAGACTGCCAACTCAGCCATATACTCTAGCTTCATAGGCCTGACTCAGGGTCATACACTGCAAGTAGTGCAACGAGGACAAACCTTCGTTCTGACATCAACAATAAACCTGACTATACTCAGTCCAACTCAACCGCTTCAATTCACTGATCAAAATTACAACAGCATAGTAATGAAGCTTCAGACAGGTGAAACAAACTTCCTGTTGGCAGGTGATGCAGAAGCGAATACTGAGCAAAGCATGCTTGACGCTGGACTGAACCTGCAAAGCGATGTCCTCAAGGTGGGGCATCATGGAAGCCGCTACTCAACAAACGAGCAATTCCTAAACGCTGTCTTGCCGTCTTATGCAGTCATAAGCGCAGGAAAAAACAATTCTTACGGACATCCACACAATGAAACGCTACAACGACTTCTCGCGCACGGCGTCACCACATACGGCACTTTCCAATCAGGAACAATAGTGGCAATGACGGATGGAGAATCAATAACATTTCAAGACAACCCACAGCCCATACCAGAATATCCAACAGTCCTGATGCCCACCATGATAATGACAGTTTTGCTGCTGGCAATCACAATCTGCAGAGAGCGGTTGCAAGGTCACTTCTCTTCAGAAAACTATGTCATGAACAATGCAGACCACAATGGTTAGCGCGCTATGCTAGACGTGTGCAACTTCTGCGAAAGTCACAAGCTCAACGGTCAGAGACGGCTTAACAGCGTCTGAAACGCGCGAGGCCACAATCCGCTTAATATTCTTCTCGCTCGCCATGTCCACGACTCTCTGAGTGATTATTCCGTCGAACACGATCGTGCCCACACCTTCAACCTGCTGCAGTTTCTCCGCAAGCTGACTCACTGGCAACCGTTCAATCTGCTCGAACTTGTCGTTTAGCAAGACCGCTTCCAACGTGCCCTCAAGCGACTTCATCATTTCAAGGACTTCTTTCGGCACCTCTACCTTCTGCTTCTCTCTTTTCATCGGCTTAGGCGTCTCTGGTTTGACGGCTGTGCCTTCCTGAATCGACAATTTGGCCTCTAACGCGTCGAATATTTCCTTACAGTTCAGCTCCTCAACCTCTTTTCCACGCGGAGCCCTGGCAATAAATTTTACATCAGTCACCTGCAGCAACTCTTTATATATCAAGTCTCCACCTCGGTCGCCATCCAGCAACGCCGTGGCTTCCTTTTCCTTGCAAAGCGTCTTTATGGCCTCAGGAACTTTAGCGCCTTCCAACGCCACGGTGTTAAGCAAGCCGCAACGCATCAGGCTGATTATATCTGCCCTGCCTTCGACAACGATAATTTCCTTGGACTTTTCAAGTTCTGGTCCAGCCGGCAGTTCTTCAGGCCCGTACTTCCCAACCTTGCCAAGCTTCAGCGTGTCTGAGACCTCTTTGAACACCTCGTCCACAGAAGGCATCGACTCAATGGTCCACTTGTGAAGAATATCCTTTGCGCGGTCGATGATGACCTTCCTTCGCGCTTCCCGTACGTCTTCAACTCTGTCCAGAGTTACCTTTGAAGCACAAGGTCCAACTCTGTTAATGCTCTCTATGCTCGCGGCAATCAACGCCGTGGACACACGGTCCAGGCTGGTTGGAACGGTTATCGTGCCCGTCGTCTTGTCGTTCTTAGAATGCAGATCGATCTCTATTCTCCCAATTCTGCCCGACTTCTGCAGCTCCCGCAGGTCCAACTCGGGACCAAAAAGGCCTTCAGTCTGCCCGAAAACCGCTCCTATGACGTCAGGCTTTTCAACTACACCTTCAATCTCGAACTTGGCATGTATAACATACTTTATGGTAAACGTCTGTGATGAACCCGTAATCGTGCACCTCCAAGTGATATAGTTAACGGCTAAAGTCAACATGACCGAAGAGAACTTTGCCCTCCAATCATGAGACAGCGTCTTAACGTATACTATATATTACGTTTATGAATTGCGAATCTTACAATTTAAGCTTTCCTTATCCAATTGCATTTTGTGAAGGGTCTGAAGAACAGACAATGAAGAGACGATATGGTTGAGCGATGGAAAGACTGTCAGGCCTCGAAACGCAGCCTCTTGGACATGTTTCTGACGCGCGAAATTGGGAATGGAGGTGATTTTAGACGTTGCAGAAAAGGATGCATGAGGCCAAATGCTCGGACTGCGGCAAAACCACGCAAATACCCTTTGAACCGCAGGCTGGAAAACCTGTCTACTGTAGCCAGTGTTTCACGAAACGCCGATTTGAAAACAAGCCGGCCGCTGATTTTGGTTCTGACCTGAAAATGATGTGGGCACGCAACCGCTAAGCCCACCTTAACCAGGACTATGCCGGAAAGAGCAGAAGGAACCCTTGTGACCAGAAGCAGATACTTCGACAGGCTCGAATGCCAAAACTGCATCTACAAGGCAAGCACTTACTGTTGGCGCCAATGCCCCT
>Ga0315285_10007335_pt1 | contig 11314 bp, 6 predicted proteins | sample YL17G09_36_MG_FD_203698 | JGI IMG/M metagenome (GOLD analysis project Ga0315285, IMG submission 203698) | Sediment microbial communities from Yellowstone Lake, YNP, Wyoming, USA - YL17G09_36 | ecosystem: Environmental > Aquatic > Freshwater > Lake > Sediment | place: USA: Wyoming | collected... | reverse complement strand
CCAGCACCACCCGCGCCGCTCTCGCCCTCAAGAGCGAGACCCTCTCGACGATCCACCAGCCGCCGACCAGACCCATCAGCAGGAACAGCGGGTTCAGTGCGGCGAGGTACCGCTGGCTTTGGTAATCGGCCGGGCGGTAGCCTGCGAACGGCGCCCAGAGCATCGGCTGCACTATCAGGGCCATCGGTATCAGCAGCGATCGGTGCTCCCCCCGTCCTCGCACCACCTCCCAGGTCAGCCAGCCCAAACCGATGAAGAGAGGCGCGATCAGCGCCGCGTTGTCCGCCGCCCACGTCGCCAGGAGCGACCCAAGCTGAAGCCACGGCGCGACTGCAATCACATAGAGCATAGCCTTCATGTCCGCTCTGGCCAGTGCCCCGGAGATGCTGACCCACTGCTGCTTGGAGTAGAAGGAACTCGGCAGCCAGTAGCCTGTCACCACATGGTTGTAGATGAACGGCGGGCAGGCCACCAGCGCGAAGACTGGCAGTTGGACAGCGAAATCCTTGACCCATCTGCTCGCCCAGTTGCCATCCCGATCGACCCACTTGGCCACGATGAGCCGATCCAACATGGCCAGGGGGAAAAGCAGCAGGCACTCGGGCCGCGCCAGCCCGGCGAGGCCGAATGCGAGGGCGGCCGGTATCCCTACTTTCGCCCCGGAGCGGCGCCCGCGCACGTGCAGCAGCACGCCCAACAGGGCCAGCGTGGCGTAGAGCGGCGGCTCCATCCCGGACAGCGCCCACCACGGCAGTGGCGCGGTCACTGCCACCGTCACCCCGGCCAGCAGGGCCAGCCATCGGGACGGCACGAGGGTCAGGGCGAGCTCGTAGACCACCAGACACAGCAGAACGCACAGCGCGGCGTTGAGCACGATCGAGGTGAGGAGGAATTCGCGCGTCACGCGATGCGCGAGCGCCAGCAACACCGTCCAGAGCGCGCCAGTGGTAGTGCTGGTGAGCTCCCCCGGGTTGAACGAGAAGCCCCGTGCCTGCAGCAGATGCTGGGCGAACCTCACATGGATCCAGCTATCGTCGAGTGGATAGCCGAACTCTCCGGCCGCCGCGCGCGACCCCGAGATATGGTACCAGCACAGCAGCCCGATCAGAAGTGGGGCAAACACGCACAGCGCAACGCGCGTCCCATCCCGCGATCCCGATTCCGGTCTATCTCTCCGCGCCTTGCGCATGGACCGGCGTCCTCTCACGGCCAGGGGAAGAACGGCGCCGGCACGTGCCAGATCGCCGCGATCAGGGTCCACATCACCGCCGAGGTGAACTCCCCGAAGATCATCCCCAGGAACAGCGGCCGCGCCCGGCTGTATAATCGCATTCCGCCGTAGCGCACCACCACCGACTTAATCACCCACGCCACCAGCATCGGGAACCAGAACACCATTGTTGTCCAGGAGGTGGAAAGCGCATACCCCAGGGGATGAAGCGGCCAGCCGACATAGCGGACCCGCATCAATGCCAGCCCGGCCGTGATCGCGCCCCCGGCGATGAACGAGATCAGCCCGCCCGCCAGATGCTCGGACTCTCCCTGGAGGAAAGCGCCGTTCTCCTTGAAGAACTGGATGTTGTTGCCCCAGTACGTGTACGAGTACATGCTGGTCGCGCCCCGGTGGTAGGGGATCCAGAGCTGCATCGCGGCGGCCATCGGGATCGCCGCCAGAATGGCGATCCCGAACACATAGAGCAGTGTCCGCCGCCTGACCCCGAGCTCGTCACCCAGCTTCTGACCGTCCAGGAAGCCGGTCAGCACCAGGCCGCGCAGGTCGCGCGTGAACATGGCGTCGAAGAAGGCCGAGGCCGTCAGGTTCTTCGGGCCCAGCGCCATCTTGGGGATCACGAGGGCGCTGATGTCCATGGGCGTGAAGCACCCCTCCGACATGGGCAGGCCTGCCTCCGTGCACCCGCGCGCCATCACGATCGCTTCCACGAAGAAGTAGACCACGATCACGAAGATGGCGAAGAAGACGTTCATCCCCAGCTCGCGCAGCCAGAACACCGCCAGGCCCAGGCCCACCACGACTCCCCACACCGCCCCGCGGTAGGGGATCATCTCCTCCTCGCCCGCCGCGCCCTTGCGGCTCACCGCGCGCCGCAGCGCCGCCTTCAGGTGGGGCAGGGCCACTGACCCCAGATAGATCACCAGCATGAAGTAGGCCCCGGCTGTCTGATAGTCCATATAGCCGTTGCCGCTGCCGTGGGGGGTCGAGATGGGCGGGAAGGCCAGCGCGGAGAACACTAGGTCCTGCACCTTGGCCAGCACGTGGAAGAGCCAGAAGCTGAGGAGCAGCTCGACTGGCAGCAGGTAGAAGAACCCGACCGAACCCGGGGAGATGTAGGCCACGAAGAAGGTGATGTCGGACCACGGCCGATGAGTGAAGTAGTTGTTGATGGAGATCTCCACGTTGATCGAGGGCAGAGCCGGGTTCCAGTTGTGGAGGCCGTTGATCGCGAACAGGAGGGTCGGGATCGCGAAGCCGATCCAGGTGAGGGGGTTGCCGAAGAATCCGCCGGAGGCGGACCCGGGCGCCTCCCGAACCATCTCCACTGGAAGCTGAACCAGTGGGTAGGACAGCCGCTCATTGTCGCTCCACTGCCGGCGCAGGATGGCCGACAGACAGAGGAAGGCGGTATAGATGGCGGCCACCAGCAGCAGCCAGCGGCTCAGCGGCCCCACCCACAGCAGCCAGGGGAGTCGCTCTCCCTCCCGCAGCCCCTCGTAGAAGGCGTTGGCGGAGAACTGATGGATGCCTCCACCCGGATCCCAGGGCACCGCCCAGGCCGGGATGTAGGGGAAGAAGAGCTGCTCCCATCGGTTGCCGGGGTTAGCGTAGTAGTTGACGCCCACCAGGGTCGGCAGCAAGTCCTCCATCAGCCCCCGGGAGGACAGCATGGCGGTCATCAGCCACATGCAGTAGACGACCGCGATCTCGGCCGGCTGGAGCGCGTAGCGAGGGGCCACGCGCCGCATCGCCTTCGTCAGCAGGACCAACGCGAACAGCGCCGCCACCACCACCGGGGGGAGCTGGAGAAACCCGATCATGATCTGCCCGGTGACCAGCTCGCCCCACGACACGATGAACGACACCGCCACCATGCCGATCAGGCCGACCAGGAGCGCGCGAAGAGAAAGCCTCACGGCGAGAGCTCCGGAGCCCGCCGACTGCCTCGCGAAACAACGCCAGCGACGGCTGCGAAGCAACGTCGCAGCCTTTGCATTGGCTTGCCTCCTCCTCTGCTACTCTGCGAGGCGCCTACTCCGCCGAAGTAGCCCCAAGACTGCGACGAGGCGCGCATCCCCTGCGCGGGATGCGCGGGCGCTGCTTCGCAGCCGTCGCCGGGCTACGGGGCCGGGTTGCCCGCCGACTGCCTCGCGGAGCAGTCCGCCAGCGGGCGGACTTCGCTCGTGCCGGCTCCTGGGGTCGCCGGCCTACTGCCGGGCAGAACAGCGGCGTTCTGCCCGTGCCGGCTCCTGGCCTACGGGCCGGCGGGAGAGGGCTGCTCTGCTCCAGCCCCCGCATTTCCCGGGGAAATGCGCCCGTCAGGGACCTGCTCGGACTCGGGCGCGGGAGGGGCCGCAGGTTCGAGACCTGCGCTACCGGAGGCGCCTGCGGCGGGCGCTCCTGAGGGCGCGCGGACCGTCCGCGAGATGCTTGTCTGGCGTCCCTCCCCGTCCCGTGCGACTACCACCACGGTGCCCGAGCCGGCGGGGGCGGGCACAGTGGTCTCGAACCCGCCATCCACCGTGGTTGGCAGGATCACGCCGTTCACCAGCACCGCAGTCCCGAGTTGAGCCCGCCCCGCGACCCGGATCACATTGCCCCCGAGCTGCTCTCCCTCTGCCGGCGATGTCACCTCCAGGAAGGGGCCCGGTGGGGCCGCAGGCTGAGAGCCTGCGCTACCGGCCAGGGGCCGGACCTCGCCGGCTTTCTGTCCCTTTGCCCAGGTCGTCTCCGACCCCGCGGTCAGGGTGGCGCTGCCGCCCTCGGCCCCCGTGACCCAGACGGTCCCTTCATACACCTCGAGCCGGCTCTGCCCATCCCTACCCACTGCGACCTGAAAAGAGGTCCCTCTGACCGCCGCCACCACGGTCGGAGTCTCCACTTCGAACTTCGATCGGCCTGTCAGCAGCTTCCGCAGCCTGACCCAGATCGTGCCGGTCTCCACGCGCAGCCGGGATTCCTCGTCCTTGGTCCGCCGGTTTGTCAACGCCCGCATCACCGTGAAGCGCGTGTCAGGCCCGATCCTCACCCTGGCGCCGCCGGCCATCTCGACCCAGCGCAGCTCAGCAGAAGACTTCGGCCCGGTCAGGATCACATCCCCGGCCCGCACCAGCTTGCCTTTCTGCAAGGGCAGAGGCGCGCCCCGCCCGTGCACGTATACCTGCACCTGCCCCTCCACCCTGTCCACGACCGCGAAGCGCTGCAGGATCACCAGTGAATGGGCGACATACCCCACGATGATCATGGCCAGGCCGAAGATGAAGATCAGCGCGGTCGCCGTCATCCGCATGCTTGTCCTCCGGAGTGGGGCAGGTTCCAAACCTGCTCTACCGCTCGGCTCCTGGGCAGAGCGAAGTAGAATGTCGAGCCCACACCTGGTTCGCTCTCGACCCAGATCCTTCCCCCGTGTGCATCGGCCAGCCCGCGCACCAGATAGAGCCCCAGGCCGGTCCCCCGGATGCCCTTGATGGCGTCCCGATCCACCCGCTGGTAGCGCTGGAACAGCTTCGCGACCTCCTCCGGCGTCATCCCGACGCCCTTGTCCGCCACGCGCAGCACGGCCTCCTCGCCCTGGACGATGCCCCCAACCGTCACCTCGCCCCCCGCGGGCGAGTACTTGATCGCGTTCGAGAGGAAGTTCGTGAGAATCTGGATCACTTTGTCCCGGTCCGCCTCCGCCCACAGCCCGTCCCCCGGGAAGTCGAAGACGAACTCGTGTCTGGTTGTGGTCACCCGCTGGAAGCGCACCACGTCTTCTGCCACCTGCTTGAGGTCGAGCCGGCTGTAGTTCATGCCCAGCTTCCGCCCTGCCTCCATGCGCGAGACGTCGAGCAGATCGTTGATCATGACCAGCAGGCGGTTGGACTCCTGCTCGATGATCCCCAGAAACTCGTCCTGCATCTCCGGGGGCAGTCGGTGCGAAGAGCCGTGCAGCGTCTCGGCGAAGCCCATGATGGAGGTGAGCGGGGTCCGCAACTCGTGCGAGACCAGGGAGACGAACTCCGTCTTCATCTCCGAGAGCTCCTGCAGCAGGGTGATGTCGGTCAGCACGGTGATGGCCCCGGTTCGGACGCCGTTCTCGTCCACCAAGTGAACAGTCCGCGGCGAGAGCACGAGCCGGTGCGGTTCCTCGATCCTGATCATCGGGATGGCCGGCTCGGCCTCCTCGGGGTGGTCGGCCAGTTGCGCCGCCAGCGCGGGATAGGGCAGCTTCGCGGCCGCCAGCTCGCCCTCGACCTCGCGCGCTTCCATGCCAAACATGGCGGCCGCGGCCGGGTTGAGGAAGGCGATGCGCGCCTGGGCATCCGTCAGCATCACCCCGTCCGCCATGTTGGACACGATCGCGGCCACCCGGTCACGCTCCTGCCTCAGCTCGCCGTAGAGCCCGACCAGTTGCCGGTTCGCGATCTCCACCTTTCCGGACAACTGCTCGTAGAGAGTCGTGTTCTCGAGCGCGACCGCGGCCTCATCGGCCAGGGCCGAGAGCATGGTCAGGTGCTCGAGCTGGAACGGCGCATCGCCTGCTGCGCGCACCGCCTCGACCACTCCCAGCACCTCGCCCCGCACGCTCAGGGGCGCGAATGCCGCCGACACGACCGGGAACCGGACCGAACGTGCCAGCTCCTCAGCCACCGTCGAGCCCCGTTGGAGCCGGCCGATCAGATGGGCGGTGCCATGCTGAGCCACCCACCCCACCGTGGCCTCACCCACCTCGTAGGAGGCCACCTGGGAACCGTCGTCGCCCTGCCCGTCGCGCTCCAGCCGGAACCGTTCGCGCGTCTCGTCCCTGAGGTAGAGGTTGGTCTGGCGCGCCCCGATGGCGTCGGTGATCTGGTTCCGGATCTCGGTCAGCACTTGCGCGCGTTGGCGCACCGACCCGATCATCCGGGTGGCCTGCGCCAGCATGTCAACGCTCGCCTGGACGCGGAGGGAGTCGGTCTCGGACTGGCGGTAGCGCTGGGCCGCGGTGATGCTGTAGGCCAGCAGGGCCGCCATCGCGGGCACCGCCACGCCCACCCATACCCCGCGCACCCACAGCAGCAGACCTGCTGCCGCCAACCCCAGCGCCACTACCGTGAGCGCGATTCCCACCGCCCTCCCAGGCGAGCAGCGACAGGCGATCAAAGCGGTCAGCACCCCCAGCACCAGCGCCGCGCCCATTCGCCCCGGCCACTCCGCCCCGCGCAAGAACGATCCCTGGAGGATGCTGTTGATCGCCTGCGCGTTGATGTCCACCCCGAACGAGCCCGGGTTGAGCGGCGTCGGGTGCACATCCGCCATTCCCGCCGCCGCGAATCCGACCAGCACTGCTTTGCCCTTCAGGTCGGCAACAGGGACGGCGCGCGCCAGCACGCTCTCGTAGCGCGTCCGCACGATCTGCTGGCCGCTCTCCGATTCGGGCGCAGGATGGTAGCTCACCAGAATCTCCCCGGCCTGGTCAACCGGCACCTGGTATCCACCGAAGTCAACCATCGTCCCGGGCTGCGCCCGCACCGGCTTCCTGTCCGGGTTCACCAGCGAGTTCACCACCACCGCCGCCAGGGACGGATAGGGCTTGCCCTCATGATCAGCCACCATCGGGATGCGTCGAATGCATCCGTCCAGCTCCGGGACCACGTTAACCGGTCCCACGCCGGCAGCGGCGAGCGCCAGCTCGCGCGCCGGCGGCCGCATGGCCGCGTAGTGCTTCCCCTCCCATCGCGCCCCCTCCACGTAGTCGGCCGCCAGCCAGCGCGCTTCGCCCCTCTTCTCTCCCGCCTCCACCGTGCCGGTGAGGAACGCCGCCAGGTAGACATTCCCGGCCTCGCGTAGGGCGCGCGCGAACTCGTGATTCTCATCCTGGGGATCGGGCTCGGCGAACAGCAGATCGAAGGCGATCGCGGCCGGGTGGTAGTGTTGGTTCAGGGTCCGCACGAACTCCGCGTGGCGGGTCCAGGGCCAAGGCCATCGGCCCAGCTTCTTGATCGAGATATCATCAATCAGGACTACCGCCACCCTGGAGGCGCCGGGCAGCGGAAACCGGTTCCTCACCGCCAGGTCGTAGGAGCGCGCGTCAATGCCTGCCAGCCAGCCGCATTCGCCGAGCACGAATGCAGCCAGCCCGGAGATGAGTCCCAACCCGACTGCGCCGAGCAGCCTCCTCGTAAGCGCTCACCTCCGCCCCTCGGCCCGCCTATTGCTTCCTCGCTCTGCCGGCCCCTCCTGCCGCCATTTCGGCGCGCTCTCTGCCGCCGGTCGAGTGGCCCGCTCCCGTTGACCCGATCTGCTGGCCCTGCTAGTATGCCCGCCGACGGGCGATCGCGCCTGGCAAGGAAGGGAGCGAACTCATGCTCAGCAAGGACGACATCGCGCGCATCCACGATACCAGCCTCCGTCTGCTGGAGACAGTCGGCGTCAAGGTGGATCATCCCGAGGTGCTCCGCCGTCTCACGGCGGCTGGCGCGACGCCGGCGGGAGATGGCCGTACCGTCCGTCTGCCCCGGGGCCTGGTGGCGCAATGCCTTCGCAGCGCGCCTCGCAACCTGCGACTGGCCGACCGTCGCGGCGGCCTCGTGACCGTCGGGGCGGACGGCGGGACAGTGTTCTGGGCCGGGAACGCACTCTACCTTGCCCGCGGCCGCGAGCGCGCCGAGATCACCTCGGCCGACCTGGGGCGCTTCACGCGTCTGCTCGACGCCCTCCCCCACGTGCACGGCGTGGTCGGCACCAGCCTGGCCGACTATCCGCCCATTGTCCGCGACTTCGTCGGCTTCCGGGTGCTCGCCGAGCATTCGACCAAGCACCTTCGCCCGGTCATCTTCTCGCCCGATGGGCCTCTTGCCATCATCGAGATGGCCGAAGTGCTAGCCGAAGGTTCCTCTCTGGCCGAGCGACCGATAGTCAGCTTCGGCTACTCCATCGTCAGCCCGCTTCACTGGACGGCCGCGGCGCTCGAGCTGTTCCTTCGCACCTCCGGCTTCGGCCTGCCGATGATGATCAACTCCGAGCCCCTCGCCGGGGCCACCGCGCCCGTCACCCTCGCCGGCCTCCTCGCGCAGGCCAACGCGGAGGCCCTCTCCGGCCTTGTGATACTCCAGACACTCGAGCCCGGCCGCCCCTCTGTCTTCAACCTCGGGTTTGCGCACATGCTGGACATGCGCGCCGCCCTCGCCACCAGCGGCGGGGTGCAGGACGCGCTCATCGCCGCCGCGGGGGCCGACATCGCCCGCTACCACGGCCTCCCCTCCGCCTCCTGGATCAGCAGCGACAACCCCATCTGCGACGCGCAGTCCACCCTGGAGAAGGCGCTCACCGGCATGCTTCACGCCCGCGCCGGCGTGAACATCATCTGGGGCATCGGCCAGCTCGAGACCGAGCTGACTCTCTCCCTGGAGCAGGCGGTCATTGATGATGAGATGGCCGCGCAGCTTCTTCGCGCCCAGCGCGGCATCGAGGTAACGGACGAGACCATCGCCGCCGATGTCATCGCCGAAGGCGCGGCCACGGGCGACTTCCTGACCCATGACCACACTCTCGCCCACTACCGGGCGGAGCGCGTGTCCGGCGATCTCACCGCGCCCCAGCGGCGCAGCGAGTGGCTGGCCGCGGGAGGCCTCGACCTGGTCGAGCGCGCGGCCGCGCAGGTAGAGCAGATCCTCTCCCAGCCCCACCAGCCACAGGTGAACCCGGACCAATCGGCGCGGGTGCGGGAGATCGAGAAGCGGTGGCTGGCGAAGCTCGCGTGACGCTGGCGACCGCCGTTGCCGGCCCTGCGCGGCCTGTGGTAAGATAGCAGGCGTTGCGCTCCGCGGTAGCTCAATCGGCAGAGCGGGTGGCTGTTAACCACTAGGTTCCAGGTTCGAGTCCTGGCCGCGGAGCCAAGGTCGAGCGGCAGAGTCCGCCGGAGGCGGATTAACCACTAGGTTCCAGGTTCGAGTCCTGGCCGCGGAGCCAAGGTCGAGCGGCAGAGTCCGCCGGAGGCGGATTAGCCACTAGGTTCCAGGTTCGGGTCCTGGCCGCGGAGCCAAGGTCGAGCGGCAGAGTCCGCCGGAGGCGGATTAGCCACTAGGTTCCAGCTCGCAGGTGAGCTCGCCCTGAGCGGAGCGAAGGGAGTCCTGGCCTCCCCTGCTTGCCCTGAGCCCAGCCGAAGGGAGCCTGCCGAAGGGCCGCGGAGCCATGCTCAACCGGCAGAGTCCGCCGGAGGCGGATTAACCACTAGCTTCCCGGCCGGAGCTCCGCCCTAGGCCACTGCGAGCCTGCGCCGCGAAGCCACGTTGTCAGCGGATTCCACAAGCACTTGCGAGCGACGCCTATGCCCTACTGGGTCTATGTGCTGCGCAGCGAGCTCGGCGGGCGGCGTTACGTAGGGCAGACCGATGACCTGGCAGCCCGACTGCGCAGACACGGTGAGGGATTGGTCTTCTCAACCGCCCCATATCGCCCGTGGCGGTTGCTGCATGCCGAATCCTTTGCCAGCCGTTCGGCGGCCATGGTGCGAGAGCGCTTCCTCAAGTCAGGTCAGGGCCGCGAGTTCCTCGACCAGATGGAGGAGGAGCTCAATCGGCAGAGTCCGCCGGAGGCGGATTAACCACTAGGTTCCAGCTCGCAGGTGAGCTTGCCCTGAGCACAGCGAAGGGAGGCCGCCGAAGGGCCGCGGAGCCAGACCTTCCTCCCATGTGGCACGTCTACCTCTGCGACCGGAGAGGCAAGCTCTACACCGGGATCACGACCGACCTCGGACACCGTATGCGCCAGCACAGGGCCAGGCTGCTTTACTCCGAGCCTTACACGGACCGGTACGACGCGGCGCGCAGGGAACGGGAGATCAAAGGCTGGCGGCGGGAGAAGAAGCTCGCACTGATCCAAGGGCGCAGGTGAGTTTGCCCTGAACGCAGTGAAGGGAGTCCTGGCTTGTCCTGAGCCTGCCGAAGGGCCGCGGAGCCAGGCCGCGGGTGGCTGCCAATCCGCCAGCTGGCGGATTCCAGGCCGAAGGTCCGCCGCAGGCGGATCGAAGTCCTGGCTTGCCCTGAGCCCTGCCGAAGGGAGCCTGCCGGAGGGCCGCGGAGCCAGCACGCTCGACACTCGTCAGATCGCGGACCCAGAGCTCCGGACGTGCCGCAATGACCCCGATGAGCGGGCGCCATGCCCGCGGTGAACCAGGGGGAGCCCGAATGGACTTCAGCGAGTGGCGCAGCGAGACTGATCGGTTGGCTGGGCAGCACGTGACAGCAGCCTTCGACGCCGCGGAGCACGGCGATCGGGTCTCGTGTGCGCGTGCGGCGCGCACGGCGGCCGGGATCCTGCTGCGTCGGTTCCTCGATGTCGCGGGCACCGAGGAGCATCCGGTAGGCCAGAGTGTCGCGTCTCTGCTGGACGCCTCGGCACAGTTGGACGAGTACTTCGCTCGTCTCCGTGCCGAAGCTTGTGTGCTGGACGCGGGTGAGGGCGGCGCAGCTTCCCCAGATGATCTTGTCGACGCGTTGATGGAAGTCAAGTTCCTTGTTGGTTTCCGCGTGGGCAAACGACTGGGCTTTAGCGTTGAGCCAGAGCACCGGGATCCGCGCCTGGTACCGTTCGTCACCCACTCCACCACAATCCAGAACGCAGCCGGCATCTTCGCTTGTGGGACGCTCTACAGCTTCAACCAGTGCGTTCGTCGAGGACTGTTCTCCGGGATCGCCAAGGGGGTCTCCTACCTGCACGACCCGCGCCGATATCAGGACTCAGTGCTGTTCCACATCCCTGACCACACCTACTTGGCGGGCGAGATGGTGCAGAACTCGCAACGCAAGGGCTACGCTGACGAGGCGATGGAGGATGACTACCAGCCGGGCGTGCGATTGTTCTTCCGGAAGGACCAGCTTGAATCGTTGCCTGGACGCGACGATGATGGGAGCCACCTGGTGATGATCCGTGACGAGGTCAGCTTGGACCTGATGGTGTGCACGGTATTCCCTACCGCCGACGCCAGAGGTCTGGCGTTGGCACGCGTGACAGACTCCGGGTGCCGCAAGAGACTCGCGGCGCGATGTATGACCGCCCCTCCGGAGTGTTCCCGCGATCCGCTAAGCTACGTGACCGTGACGAACACGATGGTCGCCG
>Ga0315285_10007334_pt1 | contig 11314 bp, 11 predicted proteins | sample YL17G09_36_MG_FD_203698 | JGI IMG/M metagenome (GOLD analysis project Ga0315285, IMG submission 203698) | Sediment microbial communities from Yellowstone Lake, YNP, Wyoming, USA - YL17G09_36 | ecosystem: Environmental > Aquatic > Freshwater > Lake > Sediment | place: USA: Wyoming | collected... | reverse complement strand
CGGGGATATTTGAGTTCATGAGGCATCTCCCGGACGAGATGAGTAGAAGGGGCATTCGATCTTTGATGCCGAGCGAAATAATTGACGAGTACAGCGATCGGAGCTACCATCTGCCGCTGCCGGCATTCCCTTGCACATGGGCCGGCAATGGAGGGATGGAATTTTTCCTGGGAAATGCCGCACAGCAAGCTGTATTTCAGTTAATGCTGTTGGCGTATAATAAAGCCCTGCTTACAAAAAATAAACAAATTATCGATATAGCTATATGGCTGCTGCAGTCTGACAACCTTCATCTCATCCAGTGGTTCGGCAGATATGGGCCGGAGGCTGAGGTTTCAGCGTATTTTACACCGCAGGAATGGTGGCAGCTGGGTCCGAATGGCATCGTCTGGGAAATCCAGCAGGTATATAAGAATTTTATTAATGCTCTGGATGCATATATATAGGTAAGCTACGCGGTGCAAAAGAGGAAGTGCTGAGATGACTAAGATTTTAAAGCAACATGCCGAGAGACGACTCGGTGATGTTCCCGATCAGTCTGTATTCTGGTGTCATGACGGCCGTATTCTCCACGGCATACATGAATTGAAGGAAGCCCTGGAGATGATGAGCGATGAGACTTATGCTTATCATGCCAATAAGGAGAAAAACGATTTCAGTGCCTGGGTTATGGATATAATCGGAGACGATAAGCTGGCCAGGGATATATCTAGATCATCCGATAGGCGTCAGGCTTTTGAATACGTGAAAGCCAGGGAAGTGTTTTTGCTCAGTAAATTGTAGTGGAGTTGAATTATCTTTTTTTGCTCTCTTCCTCGGCCTTCAAATAAGCCGCGACGGCAGCAGCTATTACTACTCTCGTCTTATCGTGTTTCTTGATCCGCTTGGTGCGACTGCGGAGTTTAAATCCGCCGTGCTTCTCCCTGAATAACATAGCCCTGTGCATAATAGTTGTGCTTCCTATAACGGTACCAGCAGCGTAACAGCAGAAAGAATCGGATAGTTTAGTATTTCAGTAAATTTATATCATCAATGTACGGTATGTATTTTTCCTATCGATATGGTAACATACAAATAGTTACAATTAATACGGAAAAGAGTTTATGGACGATAATAAACAGAATCTAGAATTACCCCATCGTATATCTGGCCTCAATGATCTTGCATATAACCTCTGGTGGAGCTGGAATTCCAATGCCCGCGAGCTGTTCCGTGAGCTGGATTATCAGCTATGGAATTTCAGTTCTCATAATCCTGTAAAGCAAATGCAGCAGATGGCGTATTACCGCAAGGAAGCGGCAATAAAGGACCTCAAGTTCATCGACCTCTATGATTCAGTGATGGCGGGTTTTAATGCTGACATGTTGCCTCAGAAGAAGTGGTTTTCTCAGAAATATGCTGATCAATTAAGCAGGCCGGTAGCATTTTTTTCTTTCGAGTTCGCTATTCACAACGCCCTGCCCATTTATGCCGGCGGCCTTGGCGTTCTGGCTGGTGATATCTGTAAAGAGGCCAGCGACCTTGGTATTCCTTTAATCGGCGTCGGGTTCATGTACCCGAGCGGATACTTCTCCCAACGCATATCTGTTGACGGATGGCAGGAGGAAGATCACCGGCAGCTTAATTTCAAAGAAGCGCCTATCAGAATAGTAAACGATTCGCAGGGGCGTCCGCTGAGAGCTAAAGTGCAGCTGGGCGACAGGCAGGTCTCAATAGCTGTCTGGCACGTAGGCGTGGGGAGTGTCGATCTTTATCTTCTGGATACGGATGTAGAGGAAAATACCCCCTCCGATCGATCTTTGGCTTCACAACTCTACGTCGCCGACTGGGAATTGCGCATTCAGCAGGAGATAGTACTTGGAGTAGGGGGTGTGCGTGTATTAAGGCTGATGGGCAAGGACCCCGTATTATGGCACATCAATGAAGGACATACGGCTTTCATGATCGCGGAGCGTATCAGGGAGGAGGTGGAGAGGGGCACGTCTTTCGATGAAGCGGTGAGAAAGGTCAAATCCGCCACGATCTTCACTACACATACCCCGGTTCCCGCTGGCCATGATGTGTTTCCTGTATACCTTGTCGACAAATATTTGAATAAATATTGGGGGCCTTCAGGTATAGATAAGGATAAGTTCCTCAAATTAGGAAGAGAGGAAGCCACCGGCGACCGCGCATTCAATATGACGGCTTTTGCTTTGCGGATGTCGCAGGGCAGTAACGGAGTCAGTAAACTTCACGGGGGCGTTGCCAGGAAGATGTGGCACGGGCTGTGGCCTGAATTAAGCGAGGAGAAGGTACCGATTTCATCCGTAACGAATGGAGTCCATATACCCACATGGCTGGCGCCGGAGATGGGCGAGCTGTTTGATATGTATTTTGCGGAGGACTGGGCCAAGAGGCAGGATGATCCGGATGTCTGGCAGGACGTCTGGAAGATCCCCAATCGTGAATTCTGGGAGACCAGGCTGGATCTTAAGCGGAAGCTTCTGGGGGCCATGAGGGCTCGCGCTCAGAAGCGGTGGGCGATTGGTGGCGCTGAGGCGCAGCAGCTGCTATCCATGGGGACGCTGTTTCATCCGGAGGTATTGACTGTTGGCTTCGTACGTCGCTTTGCAGCGTATAAGCGGCCCGATCTGATCTTCAGGGATGTGGAACGTCTGATCCGCATGGTTACGGATCCCTGGCGGCCTATACAGATCATATTTTCCGGCAAATCACATCCCGCAGACTCCAATGCCAAGCAGCTTCTCCAGCGTGTTTACAAGCTGGCCTCCGACAGGCGTTTTCATGGCCGTATCGCCTTCGTTGAAGATTACGATATGCATATGGCACATTACCTGGTTCAAGGCGTCGATGTATGGCTGAATGTCCCCCGTCGTCTCTGCGAGGCATGCGGCACAAGCGGAATGAAGGCGGCGATAAACGGTTCGCTTAACCTCAGCGTGCGCGACGGCTGGTGGAATGAGGGATACAACGGCAGAAATGGCTGGGCAGTGGGCGGCGGGCCGGAAAAAGCCTTTTCCGCAGACGAAGATAAAGAGGATGCGGAGTCGATCTACCATCTTCTGGAAGAAGAGATAATACCGCTTTTCTACGCCAGGGATCGCACCATGCTGCCGCACAAGTGGATTGAGAAGTCTAAGGAATCGATATGTTCGGTGGTTCCCCATTTCTGCTCCAGGCGTATGATGAAGGAATATACCGATAATATTTATATCCCTACGATCAAGTCGCAACCCGGAGCATAGATAGTAGCTCAATCCAATTTGTGATATTGGAGGTGTAAATGAAAAACGTCCTTGCCATATCGCTAATATCTCTAATTGCCATCGGGTGCTGCGCCTGCAGTGCGCCTTACAGCGGGATACCGGCGGAGCCGATCCCTAATGATGACTTCTATTCGCTTGTGACCGAGGATATGATGTATATCCGCAATCCCGATTATGCCGAGGGCTACAATAACCAGCTCGCTCATCTAACTATTCCACAGAATCCCTTCATGGCGCCCAACGGCAAGGGCAATATGCACAACGATGCCTATATGACCGATACATACGAGGTCGCCGGGCCGGTCGGGGTCAATTTGGAGGTTGTTTCCACATACAGGGGATTTGCCCAGTGTGCTACGGTTACTTTCGACAGTAAAGGGCGTATCTGGACAGTGTGCATTAATGTAAGCGGCCCACAGCTTTTGTTGCTCGACCCGTATACATTGAACGAGCTGGCTGCTTATACTCTTCCGCCCCGCCACGAATACTGGCAGGATGATCCGATAGGCCCGATGAAGGATACATCAGGAGGAGGTTATTTCTGCTTGGACAATCAGGAACGCGCTATCATTGTGACGTATAATCACAGCATTCAGATAATCGAATACAGCGGGGGCAAGTTTAATTTAGTTCGGGAATACTATCTTGAAGATCACGTTGTGCCAAAGGAACCCCCAGAATGGGATAAGGTCGGGTCGGCACTTCCCGATTGGAATGGGCTGCTCTGGTTCGTTACGCGCTATGGCATGGTCGGCACGGTCGATATGGAAAGCGGAGATATCCATTCTATCGAGCTGACTGGGGAAGAGATACAGAACTCGTTTACTATCGGGGAGGATGGGGTATACATCATGTCAGATTATACATTCTATCGTTTCCATGCTGATGATGACGGACAGCCTATAATCGACTGGCGTTACAGCTATGATCGCGGAACAGGGGTCAAATCAGGGATGATCAATCAGGGCTCCGGTACTACACCGACGCTTATCGGCGAGATGGTAGCTATAGCCGACAACGCTGAGCCCAGAATGAACGTTATCTTTGTTAAACGATCCGATGGATCAGAGGTGTGCCGTATGCCGGTATTTTCCGATAACGAAAGCTGTACCGATCAGTCGCTGATCGGACTGGCGCGCGAGGGTGATAACGGGATCGAATACTCTGTGATCGTTGAAAATAACTATGGATACGATAACTTTTTTACAGTTGCTGACGGCAACTCGGGAGTCGGCGGCGTAGTGCGTGTGGATGCAATCCCGGACGGCAGCGGGGGCTACGATTGCATCGAGGTCTGGAACAGCTCCGAGCGGTCGCTGACCACCGTGCCCAAGATGTCGCTTGCCAGCGGCTTGATTTACCTGTATACCAAGGAGCCGCGGGACGACAGGCTGGACGCGTGGTACTTCACCGCCGTGGACTTCGATACGGGCGATACCGTTTTCAAGGTTCTGACGGGCACCGGCATCGGGTACAATAATAACTACGCGCCGACAATCCTGGGCCCGCAGGGTGGAACGGCATATATCGGCACATTGAACGGCTTGATTTCAATTCGAGATGCTCGTGAATAGTCTGTCGATTTATTGTAAATGCCGTTGGGGTAGTCAATGATTGATATCGATGAGATGCGCAAGAAATTCGATAGCTCGCCATGCGCTGTTTATATGGGTATGAGCCTAGTCGAGCTTTCGAAGGGGTACGCCAAGGTTAAGATAGAGCTTAAGGTAGAGCATCTTAACTGGGAGAATATGATACACGGCGGCATCGTCGCAACAGTTCTCGATCAGGCTTTCGGCTGCGCCTGCAACACGCTGGATAATATTCACGTCGCCGTTCAGATGAACGTTCATTTCATGAAGGCTCCAGCTGTGGGCGAGACGATATATGCGGAGTCGAGAGTGATTCATGCGGGCAAGCGCATGGGGACTTCGGAGATGAAAGTCTGCGATTCCAAGGGCAATGAGATCGCGCGGGCGACGGGTACCACTGTGTGCATCGGGGCTCGCAGCTAGCCGACGGCGATCGATTTATGAAATATCTGATCAAGGGGTGTCAACCCCCTGCTGTCCCCCAGTCTTGGGGGATTTTAAAAAAAGGATAGGGGACACCCCCAAACCCCCGGTAGGAGAAAACTCTCCTGCACCTCTTTATTCGCATCTGTCATTCTGAGTCGCAGACGAAGAATCTCGTTTTGATTTCCCCTGCTATCCCCCTTGAAAGGGGGAAACAACATCCGAACCCCCTGTTAGTCCCCCATACGTTGGGGGACTTTGGAAAATCTGGGGGCCACCCCCAAACCCCTGGCAGGAGATGATTCTCCTGCACTTCTTATCGAACGCCCCCTTCGGCTACGCCTCTTCCCCCTCTTTAATTAAAGAGGGGGATAGGGGGAGTATGCGTAATCACGCCGGTCATCGTGTAGGGGCGAAAAATTTTTCGCCCACAGCGGGCGATCACAAGGATCACCCCCTACGGAACATCCAAAATCCCCCCGTCGGGAGGTATCCTGCCCTTGCTATTCGTCGTATAATATATCCATTATTTCATATTCTGGAGAGGGAGTGAGCGCGTATGATCGTTGAGATGAAAAGAGGGGCTTCACAGGGACAGATCGATGGCGTAGTCGAGAGGGCTCACTCATTTGGCTTTGACGTCCAGCTGAACCTGGGTACGGAGAAAGTAGTCGTTGCGGTCCTCGGCAGCGACACCGGCAAGGTGCACACGGACGTTTTTGCCGTTCTGCCCGGTGTGCAGAGCGTCACGCGCGTGATGAAGCCGTACAAGCTGGCATCGCGGGAGTTCCATCCGCGGCCGAGCAAAGTGAACGTCTCCGGCGTCGAGATAGGGGGCCAGCGCATAGTCGTCATGGCCGGGCCCTGCGCTGTGGAGAGCGAACAGCAGCTTATAGAAACAGCAGTGGCGGTGCAGGAGTGCGGCGGCCTGATCCTGCGCGGCGGGGCCTTCAAGCCGCGCACATCGCCGTTCAGTTTTCAGGGTTTGGGCAAGGACGCGCTTGAGATGCTATCCAAGGTCAAGAGCGAATTCGGCCTGCCCATTATCACCGAGATTGTCGATGTGCACGACATCGAGTTGATGGTGGAATATGCCGATATCATACAGGTCGGGGCCCGCAACATGCAGAACTTCTCGCTGTTAAAGGAGCTCAGCAAGCTGAAACACCCTGTTCTGCTCAAGAGGGGGCTATCCGCAACCGTCACCGAGTGGCTCACCGCGGCCGATTATCTTATGGCGGGGGGCAACCGCCGCGTGATACTGTGCGAGCGCGGCATCAGGACCTATGAGGACAGCGTTCGATTTTCCATGGATATCAGCTCGATCGCGGTAGTTAAGAATGTCAGCCACCTGCCTATAATCGTCGACCCGAGCCATGCAGCGGGAAATGCCCTTTATGTGCCGAGCCTGGCCAAGGCTGCGATAGCCGCCGGAGCCGATGGCCTGCTCATCGAGGTGCACCCCGATCCGGCGAAGGCGCTGGTGGACGGCCTGCAATCGCTGAACATCCCCGCCTTTAAAAAGCTCATGGTCGAGCTCAAACCAATCGCCGAGGCGGTTGGACGCTCGATGTAGATAGTGGTAGAATTGCCGACAGGAATCATAGAGAGGAGTCACAGAGCCGATGGTAAAGAGTGTAACTATCGATCTTGATGCCGAGTTGCATGATGTGCTGCAGACGAAAGCAGCCTGCACATCATGTTCTCTCTCTCAACTGGTGAACATGGCTATACGGGAATTCATGGCCGATGACGAGGACCTGATCGCTGCCGGCGAGGCGAACAGCGAGCCGCCGATCTACTGCAGCGAGGTAGTACAGGAGCTGTGCATTCCAATTCACTTAGTCGCCAGTTAGCCGGCGATTTTTTATTCTTCATGTGCCCCGCAGAAAAGGGGGCTTTAGTGGTCATCTCCCGAAAACTTAAGAAGCAGATGTCCGAGGGCGGGTGGATCAGGAAGATGTTCGAGGAGGGGATCGCCCTCAAGAAGAAATTCGGCGAGGAGAATGTCTTCGACTTCTCGCTGGGCAATCCCATAATCGAGCCGCCGCCGCAGTTTCACCGCGAGCTTCAGAAATGGGTCGATAAGCCGGTTCAGGGGATGCACCGCTACATGCCCAACGCCGGCTACCCCGAGACCCGCGCCGCGGTCGCCAAGTATCTCTCTTCACAGACAGACATTCCTTTCTCGGCAAGCGATGTCGTTATGACGTGCGGCGCCGCCGGCGGCCTCAATGTCGCGCTCAAGACCATCGTCGAGGCGGGCGATGAGGTCGTCATCTTCACCCCGTACTTCGTGGAATACATCTATTACATCGATAACGTTCAGGGCGTTGCCGTGACCGTGCCCACCGACGGGAATTTCCTGCCGAACCTTAAGGCGCTGGAGAAGAGCATCACGAAGAAGACCAAGGCCGTCATCGTCAATTCGCCCAACAACCCCACCGGCATCGTTTACGACGAGGCAGTCTTTAAAGGGATCGGCGATGTTCTAAGAAAGAAAGAATCCGAGTACGGGACGGAGATTTATCTCATCAGCGATGACATCTACCGCAGGCTGGTCTACGACGGTATGACCTGCCCGTATGTGTTCAAATATCACCCGCATTCTATCCTCGTCACATCCTACTCCAAGGACCTGGCGCTGCCGGGCGAGCGCATCGGCTATATCGCCGTTAACCCCCGGTATAAGGACAGGGATGAACTAGTTGCCGGGATGGTGTTTTGCAACCGCGTCCTGGGCTTTGTGAACGCGCCTGCGCTGATGCAGAACGTGGTGCGCAACCTGCAGTCGGCCTCGGTCGATATCGGGCAGTATCAGAAGAAGAGGGATATGCTGTACAACGCCCTGTCGGAGATGGGCTACTCAATCGTGAAACCTTCCGGCGCTTTCTATATGTTCCCCGAGTCTCCGCTCGATGACGACCTGGCCTTTGTGCGCGAACTGCAGAAGCACAACGTCCTGGTGGTCCCGGGCACGGGATTCGGCGCCCATGGCTATTTCCGCATATCTTATTGTGTCGATGACCGCGTGATAGAGGGCGCGCTGCCGAGGTTTAAGAAGGCGGCGGAGGAGTTTGGGTTGGGGTAGGGGTGGTAGCAAGTGCGGTTTCACTTTCAGCTAAGTTGCAAGGCGTAGTTTAATAGTGGGGCATGGAAGAGTCCTGTTGACCGTCGCGCTTATATTTATCTTCTAAATACCTATAGAAGTCTAGGGGCTTGTACTCTCCCTTATTAACTAGTTTAATAAACTCTTCGTTGTCGTTACATAATTTTTGATTTCGAGCGATGACTGCAGGTCGAGAAGTCGCCTTGCAAAACTCCTCCCTCCAACGTTTTGCTGATTTCGTAATTCGAACAAAAGAAAGCGAAAGATTGGTCCGAATATCCTCATAGAATATTGTGATTAATTCGCTATGGCCACTGTCTATTTTTTCTTTAGAGAGCAAGTCCAAGTTCACTTTATGATTGCGCAGGAACGGATTTGCCTTTTTCCTTAGCGCAGCAATGTCTATAGCTGAATCCCTAAAGTATACGTTTTCGGAAGCCGAGCACATTTGCAGTGTATTTAAGCTGTATACGTCCTGTCGGTCCATTATTTTGATCACCCCTTTATTTGGAGAACCGACTCCATAAACATCATGGTCATAGAGCATGATAAGTTTCTCGTGGTCCAAAGGGAAAAAGATTTGCAGGCCTTTGCAGCCGACTCCTGTATTACTTACGTCTTGCCTAAATGAAAAGAATTGATTGTAGAGTACTACTGGGTTGTCAGATGTTATAATCTGCTCACCTGATAGGTTTAGGAGCAACTTGTAATCCATATCTAGCAATATGGGGTAAAGCGGGATTGCAATGTTTAGTGCATAACTTGCCGGATCATTTATTTGGATTGTAATATCATTCAAATCTATTCCTTCTGCTTCAGCCTTAGGTCCGGCTAAATGTTTCATGAGTTTGTCTGTCTGCTCATTCGTGGCTTGAGCCGTGTATAGAGTGCGCGCATATTGCGTCAGTATGTATAGCACCATAGCAAGATGTTCGAGAGATTTCGGAGATGGCAAGCAACCCATCTTGTCGATTCCATTGAATAGGGTCGCGGCGTTTCCCTCGATGACAGCTAAAGCGTGCTCAACATGAGACTTCTGTCCATAGAAGTAGTTACGGTAGCATTGGTTCTTTAGACTGGCATTATATATTGTGCGGTTTGTGCGTAAGTTATGTAGATTGAGGCGCTTCTCATCAAGGGAGAATCGTTCTAAGTAGAAGCGCGGGACGTAATGATGTCTCTTGTTGTCCGCCATTGTTTAAAAGCTAATAATAGTTTCTCAAGTAATCCTATGTGTGACAGTATTATATGCAGCATAAATATTAGAGTCAAACGTGATAATGACTAAAGAAGTCATTACCCGACTTAATAAGGCAATTCGGAAATGAAGGGTTTCGCTGCGTTCTAGCCTTGCTACGATTTATATGTAGTCTGAGTCCTCATAGCGGACTATTCCGGTTCCAGAGTGACGTCGATTTTCCACGGGGTCAGTGTATGTAAGTTTGTATTTTGTTCCTTCTTTAACAACGGGAAACTCAAGCTTTCTATAATCAGCTTTTGCTAATTGGTCAACAGTTCTCTCCTCTGTTCCTACAGTCAATTTAATTTCGCTTACCCGATTGAAGGTTGCTGAAACTTCACAAGAAAGTTTTCCTTCTGTAGTTGGCTTATCCCATCTTACTTTAACAGCCACATCAAGAGGGCCAACAATTTCTTGCTTAATTCTCTTCCCATCTAGGTAGCTGAATATCGCGAGAACGAATGCTGAAATACTAAGCACTACGGCAACTATACTGATTACTAATGCAGCCAATTCGTACTTTTCCATCGCTATAAATGAAGTAGAGTTAAATCCCTACCGTTTTTGTAATTTTATGCTGGTGTGTTTCGCTGAGGTTTACTTGCCGGCCAGTTGCGCCTTGAGTATGGCCTCCGCTTTATCGATATTATCCGGTTTGAAGACCACGGTGGCCTTGTTCTCCGGCCCGCGCTCGATGTAAGCGTAGAAGTATTTGATATTGATGCCGGCTTTAGACAGCGGCTTGATAACACTGTTCAAAAGCCCGCCCGGGACGTCGGGGATATTGTAGCTGAGCAGGGGATCGACCCTTGCGGTGAAGCCGGCTCGTTTAAGGGAATTCAACCCTTTGTCCGCGTCATCCACAATCATGCGGACTATGCCGAACTCCGCGGTGTCGCTGACAGAGAGGGCCAGGATACTTATTCTATCCTTTTCAAGGGCCTCAAGGATGGATTGCAGATGCCCCGGCTGGTTCTCTATAAATACGGATATTTGCTTTCTTCTCATTTGATTCCTCCACGGGCTTTCTTAAGTTTGAAGCCGCTGATTTTTTGTTATCCAAACCCCCTGCTAGTCCCCCGTACTTCGGGGGACGTAAGAAAATCTGGGGGACACCCCCAGTTCCCCTGGCAGAGGGCCTTCCCTCTGCACTCCCTTATCGTCATTCCGGCGAAAGCCGGAATCCATAAAAGCCGCCTGGATTCCGTGTCAAGCACGGAATGACAGTTCACATTGTATTCTACTTAAGTTCGCTGCGGTCCACTACGCGCTTGGCCTTGCCCTCGGTGCGCGCAATCGTTCTCGGCTCTACGAGCTTTATGCGCGGCGAGATACTCAGCACGCTCTCCAGCTCGGCGCGCAGCTTCTTCTCCAGGGCCTCCATCTTCCCGATCTCGTCCGAGAATACATCCTCGGAGACCTCGACCCATATCTCAAGGTCATCGGCCTTGAAGCCATGCTGGCGGTCGACGACTATTAAATACTGCGGCTCAACGCCCTCGACTTCGAGGAGCACGCTCTCGATCTGGGACGGGAAGACGTTCACGCCGCGCACGACGAGCATATCGTCGCTGCGTCCCATCACACGCGACATCCTGACCATCGTGCGTCCGCACTTGCAGGTGTCCGCGGTCAGGCTCACGAGATCCCTGGTGCGGAACCTGATCACTGGCTGGGCCTC
>Ga0315285_10007331_pt1 | contig 11317 bp, 16 predicted proteins | sample YL17G09_36_MG_FD_203698 | JGI IMG/M metagenome (GOLD analysis project Ga0315285, IMG submission 203698) | Sediment microbial communities from Yellowstone Lake, YNP, Wyoming, USA - YL17G09_36 | ecosystem: Environmental > Aquatic > Freshwater > Lake > Sediment | place: USA: Wyoming | collected... | reverse complement strand
GAGATCGCTGGGTCTGGTGCTGCCGCAGGAGGACGGGCGCAGCCACGGCGAGCGCACCCGGCAGGCCAGAGATACACGGTGAAGCAGCGGCTGACCTGCGGCCGGGAGGACGCCTCAGTCGCGTCCAGCGCAATCCGGGGTGACCGGGAGATGGCCATGACGGAGAGCTTTACCGTCCCGGCGAACCGGTTTGGGACCCGGACCGGGCCGATCGAGAACGGCGAGAAGGCGAGGTCTTTCATGGCAGATCGCTCCCGTTGCCCTGCCACCGGGGCTGCACGTCGGCACGCTGGCCGGTATCGGGGCGAACGGCGGGTCCGCGCTCGCTGGCGACTGGCCGCCCGCACGTTGCTTTGCCCGCCCAGTTCGGGACACGGACGATCCGGTGCTTTGGGGCGACCTCCGGTTGCCATCGATACTGTCGCACATGTGCGACGCAACTCTTCGATAGAGTCGCAGGAATGCGACGAGATGGTGCTTGGGGAGTGGCCTTGTATTCTGCTGCAGGGCTTGGGCAGAAACACTCCACGTCGCCGCCCGGCGCCCCCCTCCGGGGTTGGCACCGGGATTGCTTAGTACCCTCGTGATGGTCGAGGAGCGGATTGCCGTGACCGTCTGGGAGGAGCGGATCTCGCCGGTGTTCGACGTCTCGCGACGAGCGCTCCTGCTCACGGTCGAGGACGGCCGCGAAGTAGGCCGCGAGGAGCTCGTCCTCCCGGACGGCGGCGCGGACGCGAAGCTTACCGTCTTGCGCGGCCACCGCGTCGGGACTCTGCTGTGCGGAGCCGTCTCCCGGCCCGTAGCGCTGCACGCTGCGGCGATGGGTCTCCGGCTGCTGGCTTTTCTGGCCGGCGACGCAGAACAGATCATCGCCGCTCACCTCGGCGGACGGCTTCCCAGTGGGTTGTTCCTCATGCCCGGCTGTGGCGGCCGCCGAGGCCGTCGGGGGAATCGAAGCCGATCGTGGGTGGTCGCCAACTGGGAAAGGAGGACGGAAATGCCGAGTGGTGATGGGACTGGACCGCAGGGTAAGGGCCCCGGTACTGGCCGTGGTCTCGGGCCCTGCGGGGGTGGCAACCGAAGCAGCGGACGTGGACCGCGAGTAGGGAGGGACCCGGGTTCCCGGGGGGGTGGTGGGGGTGGATCCGGAAAGGGAGCGGGTCAGGGTCGGGGCCAGGGCGGCAATCCCCCGCGCGGGGGCAGCCGCGAGTCGTGACGAAAGGAGGCAGAGATGCCAGGAGGAGACCGTACGGGACCAATGGGAGCCGGGCCAATGACCGGACGCAGGGCGGGCTACTGCGCAGGGTATGGGATGCCCGGGTACGCGAACCCGATGTCCTGGGGCGGAGGTGGATTCGGCCGCGGAGGTGGCTTCGGGCGCGGACGTGGCTTCGGGGGTGGGGGCTGGGGCGGTCGGGGCTGGCGGCACTGGTACTACGCCACCGGGCTCCCGGGGTGGGCGAGGGGTGGGTTGGGACCGGGGCCGGCGCCGGAGCTCGAGCAGGAGTGGCTTGCGGAGCACGCGCGGGCGCTCGAGAGCGAGCTCACGGAGGTGCGCACCCGTCTTACGGAGCTGGAGAAGAAGGGCAAGGAAGAGGCCTGAGAGCCTCGGAGGCAGCGATGAAGGTCGTCGTCACCGCCGACGGCGCGGGACACTGGGTGTGATCGTTGCCGTCGCCTCGGGAAAGGGCGGCACAGGCAAGACCACTGTCGCCGTTTCTCTCGCACTTTCCGCCCCCGGTAAGGTGCGTCTGCTCGACTGCGATGTCGAGGAGCTGGATTGTTACCTCTTCCTGCGCTGCGGGTACGTGACCAGCAGCTCTGTCGGTCTTCCCGTGCCGGTTGTGGATGCGGCGGCCTGCACAGCCTGCGGTGTGTGCGGCGAGCTGTACCTCTCGGAGACGCGGGTCGGACCTATGGTGCACGCCTGCCTCGAGCCCGGCGGCGAGAGCTCCGGGAAGCTGGTAAGCCTGGTGCGCCAGGAAGCGCGGCGGATCGCGGCGGAACGAGGCGAGGACCTGATCCTCGTCGATGGTCCCGCTGGCATCGGTTGCCCCGTCATCGCGTCCCTGGCTGGAGCCACCACGATGCTGGCGGTCGCCGAGCCCACCGTCTCCGGGGCGCACGACCTCGCTCGACTACTCGAACTGGCCGCTCACTTCCGGGTTCCGGCTGCGGTGTGCGTCAACAAGTGGGACCTGAGCCCCGCTCTCACCGGTAAGGTCGAGGACGTCGCTCGGGACAGCGGGACTCCGGTCCTTGGGCGTATTCCCTACGACCTGAGTGTGACCGCCGCGCAGGTGGCAGGCAGGACGGCCGTCGAGCAAGAGGGAGTGACGGCCGACCGGATCGTCGCGCTCTGGGAACGACTGCAACGGGTTGGAGGAAACGGTGCCACACGGAACTGAGCCCAGCGGGAATCGGGAAGATCGCGGCGGCACCGCCCGGTCGTGCGCTTCTGGCGGTGGCGAGCAGTCCGGCCAAAGCTCCGAGCGGGAAGAGGGTCAGGAACGGCTCCGCCGCCGGCTGGCGGCCATCCGCCACACGGTGATCGTGCTTTCCGGAAAGGGTGGGGTGGGAAAGACCACGGTTGCCGTGAACCTCGCCGCCGCGGCAACACAGGCCGGTCTGGCGGTGGGGCTGCTTGACGTGGACATCCACGGTCCAAGCGTCCCCACCATGCTGGGTATCGTGGGGGCCAGAGTCACGGCCGAGGAGGACGGCCTGGCGCCCGTGAGGCTTGGCCGCTTGAAGGTGATGTCCATCGGTTTTCTGCTCGGCGGGCGGAACGAAGCGGTGATCTGGCGGGGACCAATGAAGATGAAGGCGATCGAGCAGTTTCTCCGCGATGTCGCGTGGGGCGAGCTCGATCTCCTGGTAGTGGATGCCCCGCCGGGTACCGGCGACGAACCGCTGTCGGTGTGCCAGCTCCTCGGGCATCCTGACGGCGCCGTCATCGTCACCACGCCCCAGGAGGTTGCCCTCGCGGCGGTGCGCAGGTCGATCACGTTCTGCCGTCGGCTGGAGCTGCCGGTCCTCGGGGTCGTGGAGAACATGAGCGGTTTCGTGTGCCCCGGCTGCGGTCTCGTCACCGAGGTGTTCGGCGCCGGGGCCGGGGAGGCGATGGCGCGCGAGATGGGAGTTCCTTTCCTCGGGCGTATTCCCATGCACCCGGGGATTTCAGCGTCGTGCGATGCCGGCGCCGCCATCTCCGCGGGAGGGGATATGCCGGCGGTTGCCGAGGCGTTCGAGCGCGTCGCCGCGCCGCTGATTGCGCTCGCCCGGAACCCCGCCACGGCACAGGCGCAGGGGGTGGCCATGTCCGGGTCTCATGGGACCCTGCTGATCGCGATTCCACTCGACGGCAGCGAGTTGGCCAGCCACTTCGGCCACTGTGCCAGCTTTTCGCTCGTCGAAGCCGACCCGGGCAGCCGGAAGATCGTTGGCCGCCACGACGTACCGGCTCCTGAGCATCAGCCTGGGCTCTTGCCGCGCTGGCTCGGCGAGCGAGGTGTCAGGGTGGTGATCGCACGCGACATGGGCCAGCGGGCGAAAGAATCGCTCTCCGAGCTGGGCATCGAGGTGCTGGTTGGGGCGCCCTCGGACGCTCCTGAGGAGCTCGCGCGCGCCTGGTTGGCCGGTACCCTGACTGCTGGCGTCAACACCTGCGACCACTGAGCGATGCTAGGCTGCATGTGAGCGGATGACCGTCATGGAGAGATGCCCCGCCCCATTCGCGAGTTTCCCCCGTATCTCTTCCATCGCTCCGGCACGCGTCAACCACGGGCGCGTCAGGACGAGCCGCCGCTCGGGTTCCCGCTGGTCGCTCCTGGTGTTGCTGCGCGCGGCGCCGGCTCCCCTGACTGTGGCCGGCACAGCCATGACCTTCGACGGCGGCGTCCTTGGGGCGGCTGGCCGCAAAGCGGTCGTGGGGCGATGGTCCACGTGCACCCCTCAGCCGGGGGCACACGAACGCGGAGGCGGGTGATGAGCGCGTACGACAGCATGCCCCGGGGAGAGCTGCTGCGGGCGCTCGAGGCTATTTCGAAGAACTGGCTGGCCCACGACGGGTGCTGGTTCCTCGTAGCCGAGGAGCGACTCGGCCTCGACGCTCGGGCGTGGCAGCTCTTTGCGGCGGCGGAGGGCCGGCGCGGTCCCCCGGGGGATGGCAATAGCCTCATCCGAGCCGGTCGCGAAGTCGGGTCAGGCCGTGCGCGGACGGAGCCCGGCTCGATGACCGTAGCGGTGGCCCTTGACACACTCACTCCGGGCAGGAGAGGGCTCCGATGAGGCGACTGAGAAGGTCCTACTACGACAGGTTCTCGAGGTTCTACGACCGCTTCGTCGCCCTCCATTCGAGCGATACGGCAGGTCTGGCCAGAAAGTTCCTCGCCGATCGGCTGCCCCCGAAAGAAGCAGGGTCGATCCTCGACGTCTGCACCGGCACGGCCACTCTGCTGCCTCACCTGCAGGAGAAAGTCGGCCGAGATGGGCGCGTGGTCGGCCTGGATTTTTCCAGGGGCATGCTTAAGGTCGCCAGCGCAAAGATCAGGAGCTTACCGAATATCCATCTCGTAGAAGGGGACGCAGGCAACCTGCCCTTTGCAGCAGGAATGTTCGACGCGGTCACCTGTTCGCATGCCTTCTACGAGCTCAAGGGGGAGACGCGGGAAGGGGCGTTGCGGGAGATCCTCCGAGTTCTGAGGCCAAGTGGGGTTTTCCTCATGATGGAACATGACGTACCTACGAACCCCGTGGTGAGGGCCCTGTTCTACCTTCGCCTCACTCTCGTGGGTGCCGGACGGGCCGTCGCCTTTCTCCGCCGCGAACAGGAGATCCTGAAAGGGTGCTTCGCGAAAGTCGAGAAGGTGACGACTCCGGCCGGGCGGTCCAAGGTTATGGTGTGCTGGAAATGAGGCCACACGTGGTGAGCGGAGAGTCGCAAGTTGGCCGCCGTGGGCGACGGTCACAACCTCGTGGTTCACCTCGGGAACTGCATAAAGGTCGCCAAAAACACCGGGCGGTGTCCCATCGACTGCGAGTTCCTCGCGCGGGCGCTGGAGCGAAACCGCCAGGTTCAGGTGCTATCGGGAACGCATTCGTGCCAAGGAGGAGGCCATGAGACAGCAGCGGGGAATGGGACCATCGGGAGACTGCGTATGCCTGGGTTGTGGAGCCACGAAGCCCCACGAACCCGGCGTGCCATGCACGAAGGAGCGGTGTCCGAAATGCGGCAAGGCCATGGTCCGGGAAGGTTCGGAGCATCACCTCGCGTACCTCAGAAAGCAGCAGCAGAAGTAGGGGAATACGCCGTGAGGCCTTGGGGCGATGCCGCCGAAGCCCCATCAGGAGGAGAAGGGAACATGACCACGAAAGATGCCGGATTCAACACCAAGCTCGTCCACGCGGGTGCCATGCACGACCCGCTCGGGAGCGCCGTGACACCCATCTACCAAACCTCCACCTTCGCGTTCCATGACGCCCAGGAGGGTGCTGATCGGTTCGCGGGGAAGGCCGAGGGGTACATCTACACGCGCCTCGGCAACCCGACGATCCGGGCGCTCGAGGACTGCGTGGCGGAGCTTGAGGGCGGCTGTGGGGGGGTAGCCACGAGCTCGGGCATGGGAGCGGTCTCAACTGCCTACATGTCCCTGCTCGGGCATGGCGCCCACGTCGTGAGCACGGCTGCTGTGTACGGCCCCTCGCGGATGCTCCTCGAGCAGCACTTTTCGCGCTTCGGGGTCACGGCCAGCTTCGTGGACACATCGGAGATCGAGAACATCGAGAAGGCGCTGCGGCCGGAAAGCCGGGTGCTCTACGTCGAGACCCCCGCTAACCCCTCCATGCAGGTCACCGACATTGAAGCTGCCGCCCACATCGCCCATGCGCACGGCGCACTCCTTGTGGTGGACAACACCTTTGCCTCACCGTACCTGCAGAAGCCGCTGGTCCTCGGCGCCGACGTGGTGCTCCACTCGGTGACCAAGTTCATAAACGGCCACGCCGACGTAGTGGGGGGGATCCTCGTCGCGCGAGAAAAGCCGTTGCTCGGGAGACTGCGGTCGGTCATGATCGCCACCGGTTGCAACATGGATCCGCACCAAGCCTTCCTCGTTCACCGTGGCCTCAAGACCCTCGCTCTGCGCCTCGATCGCGCCCAGGTCTCTGCTCAACGCATCGCAACCTGGCTTGAGAAACGACCCGAGGTGGCGTGGGTGCGCTACGTGGGGCTGCCCTCGCACCCCCAGCACGAGCTCGCCCGCAAGCAGATGTGCGGTTTTGGCGCCATGATCAGCTTCGAGCTCAGCGGTGGGCTGGAGGCGGGCCGGCGCCTGATGAATGGTGTGCGCCTCGCCACCCTGGCGGTCTCACTCGGGGGCGTGGAGACCTTGATCGAGCACCCAGCCTCGATGACCCACGCGGGCATCCCGCGGGAAGAGAGGGAGAAGGCGGGCATCACCGATGGCCTTGTACGCTACTCGGTGGGCATCGAGGACGTTGATGACCTGATCGACGACCTGGAGCGGGCTTTGGCCGGTTGAAGCAAACATGGCAACCGAAAGGAGATAACGACGAGCAGACGACTGGAACGAAATCGTGAAAAGGGAATCCGAAGAATCGCGTAACTTTTTGCCGAGCCGTTCGCACGCTGGGAAAGGGGAAAGGCTATGAAGAGAGGTCTCGGCGTCTACCTCGCCATCCTTGTCTTGCTGATGGCGTCCCTTCCGGGAGTGGTCGGTGCTCAGCAGGTCGAGAGAAAGGACTGCATGTTTCTCTCGAGCCTTCACTACACCGCCAGCGGAATGGGCTACTGGTACGACAAAAGCAACGGAGGCCTGGAGACCGTTACCGGTGTGCCATACTCGGAGTTGGGCTGTAAGAACTGTCACGTTGCCTCGTGCGACGGCTGTCACAAGACGGACATCGAGGGCAAGGCCGCGTACTCGACCAAGGCCGCCAAGGACCAGGCGATGTGTCTCAAGTGCCACGCCCGCGAGGCCTCCATGATGAAGATCGACAAGGTGGAGAATCATGAAGATGTCCATGTCCTTGCCGGGATGCAGTGCATGGATTGCCACACGGGCAGCGACGTCCACGGCAACGGAACCGAGTACGCATCCATGAAACAGGTCGGTGCGCTGAGCCCGAAATGTGAAGGTTGCCACGAGAAGATCGCCCAGACCACCTCGCACACCGTTCATGCCGGAAAGCTCGACTGCAAGGCTTGCCACGTTCGCCAGGTTGTCAGCTGCACCAACTGCCACTTCGAGACGCTCCTGAAGACCGACAAGCGAGTTGCCGTGCCGGTGTCTGGCTGGGTGTTCCTCATGAACTCCAACGGGAAAGTGACTTCAGCAAACATGCAGACCTTCGTCGCGCAGGGCAACAGAACCTTCCTGATGTTCGCGCCTCAGTTCAGCCACTCGGTCATGAAGAACGGCAGGACCTGCGAGGAGTGCCATGCGACAGAGGCGGTTGCGCAGGCGAGGTCGGGCAATGTGAGGCTGCTGTGGCTCGACAGCAGCGGGGTCCGGCACGCAAGAGGCGCTATCCCTGTGCCGTCTGGGGCGAAGTATGAGCTCGTGTTCCAGAACCGCCAGGATGGGAAATGGAGCGTCATCGAGAATTCTCCAGAGCCACCGATCCACTATGCCGGCTACGGCACACCGCTCTCGGGCGCACAACTCGAAAAGCTGGCGAAGGTGGAGCGCGGTAAGTGAATCTGACTGGCAGCCCGAGGGACCGCGTGGCCATTTCACCGCCCGGGTCGTGGGGATCGGCCAAGGAACCCGTTGCGGGCGTAGACGGTCGCCACACGTGCATCGACTGGTTTCTATACCTGAAAGAATGCCCCCACTGAAGTTTGGGAGACCGAGGAGGATTCGATGGGAACCAAAGGACGCCAGATCATCGGGATGGATGTGGAGGAGCTGCTGCGCCTCCTCAACGCGGCTTACGCCAGCGAGTGGCTCGCCTACTATCAGTACTGGCTGGCCGCCAAGCTCATCAAGGGTCCGATGAAGGACGCCGTGGCTGCAGAGTTGACGCTGCACGCCACTGAGGAGCTCAATCACGCCACGCTCCTCGTCGGGCGCATCATCCAACTGGGCGGCACGCCGGTCACCGATCCCAGGCGCTGGTTCGATCTCAGCCCCTGCGCCTACGACGCCCCCGACGATCCCTACGTCGCCGCGATCCTCGACCAGAATATCGCCGGGGAGCAGTGCGCAATCGGCGCCTACAAGCAGCTCATGGACGTCACCAAGGACAAGGATATGGTGACCTACAACCTGGCGCTCACCATCCTCGAGCAGGAGGTGGAGCACGAGGAGGACCTGCAGAGCCTGAAGGAAGACCTCGACCTGATGGTCGCAAGGGGGAGCAGATAGTGGCCCCTTCTGCGTTTGCGGCGCTCTCCCGCGAGGAGCTGCTGCGCGCCCTGGAGTCCTTCGCCAAGAGCTGGCTGGCCCACGACGGCTGCTGGTTCCTCGCGGTCGAGGAAAAGCTGGGCCTCGAAGCCGCCATGGAGCTCGATGCCCGATCCTGGGAGCGTTTCGCAGCGGCCGAGGCGCAGCGCCTGATGGAAGTCTTCAATATCCCGGCGGGGGGTGGGCTCGAGGCGCTCGAGCGGGCGCTATCGCTGCGGATGTACGCTCTCGTCAACGAGCAGCGAAGCGAGTGGTCCGCAGACCGAAGCCGCCTGCGCTTCGTCATGGACCGATGCCGCGTTCAGGAGACGAGGCGCCGCAAGGGCCTACCCGATTCCCCGTGCCGGCCGGTGGGTGAGGTGGAGTTCACCACCTTTGCCCGCACCGTCGACCCGCGCATTGAGACCACCTGCGTGCACTGCCCGCCCGACGCCCCGCCGGACGCGGCGTGCGCCTGGGAGTTCAGGCTTGCCTCGGGGGAGGGCCAGGGTTCTCGAATGGGCGCGCCCCGGCCGCAGTCTGGGTCCTGAGGGCGGGGAGCAGCGGCCTGCGGGCCGGTGCACCGGCAGCGCGACGAGGAGGCGATCTTGGCCGAAACCTTCACCTTTAGATCCATCGGAGTCGTACGCTCGCCGTTTGTCGAGCAGACCGGGACTCCAATCCAACCCAACCTTGCGGATGGCGTCGAGGGCACGGTCGAACTGGACGTCAGCTATGCCAGTGCGCTCGCGGGCCTCGAGGGCTTCGACCGCATCTGGGTCGTCTACGTTTTCGACCGGGCTACGGCGTTCCAGGAGAGCGTCATCCCGTACCGGGATGATCGCCCGCACGGGCTCTTCGCCACGCGTGCACCAGTGCGCCCAAACCCAATCGGCTTGTCATCGCTGCGCCTGCTCTCGATCGATGGCGCGACGCTGCGGGTCGCCGACGTAGACATCCTCGATGGCACGCCGGTGCTCGACGTCAAACCCTACGTGCCGGCATTCGACGCCTTCCCCGGCTTGCGAGCCGGGTGGCTGGACGAACAGCGAGCGCAGGCGAGACGAGCTGACCAGCGGTTTGAGCACGACACCTCGGAGGAGGTGCGAAACACTCCACGACGGGCCCAAGGTCACCACGGGCACCCGCGCCATGGCCGACGTGGAAGGAGAAGCGGCTGATTCACGGGAGTGCCACGCGCCGTGCGAGCGGTCAGTGGTGGCGGCCGACGCCGATGCGGGGGCAACGCGCCGCGAGCTCGCCGACCGCAGCGTCCGCTTCCTCTAGCAGCCGTTCGACATGGCCACCCTCGCCCGTGAGCTGCGCGCGGCGGCGCCGTGACCCGGCCGCGGGTGCGGGCGCTGCCAGGCGCTCACTCACGGCCCGGGCGATGTGGACAGCTGGCGCCGGCCGGGTCCACCGTCAGCGTTTCTGTTCGCCAGCGAGGGTGAACTCCCGCGCGCACGCCCCGTCCGCGGGCGGATCGGGGGGACACACAGGGCAATGGACCTGGATACGCGGATCCATGGTCCTGGCCAGCCCGCCGAACTCGACCCGACCCACGCTCGTGCACGGGAAATCGGGCAGCCCCTTCCGCCGCCTCGTCTGCTGGACGAGGCATGATTCGGTCACGAAGCGCAGCACCTTCCGGCCCTCAGCCCACTCGATCCGGTATGGGTTGATCAGCGCGTACATCCGCAGGGCCACGACCCGCGCCAGCGCCTCCAGACCGCCACCGGTCGCGAGGCCGAGGAACTCGAGGATGCGTTTGGCCTCGGCAGGCGCGAAGCGTGCCCAGGCGGCAGCGTCCAGTTCGATGGCGGTGTCCATGCCGAAGCGCTCTACCACCGCCAGGAACCACGACCCGTCGTGAGCCAGCTAGTTCTTGGCGAACACCTCCAGCGCCTGCAGGAGCTGCTCGCGGTCAAGCGTGGCGCAACCGGTCATTCCTTGCCTCCAGGCCCGACGCCGGTCCGCCGCGTTCCGGCGCGCCGCGTCACGCACGCTGGCCTCCGACCGAGCGACCCGGCGGCCGATTAGGCTCGGCGAACTCTTTTAGGATATCCTAACTATCAGGAGGGGTCATGACTCCCAAGAGAAGCCGGGGGCTCGGCGAGAGTCTGGAGGATTACATCGAGATCATCCTCGCCCTTGAACACGACGCCGGGACAGCGAGGGCGCGTGACATCGCGGCGCGTTTCGGCGTCTCCAAGCCCTCGGTGACCGGCGCGCTACGCGTTCTCAAGGCGAAGGGGCTAGTGCAGTACGAACCGTACGCCCCTGTGACCCTCACCCCGGCGGGCCGGAGGGTCGCAGGCGAGGTAACGCGGCGTCACCGCGTCCTGAAGGACTTTCTCACCGAAGTCCTCGCGTTGCCGGAACCGGAGGCCAACGCCGCCGCGTGCCGTATGGAACACATCCTCGCGCCTGCGGTGATCGACCGCTTCTGCGCCTTCGCGGGCTTCATCCACGGCTGTCCGCGCCGCGTCGCGGAGTGGGTGGACGGCATCGGGTTTGAGTGTCCGGACCGGAATCGCGACCCGGAGTGCGCACGCGCCGGGGCGCGGGCACAGGGGAGCGGCTCCGCCCGGGCCTCGGCCCGCCGCTGGGCCCGCCCGCGGAGCTCCCACGCGGGACCTTAACCGGAAGGAACCGTTTCGTGTTGAAACCGTTGAGTGACCTCAAGTCAGGCGAACGTGGCATCGTGCGGGAGCTCCAGGGCGGGCGGCGGCTGGCCGCGCGCCTCGCGGGGTTGGGGTTGGCACCGGGAGCGCTGGTGGTGGTGATGCACAACTATGGCCGCGGGCCGCTCACGGTGTCCGTCATGCACACCAGGGTCGCGCTCGGATTGGGCCAGGCGGCCCGGGTGCTGGTGGAGACCCGCGAGGGCGAGCCGTGACGGGGCAGCC
>Ga0315285_10007328_pt1 | contig 11319 bp, 11 predicted proteins | sample YL17G09_36_MG_FD_203698 | JGI IMG/M metagenome (GOLD analysis project Ga0315285, IMG submission 203698) | Sediment microbial communities from Yellowstone Lake, YNP, Wyoming, USA - YL17G09_36 | ecosystem: Environmental > Aquatic > Freshwater > Lake > Sediment | place: USA: Wyoming | collected... | reverse complement strand
TATGCAGACATCACACTCAAATCTTTGAGACTTATCCCTGCGTTCTTGAGTCCTTCCTGTAATGTAGTATGAACCTGTCGAGCGTGACCCGCTTCTTTTTTGCGGGCAGTCAGAAAGTTGGTATCAAAAACGTCAGTGAACACTCCTTCACCAGCTTGATCCAGAACTCTCGCAAGGTGAAAAACAGGAGTGTTGTCAATACCGAAAAGGAAATCACTGATTCGTCTCAAAGGACCTGTTTTTCCTATGGTTGTTGCGATTGTTTTCAGACCTTCTACGGCCTTTGTTGTCCTGTTGAAAACTGAACCCATTGTGGTCTGTTCACCTGCAACTTGTATGGGCGTACCGTAATCTTCAGGAGCAATAATCGGCGTGCCATAAGCCTCCTGTAGGGCAGTCGTAAATGTTTCCAGCTCCTTACGGCTCATATCTACCCTGTTTCTTTTGTTTACAACCGATTCACCAAGATCAGCAAGATCAATTTCACTAAGTTCCGCACTCTCGGCTATTTTTCGATTCAGTGCATCCAGTTCTGTTCTTGACCTGATTTGTGGTTTTGCTTTTTCCAAGACTAATCGTTCACCAATTTTGTTTCCACCAGGATCAAGTATGGGAACAACCTGTGCCGCAGTACCTTTGAGAAATTGTTTGACAAAGGTTTGTCCGGTGAGTTTGTCACCTTTTTTCATCGGGGTATAAACGACAATTTTATTACCCAGATTATCGGTAACTTGCCACGCAGGTCTGTTCGGTGCAGTCTCCCAATCAAGAATTGCCTCGATGTTTGTCCGATTTCTCGATAAGAAAGCTAACTCATTTTTCTCAAGAGTTGTTCTTTTGTTGGTGTCTGTGAGTTTTAACTCTCTGAATCTTGTCTCGGCTTGTGCAAAATGTTGGTCTACATCAGTAGGACTTAGGCCATATTGTAACCCGATTGCCTGGTCAGCGGTCAAACTTTGCTCATACTCACCGGCCTTGATTGCCTCAATGGTTTTGTCGCACGTCTGGTTAATCTCTTGTTTCTGCTGATTGTTCACGGTCTTAGACTGACTGACAGTGCGCCGGACTTGTTCTACACGGTTTACCTTATCAGTGTTGTTGACCATTTGGCCGACAAGACCAATACCTGTGAACGCACCGCCCATTGCTAATTCAATAGGACCACCAGCAGCCATACTTTCGCCTATACCTTCTGTCCACCGCTGGTTTCTATCAGTGAAAATGAAGCGCCAAAAGTTACGATTGAATTCTTGACTGCCTTCCTCAGCACTTCCTCTTATGTAAAGTTTGGCCGCTTCCCACAGTGCTTTTCGCATCGGAGTCTTCGATGTGATTCTACTCATAAGACCAAACTTACGATTCAAAGTCCAAGCCTCGATTGCCGCTTCCGGTACAGCAGTCAGCCAAGAACGTGCAAGTGCTGTGTCAGGTGAGTCACCCTCTTTTCTGGAAGTGGCATAAACGTCTCCGGCAATCGGCGCGGCCATAAATGCAATACTACCTACTGGCCCGGCAACAAGTGTGCCGAGTGCACCTTCAAGAGTGAGTGTACTGGATTCAATTGCACCTTGTAAAACAAGTTCGGGTTTGCTGAGAAATTCTTTGGTCTGATTTCTCCACCCGATTGTTTCCAGTTTCATCGCCTCTTGCGGGTTTTCAACAAAATACTGTTCACTTGCATCTCCCATTTGCTTTCCCCACGTCTTTAGAGGTGCAGAGACGTTCTCCCAGAATCGAGTCAAGGCAGGAAATATAGATTTGGCCTTTGCCTTTGCTCCTGGCTCTAAAAATTCTCCCGCCATCTGTGTCAAACCTGCTATGCCTTTGACACCGAGTACACCACCGCGTTTGAACCCGTGCACAACCGCTTCTTTAATTCCTTTTCGTGGTTCACCTTCAGCCGGCGGTTCAAACTTAGGGGCCATCCATTCAGGTAAGATACCTGCCTCAGCACCAAGTTTGAAGATGTTATATTTCTGCGCCCAGGGCAATTTTTGTTCTGCCGGAGTTTCCTCTGCGGCCAATTCTTTAGCACCTTGCTCCCACAGATCGCCCTCGCCACCTTCAGCGGCAAGTTCAGCCTGTCCCTGTGCCCAGATGTCACCTGTTGGTGGACCTGCACTTTCCTGTTCTAATTCTTCTTGTCCTTGTTGCCAAATATCTTTTGCCATTATGTGGCCTCCTCTAATGTGCCAATTAACGTCCAAAAAGCTGTCCGGCAGGTCTTTAAGGCTTCAAGTTCTGTGTCAAGATTCTTTTGTTCTGATTCGTCTGGTGTGTGCCATTCACCGTTCCAACTACATAACCAGTCGCCTTCTATCGCCTGTCGAAAATGTCCCTCTGGACTCAGATCGGTCTCAAGAAAGCGTATGTTATCTAACAAATCTTCCAGTTCCCTATCTAACTGGCTTTCCGGTGCATCCGGTATCATAATTATTGTGTCGAGTTCTTCAACCCGAAGTAACTCTTTACCGTTATTGTTGACATACTTAATCATTCTCATTCTCCCTCTTTGCTAACAGGGACATTCATTTGCCCTGGTTCTGCGCGAGCAATTTTGCTTCGCAGATAGTTTATAAATTCTCCAAAATTTTTGGTCTTGTACTGAACGATCAAGGTACAGATCGGAAACAGCAGGGTCGTGATTTCATCTGGTTTTGATAAAGCAGATTTCCAACTCACAACGAAATCACCAATACTGTTAATCTTAACTCCAATAAACTCATCCCCTTGCGGCCATATCATATTTTCTAAAATCCCTTTGACCGTGTTAAACAACTTCATCCCTTTCCTTGCGAAAAACATTTTTCTCTCCCCTCCTTTTTCCTTTTGTGTTAATAATAAGTAGCGTTCTCTATGGCGTTGCCAATATATTTAAGAAACTCTTGTGCATCGTCAAATCTCTTTTCAAGTTCAATAGTATCAAGAACTATGTTCCCCTGCATCAGATATTCAGAATCACCACTGGGCAAACAAAGAAAGGCCGTAATTGTGCCATCTTTTTGTAAAGTGACGTTGGTGTAACGCGGCCTGTTGAAAAATTCACGGCGAGGACCTTTGGGTAAAAATATCCCATCTTCCAGAATAGTCTGTTGCATATAGGATAGACATTTTCGCACGGCTCTATAAACTCTAAATAGTTTTGTAATCTTCATTTTCTATCCCCTTATTATGGTTTCCCAAGATAATGTTGTTCCGCTTCGTGTGTAATACGTACACCTTTGTAACCCCACGTTTGTTCACTACCTATTCTCTGTTGTTGTCTTTCTAATTCTGGAAATGCGTGACTAAATTTTCGTCCAAACCATCGACTGTCGTATTTTCGTTCAGTTTTTTCTTCCTCACACATTGCAAGATATAAATCAAACAATCTGTTGGTTGTTTCCCATTCTTCAAGACCAAACTTGAGATAGTGTTTCATTGCCAGAATGGGATTGAGACTTTCTCTTATTTCTTCTCGTACTTCTCCACACACTAAAGGCGCGATGAATTTTTGACTTTCAAGTAGTTGCTTTAGACCGCCCAGTGCCCAGATTGCTATACCCGGTGCTTCTTTAACCACTTCTGTTTTAAGGTTTGGGTCTAAAGTCCCCGCTTTGGCATAGTCGTTGGTAAAGTGAAGAAGATTTATCCTACGATCAAGTGCCAGTGTGGGATCGTTGAAGTCCGGCAAATCGTTGCAACTGTAAGTAATCTTGACAAATAACTTTTCAGTCAAGGTCGATTTGTATTTCCGGTCGATGGATTGTTCATCTCTACCTACAATTGCTTTCCACGCTGAAAGAAGTCTGGCTCTTTCAACACGAGAACTTGCTGAGTATTCAGAGATAAACGCTCCATATTTGCCAATTAAGGGTGCTAACCCGAAGTTTGTTGTAAAACTGTTAATGTTCGCAGCAACATAACGCCTTTTACCAAGAACGGTCTGCATAACATTTTGACAAGTACCTTTTCCGCTGTTGGGGACTCCGTAGAAAATCATAAAAGACTCAAGAAAATCTGAGGCAATCATATTATATCCCACCCATTGGCGCAGTAATTCCATTTGTTCGGAGTCATTATTAAAGATACTTGCCACGAACCATCTCCAAGTTGGGCATAGTGCCTTTGGATCGTATGGGTAAGGCAAAGTGCTGGTGATGTAAATATCGGGATTGAGTGGTCGGAGTTCGTTGGTTAAAGGATTCAAAACCCCGTTAGAAAAAACAATGTGTTTATCTAATCCCAGCGAATGTTTGTGTTCAATATTGAACGGTTCAGTCAATTCTGATGGCACTTCAATAAGGCAATGAGCACGAAGTGCAGACTTGATTTCATCTAAGAACCGCCGATCAACCAGAATTGATTCTGGTCTTCCGTCTTTACTCTTTGGACGAGTAAATTTTAGACCTGAAAAGTATGTATAGAACTCCTGTTCCAGCAAAACTAAATTGTGTTTGTCATAAAAAGAACCATTGTGTTTCCGCCATTGTTCTTCAGGCCAGAGAAAATGAAGTGTTCGTTGTCCGTTTGTCTCGTATTTTTCTGTTAAAAACTTTGCGGCCAATTCATAATAGTCAAGACGAACGGGTTCAAATTCCGTTTCCTCCGTGGCATTTTCTCTGATATGTGTCAAAAATTCTTCACGGCTGGGCGACCACGCGCGCAAGTCCCGATATTTTTCTGGTGGAAAAACAAGTCTTGCGGATTTGATAGAGTTGTTAAACTTGAGAACCGACAAACATTCTTTTGCTCCCTCCTGTCCAGGTTTATCATTATCACCGACTATTACAGTATCTCTGCCTTTCAGAAGCGGCACAAGCCACTTTGTAGGAATAAGAGCACCAGGTTTGCCAACAGCGACAAAACCCATACCCAAAGCTGTGAGACAATCCGATGCGCCCTCTGTGATAATCACAGGATCATCTGAGGTAGGTAAAAGACTTGTGGATTGTTTCTTTGGTGTCTTGCCACGTAAAATGTGAAGATGTCCTGCTGCACCAAACGTGCGGACAGAACCCTCTTTAATGCGCGGGCAAATTACACAAGCGGGATTTTGTTTGTCGGCGACATCTACTAAACACCAGTGGTCGTGGTGACATACGGGACATTCAATCCCTTCACCCACATATAATCGCCAGTAGGCAGTACCATTGATTTCAAGAATCCGATTGTCAATTTTTCGGTAAGTGGTGTCACCGACAGGATAGGTCAAACCACGTTTGCTATCTTCTATTACCCGTTTATCCTTACCATCACCGACTTTGCGGCACATAATACCGACTATTCCGCCTTTGTGATTTCTTTCTGCAAATATCCACGCCTGGCGACCAGGGTGAAATCCCACACCAAGTTTATAAATGGCGTCAATGGAGATATTCAATTCTTTACTGAGTGCATCAGCAATCTCAGGGTATGAAATTATATTCTCCAGGCAATCGTTATACAGTTTTTCAAAGTCTGACATAAAATGCTTCTCCTCCGTTTTCACTATTCAACAAAACCGTCCCTTATTGCAGCTTGTCGAGCGGTTTCCATATTGCCATACCTTTTCAAATACATTTTCACGATCGTTGTAGTAAGTGGTTTGCCGGCGGATGTTGCCTTTGAGATAGATGGTTCTTCCTGTTGTGTCTTTGGCATTTGCGACCGGATACTTCTTCCAAACTGACTTGCATTTTGGCCCGCCACAATTCTCTGTAACCTTGTGGCTGTCTCAAGAGACCCAGCAAAACGTCCACCTGTTTGTCGAATCAAATCTACTCTTTGTTTGTGAAGGGTATCTAACCCTATCACCAGATCACGATAGCGTTCCGCTTCTTCAGTCTCGGCTGTACGCGCTTCACCGCGTAAACCTGTGGGCGAATAGATCAATGATGATTTAGCCCCAAGCAATTTTTTGAATCCACCTGGAGTTTGCACCGAGAAATTTTTAATTTCATCCTCTGTGGCGGCGATCTGCCTGTTGATGTCGATCAACATTTCCTCTGAACTTGCAGGTTGTTGGCCACGTAGTTGCGACTCACTTATCTCAATACCCAGACACCGGAATTGTGCTGCACGTGATGCAGACGGTGTGAGGTCGCCGGATCGTTCCAGTTGTCGATAAACATTTAGTTCAATTTGCCGCAGCATATTTGTTGAATGAATTTTGTTAATGTTCTCCTGTCTTGCCGCTCGGAGTGATTCAACATCTGGTCTTGTCTTCCCAGATATGCGCGTGCCTGCAAGTTCGTACTTCTGATTAAGGCCAAGCAATTCAAGACGTAAACGACTGGAGTGCTTTTGTAATGTGTTACTGTCCAGGTTCATACCAAGAAGTTGATTCCACTGTTGCTCCAACCCACGTCTTTCGATTCCATATTCTTGTTTTAAGGTCGTAATTCTGTTATTTGCTGATGCAGTGGCTTCGGCCTCTGCTGCATCGTATTGTTGATTCAAATTGGCAAGTTGAATGTCGGTCGTGTTTTTCAACAAGTCAAACGCATCTGTGTTTGCTGCGGTCGCAGGTAGTTGTCTGAAAGCTAAACCACCACCGCCTGTCGGCGATTGAATACTGGTAGGTGTTTGACCGATACCACCACCGATAATAGAAGTCCTCTCCATATTTTCTCCTTCTTTGTACTTATTCCAGATATAGAAATCCAGAATTAGATATGATTAGAGTTTAAGCCGTGTAGAAATTGGTTTGTGTCAGAATTTGAGCAGGCCTGCTTTGGTAGCAGGTGCAGTGATATGACCCATTAAAAACTCTCCCTTTCTCAACTGTTTGAATCAGACCAGTCGTATCTGGTCCCCCACCCACAAGTTGTTCACCCACACAAATATCCACCCACATAACTCTTTGCAAGGCAGCAGGGTGACGTGGGTGCATCACCCTGCTCTTTTATAATAACAATCCCTTTTGCAAAGAGTTTTCAATGGCTTTTTAGTCCGCTGCGATCAGCGGAAATATGTTCGTAAGGTCCTCTCACCTATAAAAGTTGAAAATATACGTCTATTTGACCAGAATTCTAAAGATTATTAGACATTTCTCAATAGATTCTGGTATTAACTGTATCACCTGTATCAATTCCAACGATGCCGTCTGATCTGGGATACCATTCACATATTTCTTCCATAATTCCTCTCTTACGTATTAACCAGAATATCAGTCTATTTGACCAGAATTCTAAAGATTATTTGAAGATTCTTACCCGCCACAGTTCCCCTATATGTATTAACCAGAATGATAGTCAAGAAAAGCAAAATTCTCTCTTATATCCTTTAACCAGAATGTGAGTCGGCAAAAGTATAGTTTCTCCTCTCACCTATAACGAGAAAATGTACGTCTATTTGGCCAAAATCCTTTCCTATAATTCCCCCCAAATACACGTTGACACAAAGGTTTTCGGGCAAATTGTTCAAAGAACCTGCATCTATGGGGTCAAAAAATAGTGCAGGGGTTTTTGTTTTTACAAACCTTTTACGTTGTTTGATCTACTACCCCCATTTTTAAGTCAAAAATGCGGTGTCTTGCATCACCGAGTGTCCAAATCAAACACAATTCGGACATCTGGTATCCACAATCTCGCATCGAATAATTCAGATTGTTCTTATCTCTGTAACGATTGTATCAATTAGTCATATCTGTAACGATTGTATGGGGTGTGGTTATTGGACTTTATGACCCCCAAAACACCATTTTTTGAACAACTTGTTTTCGCCCTGATTAAGATTCTGTTGTCCTGTTTGGCACAAGGTTTGTTGCAAGACGATTGAGACAACCGGCCAATGCCTATACCCGATTCGCTGCGGCTTGTTGGCTGGGTAGACAGATAGTAGCAAGACCATTTTCCTATAGATAGTAGATCGTGCCCCACAGAGGCCCACAGAGCGTCTGGTTGTAATAGGCACTTTTAGAGGTTTACTGTGAGGCAATCTGTTGCATTGAACAGATCAGAGGGAAGTATATGACAGTAGACCTTATCCGTCACGGAATATGCCGAATGGCCTAAAATGCGGCTGACCTTGAGTAACGGCACATTTGCCTTGACAAGAGCAGTGCAGAAAAAATGTCTAATTGCGTGGAGTCCAAACGGCGGGATGCCAGCTCTTTCAGCCAACGATTGACAAGTACGCCAAACCCAAAGACGACCACAGTGGGTAATTTTCAAATCAGGATAGCGGGCAATGATCTCCCTGGCAGTGTCATTGAGCGGTACGATACGTTCTTTTCTGCCTTTGCCCAGGATTCTAAGATGGGTTCGGTCCGGCGATACCGATTCTGGTTTTAGATTCAAAAGTTCTGTAAGACGTAGGCCGGTGTTCGCTATAAATCGGACAATGTCACGTTCGTGCGGGTTGCAGACAGCCAGCACTTTTTGGTATTCATCAGCGACTAAAAATCTCTGTTTAAGTGGGACTTTGTGTAAGTCCTTAATTTTAACCATCACATTCTGTACTGCGTTGTGTTCAGAATGATACCGGAAAAAAGAACGCAAGACCTCCAGGTGACTGTTTACGGTATTCGGTGATTTACCAAGTTCTAACAAGTAGTCGATATATGCTTCGATGTCCCGCGCTTCAATAGTGGAGAACGTATCGCAAAAACCCAAAAAGACGCGAAGCACAGAACGATATTGTTCGCAAGTACGTGGTGTGTAATATCTTCGACAGTGTTGCAACCAAATTTTTATGGGTTCTGGTTCTGGTTTTGGTTTGTATTTTGGTAATTGTGGACGTGGTTCGTGTTTGATGCGAAATTGTAAATTGCTTTGTTGATTGTCGAGTTTGTCCCCATTGATGTAAACCATTTGTCGTTTATCACCGCGTTTCAAATTGAAAATCTCTCGATGCAAAAAGATAATGCGTTTATCTTCAAGTCGGCAAACAAGTCCGCCTGAACCGATCCACCATTTGTATTTTGCCAGTCGATCATAGTTCTGGTCGTCCACCAGGGCAACTTGACTGTGTGTGAGCGGTAAAGTTTTCATCACGTCCCCCAATTTGGTTGTCAGTCTAACTTATGATATTATCGCGGATTTCTAAGATAATCTGTATACATTTTAGAGCATTGCCGTTGACGATTGCCCGGATAATGTCTGTAATATCCTGGTTCGATACACAGACGGCAAAACGGTGAGCCGTTTGTTTTCCGCCCACAGTTTTCACAGAGACAAGACCATTCATAATGACAGGAACATTCTTTTGCACTGGCCTTGAGTTCGTGCTGGTTACATTTTGGACAGGTCTTGTGGGTTATGCGGTTGTATGTAGAGCCAATTGGTTTATCTAAGGTAACTCTTGTGCCGAATGATTTAGCTTCTTCGGGAATTTCGTCATCCATATTTCCGAGATGTGTCATATTTTTTAATCTGCCTGGCCGGACACCAAAACATTTTAGGGCAGGACAAAATTCTGTCAGATTTTTAAGGTCGTTGTATATTGTCTTGGGGTCTACGTCTAAGTGTTCGGCAATTTCTTTTTGAGTAAAACGAACAGTGTTTGTCCAATTGATATAGGCCACGATCATTCGGTGGGCAGAACCGTAGAGTTGCAACTTGTTGTGGATTTTCTTATCGACTTCTTGCGGAGTCAGTCTGTATTTTCTACAGGCGTGCTCAACAAAGTCTTGATATGTTCTAAGTCCTTTTATCACCGTTCCCCCATTGTCGATAGAATGTGTCCACTGGTCTATCAGCCAAAACTGCCAAAATGCTACGATCCGCCAAAAAACCGATTCACCACAACCTCTACAAGCCCCGATCTCAGCTCGTACCTACCTACGGGATGGGCGGTTTTGGTTTTATGCCGTTTGTCTTGCGTTGTGCAACATAGTTAGCAAGAATGTCGCGGGCCAATTTTGACCAGAGAATAGACTGCTTGCGTCTTGCGGTTTCCTCACCGGCCAACTTGTTTAATTCCTGATAAATTTTTTCATCAATCACTATCGTATATCTCGGCATCTTCGTTTTTCTCCTGTGGGTCTGTTATTATGTGTTCGAGTGTTGCTGCATATTCAAGTGTTGTTATGTGTTCAGCTCGTATTATGCGAATTTCTTCTTTGTGTTTTTTTTCCTGGTCTTCTAATTTGCCTTCATAATGCTTCCAAACAACAATTCCAACAATGCAAGCAAAATAAAGTGCACCCCCTGGTGTATCAAGCATCCAACCTACAACACATAGACCAACAAGAACCAAAAAGACAATGCCTATTATTTTCAGTGTCTTTTTCATAATGTTTTCTCCACAAGACTATCTATCTGTCGACCAAAGTACGCCATAGACTTTCAAATTCTCGGCGTTTTATGTCAAGCCAGTGCGGGGTAACGTGCCCGCAGTGCAGACAGACTATCGAGCCAGTTGGCATTAAGATATAGTCGTGCCTGCAAAATCGTTGTGCCAGTCGAATGAGTAACCGTGTAACCATAAGGCCCACGGCCTGCATCGCACAGGCCAGGCGGCTTTTGACCGCTGGGCTTCAATGTCCCCCCATATTGGGTGTCCCCCATTATCAGATTATCCAGGGAAAAACACCGTGGATCAGGACTCGTTTTTGCCGATACCGGCGATTTAGATAGTGTCGAATGTGCCAAAACGGATTTAGTTTCCTGATTCCTATTTTCACTTTGTCGTCCCCCATTGTGCTCAAACCTCTCAGTGCCGTTTTCATACAGTACAGGATCGCATTGCCTGTCAGGACTGTATGTTAGCCGCTACACTGAGAGACTTGAGCGATTGTGATTTACTTGCCAAAGAGCTTACTATAAACTTGTCAACTTGTCTAAGTATAGTATAGCAGATAAATCGACAATTGCAAGAAAAAACTTGTTGATTTGTCAATATATTTGCATAGTCCTATAAGCCATCTTCTGTTCCACTTGATCTGGGTTATCAGGGCAAGAACGTGGTTATTATTTCAGGGCATCATCAGTCCGATAAAGAGTGTAGCGGGTGGTGGCAAGTGCCAAGTCCGTTTTTGTCTGGTCGTTGATTATCGGTCTGATTGTCTGTCTGATTGTGTGTGTGCGCCTGTCCGTGCGTGTATGCGATGCCGTGTGTGTATTGTGTCTGGCTGGCTGCTGGCCAGTTGGATGGGTCCCCAGACGAGTAGACCCCCGGCGGTGATACCCTCGACTCCAGGTTGGCTGAAGTTGAAAACCACGCGTTTCAGACTCTCACGCCGTAGCAAAGTTTTGGCTTGACACCCCTTGCCGGACACCCGCCGGGCATCTGCTGTAGAGATCAGAGATGCAAAACAAGAGCGCAAGGTAAAAATATAAAATTCAGTTTTGAGAGTACGTCCGATAATGTTTGTCACCATTAGAAAATGTTTAATGGTGTCAGTTAAGTGTCTGT
>Ga0315285_10007327_pt1 | contig 11319 bp, 19 predicted proteins | sample YL17G09_36_MG_FD_203698 | JGI IMG/M metagenome (GOLD analysis project Ga0315285, IMG submission 203698) | Sediment microbial communities from Yellowstone Lake, YNP, Wyoming, USA - YL17G09_36 | ecosystem: Environmental > Aquatic > Freshwater > Lake > Sediment | place: USA: Wyoming | collected... | reverse complement strand
GTAGGATAACCCTGCCGTACCCCCGTAGCACTTCTGGAAAATCACGCCGTAAAACCGGATTTTCTCACAAAAATTGCCGCGCCCCGGTTTACCAACCATTACTGCAACAAATCCAAACCAGTTTCATGGCCGTATCAGTATGCAAAATTCTTCTTTTTCCCGACAGCAACGACACAGACGATCAGGTGTTCCTGGATAATCCGGAACGTCGCCCGGTATTCCCCGATCCTGATCCGGTACCGGGGCTTGTCCTTTGGACATCCCTTCACTTTCCTGACATCGTGGCGATGAAAGGGGTCGGCAGCATAGTTTTCAAGGGCGATCTCAATCCTGATACGTGCCGGCTGAGGAAGGGCTGCAAACGCTTTTTCGGCCGTGTGCGTGAACCTGACCCGGTAGGCCATCATCCCACCAGGGAACGGATCGCCTCATCATCACCAAGATCCTTCATGATATCCCGGAGGCTTCGGACACGCCCGGCTTTGATATCCCCTTCACTTTCTTTAATTCCGGCAATCTCCTCATCGCTCAGCTCTTCATCATCATACGCCGCATCCGCCAGACGATCGATGAGCTCATCATAGGTTTCCCTCGGATGGATCTTCAGGTTATCCAGTTTCTCTTTTGTCTCGGGCCGGAGCTGGACTGTCGTCATAGCCATAACAAATTATAGCCAACTATATGCACTTATAGTTTGTGGATAATCCGGGGGGCCGGATTATGAACGGTTATGAACGCGCTCATATACTCAAAAAGGAGACCGGCCTCTGGCAGAGGGCCGCTTTGCAATCACTGGAGAAGCGATGAATGAAGAACGGCGACATCTGGCTTGTAGAATTTGCCGGCGCAGATCCACAAGGTAGAATCAGAACGTCGGAAATGAAACTATATATTCATCTGACAACACACGCAAGATAGAGAAATACACAGGTTTTTCTGATGACTACTGATTCCGATGAATGGTTCAGTCAGGCGCAGTATGATATCGGTACTGCTGAGTCACTTATCGCAGCAGGACGGTATCCCCCGGTAATCTTCTTCTGTCACCTCGCTCTGGAAAAAGCCTTGAAAGCCCTCTATGTAGAGAAATATAACGATATTCCGGAAAAGACGCACAGCCTTGTCTTACTGGTTGATCTGCTCGAACTGGATCCCCCGCCGCACCTTCTCGATTCCCTCATTGTCATCAACCGCCTTGGCATAACGGGTCGGTATCCCCACAATCTTGAAAAGGTACTCGAACAATATACCAAAGGACAGACACAGAAATTAGTGAAAGAAACTCAGGAGATCCTCACATGGTTGATCCAAAAGTCATTGAAGCGGTAAATTTCTTCAAGGAAAATATTCTGGAAAAAGGAATCCGCATCCATGACCTGGTTCTGTTCGGATCATCAAGCACAGGCGTCATATCTGCGGGAAGCGATATTGACATTGCGGTAATATCCGATGATTTCAGCGGAATGGATATGATTGCAAGGACTCTTCTTACCAAAGATGCAGAACTGAACACGATCCGCAAATATCGGATAGCTCTTGATATTATCACCCTTACCACAGATGAGTATCGGGATCAAAATTCGATATTTTTAAGGAATGTGAGGAAAGGAATTCCGGTAGTCTCTGCACCATCAGTATAAATGTGGCCTTGAGTGTATTCCCACAAACCCTGACAGTATCACTGATATCTTTATCATCATATCATTGTTTTGTGATAACCTGCAACTCCAGATTCCCTCTGATTTTCCCTTTCCCCGGTACCACCCACACCGCCCCGATCCCGGCAAACGCCTGCTCGAACCGCTCGGGCCTCTCCCCAACATAGAACAGCGCCGGTGAAAACGTCGGTCCAGTCCTCTCCTCACCAGCGGGACCCGTGAACCGTATCCGTGCCGAAGGAAAACAGACCCGGCACGACAACCGCGTCAACGTCTTCCATGCTGCGGTCTCAGTCGCCGAGTTCCATACAACGATTGCCTCCGTGGTCCGGCCCGCAGATCGAGCATTTCCCCACCCCCCACAACCGTACAAAATGTGCCGCACCTCCCTTGGCCAAAATAAAAATCTCCCCAGGAAAGTTATGTACCAGACATATTCCGTGATCATCAGCTACCTGCAGGACTCCGGTAAGATCGCAGCCGATGCAGAGGGAAAGATCTGCTGGATCCATAATCCCGGGCTGGTGCAGCGGTACATCAACAATCCTGACCTGAAGATCTGATGAATATTGGAGGAAAAGACTCCCTCGAGAAGAACTATATATTATTGCATGGGGAATACCATTATTAGTAAAATACCACGGAAGAAGAACTTCATGACCTCCGCAGAAACCGTGCACCGTATGATTGACGATCTCCCCCCTGACCTCAGGAGCAAAGCGATCCACTATATCGAAGAGCTTGCGAAGCGGAAGAAAAAACCCGGCAAGAAGAAGTTCCGCCTTACATGGGCCGGGGGGCTCGCCCATCTCAGGACGAGCACAACTTCCGTTGAGCTCCAGCATGCTGCACGCGAGTGGCGGGACTAAACGTGTATCTTCTCGACACCAACGTCTAGCATGAAAATGCCCGGGGCATTTTCAGCAAACGAACACCAAAGGCATTCCGACTTTAATATTCGTTTTTCTTGAGCTTCTCCTAGACCAGAAAGAATCTGAGTCCATCCGGGCACTTCTCAGTTCACAAACTCCTGATGAGCTGAGTACCAGTGATCTCGCATTTCATTCAATCGGGATCATCCTGTACCAGAAAAATGCACCGCACCTGTTCTCGGATTTCGTCCGGGACCTTTTTGGAGAAGGGGGTATTGCCATCTTTGTGCTGGGCAGTGAAGATATGGAGCGCCTTGAGCAGGTAGCAACAACGTTCAACCTTGATTTTGATGACGCATACCAGTATGTTGTTGCAGAAAAATTTGGCCTGACCCTTGTCAGTTTCGATACGGATTTCGACCGCACTGATCGGAAGCGGGTTATTCCGGCCGGTATTGTATAACAACAGCAAACCCCACGCCGGCACAAACCACAATAACCCGCAGCAGCAAACCCACCACACATGAAGCAGATCCTCAAAGACACCGCGGGCCTCGGCACAGGTCTCTGGCTGGTCGGGTACCTCGCATCGCTCCTGCTCTTCTTCTCGCCGTATGCGGGCAGCATGGGCTGGATACTCCTTGTTGTCTGCACCCCCATCACCATCGCGGTCGCGTGGTGGTGGTTCCGGGTAAGGGACCTTGCTCTTTCCTATTACGCGGGGGTCGGGATCGCATGGACCGTGATCGCGGTTGTGCTCGACTACCTGTTCATCGTCCTGCTCTTCCAGGCCACCTATTACGGATTCGATGTGTTCGTGTACTACGCCCTGACATTCTTAATCCCGGTGGGAGTCGGGGTGTACCTGCGCCGTGCAGCGGGGAAATAATTGGGGGATTTGTGCCGAAAAGACCGTCACCTGTTATTTTACCGGTACCGGAAACCCGCCTGCCGTGGCAAAAAAGATCGCTGGATCTCTTAGGTACTATTGAGAAGGACCCGCCCGGGGAAAGGTAGTCATAACGGTGGAACATAACGGTAAAACACAAGGATGAAAAAAATGGAGAAGAAAGGAAATGAGCCTGAGGATCCGCATGCGATGAAATCACTCGTGGTTGTGTTTTCCTATCATCATAAAAATACGGAGAAGATCGCCAAAGTCTTCGCAAAAGTTCTTGATGCACAGATAAAAACGCCACAGCAGGTTAACCCTGAAGAGCTCCGGGAGTACAGTCTGGTAGGTTTCGGCTCAGGAATATATGGAGCAAAAAATCACGAGTCGCTCCTTGACCTTGCCGAAAAATTGCCGCACGCCAATGGCAGGAAGGCATTCATCTTCTCAACATTCGGGGCCCCGGTCGGCTTGTACAAGGGAGAACGGCTCAGGGAATTTATCAAAAACAACCACGCGGCCCTCCGGGGAAAACTAGAGTCCAGAGGTTACACGGTTATCGATGAATTCAGTTGTGCAGGTCTCAACACGAACAGTTTTCTCAGGTTCTTCGGGGGACTGAACAAAGGCAGGCCAGACGCCGAAGACCTCAGGCATGCGGAAGAGTTTGCGCATAACCTGAAGGAGAACGCCCGGGAAAAGCTGGAATGACAATGGAACAACACGCGGCAGAGCTGAACCCGCAGTCATCTTCTTGCAACCTTTTTTCGCGTGCGGCGCAATGCGGCACCTCCCTCTGGTCCAGACAAAGAATCCCGCAGATTGATCCCCGGATTAAGTTATATATAGTTATATAACAAACGATCATCCATGACCTCGCGGGCCAGTGCTGTCCATTCTCCCCAGCTTGACACAATCCTGATGGTGGAATCGTTCATAAAAGAACATTCCGGGGAATACAAAAAGCGGGCGCTCTGGGAAAATCTCCCCAGGAAAGTTATGTACCAGACATATTCCACAATCATCAGCTACCTGCAGGACTCCGGCAAGATCGCAGCCGATGCAGATGGAAAGATCTGCTGGATCTACAATCCCGGGCTGGTGCAGCGGTACATCAACAATCCAGACCTGAAATTATAATGAAAACCTCCCTGTATTTTGCTGATGAGAAGATCCGGCATCTCGCGCGTGTCCCGCTGAATACGGTTGACACCCGCGAGTTCTGGGGAAGGTCACCCCGGAGAACTTTTCATTTTTTCCTGATCGACAAGGACAGGATACTCGAACTGCAGGCCGATGGTTCTATTATGACGGGGGCCGGGTATCTGCCGGAACTGCCAATGCCGACAGTCCCGGCTGTACTTCCGGCAGGAACTGATCCCGCGACGGAACAGGCACCTGAGAAGGGGTGAGCTATGCCGAAATACCCCCTTTCCAGAGAGGCCGGCTGATGGGGGAAGTCCCCGATCCTCTCTGACACCCGCCACTGGTTCGCGACAGGACTTCTCCGTCGGAGACTCATGTATGCCCCCCCTGAAAAAGAGGGTCCGGAACCGCATCAGGTTGCACAAAGGGGCGAATTCCGGTACATGGAGGGGGAGATCTGTCAATATTGCAGTCCGATTGTTCGGATTCTGTATGAACCGGCCTCCAAAATGATCGCTAATGGATGCTATTGGACGGACGATCGGTTGACGGGTCGGGCTATAGATCCCGAAACAGGAAAAACAGGCCTTTTTGGGATCTCATCTCCGGTCGGGATGATCCGTAATCCCCCCAGTCAGATCAATGAAGACCCTCTGATGTCGGTAACAATCCCCCGGGAAGCATCCTCCGTCGGAGCGGTTATGACACTCCCCATGAAAAAGGGTGTCCGGGACCACATCAGGTTGCATAAAAAGGCGAATTCCGGTACATGGATTTGGAAATACAGGATAATTGGAGTTGGATCACCTGAATTCTGTATGAAATGGGTTCTAAAATGATCGCTAATAGACGCTATTGGACGGGCGACCGGTTGCCGGGTCGGACTGCGGTACCTGGAAAAGGGAAGAAGGCCTGTTTTTGGGGTTGTTGTATTCCGGACCTGTCGACCGGATCGACACGTTGCCTGGACGTGTCGAAAAAACAAAAAAATTTCGAAACATTGTTATGGCTCTGCAAGCAGTTTCAGGAGTGCGGGGTGGAGAAGATCGCAGCTGGCCAGACCCGGAGGGGATGACCATGGAGAATGAAATTCTCATTACTGAGATCTTCGTGGGTTCCGGCCTGCTGGTGATGTGGGACCGGGTGCTTGACCACATGGAGCAGAACGGGTCCGGAGGAGGAAAGGAGCAGGGGAAATAATTCCCCTCCTTTCTTTTTCGTTTATTTCCCTCACGAGACGATCAGGAGCCACCAAGAGCGTCATACCCTATAAAACTTCATCGCCCCGACCACAAAGATTGAGAATGAGACGCGAGAACGGATAGATTAGAGATGTCAGGTACGGTTAAAAATAGTCAATACTGGTTCAGGCACGACTCAAAGAAAGACCGGATACACATGAATAAAGAATTCAGGTTACATGAAAAACAGTACTTCAGGAAATTTAAGGAATTGTTAAGGAAATGCAAATCCCGTGGATGGAAGACATGGTGAAGGAAAAAACCCGTCCTGATATGACAACCCGGGCAGCACCAGGAATGCCAAAGGATCCTCACACAAAAAAGCCACCCGCAAAACAGGCAAAAAAAAGCAGTAGAGGAAAGGATGCACTCTACAAAGTGTCTGAGTATTCACTCTCTGAATTTCTCGACAACGAACCCGATCTTTACTCTGTGGCAGACTTAAAAGTCAGGTACAGATGAAAGCAAAAATTGTCCTGATCCATTTTCCTTTCACGGATCTTACCCGTTCGAAGCTCCGCCCTGCACTGGTAATCCATGAAAGTGCAGATGACGTAATTGTTGCTTTCATCTCTTTTTAAAATTCAGCCCCATCTCCTCGCGTCTGATCTTCTGATATCACCGGATCATCCGGCATTTGGCTCAACAGGGCTTAAAGTCCCATCAATAATTAAATTCGATAAAGTGGCAACGGTATTAAAAGATCTTATTGAAGGTGAGATTGGCGAAATCCCCGGAATATTGTCTGACGAATGCAACGAAATCATGGGCCGCATTTTCCGGCTCTGATTCGTGCATGGGGGAGATTCTTATAACAATTTCCTGATTGTACCGGATTTTGATCCGGTTTACCCCTTCACACCCATCGTTTCCGTTCCAGTCTGCTGCCCGGCTCCTTGGCCGTGGCCATGTGACCGCCGCGGTCTGGAAAGCCGGGGCTTCGTACAGGATCCCGGTCATTCCCACGACCGGATCACAATCACCGGGCGTGCCGCGTTCATGGCCACGTCCTGCACCGTGCTGCCGATCAGGAAATCATGGAGACAGCCTTTCCCGTAGGAGCTGATCCAGATGACGGATACGTCCTGCTCTTCGGCAGTTTTTATGATTTCTTCGGCAGGGTCGCCGGTCGTTACCATCGCCTGGGACCGGATGCCCTGTACCGCAAGGCCGTCACGGACTGCGCCCATCCGGGCCTCCGCTGCCTGTACAGCCTCCCGGATCTCACCGGGTGACCCGCCCTCCGGTACGACGTGGAGGAGGATGAGTTCTCCCGCACCCTTCATGGTGCCGGCAAGGGCGGTTGCATGTTCAGAGAACCGGGAGAAATCGGTCGGGCAGAGGATCTTCGAGAAGAGCATGGGACAGAACTTTTCATACGTTGGGCCGGTCAGGGTCTCGATGATCTTGTGGCGCATGACTAAAACACTGGTCTTGCTGATGCGGCACAGGACCGTCGATGGTACACTGCCCAGGAGCACCCCGACTTTTACGCTCTTTCCGTGAGCGCCGATCACGATCAGGCCGGCACCGCTCTCCTCCGCGGTTGCCAGTATCCCCCCGGCGATGTCGGGCGCTATCGTTGTTTCCAGCGTCACCCTGATGGCAGGGTTGACTTTTTTAAGGTGGTCCTGTGCATCAGCGAGAATACCTTCTGCGGTCTCCTGTGCCAGCCGGTCAGCTGAGTCTGCCCCCATCGGGTACCGGGTCTCTTTGACGACGTGGAGCAGGATGACGTCCCGGACCTGGGGAATACTGGCAATACAATCGAGCATAATCTCTGCACGTTCTGAAAAATCTGTAGGGAAAAGCACCTTTTCAAACATCATTCACACCAGCGGCAGCACGATTTTTGTCCGGCAGCGGGGGCGATGGAATACGAAAATCCCCCTGCCTTTCAAACAATACATACGGTTTGCGATATTTAAGGATATCTGGAGGAGGTTCCGGTGCGATACCGGGACAAAAAAATGGGGTTTCGTGTTACAATCGCCGGTGCCCTGATAAAATTTCCCGCGCCCGGCTGCACTCCCCGCACCAGCCCCTCACTGGTACATCCGGTCTTCTTCCCGCTCGGCTTTCACTGCGGCAGCCGCCATCTCTTTTTTTGATCTTTGAGAGGACCCCGGGTGTGAGCATCCCCTGTGCAACGATTCCCCCGTCCAATGATGAAGGCACCTGCGTTGCGGACTGATGTCGGAAACAATCATTTGAGAAAACCCAAGTTGTATGAAAAGTGGTGTTTTTGACTATAATTTCGTACACGTTCATGAAAATTGCACAATTCCATTTCCATCCCGTGTTCAGGGAATTTTGCGAGGAAAAGAAATCAGGGCGAAAAAAGACGTGACGGTGTATTTTTTTAGTATCCTATGACCGCGAGACCCGGAACCTTCTTGAAATGCCGGTCGCGGGTGATGATGGTATTATCATGCGTGAGGGCAAATGCCGCGATCACCTCATCAAAATCACCGGGCCGGACACCCTTTTGGGCAAGCGTGGCGGAGAGGTACCCGAAGGCATGATACACCTCATCGGTAAACGGCAGTTCCTCCCAGAGGTTCAAAAAAACGAGAGTTTCTTCGATATTCTTGTCAACGGAACCTGAATTATATGCCCCGCAGTAGAGTTCAAGGATTGTGACGGGGGTCATCGCTGGAGGACTGCCGGTATCCTCAATACCTCTGAGACATGCCATGGCCCCCGGATCATGGCGGATAAGGTCGATGATAAATGACGTATCAGCGACCGGCATCAGAACCGGACCTTTCGCATGGAGCGGGATCGCATCTCTTTTTGGGCCTTTTCAATTGCATTGGCAAAATCCGGGTTTGCCCCGATCTCTTCCAGTACTTCGGAAAGTTTTCTCTTCTTCGGGTAATGCGCTATAATCACATCCGAGAAGCTCATTTTCTCGTTCTTCTTGAGATTTTTAAGCCGGTCGTAAGCCTCGTCCGTGATGCTGATCGTCCGGGTCGGCATGATGAAGTCTGTGTATGTATGTGTATTTAATCCTGATCCGGGTGTACTCCGGATTGGACTGGCCCCCACACTCCCCGGCACCTCACCTCCCCAAATCCCCCGCACGCTTCACCCTCTGCATTACCTGACTCAAGGGAGCGAAAGGAATGGAGGGCAAACCTAGAAAAAGATGCGGGGCGTCAGCTGTTTAAAACTATTCCACGAATATTTTCTCCACTCTGCCCTCACGGTTTGTAACGGCAGATTCAAAAAAAAAAATATTCTTCGAATATTTTTACATGCGTTCTGCATTCGGAAATTTCCCTGGTGTTTGAGCAGATTCCTGCGTGCAGTGCGAAAGAATTGTATGTATAAAAATCAATAGAATGGTGAAACGATGTCCTCATCTTCCGGCTCTGTTGAAGATAAAATCCGTAATCTCCCGCCAGATTTACGTGAGGAGGCTCTTCATTACATCGACGAACTCGTCAAGCGTTCAAAGAGGACACCGCCCACGCCATTCCGTTGTGTTGCTGAAGGAACACTCGCAGATCTGGGCACCCGCTATTCATCCGTTGACCTTCAGCACAAGGCTCTGGAGTGGCGGGGAGCCTGATGTATCTTATCGACACCAACATTTTTCTTGAATATATCATCAGGCGTCCGCGGGTGAAGGAAGTCAGGGATTTCTTTTATCGCGCTGATCTCTCAAAACTGAACATAACGGATTTTTCTCTGCACACGATCGGTGTTATCTTCTTAAGAGAGCAAAAGTCCGCCCAATTTCTTATGTTTATCAATGATGACATCCTCGCCACAGGTATCAACGTCATCTCGATATCACCAGAGCACTTTTCAAAGATTACTGATGCCGCCAGCCGTTTTCACCTGGATTTTGATGATGCCTACCAGTACGCAGTAGCAGAACAGCATAATCTCTCCATCGTGAGCTTCGACCGGGACTTTGATCGCACAGAAAAAAGAAGACTGGAACCACAGGATTTATTCAGGTCAACATAGGTTCATTCGAATAACAATACCCTCTCAAAAACCGGAGCCAGCCTCAACCTTCCGCATCCGTTTCAGATGTGCCGCACCTTCCCTGACCGGAATAAAATCTCCCTGTAATACCGGAATTTCAGAAAAAATTGCCTCGCCAGATAAGTCAAAGCCCCGTTCCTTCGTCTGGGGCTTCTCGTTTCACGGAACGCGTGAAATTTCTGATCTGCCATATGCCATCTTCGATGTCATATGTCAATAACAAAAACGGCACGCTATCCGTGAAAAATTCGAAGCCCCGGTTCTTCGTGTGGGTCTTCTCCTTTCTCAGCAAACGTAGAATTTCATACATACCATATGCCATCTCCGATGTCATATGGTTAAAAAATGCACGTTTGCTTCAATAATTCGAAGCCCCGGTTCTTCGTGTGGGTCTTCTCCTTTCTCGGCGAATGCAGGAACTCAGATCGACCATGTGCCATCGCTATGCCACATGGTCGTAAAAGAGGGCATTCGCCTTGACAACTCGAAGAACTTCGTTCTTCTCGTGTTTCGGGTCTTCGACCCTCAACAAATAAGAAAAAAAAATTTAGATGTAGGGGTTGCGGAGCGCCTTGCCGACACCGAATGTCTTGCGCTCCTCAAGGGTTGCCTTGTTCTTGGTGATCTTCTCGTTTGCCAGCTTGGAAACGAGCTCAAGGCCGGGCTTGACCTTGTCGATCGGCTGGATCTCAAAGGCGCCTGCTGCGACTGCCTTTGCCCAGACCGACTCACCGATCTTGCTCCTCACAAAGACCGTGCTCCAGCCATCGGGGCTGCCCACGGACCCTGTCGAGATGTCAGCAAGGTTTGCGACATAGTCAAGGCAGACGTGGCAGCCGGGCTGCTCGTACTTGTGGGTCACTTTCAGTGGCAGCTGGACGACCTGTCCGCGCTTGCCGTAGACCCAGAACTTGCCCTTGCCGATCTCCATCCTCTTGACCGATTCCATCTTCATCGCCGCGTGGTCCTCGACCAGCTGCAGGATGCTCTGGTACGGGAAGTTCTCCATGCAGAAGATACCGAGTGCCAGCGCGATGCTTGCTCCGACGTCACGAAGCCCGATCGGGTAGAGCTGGCCCTTGCGGATTGCCTGCATCTGGCAGGGAGTCCCGACGATACCGACCTTGTCGAGGCCGAAGCTGCGGGTCGCTTCCTTGATCAAGGAAACGTTCGGGCTGATGTTGTACTTGGTGCCCGCTGCAGCAAGCAGGTCTGCCTTTGTGGTCACAACGGCCGGGATGGGCCTCCAGGGCTCAACCATGTCAAAGTTCGAGTTGTCCATCATGACTTTTGATGGGTTTGCCTTTGCAAATTCCTTGGTCGCCGCGACAATCGCACCGTCAATGATCCCCTCACCGAGCGCAAACGCCAGCAGGTGGGTGACAATCCCGCCGTCCTGCGAGTGCTTCAGAAGGTGCTTGTTGGTGCTCCGTGCTGAGACGCATGTTTTGTAATTACCGAGTTCTGCTCCCATTTCAATCACCTCACTGGAGTGCCGCCATGATGGC
>Ga0315285_10007326_pt1 | contig 11320 bp, 6 predicted proteins | sample YL17G09_36_MG_FD_203698 | JGI IMG/M metagenome (GOLD analysis project Ga0315285, IMG submission 203698) | Sediment microbial communities from Yellowstone Lake, YNP, Wyoming, USA - YL17G09_36 | ecosystem: Environmental > Aquatic > Freshwater > Lake > Sediment | place: USA: Wyoming | collected... | reverse complement strand
TGACCCCTGGCGACCTTGTGAGTTGTGAAGGTGGGGTCTGTCTGCGTAAAGATAAAGTCTGTGCGGATGTTGGTGTTGTCAACGACTTCAGCCTTGACCCTGATTTTATAACCGCCGTGTACGGTTTTCATGATTGGCTTGGGGTCTTTGCCGGGCTGCTCGGTGTAGCCGGCGGTGTAGGGCATGTCGTTGCCGACGGATATGACGGCTTCTTCGCCTTCGAGCGTTATTACCCTGGGAGCTGTGAGGACTCTTGCGTCTTTGCTCTCCTTACTTAACGTTTCCAGCTCGTCGGCAAAGGCCTTGCCGCAACGGACGAAGACGTTGCCGTTGTCGGCATCCTTAATGAGCTTGGAGTTCTTGGGGAGCTGAATGATTTTGAAATCAAAGAGCGTCTGTACTCGGGTTTCGTTTGCGTCGGTAACGTACACCGGCGGTGCCGGCGGGATGTTGTTGGCGTCCGGTGCGCGGGCGGCGGCGGCGTTGTCGTCGGTGCCGGTTGAACGTCTGCGCGAAATCGCGAGTGTTGTCGGTATTGCCAATGCCAGTATCAAGAGGGCGGCAATTAGAGCAGCGGCCCAGTTGAAGCGTGGTTTCGGAGCCGAACCCTTGCCTATCAGGCGGCATATCCGTGTAAAGAGGTTGCCTCCGTTTGCTGCGAGTGCGAATTCAGGCTGGCTTGACCGAATTCTCTCCATCTCGGCGAGTGCCCTCGCATACCGCATTTTGTCTCCGCAGACGTTGACGGCCAGGTCATCGCAGCAGTTCTCTCTCTCGTCGCGAATCTTGTGGGAGAGCCACCAGACGGCGGGGTGATAGAATCCGAGGATTTCGACGACGGTCTGGAGCATGTTGACTAAGTAATCGTACCTGCGGATGTGGGCCAATTCGTGCGCGAGCAGGGCTTCCAACTGCTGAGTAGTCAGGCCAGTGACAGCGGCGGCGGGCAAGAGTATCACGGGGCGGAGCCAGCCGACGACGGCGGGTATTTGTACGAGGGCGGATTCGGCAAGCTGTACCGGACGGGTGACCTTGAGTTTTGCGGCCAGCGCGCCTAAGGTTTCGATGAGTACTGCGTCGGCCTTTTTTACTATTCTTCGTTTGAGGCGCTGGAGGTGCGCCCAGCCGCCTAAGTGCCAGACGGATAGCGTAAGCACGCCGAGAAGCCATGCTGCGACAATATAGGGCAGGGCGGGTTCGAGCAAGGCGACAGCACGCAGCTTGAGAGGAATTCCGGGAACCGGGCTTTCAAGAGGCTTTAACAATACGATTTCTTCTGTCTCGACCTGGGGCGAGAGCGCGGATGCCGATTCAGCCCGCACAGCGGAGTACGACGCCGGGCCCTGGATGAGCTGAATGGTTACGACCGGCAGCACGACGACCAGCGCCAGGGCCGTGCAGGCGACAATGTAGCGCAAGTTGGCCGAGGCCCTTCGCAGAAGGCGAAGAAGGATTGCCAGCAGCAGTGCGACGACACCGGCCTGCCAGAGCAGGTGCAGCAGTGTCCAGCCGAGCTTGTAAACGACTTGGTGCGAAAGTATGTCTGTTAGTGCGTTCATGATTGTACTCCCTCAAATTCGTTGAGTATCTTCCTGATTTTTCCAAGTTCTTTGGCGGAGACCTTTTTGGCGGAAAGCGCCCTCATCACGAGCTTCTCCGCGGAGCCTGCGAAGGCCCTGTCGAGCAGGTCGCCGACAAGCTGTTTTTGAGTTCTCTCCTCAGAGATTGCGGGCTTATAGATGTGCTTGAACTGGGATTTATCCCGCAGAAGCAGGCCCTTCTCGGTCATAATCTGCATAAGCTTCAGAGTGGTGGTGTATCCGGTGGCGCCATCTTGATTCATGGCCTCATTGACTTCTCGCACGGTGGATGGGCCTTTGTCCCATAGTATCCCAAGGATGGTAAGTTCTCTGTCGGTCGGTACGGGGCGTTTGTATCTTGCCATGTCGTGTCCTTTCATGATGTCTATCTGTCCAATTAGACAAGACTGTACGAATTACTTCGTACAATTTCAACGAAAAACTTCGTACTTTTTTGAAAATTTTTTGTAATAGCCGTTTTTTTACGCAAAAAGGCCGTTAAGCCGCGAAAACACAAGGCGGAATTTCGCAGTTCTTATCTCGTATCTCGTATTGCCTGCCGCGCATTTTGTGTGGATTTGCGCTTGAGCGGGCTGTCGGAGACGACGATGTTCGATTGGCGCGAGAGGCGGCAGTTGCCTTTGGTGGCCGGATCCCTCCACTGCGTTTCGCTCCGGTCGGGATGACAGAGTGCTTTATGGAAAGGGCCGGCCTTTGAATGGCCGGCCCGTGGTAAGTGCCTGGTTAACGGCGGGAACGATCGGATTACAATCACCTGCGCTCGGCGGGTTCGTCAAGAGGCCGTAGTCGCGGCTGCTGGCGTTCGAGCAGTTGTTCGAGGAGCCGCCGGATTTCGGTCATTTGACCTCGCAGGTCGTTCAGCTCGCCGCGTAGCTGGTCAACCTGACCTTCGAGGTCTCGCGGCTCGCGTCCGATTTCTCGCGACCTGTCGCGTCCTGGCGCGCTTAATTCACGATCTATCGCTTCGGCTTCCTTCCTGATTTGGCGCAGATCGACTTTGAGCCGCTCGGCCTCGTCGGGACGTTCCTTTGCGATGTCCTTGATCTTGCGTTCGAGCTGGCTTGCCCGCTCGTCGCGCAGGTCAAGGTCAATCTTTCGTATCTGCTGCGCAATCTCTTTTAGTTCGGCCTGTAGCTGCCTTCTTTCCGGGCGGTCTTCTCCGAGTTCTCCTATTTTTCGCTCAAGCTGGGCCGCCCGCTCCTCCAGCTCACGGCGGTGTTGCATAAGCTCTCGCGTGCGGGGATCGGCGTCGCGCGGCTGACGCCCTTCGATGGGCGCCCTATCTCCCGGCTTGCCGACCTCGGCATCAATCTTGCGTATCTGCTCGGTAATCCCCTGCAATTTAAGGTGGAGCCTTTCCCTGGCGGGGTTGTCCTCGCCAAGCTCTCTGATTTCTCGCTCGATCTGTTCGGCCCGTCCGCGGAGTTCCTCGCGGCGCTGGGTGAGCTCCCCGCCTTCGCGGGGCGCTCCCTCGCGTCCGCCGCGACGGTCAAGCTCTTTTTGGATTGCCCCGAGCTTTTCTTTGAGCTCTTTGAGCTTGGAGTTTATCTCCTGCCTCTTGGGATGGTCCTCTGCGAGCTCTTTGTACTCACTGCTGAGCTGTCTGATGGCCTGCAGTATCTCCTCGCGCTGCTCGATAATCATTCGGACTTCCGGGCCGGGTTCACGCGGGCCGCCGAGATCAAGGTCAATCTTTCGTATCTGTTGCGCAATCTCTTTTAGTTCGGCCTGGAGATCCTTTCTTTCCGGGCGGCCTTCTCCAAGCTCTCTTATTTTTCGCTCGAGCTGGGTTGCCCTCTCCTCCAGCTCACGGCGGTGGAGCATAAGCTCTCGCGTGCGGGGGTCGGCGTCGCGAAGCTTTTTTTCTCCTTCCGGGAGCCTTTTTTCCGGTGCGATGCCGCGGAACTCAGCCTGGATTCGATCCATTTGCGCTCGGATTTCTCTAAGCTCGGCCTGAAGGTCCCGGGCTTCATTGTCCTGGTCGTCGCGGAGGCCCTCGAGCTTGCGTTCTATCTCTTTGGCGCGCTGCTCGAGCTGCCGTGCATGGGCCTTTCGCTCGCGGAGCTCGGCGGAATCCCCGCGTCCCGGCTCCTCACGGTCGCGTTTTGTCTCTCTGCCTTCTTCGCCCTCGCGGGCTACAGGTCGTTCGCGGTCCCCTTCTGTTTCTCCCCGTTCTCCGCGTTCGCGGGCCTCTGGATTCGGGCGTTCTCTTTCCTCGCCTTCGGCGTCGGCAGGTCGCGCCTGGGCAAAGGCCACACCGATGGCCAGGCAGGCGCCGATGATGCAGACCAGCAGGGTCCAACGAGGCCCGATGCGCGGGTTGCTGCACGTGTCCTTTACGATTCGGTGGATTCTCATTTTCAGATCTCCTTTCGGTCCCCTCAGCCCCTGCAGCAGGGCGGGCTGGCTTACCGGCCAGAAGCCGAGTAAAGACTCCGCATACTCGGGCCCCGATTGGCCCGCAGCGAGAACCCAGTCATCGCAGGCCTGCTCGCTCAGCTCGGCGAGTCGCTGTTTTGCCCACCACAACAGGGGGTGCCAAGGGAACAAAGAAACAATAAAGTTAGCCACAAGGCCGGTAAAGTGGTCGAGACGTTTGAAATGCGCCAGCTCGTGACAGAACAGGCCGACCCAGTCGGTGCTTCCGTTTTGTCTTCGAGCCTCGGCGGGTACGAGCAGCACAGGTCTTGCTGTCCAGCACCATATCACGGGGCTGTGGATGTCGGTGCTGCTGCGCAGGTCGATGCGGGTGTTTAACGCGAGCTTTTCTCCGGCAATCCGCACAGCCTGTAGTATCCGGGGCGAGCCAAGGGCCGTTGACCTTCGCAGCAGACGCAGGCCCAGCGCGAAGGTGACAACCAGTCGAAACAGCAGGGCGGCGCTCACGGCTATCCAGGCCCACGCGAGGAACGTGCGCCATGCAATACCCGAAGGCCGGACGGATATGGGGCCGGAGGCTGTGAATTCGTGGTCGCGCGGATAGTCGTCTGCCGCGGCGACTGTGTAGTAACAGTTGTTGAATATCTGTTGCGGAATTGTTATGTCGTCATCGGTCGGATATGTGTCGGCGGCAGGCGCAGCGACCGCTGTGGGACTGTCTGCGAGAAGGCCGAGGCCGTAGTGCCTGACCAGTTGGCTGAATGCGGGCGCCAAAAGGGCTGCTGCCACCGCTGTCAGTAGCGCCTGATGTGCCCTTGCCGGGTTTCGTCTCAAAATATAGCCGGCCAGCAAGCCTGCCAGGACAAATGCTGTGCTCTGCCATATAAAGCTGCGAAGCAGAATGTTATTGCAGAGGGCATCGGCGGTCATTTCTTTTGCTCCTTGCGCTGTTGGTCGATCATCAGCCTTAGCTGATGCAACTCTTTGTCATTCAGGTTCGTTTCGCGGATGAGGTGCTGGAACATCAGGACGGCGTCGCCGTCGAATACGTGCTTGATCAGCTTGCGGACCGAACGTGCGCCTGCCTGCTCGCGGGTCCTGGCGGGCAGATAGATGTAACTCTTTCCATCGGGCCGGTGGGTGAGCCAGCCCGTCTTCTCGAGCTTCTGCAGCGCGGTCAGGATGGTAGTGTAGGCGAGCTTCTTTCTCCGTGCGATCTGGCTGCGAACCTCGTGAACGTTCGCCTGCCCAAGCTGCCAGACTACCTCGAGCACCGCACGCTGCAGCTCGCCTAAATCGTCGAAAGACTTGCCGGTCATCAGTCGCTTCCAGATAGCCAAACGCGTTAAAAACTTTCTACGACAGCACAAAGTACTACAGGCCGTAGTAGTAGTCAAGAAAAAATTGGAAGTCTTTCAAAACTATTATTTTTTGCGGTTGTAGCTGCAAAAAGTGTGTTCAAGCACCCCACGAGGTCTTGCAGAAACCGCCCGGAAAAGCTGCCGTGTTCAGCGGACTACTCTTCTTCCTTTTTCTTGGCGTATTGTGCGATTATCTGCTGCTGGACGTTGGGCGGGACAAGCTCGTAGTGGCTGAGGGTCATCGAGTAGCTTCCCCGGCCGCCGGTAACGCTTTTTAGCTGGCTGTTGTACTGGGTGACCTCAGAAAGGGGGACCTGGGCCTTTATGACGATGAAATTGCCGGCGAGCATGTCCTGCCCGATGACTCTGCCGCGTTTTGACGCGAGGTCTCCGGCGATGTCGCCCATGTTCTCAGCGGGGATGGTGACCTCCATATTGACAATCGGCTCGAGCAGAACGGGCTTTGCCTTTTCCAGTGCGTCGAGGAACGCTCCTTTGCCCGCTGAGCGGAACGCCACTTCCTTGGAATCGACGGGATGGTACTTGCCGTCGTAGATGGACACCTTTACGTCCTGCAACGGGAACCCGGCGACGAATCCTGACTGCATAACGTCGTTGATTCCCTTGAGGATGGCCGGCTCATACTGGCCGGGTATCGAGGCGCCGAAGATGTCCCAGTTATAGTCGAGGGGCGGGTCGCTGTTGCGCTCGGCAGGCTCGACTCGCAGATATACCTCTCCAAACTGGCCGGCGCCTCCGGTCTGCTTCTTGTGGCGGTAGTGCCCCTCGGCCTTGCCCGTAATCGTCTCGCGGTAGGGGATCTTCGGCTCTTTGGTATTCACCGAGAGCTTGGATCGGTTGAACATCTTCTCGAGCATTATTCTCAGGTGCAGGTCGCCCATGCCGCTGGCGACGAGCTCCTTTGTCTGCATGTCACGGCTGACCTTGAAGCAGGGGTCTTCCTCGCAGAGCCTCTCGATGGCGGAGCCGATTTTCTGCTCATCGCCCCTCGCCGCCGGTTCAAGCGCCAGCGAGTACATAGGTTCGGGCGTGCCGGGCAGCTCGAAGGCGCCGGCGACCCTGCCGTCGTGGACCAGGTCGCTGGTTTTCAGCTCCTCGACTTTGGCGAGCGTAATGATGTCGCCGGCTATGCCCGTATCGATTTCCTTTGTCTCGCCGCCCTGGGTTCTGAGGATGTGGCCGGGGCGGACGGATTTCCTCTCGGCGTTTCGCAGCAGGCTGGTGTCGGACTTGATAGTGCCGCTGAAGATTCGGATTGTTGAATACTTCATATTGGATCGAGGGTCAAAGACGACTCGAAAGACAAGCCCGGCGAGCGGCCCGCCGGGGTCGGCTTTGAGTTGCGTCCTGGTCTCGCCGTCTTTGAGCTCTTTGGGCCGCGCCTCCAGAGGCGACGGGGTGTACTTTGCGACCAAATCGAGAAGCTCGGTTACGCCGATCTCGTTGCGGGCGTTGGTGAAGACAATCGGAATAATCGTGCCGGCCTTGAGAGCTTTGACGAAAACCGACGCTATTTTCCCGGAGGAGATTTCTTCCCCGCCGAGGTAGCTTTCCATAAGCTCGTCGTCGGCCTCGATAACGCTTTCGATAAGCTCGGTGTGGGCCTGCGCAACGTCCATCACGGGCGATTCGCCGGCGTTATTCTCGATGCAGTCGATGACCGAGGCCTTGTCGCCGGCGGGAAGGTTGGCGCAGCGGCACTGAAAGCCGAAGGATTCCTGGATGTTCTTTAGCAGCTCGTGAAATATGACGTTCTCGGCGTCCATTTTGTTTATGACGATAAGCCGCGCCATATTGGCCTGCGTGGTCAGCTCGAACATCTTGCGCGTATTGGTCTCGATGCCTGCGGCAGCCCCGATGACGATAACCGCGGTTTCGGCGGCGGGAATGGCCTTTATGGCCGGCCCGATGAAGTCGGGGTAGCCCGGCGTATCGATGATGTTTATGAGCTTGCCGGCGTGCTGGACATAGACTACCGATGATTTAATCGAATGTTGATGCTCCTTTTCCTCGTCGTAGTAGTCGCAGACGCTCGATTTCTCATCGACGCTGCCCAGCCGGTTGGTCGCGCCGGTTTTGTGCAGGATTGCCTCGGCCAGCGACGTCTTGCCGCTGCTGCCGTGCCCTAAGAGGACGATGTTGCGAATATCGCCGGTATTAGCCACTTTTCAGGTCTCCATCATAGTGCTCGTTTGCTCGTTTCGGTTCAGATTTCTCCAAAACAGATGATGATACCGGCATCGCGCCTCTGCCACAAGGATTTTTTTGCCGATTTGACTTATAGGACGTGTATGTGCTATCTGGGGCCGGCTCTCTTAGAAATGAAAACACCTTTGGCGATGTGCGCGGAAGGTTCCTTCACATCTATTTTCTCTAATTCCGTTTCCGTCCGGCCAGACTATACACGAGCAGCGGCAGACGAGGCAACGCAACCATTAGGTCGCGCCAACCGGCAAGCCCAACCCGCCCGGCTTTTCTTATGATATGGACGACCCGCGGGAGATTGTAGAATTCCGACCGGATGCGGTTGCGGATTTGCTTTAACTCCTTTCGCCCATACCGCTGCGAATACACAGGACCGCCGATATGCGTGTAGTAGTAGCCCGGTGTTTGTTCAACCACTTCCTTCAAGGGCGAGAACTTCTCGATGCGGAGTTTCTGGAAACTGATGGAATCCAGCTTGATCTCCTTTGCAAACTTCGGGATATACAGCATTTCTTCTTCTGTCTCACCGATGTTACCATAGATGAAATAACCGTGCAGATAAATATCGTACTGCGTCAGGACCACAAAGGCCTCCCGAATCTGCTGCTGAGTGATGCCTTTCTGGAGCTGTTGCAATATCCGGTCGTGCGGCGACTCGATCCCTATCAGAAATACCCGAAAACCCGCTTTATACGCCTTGTCGAGGACCCGCGGATCCCTCGCCACGTCGATACGCGTCTGAACAACAAAGGTCTTCTTGATCTTGTTTTCGATAATGAGGTCACAGAGATGCTCGCTCCTCTTGGGATTGGTGAAGAAGTTGTCATCGCTGACCAGCACAACATCGGCAGTGACAGTCTTCAATTCATCTATGACCGATTCGACCGGTCGTTCCGTGTAGCTCCTCTTCTGCCCGAGCGGATTGAGGCTGAAGGTGCAAAACTTGCATTTGAACGGACATCCCCTCGTGGTCAGTATCGCGTCGAATGTACGTTTGGTCAGTCGTATGCCGCGGTGAACCATGTAATAATCATGCCGTCTCAGCGAGCGATCAGGAAACGCAATGCGCGCAATATCAGGCAAAGGATGGTTTTCATTGTGGATGACGCCGCCGTTCAGCCGATAGGAAAGCCCCTGTATATCCTTGTATGGAACCCCCGTGACGATCTGCTTGATGATCTCTTCGCCCTCGCCTCGCACAATCATCTCGATATTGGGGCAGCGCTCGAACAAATACTCGACCTCAAGCGTGGCCTTGTAGCCCCCGACGACTGTGCAGACCTCACCAGGCAACGCAGAGACAAAGTCACAGACCTCCTCGAACCGGGATGCCCATTGGATGCTGATGCACAAAAGGTCTATCTCTTTCCTGATGAACTCGCTCAGTGCCCGGGGGTCCTGGTAGGCCCTCTCATAGCGAAGGTCGAGAAATGTGACCTTACCGACCAGGTCTTTCATACTCGCGGCAATATACTCAAGCCCGGTTGGAGGGAATATCCCCATGGCGACGGTAGAATCGCCAACGCACGGGTTCAGAGCGAGAGCGTGTTTGAATTTAGTCATGCTGGAATTGTAGGGAAGGATTGAAGATTACGCAAGCGATACTAATCTGACATCTGCCATGTCAGACGGAACCTTGCCAAGTTAATCTGGGATTTGCCATATTAAACGCTCGGCTACACAACGTCAAATCCAGGCTAATATGTCTTGAGGCAGTCGTGGACGGTCTTGTAGGCGGGTAGGAGGGTTGGGGTGATTTTGCAGTCGGGGCAGGACCAGTGAAAGAGGATTTTCTGGTCTTCGGGCGGCAGGTTGTTGGGGGTATAAGGTCGCCGGATGTACTGCTCGATGCAGCAGGGCGGGTAACCGAAAAGGAAGCCTTCAAATCGCTGGGTATCGGCGGATTTGTCGATAGGGGCGTTGTCGAAGCGATGTCTGTATGCTCGGATGTAACCGGGCGCGAGGCTGAATACGGTCTCAATGACTTCTTTGCCCGTCTTAACCGTTCGCCGAACCTGTTCGACCAGCAGGTCCATTTGCCCGAGCAGGGCGATGGTGTGGTCAGTGACCGGTCTTTCCCATCTGCTCAGGGGCTTTAGGCCCGCGGATGTCAGGGCGGCCAGGTATGCTAACTCAGGATCAATCTGCTTTAGGGCCTTGAGGCTGCGCCTGGCTTGTTGCGATTCGATGTCCAACTCTGCGGTCCTCCACCGCGCTGCTCTCAGCCGGGGCCGATTGTGACCGTTGTTCTTCCGATGAGCTCTTCTTCGGAGTCGTTGGTGCGCTTATAGACCTCGAGCGCGTATGTGCCGTTGTCAAACGGCCCCAACGTCGCGGCGGTGGGGAAATCACATTCGCAGAAGCAAGGTATTGTCAGATACTCGGTTTCCAGTATCTTGATGAGGCTGCCGTTGAGCGTCATCGTCAGTTCGATCTTGTCGAGGCAGCAGTTTGCGTTAATCATGTCCTTGAAGCGGATGTAGCTGCCTTCGACCTCCACGCTGAACCGCAGGTCCAGCGCCGCCGGGCTTTGCCGGGCGGTTGCGCCCCACCTTTGGTCGCAGGGTTCGACGCTGTATGTGATTATCGAGGGTCCGGCGTCGTTCTGATTCGGGTCGGTGGATTCGAGCCATCTCTCGGCGAAGTCGGCGAAGTCTTTGAAGTCCTCTTTGCAGTCTTTGTTGTGGTCGCCGGGCAGGTAAAGGGTTCCAAGGTGGCCGCATTGCTTGGGCATCTCGAGTATTTTGGCCAGAAGGGCGATCTTGAGCCTGCCGTTGTGGAACGACTCGTGCGGAGGATCGAGCTGCAGGCCGGAATAGCTAAAAGACCCGTGCGACATATAATGGGACGCGATAAAATAGACGTCCATACTGAGGCCCAGCTCAGGATTTACGACCTGTTGATGCCCCATATTCACTGACTCGCCGCAAATCTTGCATAGTTCCAGCCCTCTAAGGAGGTAGTCTATCCTGTACGGTTCATTCGGTTCTGGCAAGCCGCTGTCCGGGTCGTACTCAGGCAGAGCCTCGATTGCATCGGCGAACTGCATTGCCAACTCGATACCATCGGGGACAAGATTGGCATCTTGGTCGGGGTCGTAGAGGTTGAAGCCTGCGGCGAGTTCTTCGGTATCCGCCATCAGGTCGCCGTCGTAATCGTTGGCGTCGGGGGCGAGCTGCCCCGTCGGTTTAACGATGTAATCAAGCGGCAGTTGATGCTCGTTGGGATCGTAGGGGAAGCGCAGCTCAAGCACTCGGAGCAATCGCGCAACATCAGTTCTGCCTCTGTGTCTCTCACCGTAGCAATCGAATGAGCCGTGCTCCATATAATGTAGTGCAAGGTCGGGCAGGAAACCTGCATCAAGAGGGTCGTTCGGGTCGGGGTATCGAAGGTTGAGCTTTGGATTCACTATTGCCCAGCCGCCCATGTGAATCGGTGTTGTACAGACGTCGCAGGCCTCAAGGCCATCCATCATGTACCCGATTTTGTATGTCTCGTCCGGCGGGGCGCCCGGCGGGTAATACTCCGGCAGTTGGGCCACAACCTTTGCGCAGCGCATCGCAAGCTCGACGCCGTCCGGTATCCCGTTGCGGTTCTGGTCCCCCCTGAATACCTGGTAGCCAATCGCAAATTCCTCACGGTCGGCAAGCAAGTCTGCATCCGCGTCCTTTGGAACGACTAATTGATGGTTATCAGGCGTGCACGCTGCCAGGGCCTTGTGCAGACTTACTCCTGCGCCCAATGAAATTGCCG
>Ga0315285_10007323_pt1 | contig 11324 bp, 10 predicted proteins | sample YL17G09_36_MG_FD_203698 | JGI IMG/M metagenome (GOLD analysis project Ga0315285, IMG submission 203698) | Sediment microbial communities from Yellowstone Lake, YNP, Wyoming, USA - YL17G09_36 | ecosystem: Environmental > Aquatic > Freshwater > Lake > Sediment | place: USA: Wyoming | collected... | reverse complement strand
GTGCTTGGGAGCAAGAAAGGAATGCAATCGGAGCTACCGTGAGATGGAAATTTAATAAAAATGATGCCAGAGAAAAGCTCCATAGACATTATTCCAATTTGCAAAATTAATGTTACATAGCACTAGTAATATCTGAACCCAGAATCGGAATGACTTCAATGAGATCAGGTCTAGCGATCATATATAACGCTTGATAATGATCTATCTACATAAAGGTTTCTAAAAAGCATGAGTGTTGCTTAACTCATTGTCTACTCGGAGGGGTTCACTCCAGAACCAGTGTTTTTAACTTGAAATATGTATGTAGCGACTAGAGATCTTGCGTCCAATGGATCTTCTTCCAATAGTTCCAATCCTATTTGCGTTTCGAGGATTAGGAAATTTCTGAAAGCTTCCTCGAATTCTTGACCGCGCGAACTTAAGGGTGTTATGGATGATTTCAAGGCCGATCAGGGCTATTGATTGCCTGGGGTGGTTTTAGGCAATCTGTCCTGAATGAAGCGCGAAGGCGATTTTTCGAGATACGTTTATGGGATGCGGGTGATCTTAGTTGATGCTCTCCAGGGACAGGATCAAGTCCAAGAGCGTTTGAACCAATAGAAAGGTGCGGCTGCCGGGAATCGAACCCGGGTTACAGGCTTGGGAAGCCCGTGTCATGACCGCTGGACCACAGCCGCTTGCTGGAGCATTTACCTTCAGGCTCTCATAAAAAGGTTATGGCCGGTAGTTCCTAAGTTATCCCCGCCGCCACCATGCATGAGCTGCCGTGTGGCTTTGGCCGGACAGGCGGATATCTTTATCCCGCCACTATTGAGCACTTTTAGCCCGCCAGCGACATATTTCGCCGAATCTAACTTCGTTAGCGGGATACTTCAGGTCTTTCTTCCCCCATATGATCTCACATGGCGCCAGGCCCTATGGTATTCAGCGAATCGGTCTTTGTCGGTGTAGATGGAGGGATCACCTCTTCCGTACAGGATCCTATCCTCCCCCACAGGGCAAACCTTGATGCATATGCCGCATGGTGAGATGTATTTCTCATTCAGTTTGGCACTGTAGCCGGCACAGGCCATCTTATCTGTCAGCCCATCAGGATAATCCTCTTTAGATATAGATTTAGACGGACACATATCCACACAGCGCATACATCGGGTGCAGAGCTGCTTTCCAATCAATGGGTCAGGTGGAAGCACTGCTTCCGTAAAGATAGATCCAAAGCGAATCCTGGGTCCATATTCCGGCGTGAGAATCATATTGCTGATCCCAAAGCTCCCCAGACCGGAGAGCAACGCGGCATGTCTGTGGGAGAAGAATGCTATAGGATTCTCTAAGAGCACCTTGATGCTCCCATAGCCGTCTCTGGGAACGAAGATGGATGGATGCCCCCGGTGGTTCAAGAAGTTGGATAATCGATATGTATATTGATCCAATAGAGCGTTCACAGTGTTATAGAGCTCACGATAATGTATTGAGGGTGATGTCTCCAGCACAGGCAAGGTAATCGGCAACCCAATAACGATTACAGATCTAGCATCAGGAAATATCGATTGAGGATAGAACTCTTCAGGCATCCAGGGGTGCAACGGCGGATCTTTCCACCGCTCTACATTGGCTATTCCCACCAGGGGAATCTCCATCTCCTTGCACCTTTCCAAAACGGCCTTCTTCAGCTCTCTGCTCATCAAAGTAGCTTTCTGTTGAATCACTATCGCACTTATAGCTTGTTATCTTTCGAGGGCTGCACTGCCGGCAAATCCAAAAATCGCCTTCTGCAGCTGCAAGTCTATCCTTCAGCCGTTTTCGACATGCCCCCCACGTGAAGGGTCCCCCGCGGACGCGGGGTCAGGGGGGCCGCCCGCGGCCTTGAGCGGGAGGTAAAGGCATCGGGGCGATACAGAAAGTAGCATAACAGTCGGTTTTTAGTCAGAAGAACCAAGGACATCCAGACTCGGGAGAGGGACAGAGAACAAACCAATAAGAGGCTCGCGACCAATGAGCTAAACACATAATTTTCATCTCTGGAAATTGATAAGTACAAGAAATCTAATCTCCTTTTGAAAGTAAGCTCACGAGGAACTGCCATGAAGTCGATTGCATCCCTGCTTTGCCTTGCTCTGGCCGGCTGCCTGCTCGGCTGCCCGCTCCCGCTGATGGTCGCAGCGGCCGATCTTGCCTCAGATCACACCGTGATTGCAGCACCCATTGCCAATGACAGCGCGAGAGCGATGCTTGTCTCCTTTCTGCAGGAGGCCCGGAATTACACCCTGAACAGAGGAAAAGACGCGGCAATAGCCGCCTTCAACGACCCAAAGGGAGAGTTTGTCAGAGGCGACCTGTACGTCTTCGCCTACGACTTCAATGGCACCCTTCTGGCTAATCCCTTTCTGCACAGCCTGATTGGCAGAAATAACCTGGATCTGGTTGATCCGAGCGGCGTGCACACAATAAGGAATCTGCTAGAGGTGGCCAAGCGCGGCAATGGCTTTGCTTATAATGTATATCCCAATCCAAACAAGCCCAACCAGACCGAGCTCAAGCTCCTTTATGTGCTCAAGGTTGATGACGGCCTGTGGATAGGCGCTGGCATATACCTTCCCGGCCAGGCACCGCTCTTCAGCTTTGAGGATCAGCGCAGGCTGAAGGTGTTTGTGGATGAAGCCAGAGATTATGCCCTGAAGAATGGCAAGGCTAAGGCTCTTGCTGCCTTCAACGACCCTGAGGGTGAGTTCGTCGTAGGAGATCTGTATGTATTTGCCTATGACTTCCAGGGAGATACTCTGAGTCTGCCTTTCCAGCCTGTGCTGCTGGGCACAAATCAGCTGGAGGCCACTGATTCTAATGGAGTCACTTTCGTCAGGGATCTCTCCGGTCTAGCCGGGACCGGATCGGGAGAGACCTATTACACCAACCCCAATCCCATCGACGAGAGAGAGGAGCTGAAGCTGAGCTACTCTTCCAAGGTGGACGATGGCTGGTGGCTGGGGGCAGGGATATACAGCGTCTTTCCTGCGGCCCGGAACATATCTGCCATGAAGCCGACCAGCAGGGATGAGCTGAAGGACTTTGTGGAAGAGGCCTACAGTCATGTCCTTTTTGTAGGCAAGGATAAAGCCCTGAAGGAGTTCATGGACCTGAATGGCAGCTGGGTAAGGGGAGATGTCTATATCTTCGCCCAGGATTTCAATGGAACTGAGCTGTGCCTGCCTTACATGCCCGACAAGGTGGGAACCAACCGTTTGGATGTTATGAATGACCAGGGCGTTTACATCAACAGGGAGATGCGCGCTATTGCCATGAATGGCAGCGGCTTTTATGAATACAGATGGAAAAACCCTATCAGCAATCTCAGTGAGCCCAAGGTGAGCTACGTATCAAAGGCAGATGATACCTGGTGGCTGGGCGCAGGGATCTACGAGGCCTGATAATAGCTGGCCTATAATCCCTTCATTGGCGGCAGAGTGGATGCTGAGTAGTGGAAGCTTGAGTAGATGGCAGTCTAGAGCTGCCGCTTTGCGGCGCGGTGATCCTTGGGAACTCCGTCGGGCCGACCTGGGGAAGGCCGGCAACAGTTGCCTCACGAACGCGGGAGTCGACAATGCTCTCGGTCATTACAAAGATTTTCAGAGGCGTCGGCCAGGCATTACCTGGGATAAGGCCAAACCGGCGTTGATCCCTCCGGTCTACCGAGACTTGCGCGGGTTCCCGCCGACTATCCTGATCTCGGGTACTTGCGACCTGTTTTCTGCAGCAATGCCGAAAGGCAATGAAGAGTGCGGCATGATCGATTTTAATGCCGGATCTCAAGGGCTTGGCTGATCCTGGCTGATCCCAGGATCTAAGCCCAAGCCCCGACCCTGCCGTACTAAAGGACTCCTTTGTCGCTCTGCAGCTCTGCTATACTGCCCCGGATCTTCTCCTCTAATGCCCGGGATAAATTGAGGTTTAAAAGCCAAAAAAGATTGATGACGAAAATTGATCTCTATTTTTCCCGATGATAGCTGCAGATGTACGCCCCAGCCGTCTCTCCATCTCCATCTTCGATGTATACCGCTTCAATACTATCATTTGAGAGGACGGTGCCTATATCATATCCCTTATCATATTCAGCGATATAAAGCGTCTTGTTATCCCAGCCAATTACGCCTGAGAAACCCTCCGTCATCTGCACTAAGCCAGTTTGGGGTAAACTGAAGTTTAAGATGAAATTGCCAGTAAAGACCCGCCCCCTCTGATCGGAAATAGTCATATTTAAATTCCCTGTTTTATTCACATCCATATAATTTGCATGCTTATCGTATCCCTGAAAAGAACCAGTCCAGTTCCCAATAAGGTTAGGAATCTCTGCTGTTGATAGGCCTACAGCAGCCATCATCAGAGCCACTATAACAAATATCTGCTTTGTAGCCATAAAAACACCTTTAGTCAATCAATAGATTCTCAACTGTAAAATCCTTTGGATTTTTAAATTATAAAGCTTGTAGTCCTTTGTATTGCCCTGTATAAGCCGACCAAAATTTCCCCAAATATGAGTATTTCTCAATGCAAGCCTCTCTTTCGGAATCTACGAAGGATATGATTGAGGATGATCATTTCTAGCGATGTGATTGAGCTGAAACACCTTGCAGATGGATCAAAGTGAAAAGCAAATCTATCCTTCAACTGTTTTCGACGCGCTCCCACGTGTGGTGTCCCCCGCGGACGCCCGAGGCAACCGCCCGCGGCCTGGAGCGGGAGCTAAAAGGCACCGGGACGACACAGGAAGAAGAAGCATAATAGTAGTTTTATGCATTAAGAACCGAGGACGGCAAGCCTGAATAGGAGAGCCGAGCCAAACCAGCATGCTCCTCGCCATGCCATACCACACTTGAGCACATCAACCTGGCAAAGCGAGAAAAAACGGCATTAATAAAACTCAAAACCAATCAGAAATTCACGACCAGACAACAAAAGCCACGCTGCCCTATTTCCCCTCCGCCATCTTCTGGTAAATCCTCTCCATCACAGCCATAGGCGAGACGGCGTTCAGCTCGAGCCCCAGCTCCTCTGGCCCCAGGCCCAGGGCGATTCCCACCAGCTGGGTAACATACAGCACAGGTATCCCGATCCTCTCCTTTCTCTTCCCTTCAAGGATCTTCTGCTTGGCATCCAGCATGAGGTGGCATAGAGGGCACAGGGTTACGATCACCTCTGCCCCGGCCTTCCGGGCCTCTTTCAATATTTTAAGGGTGGTCTCCTCCGCCGCCTCCTCCTGGGGCATGAAGATGGGCCCGCCGCAGCAGAAGGTCTTGAGCCTGAAATCCAGGGGCTCGGCCTTTAATATTTTCAGCAGCTTCTCGAGGACTGTCGGGAACTCCGCGCTGTCGATTCCTTTGGGCCGGGTCATGAGGCAGCCGTAGTAGGGGGCTACTTTCAGCTCCGTCAAGGGAATCGCTACTGCCTCCGGGTCCTTCTCCAGCACCTCCAGGATCACCTCCAGGGCATGCCTGACCTCCCCGCCCGAGTACTTCCCGGCTAAAACCTCATTTACCCTGGCCTTCAGCTCCGAATCCTGCAAGCGCTGAACTGCCGTGCGGAGGTTACAGTAGCATATGGCGCAGCCGGTCATAACAGGAAGTTCAGTCTGGGCCAGGTTCCTTGCAGAGAGGCCGAGGGCCACGAGCTCATTGGCGACGTGAGTGGCGCCGCAGCAGTTCCAGTCCGCGAGCTCCTCAAGCTCCAAGCCCAGGGCGGAGCAGACCGCCCGGGTGGAAAGATCCATCTCCTTTCCGGTAGACTTGGAGACGCACCCCGGATAGTAGGCCAGCCTCATTCGCTATTCATCCCCGTCTCATCCTCTTTTCATCCCCCTCTCAGCTCCTCGATGATCCTCTTCACCTCTTCAAGTCCCCGGATCTTCTCCCTCTCCAGGACCAGCTTGCCCTTGGGTGCCAGCGCGAGGCCCATCTCCATGGTCTGAACGGCCGACCCGGGATCGGCCAGGAGGTACTGGGTTGAGAGCAGGGCCTCGTGTATCCTTCCCGAATTCCAGATCTGGCCCAGGAAGATCTCCTCGAAGCTCTGATCGGGACCCCGGATCCCTTCCCTCTCCGCCAGGTCCTTCAGGGCCGCCACCACCGCCCTCACCCTTATGCCCCTCGGGCATCGCACAGTGCACAGCTGGCAGGAGGTGCAGAGCCAGATGGTACTGTTGTTCAGGGCATCCTCCTTCCTGTCATCGAGGACGTATCGCACCAGCTGGCGAATGCTGGGCCTCATCAGGTGGGCAGTGGGACAGCTAGAGGAGCATGTGCCGCACTGGATGCAGGTCCTCACCTCCGGCCCTGCCAGCCTGATGACCTCCTTCTGCAGCTCACCGCTCATCCCTTCGCCTCCTCTCCGGCCTTCTGCTCTCCGGCTTTCTCTTCCCCGGCCTCCTCTGTCTCATCCTTTGCCATGCGCTCCATAATCTCAGCGCTGGCCTTCTCTGGCTTCACCTTCTCCAGGATCTTTCTGGTCCGGGGCTTCCTCAGGGCAGGCCCTAGAGGCCGCAGAGCCTCCTCCACCAGCCTCAGCAGCTCGGGGTCAACGCGGGGCATCTCCACCCTGACCAGAGGCGGCCTCTCCAGCAGAGGAGGCGCGACGGCCTTGCTTATGTCCGGCCGGGACTTCTCGCCGGTGATAAGGGAATCGAGGGCGTCCTTCCACTCAGAAGCCCAGGGTGTCTCCCTGACCTCAGTGTGGCTCACCCCGGAGCGCTTCACCTCTATGGCCTCCACAGGGCAGGCCTTGGCACAGGCCCCACAGAGAATGCACTGCTCCTTGACGGGTGCCGCCTTTCCCCTCTCGTCCACGTACCAGCACTGAGCAGGACAGACGTTGAAGCAGGCCTGGCATCCCAGGGGATCGCACTTCTCCAGCTTCTTCTCAATGAGCCTGATCTCCCCTTCGAAAGGCTTCTTGGCATCAATGGCCTGGTAGGGACAGACCAGGACGCAGCGGCCGCAGCCGATGCACAGATCTTTGTCGATCTCTATCTTTCCTACCAGATTCGGCTCTCCCTCCAGGGGCTCGCCCTCGACAGAGATGGCCTCCTCCGGGCAGATGGGAACGCACAGGCCGCAGTAGTCGCACAGCTCCTCGTCCACCAGCAGCTGCTCATAGGGCACCAGCTCCCTTGGGCTCTTCTCCTTCTCGCCCTTTTCGACCAACAAAAAGGCCTTGCAGAACCTGGCGCATATCCCGCACAGGTTGCACTTCTCGCGGTCGATGGATATCTTGCCCTCTATTCCCTTGCGAAGGGGCCCGAAATCCTCCCTGGTCCCGGTGAAGGTGACCTTGATGGCCTTGGTCGGGCAGACGGGCTCGCACAACAGGCAGGGCAGACAGCGCTCGTTTGGCACCGCCTCTGCCACCAGCCTGGGATACTGCTCCAGCTCCCGGAAGCTTTTGACTTTCTCCGTTTTCTCTGCCTTCCCCGCTCCCTCTGCCGTCTCTACTCCCTCCGCTTTCTCCGTTCCCTCTGCCGTCTCTGATTCCTCTGCTTTCTCCGCGTTCTCTACTTCTTCAGTCATGTCTCGGCCTTTTGGGCATCTGTGCTGGCAGGCTTCTCAACAACTGTCATCCTGAAGGCCCGGGCCGGGCAGAGGTTTGCGCACATACCGCAGAAGACGCAAGCGTCCAGGTCGATGAGCACCGGAGGCGCATCCAGGCCGGTGGCGATCTCCTTCAGAGGCCCCTCCGCCAGGGCCTTCTTGGGGCAGAGGATGACGCACAAGGTGCAGCCGGCACATTTCTTGTAGTCGTAGTCCAGCACCTTCTCCGATCCTTTGGTCCTCTGGCGGCAGATGATGTGGGAGTCCTGCACCTCCATCTCCTTCTCAATATCCATCATGAGAGCGGCACCCTCTGCTTGAGCTCTGTGCCGATCGGCCCCATCTCCTTCAGCTCCTCTGCGAACTGCTTCAGCTCCCGGGCGAACTTCTCGCCCTCGCTTGCCGCACACCAGACGATCTTCACCCTGCCCTGGTTGATCCCGATCTTATCCAGCAGCCCCTTCAGGACGTTCACCCTCTGCATGGCCTGGTAGTTCCCCCGCACGTAATGACACTCCCCCAGCCGGCATCCCGCCACCAGGACCCCGTCAGCTCCTCTTCGCAAGGCCTCCAGGATGAAGTCAGGGTCCACGCGCCCTGAGCACATCACCCGAATGTTCCTGGAGCTGGTTGGGTACTGGATCCTGGAGGTCCCGGCCAGATCGGCGGCGCCGTAGCTGCACCAGTTGCACAGGAAGGCCACGATCAGGGGAAACTCGCTCTTCTCCTCCGTGGCCGCCCGCACCTGGGCCAGGATCTGCCGGTCCGAGAACAACCGCATATCGATGGCATCCGCCGGACAGGCAGCAGCACAGGACCCGCAGCCCTTGCAGGCCGCCTCGTCCACATAGGCGGGGCTCTTTACGGCAATGGCCCTCTTTGGGCAGATCTCCGTGCACAGCTTGCACCTGATGCAGAGGTCCTGGTCGACAAAGGCAGATGTGGGCTCCAGCATCAGCTCCCCTTTCTGGAGAAGGTTGATGGTCTTGGCAGCGGCTGCCCCTCCTTGAGCAATGGAGGTCTGAATCTCCTTGGGCCCTGACGCGCAGCCGGCTATGAAGACGCCGTCGATGTGGGCCTCCACAGGCCTCATCTTGGGATGGGCGATCTCAAAGAACCTGTCCGGCCTCCTCCCCAGCCCCAGAACGCTGCCTATCACCTCAGCCTTTGAATCGGGCTCCAGGCCCACAGAGAGCACCGCCAGGTCGTAGCTGACCCTCCTGAACTCCCCAGTGCTGGTGTCCTCGAAGAGGAGGCAGAGGTCTCCATCCTCCTCATCAATTCTCGAGACCCTGGCCCGGACGAAGTTTATCCCCATATTCTGGGCCCTCAGGTAGAACTCCTCATACCCCTCGCCTCCTGCCCGGAGGTCGATATAGAAGATAGTGACCACAGTCTCCGGATACTTCTCCTTCACCAGCTGGGCGTTCTTCAAAGAGGCCATGCAGCAGATGCGTGAGCAGTAAGGGTTGCCCACTGTGAGGTCTCTTGAGCCCACGCACTGCAGAAAGGCCACCGACTGGGCGATCTTTCCTGAGGAGGGCCTGACCACCTCGCCCTTGGTGGGGCCGGAGGCGTTGAGCATCCTCTCCAGCTGTAGCGTGGTGATGACGTCCCTGTACCTCCCATAGCCGTACTCCTCCTTCCTGGCGGCATCGAAGGGCTGCCATCCCGTGGCCACGACGACTGCTCCCACTGTGAACCTGAACTCTTCGGCTATCTGCTCGAACTTCACCGCCTGGGCGGGACAGGCCTCCACGCAGCGAGCGCATCCTATGCAGGCCTGGGGATCGACGCAGGCCAACAGGGGGACGGCCTGGGGATAGGGGACGTAAATCGCCTTTCTCTTGCCTATTCCAAAGTCGTACTCGTTTGGAACCTCCACGGGACAGACGCCAGCACACTCGCCGATGCAGCCCTTGCACAGCTTCTCGTCTATGTAGCGTGCTCTTTTTGTCCCCGTCACCTGGAAGTTGCCGACCCCACCTTCTATGTTCAGGATCTCGGCGTAGGTTATGAGGGTGATACCGGGATGGTTATATACATCAGACATCTTGGGAGCCAGGACGCAGATGGAGCAGTCGAGGGTGGGAAAGACGTCTGTCAGCAGAGCCATGTAGCCGCCGATGGTAGGCCGTCTCTCCACCAGATATACGTGCAGCCCGGCGTCGGCAGCGTCCAGAGCAGCCTGAATTCCTGCCACTCCTCCCCCGATGACCAGCACATTCTTGCTCACAGGCATGCTCTCCGGGTCCAGAGGCCGCAGCAGGGCGGCCTTGGCCACAGCCATCCGGATGAGGTCTTTGGCCTTCTGCGTGGCAGCTGCAGGCTGGTCCATATGTACCCAGGAGCACTGCTCGCGGATGTTGGCCATCTCCAGCATGTAGGGGTTCAGCCCGGCCTTGGCGATGGCTCTTCTAAAAGTGGGCTCGTGCAGCCGGGGAGAGCAGGCCGCTACTACTACTCGGTCCAGCCTGAAGTCCGCTATATCCTTCTGGATCTGCTCCTGGCCGACATCAGAGCAGGAGAACTGCAGGTCCCTTGCTATCGCCACCTCAGGCAGCTTCTCGGCAAAGCTCTTCAGCTCCTCCATATCCAGGACGCCGGCGATGTTCAGGCCGCAGTGACAGACGTAAACGCCGATGGGCATGGGCTTCGTCTAAAGGGACGCCCTCACTTCACTTAAACTTATGCAATTTGAAGATTCTATCTGAGTGCAGCATCTCAATTATTTCGATTTGGAACGACTTGCTTCCGCCGCCCGCGTCTATGCCTCAGGCAGCTATTTCTCCTCGGCCCCGAGATAGCCATACGGCCATGAGCGCAACAATAATGCAAAATACTGCTCGGCGAAACAAGATCTGGGTTTACCAGGATAGAGAGGAGACAAGGAGCCTATCTGGCTGGGTTTCTGGAGGAGTTTAGGGGGCAAAGGGGCCAGCCATACCTCGGGATCCCGCTCGCCTTTGCTGGACAATCAGGGCTTCTGTGGTCTACCTACAATCGAGTTTTTGAACTTGAAAACCGCAGCCCAAGACCTTATCCCCCTGGATGGTTTTTGTAGAAAGCCAATCGAATGCTATCAATTTATAATCGAATGCTATCAACTTAATTCCTGCCACCCTTCGATCCCCGATGGATTTTCCAGGTATTACGAGATATCGTGGATTCCAAAGCAAACGTATTAATAGGCGAAAGTAAATGCAAGGTGTCGCGCAAAACCCGTTTGTTTTTCGCTAAGGACGTGAAGAAATGTTCAGACGTGAGGAAGGTTATTCCTCTATGCAAAGTTCAGCTCCCTCCGCCCCCGTGACGGTTGGCGCCGAATATGACGCTAAGATTGAAGATACAGCTCGTGAAGGGGACGGCATAGCCAGGATTGAGGGCTTTGTAATCTTCGTGCCAGGAACCCAGATTGGGGACCAGGTCAAGATTCAGATCGACCGTGTCATGCGTCGCTTCGCCATAGGACATAAGGTCTAAGCAAGCGTCAGTGCAACAAGCCAGCCTTGCTGGCTAGATAAAAAAGGAGGCTGGTTCTCTGAACCAGATCATCCTTTTCGGATCAATTATTTTTCTAATCCTGTGCTACATCAAATTGCTCAATTAATACTTTTGCGATTATAAATATAATTTCTATATAAGGTGGAATGCCTTCCATGCCAACGGAAAAAAATGAATCGGTCATTTGAACATGCGGATACAGCTAGATGAGGCTGACAGCAGCTTTTTTTTAAACAGCCTTTCTTCTAA
>Ga0315285_10007318_pt1 | contig 11332 bp, 8 predicted proteins | sample YL17G09_36_MG_FD_203698 | JGI IMG/M metagenome (GOLD analysis project Ga0315285, IMG submission 203698) | Sediment microbial communities from Yellowstone Lake, YNP, Wyoming, USA - YL17G09_36 | ecosystem: Environmental > Aquatic > Freshwater > Lake > Sediment | place: USA: Wyoming | collected... | reverse complement strand
ATCAATGTCATGTTCTTTGATAAGCTTTGGCAGATCCTCTTCAGGCAATATCGGTATGCCTTTCGGATAATTGGCGCCTGCAAGTTCTGTCGGATAATTTCTTCCCTCGATTCCCGGAATCTGTGTGGCAGTGAAAGCTACAACCTCGTAAGCGTCGTTGTTCCTAAAGTAGACATTGAAGTTGTGAAAGTCTCTACCTGCCGCGCCCATTATAATAATCTTAGTTTTTTGCATGATAGAGTTCTCCTCAAAACCCCAGAGCGGGATTTCAATAATAACATGCGATTCTATTTAAACCTAGCGTGGAAGAAATTGCTAATGCAATAGATTCAACAGAGTCTTTGCGATGTAATCTATCTGTTCTCCGGTTACGCTAGGATGTACTGGCAAAGACAGGACTTGCCTTGAAGCTTTCTCAGTTTCAGGCAACTTGTACTTACCATACTTCGCATAGAAGGGCATCAGGTGAATTGGATTCACGTAGCAGATCGTAGCTCCGATCTCCTTATCTTTCAGACCTTCAACAACTTTATCTCTCTGCGCTTTCTTAGCATTCTTCAATCTCACCGTGTAAAGGTACCAGCTGTGCTTGTATCCATCTGGCACTGTTGGCAGCTGCAAGCTCTTAGATTTTGCCAGTCTTTCAGACAATCTCTTAGCGTTCGCTCTTCTTTTAGCCACGAACTTTGGAAGCTTCTTGAGCTGTGCACAGCCTATTGCTGCTTCGATCTCTGGCATGTGATAGTTGTGTCCCAGCATGCCTGAGAGGTATTTTTCTTTCTCTCCGTGGCTTCGCATGTACCGCGTGGTCTCCGCGATCTTGTCATCGTTTGTCGTTATCATTCCGCCCTCGCCTGTGGTCATGTTTTTGCTTCCGTAGAAGCTCCAGCAGGCGGCGTCAGCATAGGCTCCAGGTGATTTCCCTCTGTAAGATGCACCGTGCGCTTGGGCCGCATCCTCGATAATCTTTAACCCGTGCCTGTCAGCTATCTCTTTTATAGGCTGCATATCAGCAGGCAGGCCGTAGAGATCAACGGGCATTATAGCCTTAGTCTTCTTGGTTACGGCTTTTTCAATAGCTTTCGGCGAAATCGTGTACGTTGCTGGGTCAATGTCTACGAAGACAGGTTTTGCTTCAATCATAACTACGACTTCGGCAGTTGCTACGAAGGTAAAGCTCGGCAGAATAACCTCATCACCATGTTTCACTCCGGCAGCCACAAGCGAAGAGTGCAATGCAGCTGTTCCAGTGTTCATGGCTATCGCATGTTTTGCTTTCATGAATTTTGCGAAGGATTTCTCGAATTCTGTTACCATCGGGCCCGCGCCCAGACCGTGGGTGAGACCGCCGCTCTTCATAACTTTGACAACGGCTTTGATTTCCTCGTCGTCTATTTGTGGAGCATTTATTGGAATCATGTCTTTTCCCGTCTAGTCGTATGTATGTTTTCATAATTAGCTTTATGGTCAACATAGAAGAGTGATCGCTCTGCTAATTCCGTTACGGTGATTCTGTGTATTTCTGCGCCTATTGTTTTACGTTAAAACTGCGATTTTCTTTACAGAAAGAATAATAGAAAGGTACAGCCCAAAAGATGTTTCAAACAGGCTTACAGTTGGCTACACGCATGACAAGGATAGGCGTCTACGTCTGCCATTGCGGCTTGAACATTGCCGGAACCGTTGATGTTGAAAAGGTCGCTGAATACGCCAAAACCTTGCCAGATATCGTGGTGGCCAAGCATTACACTTACATGTGTTCTGAGCCAGGACAGCGCATGATCCAGGATGATATAAAAGCTCTGAAGCTGGACAGAATAGTCATAGCCACTTGTTCGCCACGCATGCATGAAGAAACATTCCGCAAAGCAGTTGCGGAAGCTGGGCTCAATCCCTACTTGCTTGAAATTGTCAACCTGCGCGAGCATGTCTCATGGCCGCATAGCGAGGAGCCAGAAAAAGCCACAGAGAAAGCCAAAGCCCTTGTCAGAATGGGTGTTGCTCGCGTGAAGCTTCTTGAACCGTTGGAAAAACGTCGAGTAAGCATCTTCAAGGACGTTTTGGTGGTAGGCGGAGGTATCGCAGGCATTCAAGCCTCATTGGATTTGGCAAACGCAGGTTTCAAAGTGTACCTTGTGGAGAAAGCGCCAAGCATTGGCGGACGTATGGCTCAACTGGACAAGACGTTTCCGACGCTTGACTGCAGCGCGTGCATTCTGACGCCGAAGATGGTGGATGTTGCGAAGCATCCGAACGTCACACTCTTGACGAACTCTGAGGTTGAAAGCGTGAAAGGGTTTGTCGGAAACTATGAAGTTGCAATTGTAAAGAAGCCAAGATATGTTGATGGAGACAAGTGCGTGGGCTGCGAGTTATGCACAAAAGTCTGCCCTGTGAAAGTTCCGGACAAGTTCAATGAACGATTAGGCAAGACTCGAGCCATTTCGATTTATTCTTCTCATGCTGTTCCCAAAGTGGCTACGATAGATCCTGACTTCTGCCTCAGATTGAAGACAAAGAAAAAGGACGTGTGCGGCAAGTGTGCCCAAGCATGCGAAGCCAAAGCCATAAACTTTGAACAGCAACCGGAAACGGTTCAGCTCAAGATAGGCGGCGTCATAATCGCTGTCGGATCAGAGGTTTTTGACGCTTCAAGAATGCCTGAGTATGGTTACGGGCGTTTTCCGAACGTTATTTCGAACATTGAGTTTGAGAGAATATCAGATGCTTCTGGACCAACTAACGGCAAGATTCTTTCCCCTAAGACTGGTCAGCCGCCTCGAACCGTGGTCTTTGTTCAATGTGTTGGTTCCAGGGATAAGCGTTTTCACGAATACTGTTGCCGCGTAGGCTGCATGGTCAGTTTGAAGCAGGCGATTCTTGTCCGTGAGAAAATGGGCAGAGACGTGAACATCTATGTTTGTTTCAACGATCTCCGATCCTTTGGTAAAGGTTATGAAGAGTTCTATCGTCGAGCCAGAGACTTGGACATAAATTTCGTAGCAGGCATTCCTTCGGACGTTCGAATGGCGTCAGATGGTTCGCTTTACTTCGATGTTTTTGAACGTGGAACAAGCAAGCTTCTGGAAATGCACTCAGACATGGTTGTACTTGCAAACGGACTGGTTCCAAGCAGCGACATCACCGAAATCAACAAGCTGTTTCACGCTTCAAGAAGCGCAGATGGCTTTCTGCTCGAAGCTCATCCGAAGCTACGGCCGCTTGAATGCTCTACTGCAGGCATATTTCTGGCAGGAGCTTGCCAAGGACCGAAGGACATTCCGGATACGGTGGCACAGGCAAGTGGGGCGGCAGCGAAGGCTATGGATCTGCTGGCGAGTGGCGAAATTGAGCTTGAACCGCTAAAAGCTGTTGTAGATGAAGACCTGTGCAGCGGCTGCCGAGTATGCGAATCCCTGTGTCCCTTTTCGGCAATCGAAATGAAGAGAGAAACAAAAATAGACGAAGAGAAGCTCAGAGCGGAAGTTATTGAAGCCATGTGCCAAGGCTGCGGCTTGTGCAGTGCCGCTTGCCCAACTGGAGCCATCAAGATTCAGCAGTACAGCAACAAGCAGGTTCTAGCACAAGTGGACGCTGCGCTCGCAGAAACGAAGGGAGGAAACTAGACAATGAGCCTGATTGACTCGATGTCAATGGCGAAGCCAAACCTCAAGACAAGAAGCAAAATTCTGGCGAAACTTCGCGGCCGAGATTTGGTCAACTGTTTCCAATGCATTAAATGCACGAGCGGATGCACTGCCTTGAAGCTTCTGGAGCTAGAGCCTCATGAGATTGAGAAACTGGTGAACCTGGGACTAGTTGACGAGCTGGTGTCTTCTGACATTATCTGGACTTGCGTGACATGTCTCAAATGTGTGCAAAGATGCCCGCAGAAGGCTTCACCATACCACGTGATTATTGCGTTGAGGAACTTGGCAGTTGAGAGAGAAGCCAAAATACCTGAAGAGTTTATGAAGAAGGTTTCACAGATTCTGGAAACAGGCCTCGCTGAATCCATGCAGAAAGTGACCACGCGGAAAATGGAGACTTGCGATAGAGAAAGCCTTAAGCTGCCCAAGCTTGCTGGTCCAAAAGAGAGTTTTCAAGCGGCTTTCATGAAGGCTCTGGAGGAAAGATGACGTGATGAAAGCCTCAGTTTTTTGGGGTTGCCGCATACTTACCGAGCAATACGCTTACGAGATGTCGCTTCGCGAGATTCTACCTCGATTGGATGTGGAGCTTGTGGATTTGCGTGAAGCCATGTGTTGTGGTGACCCTGTCAAGAGCGTTAATGATTTTGCCGCTAACTATCTCGGCATCAGAGTGTTGGCATTGGCTAATCTGACAGGTTTGAAGGATTTACTTGTTCCATGTAATCGCTGTCACTTTGTCATTTCGGAAGCAAAACACTTAGTCGATACAGACGAGAAAACTCGGGAAAAGATTGCCAACTTGCTGAAGGAAGAAGGATTAGAATACAATCCTGATGTCATGGTCTGGCATACAATTGATTTTCTGCATGATCATGTGGGACTGAATTGCATTAAGAAGGCGGTCACCAAGCCGTTGAAGGGAATGAAGCTTGCTGTACATTATGGTTGCCAGATTCTGCGTTACACTGATTTGGGCAGGGTGGATGATGCTGAGAATCCAAGGAAGCTTGATGAGCTTATCAACGCTATCGGCGCTGAGACCGTTGATTATTCGGAGAAGCTAGACTGCTGTGGCGCTCATCTGATGCTTAGCCATGTTGATTCTGCGTTGTCGCTGTCTGGAGCCAAGCTTAAAGCTGTTCAAGCTCTGGGCGTAGATGGTTTGGTGGTTTCCTGTCCCGACTGCGGTCTGATGTACGACACGAAACAGAAGGAGGCTACGTCCACGGTTGGAGCTAAGCTTAGTCTTCCAGTAGTTTACTATACGCAGCTGTTAGGTTTAGCATCGGGAATAGGACAGGATAAGTTGGGTTTGCATCTCAACCAGAGCCCTGTTAATCAGCTTTTGTCAAAGGTTTCGGCTTAATCCTTAAACAACTTTTATATTCCTATTTCTGAGTAGTAGGGTTCAAGGCGAAAATTTCATGGTAGAATTTGGCTTCACTGAGGAACAGGAGCTTTTCAGAAACGCCATCCGCGAATGGTGTCAAAAGAACATTCCTCTGGAAAAGATCAGGGAAATGGACAGCAAAGGCGAGATTCCACGTGAGGTTTTGAAGAGCATGGGCGAAATGGGTCTACTTATTATGACTTCGCCGCAGGAACATGGTGGCACAGGGGCTGACTGGGTTACCGCATGTATTGCCGCAGAGGAACTTGGTTATGCTGACGTAAGCATTGCTCTTCCTGTACTTTGGCTCGTTGAGTCATCCTGGGGTTTTGTTGTTGACCGTTACGCAAGCGAAGCCGTGCGAAACGCGTGTATCCGTAAGGCTTTCAAGGGAGACGCCTTTATCGGCATTGCCTCAACAGAATCAGGCGGAGGCTCAGATGTTGCCGCTTTCAAGACCACAGCAAAAAAAGTTGGAAACGATTGGATTCTGAACGGAGAAAAAATGTACATCAGCGGAACTGAAGAAGCAAAGAAGCTGGGCGGCGGCTACTTCGTAATAGCTAGAACGTCACCTGCACTGCCGGGCGCTTCACACAAGGGAATGACAGGCTTTTACTTGCCTTTTGACGCTCCAGGCGTTGAGATTAACAAGCGTTTTGAAGATATGGGAAGAATGGCCATCAGCACAGGCGGCTTCTTGATGAAAGACGTCAAAATACCGGATGAGTACCGTTTGGGCGAAGTGGACAAAGGCTTCTACCTCACTATGGAGGGTTTTGACAACGCTAGAATCCTTATCGCGGCGGTATGTGTAGGCGCTGCCAGACGCGCATTGGACATTGGCATGGAATACATCAAAGAGCGCACGGCGTTCGGCAGACCAATCGGCAAGTTTGAAGGAATCCAATTCGAGCTAGCTGACGACTGGGCACAGCTTGAAGCGTTAAAATCCCTAACATATCAGACGGCATGGATGAATGACATGAAGTACAAGCAGGGCAAGTTTTCAGCTCTTGAAGTAGGCAGATACATTGCTGCATGCAAGCTGATTGCACCGCACTTGGCTTTTGACATATACAAGCATGCGATGATATGGATGGGCGCGTACGGCTACACGAAGGAATGCCCGCTTGAGATGGGATTGCGAGGAATAATGAGCTACTGCGTCGGAGCAGAAGGAGCCAGCAACATACAGAGAATAGTCATAGCCAGAGAACTCCTGGGCAAAGACTACATACCGTACAAGTGACAACCCAATTCTTCACACTTTTAGATTGTTTTCTTTTTTCTATTCTATTTATGCATAGATCTTGTCTTTCCAAGGGTTTTAGACACAATTGAAAGAACTCGGCTAGATCTAAGCCATTATAGGGAAACCTTGCTGCTTTCTCAGAAACTGTCACGAGAAAATGAAAATTGGTAGTTTCAGGCAAGAGATTTTAATCGGGCTCTTCAATAAGGCTACTACGGCTAGGAGTAAGATGGCGCAACAAAGATTGGATCAACTATTCCCAAAGACGGAAAATAGACCGGCTGAAAGCGTTGAAAAAACAGTTCAGCCTATCAGCCAACCGAAGAAAAAAGAGCAAGAAATCAGAAAACAGGGTTCTACTCCTTTGGCTCCAGACAATCTGCCCCCATCGTATTTTGTCTCTGCCACATACAATGGTCGCCTCAAGAAGGCGGTTATCAAGCTTTACGAGCCAGACTCGGGGCAAATATATTTCTGGCTTGACAACACTGGACATCAGCCATATTGTCTTACTAATCTTTCACCTTATGAACTCGAAAAACTTGATCGGGTGAAAAATCACGAAGGTTTTGATCGTTTTGAGATAGTGGAGAAATTCGATCCGCTTCAAGATAAAGAGGTAAGCGTAACCAAGATCATCACAACCGATCCTCTGGCTGTTGGAGGACGCCCGACGGGATGCATAAGGGACATAATTCCAGAAGACTTTCCTAAAGTGTCAGAAGTTCCGATTGATCGCGACCAGATCAAACTCTGGGAGTCCAAGATCAAGTACTATCAATCATATATTTATGACAGGCAGCTTTCGCCTGGAATGCTTTACGAAGTAAAAGACGGAAACTTGATTCAGAAGAAACTTGAAGCTGCTGAGGAAACGGTGGCTCAGATAAAGCAGGTTTTCAAAGATGCCACAGAAGAAGAGCTTCAGTTTATCGAAGAATGGGCTCGCCTTCTAGAGTATCCGGCTCCAAAGTTCCGTCGCGTAGCTCTCGATATAGAAGTGTTGGCGTCTATCCCGACGAGGATGCCTGACCCAAGAGAAGCCGCTCACCCAGTTATCTGCGCTTCACTTTACGGCTCAGATGGAGTGCAAAGAGTTCTGCTACTGAAACGAGAGGGCATGCGTGAAGGAACTGAACACCTTCCTGCTGATGTAACAGCAGAGTATTTTGACACAGAAGATAAACTCATAAAAACCATCTTTGAAGCTCTATGCACCTACCCCTTCGTCATAACCTTCAATGGCGACGACTTTGACCTGCACTATCTGGCCAACAGAGCTGAAAACTTGGGCATAAAAAGAAGCGAAATCCCGATTGAGGTGGGCAAACGCACGTGCGCATTGCATTACGGCGTGCATATTGACTTGTACAAGTTTTTCTTCAATCGTTCAATCCAGATCTACGCCTTCAGCAACAGATACCGCGACGTGACTCTAGACGAAGTTGGAAAAGCCCTCATCAACACAGAAAAGATCAAATTAGGAAAAGCCTTCAGCGAATTAACCTACACGGAGCTCGCCAAATACTGTTTCAAGGATGCAGAGATCACTTTCAAACTTACGAGCTTTGAAGACGAGCAAACCATGAAGCTAATCCTTGTCCTAGCTCGAATTAGCACGATGCCTATGGAAGACGTAAGCCGGCAAGGCGTGTCTCGCTGGATAAGAAACTTCATGCAACGCGAACACCGCAAAAGAAACATGCTCATACCAGAAGCAAAGGATATACTTGCATTAAAAGGAAAAACGTCAACAAAAGCCATAATCAAAGGTAAAAAATACAAAGGCGCCATAGTCGTTGACCCCACGCCCGGCGTGTACTTCAACGTGGCGGTCATGGATTTTCCAAGCCTGTACCCATCAATCATAAAAGTCTGGAATTTAGGCTACCAGTCCATTCTATGCGGACATCCGGAATGCCGAAGCAACATCGTTCCAGACACGGAAAACTGGGTTTGCACAAAGAAAAGAGCCCTAGAAAGCCTCCTTATAGGCTCGCTCAGAGATTTGAGAGTACAATGGTACAAGAATAAGGCGAAGGACAAGACGCTTACACCAGAACTTAGAAGCTGGTACAACGTCACGCAGGGAGCGCTGAAAGTCATTCTTAACGCTAGCTATGGGGTGTTCGGCGCAGAAACCTTCGACCTGTACTGCCCCCCCGTGGCTGAAGCAACAGCGGCGATCGGCAGACATTCAATAACCCAGATACTCAAGAAAGCGCAAGAGCTTGGTATACAGGTGCTTTACGGAGACACGGACAGTCTCTTCTTGAAAAACCCGTCAAAGCAGCAAATCGACGAACTCGTCCACTGGACAGAGCACGAACTGAAGATGGGGTTAGACGTGGACAAAGTGTACAGGTACGCTGTTTTCAGTTCGAGAAAGAAAAACTACCTCGGCGTCCTAGAAGGCGGCGCAGTTGACGTCAAAGGCTTGACGGGAAAGAAGAAACACAGCCCAGTTTTCATCAAGAAAGCTTTCGACAGGATGAAACAGCGACTGGCGACAGTGAAGACGCCCGCAGACTTTGAAAGCGCGAAAAAAGACATAGCCGAAATAGTTCGAGATTGCTACATGAAACTGAAAAGACGAGAATGGGAAAGCCTCAGCGACCTAGCCTTCCACGTAGTTCTGGGCGAGGAGCTGGATCACTACACGAAGACAACGCCGCAACATGTCAAAGCCGCCAAAATGATGAAGGACATCAGAGCAGGAGACCGCATAAGCTTCGTCAAGACGATAAGAGAACCGCACGTGAAGCCTGTTGAACTTGCCACGAAGAACGAAATAGACGTTGACAAGTACGTGGCTTATCTTCATTCAACGTTTGATCAAGTTCTGGACGCGTTAGGTTTGGATTTTGAGGAAATGATAGGGTTGACGAAGCTGGAACGCTTTCTGGGCTAGGCGTCATCAACTGTCTTCAGTCCATGAGACTTCAGCGGTTTCATGATGCTTGGACGGTTCAGCGCTGTGAGAAGTAAATATCCGATTCCGGCAATGGCGATCAAGCTGCTGATGGTTAGGCTGACGATCATGGCTACTGTTGCTGGCAAGGCATTGAGCATTTCTGGTGGGTTAAGAAATGGGAAGAATATCGAAAGATAAGCACCGACCACAAGTCCTATGGGCAAAGCTCCTGCGGCACATGCGATGAACCGATGCCTGCGCAGCAAGAGGATGGTGATTCCGGCAATCAAGTTAGCGATCGGTCCAAGTATGACGTCTTGATATCCAAGCAGATAGTAAGCGTTAGTGAGAAAACAGCCCAAAGTGACGCCGCCAACCGCGGGCCAGCCGAACAGAACGACCAAGGCAATCAGGCAATCAGCCACTCGCAGTTGAATCGGCCCATAGACAGTTGGATTGCCGACTGAAACCATTTGAAGCACGTTTATTACAACGTACAGAGCTGCGAATACAGCCGTCAATGTCAGATTTCTACTGTCAATTTTCGTTTTTTCACCTCCAACTCCGGGGTTTGTACTGGCGGAACGGGTGGAGGCCCACTCACCCGCCAATAGGCTCAACGCTAGAGTTTTTGACTATTAAAAGCTATTGCAGAAACAACGATTCCTAGCAGGTCTTTGTATTTCTTCGCTAATGGTGAGTATTTTTGGTTAGTTGTCTAATGGGCTGGGACAGCAGGCGCGTTGGTCTGCTCCTTTGGCGTTTCAGTCTGTGGTGTGGTGGCTGATATTTGAGAGTCTACTTCTACATCAGCGTTTTCTGCTTCGCCTTGCGGCCGTTGTGAACCTAGCAAGTCTTGAGGCGGCGGAGGCGTGTTTAAAACCGTTGAAAGGAGGTACATTGCGGTGAAGGCATGTTGATAGATTCTTGGGAGGATTCGAGGCATTTTGGTTTCTGCATCAACTTCCAGTACTTTGCGTATGTCTTCATCTTTTCCAGTTAGAGTAGCTGTGCCTTCAACCTCAAATCTGACCAAACCGGGTTTTGTGTTTAGTTGCAGGCCGAAACCGATAATGACCAGTTGGCTTTTGCGTTCCTTTTCTTCCAGCTTCGCTTTGGCATTGAAACTGACGGTGTTGACGTCGCTCTTAACGGCCAGTCTGTTTCCTATTAGACTGGTGATCTCTATCTTGATCGAAACGTTAGGAACTAGCGAAGCTGGGCAAATGGTAGATTCCTCACAGTAACAAGCTAAGTTATGAAGCTAGCTGATTAACCTCCTCAACTAAGCCTCAACGCTGACGTGTTTTTGCCTTTTGTGTGTAACAATCGACTACATACAAGCTCAAAGCTTTTTTTCAAAGTTTTAGCAGTCAAGCAAAGAAAGCCACCATGGTTGTAACTGCTACCAACAACGAAATCAGCAATACTGTCTGCTTCTCAGTTAAAGGACGGCGATACGTCGTCAATGTAACGAGGCTTCGAACGTGATCTGATGACAGTTTCTTTCCGTCAAAAGATACGCTTGCTTTGGTTCTATGGAAAAAGTATGTCAGAAGAATCAGTGATGAGTTGAGTATGTAGGGTAGAATGGAGATCACGAGGTTGGATTTTAGATCTGTGATAATCGCGAATGCGGCAAGTGTTATGCCGATGGAGAAAGAGCCGGTGTTGCCTATGAAGATTTTGCCCAGAAAATTGAAGGCGGAAAGCAGCAGCCAAACGATTAATGGAGCATACAAAAGGACAGCATATTGCCCGGAAATAATCATCAGACCAATCAAGGCTATAGCAGGAGGAATCGTTTCTAAGCCGTTTAGACCACCAAGCTGGTTGACAGTGTTTGTTGCTACAGTCACGAGCAGCGGAATTATCAAGAAATAGTACCATTGCCCAAAGTCGATTATTCCGATAAGAGGAATGGTTATTGAAGTACGCAGACCAAGTCTGAAAGCAAAGACAACTAAAGGTATGGCAGCGATCAGCGGAAGAAATGCTTTGTGTCTCCATTTAACATCTATCCAGTCATCTAGAAGACCCATGAAACCGCCGAAAAGAATGCATGCAGCAAGTGTTAAAGGTGCAGAAAATCCGTTTGGGCTTTTGATGAGATCAAAGGA
>Ga0315285_10007313_pt1 | contig 11337 bp, 7 predicted proteins | sample YL17G09_36_MG_FD_203698 | JGI IMG/M metagenome (GOLD analysis project Ga0315285, IMG submission 203698) | Sediment microbial communities from Yellowstone Lake, YNP, Wyoming, USA - YL17G09_36 | ecosystem: Environmental > Aquatic > Freshwater > Lake > Sediment | place: USA: Wyoming | collected... | reverse complement strand
AGGTCGAGGCCCGTGGTCGTCGTCGTCGTTGTTTCGGTTGATGGCAGATTCATCTTCTTCATCGTCGTCGTCAGTTCCGCCGTTTCCCTCATCGATGTCGGGCTTGTCATCGTCATCTGGTCTCTCTCTGAGCTTTCGCGGAGGAGGTTGGGCAGAAAAAGAGAGGCTCGGCGCAGCGAGTTGCGCGAGAGGAGCAATTGGGGAGGAGCGAGATGCCGCAAACGAAAATATGGAAATGTTTTTCTTCTTCTCTCGTTTTGCAAACAACAAAAACACCGTGCGCTTGCCCTCTCTCTCTCCCTACCTTTCGGATTCGCATTCCCTCTTTCTCTCTCTCTTCCCCGACGCACTCAAATAAACGTTCAAATCAAGAAAAGAAAAGAAAAGAAAAAGCACCCCAAAATGCCAAATGTCTTTATCTCAACCTCCTCCTCCCTGCTCCTCCTCCTTCCCGGCGTCGCGCTCAAACGGCGACTTGCGCGGCCTCGCCGCTCCCTCGTCGCCGTTGCCGTTCCACGCCGCGGTCGCGTTCGCCGCCTGCGCCAAAGAAGAAGATGGCAGGGGGGCCCTGGCGTGCGCGACGCGTGGAGGAGGCAGGGCACCTCCAGCGCGGGCCCCTCCGCCACCCCCGCCGCCGCCGTCGCGGTCGCCGGCCCTCTCTTCTCCACCGCCCCTCCCTCCTCTCACTCCTCACACCCTAAGCTCCGTCACTTTCTCGACCAGCGCTCTCCAGCATCTGAGTTTGTTATTTAAGGACGAGCTTGGCCTGTGCCGCGGGAAGGGCAGAAGAGACTTACCTCGACGCTGTCGTCGCTCAGAGAGGGCCGTAGCTGCTCACAGAGCGGGCCTTGCTGTTTTGAGGTTTCTTTCTCTCTTCTTCTTCCCTCTCTCCCCGCGTGCGTAACCTTACCCTGGCCCTAAAAAAAACCTTAAACCGTCCTCGACTATCGCTCGCCCCTCGAGCTTATTTGTTGTGCGACATTACAGAGCTAGCGGAAAAATGGAAAGAGGAAGCTTTGACGCCTCCTTTTTTCTTAGGCGCATCGCGCGAGGCCGGGTTTTATTTTCATTCATCGATTAAAGGTTTTCTCTTTCTCTCTCTCTTTCTCTCTCTCTTTCTCTTTCTCTCTCTCTCTTGTCATCCCTCCCACCCACCCCCCTCAAAACTTCAAACCTCCCCTAAAACTCTCTCTCCCGCTCTCGCCACGTCTCGCCCGATCCCCCCGACCGCTTTCTCCCTCGGCTCTCTTGTTCTTTGTAAACATTCCACGTTGAGACAAACTGATCAATCTCATTCTTTTTGTTGCAAATAATAGAAATAAAAACGACAAGAATTTCTTTTCTCCGTTTCGAAACAAAAACACGCAAAAAAAAAAAAACGGATCATCAAAACCCGGCCACCTTGACCACCCACACGCCGCGCGCAGTATCGTAGTGCACGTGAGTCCACTCTGCCCTCTCGGCGGTCGCGCGGAGCTTGGCCTCGAAAGAGAGGGAGGCCGGAGTTGTCGTCGCCGTTGCTGAAGGCGACGGCGGTCTCGACGGCGACGAAGAAGATAGAGCAGAGGAAGAATCAGAAGAAGAACCGGTGACCCCGCCGCCGGCGTCCACTTCCTTCTTCTTCGGCCTGATGTTCCGCAGCGTCAGGATTGCCGGGGTGTTGAGCCCCTGGCCTCTCGGCGGGAGGGAAAGGTTTGTCTCGTCGGTGCCGCCACCGCCACCACCCCCACCTCGCCCCGCGTACACGCTCACCCTCCCGTGCGCAAACTCGACGAGCCTGCAGAGCTCGCCGAGGCCCCTGACGTCGACGGGCCCCAGCCAAGACACCTCGCCGACCCCTTCCCTCCCGACGGTGAACCTCGGGACAGAGGACAGCGCCGCGTCTGGCGCTCGGCCGAGGCGGCGGAGAGGAGGGGAGGTGAAGTAGCCCCGGGCGATCGCGGCCGCGGACAGGGTCGGAGCGAGAGGGTTTACGGCGAGAGGTGGCGCGGTCGACGGAGGATGGGGAGGAGAAGGTGAGGAAGGGAGCGAAGGAGGGGAAGGAAGAGGAGTAGAAGAAGCGAAAAGGGAAGTAGAAGAAGCGGTAAGGGAAAGAGAAGAAGCGGGAAGAGAAGAAGCGGGAAGGGAAGAAGCAGGGAGGGAAAGCGGCGACGCTTTTGCCTCCGCCGCTGCAAACGCGCCGCCGCCGCCGTCACGGCCTCGGCTTCCGCTTCCTCCACCTCCCACTCCATCACCTCCACCTTCGCCACCTCCACCTCCAATCTCCTCTTCTTCTTCCGCCATCATCCGGACGACCGCGGTCCCCAGCTCGGCCAGCGTCGCGTAGTCAAACGCCAGCGTGGCCGGGAGGTCGAGCCCGGAGGCGGTCGAGAGCGCCCTGCGAAGCTCGACGGCGCCGAGCGAGTCGACCCCGGCTGCGAGCAGGGGCTCCTGCTCGGAGACGGGCCTGCCAGCCGAGCGGGCCGCGGCGTCGGCCGCCAGGGAGTCGACCCAGACCTTGCGCTCGAGCGAGGACATGGTCCTCCACGGTTGGTGGCGGTCTGATGAGGAAGGAGACGAAGAAAACGAAGAAGAAGAAGACGAAGAAGGTGCAAAAGAAGTCGAAGCCGAAGAAGAAACTTTCGGCGGCGGCGGCGGCGCGACAGCAACGCCACGGCTGCTGCTGCTGCTGCTCTTTCCATCGCCACCACCAACCTTGGCCTTGAGCTCGCTGTAGAACATCCACTTGCTCCTCTTTTCCCCGGCAGAGGAACCAGAGAGCAGGTTCGAAACGTGGAGGCTCGCCGGAGCGAGCGAGGAGCAGAAGGCAAAGGTGGCGGCGTTTTCGTCGGCAGTGTCGTCGTCAGCAGCGGCGGCGGCGGCAACCGAAGGAGAAGAAGAAGAGGAAGTCGACCCGGAAGCGCCGCGGACCTTGCTTGCCGACGCCGACTCCAGCACCCACTGGAGCACGGAGAGTCCCTCGCTGGCCTCGAGCGCCCCCATCCCGGAGCGCTCCATCCTCGAGAGCAAGCTGTTGGCATCGTCGTCACCGCCGCCGGTTTTCTCGCCGCTGACGATCTCCTCGCCGCCGATTTTCCTGCCGCCGCCGGTGTTCTCGCCGCCGCCCCTCCTCCCCGTCGTCGCCATCCCGGCGCTGCGCCACGCGCCAAACTGCAGCGACACGATGCGCTCTCCGGCGCTGCTCGCGGCCCTCGCGAGCTCGTCGAGCTCGACGTTGGCCGCGGCGTACGCGGCCTGCCCGGCGTTGCCCAGCAGGCCCGCGGCCGAGGAAAAGAGCACGGTCGAAGCCAGCGGGGCGACTGCGAGCGGCGAGGCGGAGGAGGAGAGGGATGACGACGACGACGACGACGACGACGACGACGACGACGACGACGACGACGACGACGACGACGGAGGAGGAGAAGGGGCCGCCCACCTGAGCCTGGAGACCGCACCTGCCTTGGCCGCCGAGGCGACGCGCGCCTCGCGCGGCGCGGTCCTCGAGAGCGCGGCGTCGGCGAGCGCGCCCGCGGCGTGGACCAGCAGGCGCGGCGGTGAGGAGGAGGAGGAGGAAGAGAAGGACGAAGAGGAAGCAGAGGAGGTCTGGTTTCTCGTTGTTCTTCGAGACGGCGACAAAGTGTAGCGAACAGACGACAGAGAAGACGCGATTTCAGCGCCGGCCGTGGTGGAGACGTCTGCGGCGACGAGGGTGACGACGGAAGCGAAAGGAGAACGAGAAGAGGACGAAGTCGACTGTGCCACCGACGACGGCAGCAGCGCCGCCAACGACTCCTCCTCCTTCTTCTGCCCTGCCTCCTCGGCCCAAGCAGCTCCCGCCGCCCGAGCCGCGGCCCCGGACCTCCCGACACCGGTGAGGCTGTGGGAGCCGCTGAGGGCGAGCCAGCGCATCGTCATCGATCCCAGCTCGCCCGTGGCCCCGGTGACGATCGCTGACGGGGAAGAAGAGGACGACGACGACGACAAAAGGGAGGAGGACCAGCGGCGGCGGCCTTCCTCGCTCTCGTCCTCGACCTCGACGAGAACGTCCGCCGCCCAGGCCCCTCCGCCGGCGACGCGGGCGCCGTGCGGCGAGCGCAACTCCTCCGGGAGGAAGATAGTAGGGGCGGCGAACGCGTTCTTTCCGGTTCTCCTCTTCTCCGCTCGGAGAGGGTCGAGGGAGATGACCGAGGCCGAGACGCCGAGCTCCGCCGCGGCGACGCGAGAGAGCGCGCCCGCGGAAGAAGCGCTCAAGGCAGCAGCGCGAGAGCGAGAGCTGCAGCACAAGCTTTCCGAGCCGGCAGCCACCACCGTGGCCTCCACCTCGCGCGAGCCGCTGGTCACGACGAGCTCCCGGAGCTGCCCCAGGTGGTCGGCGGTGGAAGGAGAAGAAGAAGAAAAAGAAGAAGACGAAGGCGCGCGGCGACCGGAGCGAGAGCGCGTCGTTCGCAGCCGGGAGAGGCCGCCCCTCCCACGCCAGCCCGGAACCAGGATGTTCTTGTCGTCGCCTTCGCCGCAACCGCCAGTCCCCTCTCTGAGCGTGCAGACGACCTGCTCCTCGGTGCGGTAGAGGAAGCGTGGGCGGCGCCGGCGAGCTGACGGCGAAAGCGGCGGCGAAATTGTCGACGACGGCGACGGAGACAGAGATGACTGCGAAGCAGCAGAAGCCGGAGTCGAAGGACGAATGAGAGGCTTGGCCACCAGGCCCGCCACCCCAAACGCAGGTGTCTTCGACGAGTGCGCTGTCAAGCGAACGTGGACGAGGGAAGAAGAAGAAGAAGAAGAAGAAGAAGGAGAGGAAAGTAAGCGCTCGCCGCCGGGCACTCTCGTCGCCGTCGCCCAACCCTCCTGCTCCCTGCTTCCTCCTCCTCCTCCTCCTCCCCCGCCACAACCACCACCAGCGATGACGACGCACCCGGCCCCCACGGGGACGAGAGTCCCCCTTTTCGGATCCGAAGGGAGCGCCAGGGAAAGGTGCAGGGCCGCGTCGGCGGGGGCGGGGTGAACGACGTGCGAATCTTTCGAAACGCTTTGGGGAAAAGGAGTTGCAACAAAAGCGAGAGCAATATCGTCTGAGGGTTGTGATCGCTTGATCAGAATCGAAACCGACGATTTCGACCCGGCGATCTCGGCAAGCGCAGACCGAGCTCCCGAGGGCGCCTGGGGGACCCCGGAGACCCTGAGCATCTGCACGCTGGCGTTCACATGGACTCGCCGCGCCGGTCCCCGCCTCTCGGGAGCGCCAGCGGCCTCTTTAGGGCCGGCGTCGCGCATTTCGGCGGCGGCGACCGAAGCGGCGGCGGCTGCGGCAGACGACACGACCTCGACGAGGCTCCCGCTTTCGCGGACCACCACAGAAAGCTCCGAGCTGCTCGCGCTTCCGCTCGATCCAAGATCAAAGGGGGCCACGATGGAAGCAGCGACGAGGGCGGAGAGGAGCGAAGAAGAAGAAGAAGAAGAAGGGGAGGCCAAAGAAGCCCGAGAAGCTCCTCTTCCTGCTCCTTCGGCCGCCGCTGTCGTCCCTGTCGGAGCTGCCGCTGCCCCCGCGTCCCACGCCAGGGCTCTGACTGCCGCGGCGCAGAGGTCGAAGAGCGCAGAGGCGGGAAGCAGCGCCCTGCCGGCGACCCTGTGGTCCCGCAGCCAGGAGACGAGGAGCGGAGAAGGAGACAAAGAGGACCCCGAGCCCGAGAGCGAGACGCCAAACTCGACGCGACCCGGCGAGAGCGACGACAGCCTCCGCGGCAGCCGCAGCAGCGGGTGCTGCTTGGGGCTCGGCCACGCCCTGCCTCTCTTCCAGGAGATGAAAGACGGTGATGACGAAGACGACGACGACGAGAACGAAGAAGGAGAAGAAGAGCCAAAGGAAGAAGAAGAGGCCGGATTGCTGCCCAAAAGCACCGCGTGCGCGTTGACGCCCGACATCCCGAACGCCGACGCCGACGCGAGGGGGACGACGGCGAAAGTGCCGGCGTCGTTGCTGCCTCTGCCGTAGCCGCCTTCGCTCCCTCGACCTCCCGAGAGCGTCATCACGAGACCGCTTGCGGGTCCGGCCCCGCGGGGGATCACGCAGGGGGAGGGAGAGGGCGCAGCAGAGAAAGGAGAAGAGCTCGTCGCGCTAGCTCCGCCGCCGCCTCGCTCTCTCGCTCTCGCCTCCGCCTCCCTCCAGTCGTCCGCGGCCGAGGCGACGTACGGGTTCAGCCCGCGGAGCCTCGCGATCGGCGGAGAGGCGGCGGCAGCGGCCGCGGAGGCCGCCGCGAGGAGCCCGGCGAGCCCCGCGGCGCCCTCGGTATGGCCGAAGCAGGCCTTGGTGGCCACCAGCAGCACGGGGGGGGAGCTGCGGCGGCGGCCGGCGCGGGAAGGCGGAGCAGCAGCAGCAGCAGCAGCAGCAGAGATCCCTCCCCTTCCCGTCTTGCCTAGGGCCGCGGCGAGCGCGCCGAGCTCGATGGGGTCCCCGAGGGGCGTCCCGGTCCCGTGGACGGCGACGGCTCGCACCTCGAGGAGAGGAGGAGGAGGAGGAGAGGAGCTCGCGGAGGGGCTCGCGGAAGAAGAAGACGAAGAAAGCGAAGCGGCCCGGAACGACCTCTCTGCCTCTCGCAGAGCTTGCCTGACGAGCGACGACTGCGCCGGCCCGTTGGGGGCCGTCAGTGCCGCCGAGGCGCCGCCCTGGTTGACGGCGGAGCCGAGAAGCAGGGCTTCGAAAGGAGGAGGCGACGGCGACGGCGAGGAAGAAGACCCTCGAAGCGCCGCCGCCGTCGCCGCCGTCGTCGCCGTCGCCGCCGTCGAGACTCCAGCACCAGCGTCTCTCTCCCCCTCCGTCGCCGTCCTCATCGTCCTCAGCACGATGACGGCGAAGCCGTCCCCGCGCCCGTACCCGTCTGCGGAGGCGTCGAAGCTGCTGCACCTCCCCTGCGGCGACAGCGCCTGCAGCAGGCAGATGCGCGCTGTCGTGCCCCGCGCGAGCTGGGCGTTGACGCCGCCAGCGACGGCGCGGGAGCAGGAGGAAGAGGGAGAAGAAGCATTGCTTCCTCTCTCGTTGCCCGGAAAGCCAGACGAGTCTGCGGAGTCGTCGTCATTCGAGCTGCTGCTCAAAGTAGCGCCGCTCAGGCTCGACCTCAGCTCGCGCGCCGCCAGGTGCGTCGCGACGAGGCTCGAGGAGCACGCGACGTCGGTCGCGACGCAGGGCCCGCCGAACCCGAACGCGAACGAGACCCTGCCAGCCAGGAACGAGAGGCCGTGGCCCGTGATCGCCGCGGCGGCGCCGTCGGCCCAGCCGAGGGGGCGCAGGACGGTGTCGAGGTACTCGGAGTACATGCAGCCGACGAAGACGCCCGTGGCCGAGGAGGCGGAGCTGTCGACGCTGCCGCTGCCGCTGCTGCTGCCGCTGCTGCTGCTGCTGCTGCTGCTTTCGACGGCTGCGATGGTTTCGACGCCGGCGTCGACGGAACAAAAACCACCTCCGCGCCGCCGCAGCTGCCGCCGTTGCCGCTCTTCGTCTGCCCTCGTCGCCTCCAGCACTCCTTCGAGCAGCAGCCTGGCCTGCGGATCGATGGCCGCTGCGTCTGCCGGGCTGATCCGGAACACGGAAGAGTCGAAGGCGGCGAGGCGGTCTCCCGAAGTTTCGTCGTCGGAGGGGAGGAACGAGCCGAGCCTGACGTACGAGGTGTGGGGCTTTCCCTGCGGCGAATACCAAGAAGAAGAAGAAGCGTCGCTTCCAGCATCGGCGACGTCAACGAGCCCGTCTGCATCCCAGCGGTCAAAGGGCACGGGAGAAGCCGTGTCGGCCCCGGAGGCCAAGGAAGAGAAGAACTTGCTGGTCGAGGGAGAAGAAGAAGAAGTCGACGACGAAGAAGTCGAGAACAAAGACGTGTTCCGCGGGGCGGGGAAGAGCGACCACGACGCGGTGATGGCGATTGGAGCTGAAGCAGCAGCAAAACCAGCAGCAGAAGAGGAGGAGAAGTAAGGCGAAGATGACGAGGGAGGCACGGGCGCCGGGATCGAAAGAGGATGTTCCTCTTCTTCCCCTTCGCCGCTCTCGTCCTTCACGTCCTCCTCCTCCTCCTCCTCCTCCACCTCAGCCGCCACTTCCTCCTCCGCACTCGCCTTCACCGCCATCATCCTTTCCACCTCCGCGGCCAGGGCCCTCAGCGTCGGGTGGTCGATGGCCGCCGTGGCCGGCAGCCTGACGCCAAACCTCCTCCCGACGGCGTTGCGCAGCTCGACGGCGCCCAGCGAGTCGAGGAGGCCCGAGGCCATTAGCGGCGCGTCGGCCGGGACCTCGGACGATGTGGCGTCGCCGAGCACCGACGAGACGATCTCGGACATCTCGGCAAGGATGGAAGCGAGCTTTTCCGCCCTCGGAGGAGAAGGAGAAGGAGAAGGGCGAGGAGGAGAGCGAGCGGCGGCAGCGGCAGCGGCAGCGGCAGCGGCAGCGGCATCGGCAGCTGCAGCGCCGGCGGAGGAGGAGCTTTTGGCTTTCCTCGCGGGCGAGGGCTTGCGCCGGCGGCGCGCGCCTGGGCATCCACCTCCTCCGCCGTCGCTGCTGGGGAGCAACTCCGCGAACAGGGGCTCCCGCGCTCGACCGCCGCTGCTGTCTCCTTCGCCGAGCAGCTTGCCCCAGTCGAACGAGCCGACGGCAACGACGGCAGCGGAGGATGAGGATGAGGAAGTGGCGCGCAGAGGAGGCGGGGAGAGTCCTTCCTCCGCCGCCGCCGCCGCCGAAGAAGAAGAAGTAGAAGAAGAAGACCGGCCCATACCTCCCGCCCCCGAGAGCAGCCTCTCGACGGCCTCCAGCCCGCTCGCCGGGGACAGCGGCAGGAGCCCCCCCCTTGCGAGCCGCGCGGAGACCGCCGCCGACGAGGCCATGCCTCCTCCGCTGCTTCCTCCCCAGGCCCCCCACTGCGCCGAGACGGCGGGGACGCCCGCCGTAGCGGCCGCAGCGGCGACGGCGTCCAGGGCCGCGTTGGCCGCGGCGTAGGCCCCCTGCCCGGCGCTGCCGAGCAGCACCGCGACGGAAGAAAAGTGGAGCACCGCCGAGAGAGGGGAGGCAGAGGCGATACGGCCTCCGCCAGCCACCGCCGCCGCGGTCGCCCCCGGGGAAAACGCGGCGCCGGCTCCGGCGGCCTTGGGCGCTGCCCCCGAGCGCAGCGACGCCGGGGTCACTTTGGGGAGGGTTCCGTCCGCCAGAGATCCCGCAGCGTTGATAGCGTGCGTGAACCGAGGGGGAAAGAAGGAAGGAGAAGTCGAAGAAGACAAGGAACAAGAGAACACGCCCTCTGCCGCCGCGGCGACGTCGGCGGCTGCCGCGGCGTCGTAGGCCGCCGCGACGGTGAGGAGCGAAGGAGAAGGAGCAGCAGCAGCAGAAGAGGAAGCCAGGTCCTCTTCTCCGAGCCAGCTGCATCTCCCGTTGCGGCCCAGAAGCACGCGCGTGAGATTCCTGGAAGAAGTGGAAGCAAAGGAAGCAGCAGGAGCCCCAGAAGATGTTGGAAGGGGGCGCGACGCCTCGCGAGCCCAGGAAGCTGTCAGCCGGCCGAGAGCGCCGAGGCCTCCGGCGACGAGCAGCGTCGTTGGCGCCGGCGACGGCAACAAGCGCAGACTGCCCCCCTCTCCCCCCCCTTCGCCTCCTCCTCCTCCTCCTCCGACGACGACGACGACGGGAAGCAGGCGAGGCACGAGCCACGCTCCGGACTCGCGAGCCGGGCCATCGACGGCGGGGCCGAGCTCAGCCGCTGCGGGGGGAGTGAACGGAAGCGGCGGCACGACGTCGGAGCAAGCCCAAGCGCTCCTGCTCCTGCAGCTCCTGCCGGGGCTCCCTGTTCCCTCGGCTGCGGCAACGCGCGAGAGCGCCCGTAGCGCCGCGGAGGCGGCTGCCTCTGCCGGGAAGGCGGGACCCGTCGGCCAGAAGAGGGCTTCCGAGTCGTGCAAAAGGAGAGGGTGAGCAGAGTCGGGCCCGGCGCCGCCGTCTCGGAGCAAGCCGGGCAGCGCTGCTGCTGCGGCGGCGACCGCCGCAAACGCCGGCGACGACGACGAGAGCGGCGAGCTTCTCCGGCCCCAAGAGCGAGCGCCGCCTCGGCTTCGGCGGAGGCGCCTCGGCCTGCAATCTCTGCTGCTGCTGCTGCTGCTGGCGCTGCTGCTTCCGCGAGCCGAGGCGGCAGCATCAGCAGCGCTATGCACTTGCCAGACGACGGCGTAAGAGGAACTCGGCGCCGAAGAAGGGGCTTTGACGAGCGGCGGCGTCGTTGCGGCTGCCGCCGCCGAGGCCGCCGCCGTCGCGGCTGCGGTGACGGCCCGCGACTCGACGCCGGCGAGCTCTCCGCTCTCGCCTCCGCTCCCGCCCCCGCCGGCAGAGAGCAGGCCGTAGGATCCCAGGGTCGCTTCCTGCGAGCTCCGGATGGAGCGGCAGACGGTCCACGAGGGCGAGGACGAGGACGCAGCCGAAGAGGAGGTGGAAGTCGCTCCTCCGGCCCAGAAGGCGCCGACGGCGACGGGCACCCTCGCATGTAGCGCCGCCGCCGACGCCGCCGACGACGACGAAGAGATCGAACCGCTTCTCGCGACGGCCGCCGTGTGCATCGTCGCGTCCAGCGCGGCCGCGTGGATCCCGGCGCCTCTCGGCTCCCTTTCGACAGAGGCGACGCAGGCGACGACGGGGACGAAATCGAGCTGCCGCCTGCGAGGGAGGAGGCGAAGCAGAGAGCTCGAGCGTGTTTCGCCGCCGCCGCCGCCCCCGCCGCCGCCGCCGGAAGCGAAACCGACGGCGGCGACGCGAGATGCCGTCGCCTCGAGGTGCGTCGTGCTCTCTCCTCCGGAGCCTGTCGACGAAGAGGAAGAAACCTCGACGGAGCCGTCCCCGAAGAGCGACACGTCGAGCGAGAGCTGCGACGAGGACGACGAAGAAGAAGCAGGAGGGGCAGAGGCAGCAGAAGAGAACCTCGAGCCGCGTCCTCCTCCTCCCGGCCCTCCTCCCAAGAGCAGCGGCGAGACGAGGCTCGCCGATCTCACGACCGCGAGGCCGACGTGCTCCCAAGCAACGCCACCACCACCAGGAGCAGCAGCAGCCGAGGCAGCGACGATGGACGCCCTCGCGGCCTCCAGCAGCGCCGCCCCCGGCGCGACCGCCCTCCTGCCGAGCCTGTGGTCCCAGAGCCAGGAGAGCGAGGGCACCGGAGACAGCGGCGTCGAGAAGCGAGCGAAGACGGCGGCGGCCCGAGGGACGCCCGAGCCGTCGCCTCGCCCCGCGGCCAGCGACGACGACGACACCGGGACCGCGCGAGAGAGCAGTCGCTGCTGCAGCCGCTGCCCTGCCGCCGCCGCAGGGGCGGGAGAGGCGAACCTCCGGCGCGACCAGAGCGGGCGCAGAGGAGA
>Ga0315285_10007312_pt1 | contig 11338 bp, 8 predicted proteins | sample YL17G09_36_MG_FD_203698 | JGI IMG/M metagenome (GOLD analysis project Ga0315285, IMG submission 203698) | Sediment microbial communities from Yellowstone Lake, YNP, Wyoming, USA - YL17G09_36 | ecosystem: Environmental > Aquatic > Freshwater > Lake > Sediment | place: USA: Wyoming | collected... | reverse complement strand
GTTCTTTTACTTCTTCTTTAACAGGTTCCGGAGTCGGAGTTGGAACAGGAGTTGGACTTGGTGTTGGAACTGGGGTTGGAGTTGGAACAGGAGTTGGACTTGGTGTTGGAACTGGGGTTGGAGTTGGTTTAGGTGTGGGTGCAGGTGTTGGAGCTGGAGTTGGTGTTGGTTTAGGTGTGGGAGAAGGAGTTGGTACAGGAGTAGGCGTAGGAGCCGGTGTAGCTTGTGCTACCTTTTCAGGTTCTTTTTTAACTCCTAATTTTTCTATCGGTTTTTCTTCAGGTTTTTTAGCCTCTTTAATTTCTGGTTTTACCTCTTTAGGTTTTTCAGCTTTAATTTCTGGAGCAGGTTTTGGTGCTTCCTTTGGTGGTTGCGGAGCAGGCTTTGGGACCTCAACTTTTTTCTCTTCTGCCTTTGCTACTTCTTCTTTTTTCTTTGGTTCTTCCACCTTAGCAGGTTCTGCTGGTTTTTCAGCTACTTTTTCTGCTACACCAAAAGTAATTTGTAATCCCTCATCAATTTTGTCGATTTTAAAGGGAACCATTTTATCAAGACTTATTACGAGACGAACGACCTTTGTAGGAGTAATCGAGAATTGGCTCAATATAATCTTATCGATTATCCCATCATTAACAGGTATACTTGTTCTGGGAGTAGTTATAATGGCATCTTCAAAGTCGAGGTAGATGAGGCTTTTGAGTTGGTTTGTTTTGTATTTTGCCTCACCTTTAATGTTCACAATTACAGCGTTTTTTCCCTCCACTTGTTTAGTATTTACTTTAATAACACTGCTCTGTTCCGAAAACAGGAGAATACTCCAAAATAATATTACAACAACAAAAAGTATAGAAGTCTTCTTAACCATTCCTATAGCTCCTTATTGGTTTAATTTTTATTTTAAATATTTAAAAATTATTAATTACCTACCGACCAGAGGAACTCTAAAAAATGTTTTCTTATACAAATAAACAACTTCCGATTTGTTTATTTTTACAACGGTTACATTTAATTCGGGAATAACATCCCCTTCATGCAACACCCTATCGGCTAATATAATCATCGGTTCTTCTTCATCCCATATGATTCCAGAAAGTTTTGTCCTCAGTTCATCAGGAAGTTTGACAATAGGAGCAGAAATCTCTTCTCCTCCCGGAAACTGACCAGATTTTATCAATTTATCTAATTTGTTCAACTCATCTTTTGCCTTACCAGCCCAGCTTGTATCAGGGAAATTATTAAGCAACACTTTAAGAGTCGCAATAGCTTTTCTGATTTCACCTTTGTTTTTATAATCCAATGCTTTGTTAAAAAGGTTTTGAGCATCGACATCTTTTTTAACCCAGGGAATAGTTAATGGGTCTCTTCTTTCTTTTCTCAATGAGTTATAGGGAAAAAGTCGGCTTTCACCCGTTAATCTCTTTAATCCTGATTTCGTTGAGATTATATCAGTAAGAGAGACTTCTGGTTTTTCTTCTATCATTACTGTTGCTTGCTCCTCTGTGGGTAAAATTACTGCTGGTGCCTCTTCTGTTTTAGGTTTCTGTGGTTGATCTTCCATTATAACTTCTTTTAACACTTCCTTCTTCTCCGATAACTTTTCCTGACTATAAACAAGAGGCATCACAAGCAAAGCTAAAACTATTATCACAAAGGGATTTAGTAATCTATGCATAAAATTCTCCCACCTTTCAAAACATTATTTACGAAGATTTATTAAACATAAAAGTTGAGACTAATATGCTTATTTTATGCGTTGAAGGTCTTCCTTTAAGAGAGTCTACGTTAAGGGTATTAAGTCTCATAATTCTATCGGGATTTTCTTCAATCAAACTTACGAACTCACCCAGCTCGTGATAACCACAAAGTAATTCGAGCTTATAGGGGATTTCTGTATAGATGGTTCTCGGTTTTGTCTTATCGGGTTGGACGAAATTGTACTTAACCCCGGTAGCCTCGAGAATATCAACAATGGCAAGGTAGAAGCCTCTCGCATCAGGATTATCAGGGAGTCTTTTCTTAATCATTTCAATTTTTTCTCGTAATGCCGGTACCTGGTTTTCCTGAGTAAGAATAAGTTTCGCCTCGTTTATTTCTTTTTCTAACTTTTTATTATCTTCAATAAGGGTATTCAGTTCTTTTGTCTTAGCATCCACTTTAACCTTCCAAAAATACCTATTTAAATAGAAAATGCCACCTATAATTATAAGAAAAAGAACAATACAAATGGTAATTATATTTTTATCTTTTTCGGTCACTTCAATCATAATTATTTTCCTCGTTTTTAAGTTTGTTTTGTAATCAAGGTAATCGTAAATTGACCGCACTCGACTCCATAAGAATCTACCGTTTTGATACCTGAAATAATAACGGAGTCCTGAAAATTGTCTATAAATCTACGAACCTTCCCGTGACGAATTGTTTGATGATTTTTCATCGCATCCTGGAATGAGGTCATAAGCCTAATTCTATTTTCCCTTTCCTCCGCTTGAGCAATGCAAGTAAGGATGAGTCGTTGCTCGATAAGGGGACGCGTTTGTTTCGGGGGCGGGGGACCACTCTTTTTGTTTTTCTCCCAGGCTTGACGAGCTTCTATTGATTCTTTTGTTTCGACTTCTCTGACAGATTCTGTAATCTTGAGATTAAGAATATAAATATTTTCAGGTATCAAATCAGATAAGTAATCGAGTTTTTCAGACCAGTAAATATCACTTTCTCCAGGGGTAAGTTTGGTAACCACCTCTGCTTGATTTCTTAAAGTGTCGAGAACTTCTTTAACAGCAGCACTCTTCTTTTTGAGATCAGCAACTTGTTTCTCATTGCTTTTTTTCTTACTTCTTTCTACCTCAACATTATTAACGACCTCTCTGACTTTCATAAACTTTTTATAACCGATGAAAAGGGGGATAAGAGCAAGGACGATGGTCGCAATAATGATATATTGAGAGATAACCAATGGTTTTGAGACCAGAGGTTCTCCCACAGCTTTACCTTTTTTAGGTCGTTTTGCTTTTTCACCTTCTTCTAATAGGTTGATTCTTATCATTGTTAGTCAACCACCTTTCTTATAGCTAATCCTATACAAACACTTAATTGTGGTGCAATACTTTCTATATAACTACGGTCCAATCTTGGTGATAACTCAATATTTCTAATAGGATTAATAATCTCAAGAGGGAGTTTTAATTCTTCAGCAAAATATTTTCCTATATTTCTCATCTGGGCTATTCCCCCACTTAAAACAATCTTTTTTATCGGGAATGAGTTAGGTTGGTTTTCAAAGAACTGGATGGATCTTCTAATTTCGCCAAGGAGGTTATCAAGGGAACCCTGGATGACTTTTGATGCTTTAGCCTCGATGGAATCATCACCCAAATCTTCACCTGTAATTTTTTCAATAGTTGATTTAATAGTATCTAAGATGTCACTGCTAACCTGAGTTGTTTGGTCTACGGTTTTTAGCGGCGCTCCTATGTCAATTTTCAATTTTTCTGCTTCTTTGAAAGATAATCCAAGCTTCATTTGTAAGGATTTGGTAATAGAATCACCGGCTGAGGTTGCCTCAATATCACGAGTAAACCTGGATACCGTATTATTAAATATTGTAATACTTGTGACATCTGAACCTATACTGATTAGAGCTGTTGCATCTTCTGGGGGTGGGTTATAATTATACTCATAACAATTCAAGAGTGCAAAAGATGCAATATCTACAATGACTGGAATCAGTCCTACTTCTCTTAGTATATTGATATGTTTGTTAATCAGTTCTTTTGTGGCGGAGACAAGTAATACATCTATTTTCCCATCCTCTTGTAAATTTTTACCTAAAATCATAGAATCGATATTAACTTCATCCATTCTAAAGGGAATATATTCTTCAGCTTCCCAGCGTAGAGCGTTTTTGAGTTCTACCTCTGACATCTCAGGTAAGGGAATATACCTCACGATAATAGATTCACCGCTAACAGCTGAAATGCAATTTTTTGCAGTGATATTAGCCTTATCCAGACATCTTTTTATAGCACTTGTTTTAACCGATACATCGATTTCGGAAATGTCTTCAGGTTGTCCATTAGGAAACAAAGGTTCAAGCGCCAGCTTTTCAAGTATTACTCCTCTACTCGTTTTTTTAAGTTGGGCAACCTTAACACTTGTATTGCCAATGTCCAATCCAATATAATTTTTTCCACCAAAAATCATATTCTCACCTCATCATTTGTGGATTATCAAATATACATTAATAATGTATACATCGTAGGGGCTTATAGCTATACGCCCCTCATTTAATTCTTTTCGGCAATTCAAACAAAGACTGAATATAAATTTTCTTCTATCTCTTTTATTTACATATACTCTTTTATAGAATTTTTAATCATATGTCAAGACATAAAATAACTTTAATTTTCTGTTTAGTTATCATAAGGGGAAAGTATAAGGCAAGAATCGTTCATCAAACTCCCACTCTTTGTGTCATTTTTCACTACAAAAATTTATTATTTATCAAGAATATATACTCATTTAAATATTAATGTCAAGAATAATATGATGTGGAAAAGGTGTAAAAATTCTTACATTTATTTCGGTTATTTATTCGAAAGTCTTTTGATTAATGCGGGTATAACTTCATGGAGACTATCAACAATTCCATAGGTGGCAACCTTAAATATGGGTGCATTAGAATCTTTGTTAATGGCAATAATAACATCAGAGGATTGCATCCCTGCCAGATGTTGAATTGCCCCTGAAATTCCACAAGCAATGTAGACTTTAGGACAGACAGTTTTACCTGTTTGACCTACTTGATGAGAATACGGAATCCAACCAGAATCAACAGCCGCCCTTGAAGCACCCACTGCCCCACCAATTAATTTCGCAAGTTCTTCAATAAGACTGAAATATTTTGGATCTCCAAGTCCTCTGCCACCTGATACAATTATATCAGCTTCTGCTAAATTAATAGTCTCTTCTATTATTTCTATGGATTTAACGAGTTTTGTTCGTGATGGTCGAATACTTTTGGGTAATTCAACATTAATAATATCTCCCTTTTTTACCTCTGATTTTTTAGCAGGCTTCATTACTTTGTGTCGGACAGTCGCCATTTGCGGACGATTATGGTAACAAGTAATAGTTGCCATAATATTCCCACCAAAAGCAGGTCTTGTTTGTAAGAGATGTTTCCCTGTTTCATCAATGTCTAATCCTGTGCAATCAGCTGTTAATCCTGTTTGTAGTTTAATTGCCACTTGAGGAATAAATGAGCGTCCTATGTTAGTTGCCCCTGTAAGGATGACACTGGGTTTATGTTTTCTCGATAAATAGGCAAGTGATTCTGAGTAAATATCATCCTGAAAGTTTTCAAACAATGGGTCATCAAATACATAGATTTTATCGAGATCATAATATAAAAGTTCATCAACAAGATTGGCTATATTATTCCCAAAAATTACTACTGCGACTTCATCGTTGAGAGACTTAGCTAATTTTTGAGCTTCTCCAATGAGTTCAAAGGAAACACTACAGATTTTATTTCTTCTTTGCTCTGCTATTGCCCAGACACCTTTATAAGCCGAGGTATCAGCAACTCTGACGAATTCGTCTGTCTTAATGATGGCTTCAAATTTACAGGATGGTATACACAAATTGCAAAAGGTGCAATTGTCGAGAATTACGGCTTTTTTATTACGCATTTCTATTGCACCAAAAGGACAGGCTTTAACACATAAGGTGCAACCTATACATTTCTCTTCATCGATCAAAATACTCATAATATTCTTGCCTCTTTCAACTTAGAAACAAGCTTTTCAACTTTCTCATCCACACCATCACCTTCGATAATCTCACCTTTTGTTCTTAGTTTTGGTGAGAAGACTTTGAAAACTTGCGTAGGAGAACCTTTTAAACCCACTCTATCAGGGTGAACATTCAGAAATTCAGAAGTCCACACTATAGGCTCATATTTTGATGCCCTCATTTTCCCACGTAAAGAAGGCATTCGAGGTTCATTAATTTCTTTAACTACTGTTATGAGGGCTGGTAGTGGTAACTCAATAATATCGTATCCATCTTCCATCATTCTTTCTAATCTTAAATATTCTTTAGTAGCCTCTTCAATTTTTTTAACAAAGGCTATGAAAGGAATATCAAGCCATTCTGCTATTCCTGGACCTACCTGAGCGGTATCTCCATCAATAGCTTGCTTACCGCAGATGATAAGGTCGAAGTCTTCTATCTTTCTTATAGCATGAGATAAGGTATAAGAGGTTGCAAGTGTATCAGAACCTGCAAATGCTTTATCTGAAATTAATATTCCTTCATCCACACCATACGAAATGGCTTCTTTTAGAGCCTCTTTAGCTTGAGGAGGTCCCATTGTAATAACTGTAACTTTCCCGCCAAGCTTCCCCTTTAATCTTAGTCCTTCTTCAATCGCATACATATCGAAGGGATTAATTATACTTGGAACCCCTTCCCTCATCAAAGTTCCGGTTTCCGGGTTAATTTTGACCTCAGTTGTATCCGGAACTTGCTTGATACAAATAACAATATTCATAGTTTTTTTACCCTTTTATTCATCAAATTGGGGGTAGTCACAATCTTAGTAGATTTTCAAAAATTATTATCCACAAATCAGGTATTGCCCTGAAAGGGCAACATATATTAGCCCAGGGCAACACCCTGGGTAAAAAAGAAAACTAAAGACGTTTTAAGCCCTGTAGGGGTGAAATAATTATTACGCTTCTTCAGAGCTTTGGTAGGGACAGAACAGTGTTCTGTACCTACATCATCACTAAACCCAGAGCTTCGCTCTGGGCTATAATATATCGTTCCTTCAGAACTTAGTTGTGGACAATAATTATTGAAATTTTATTAGACTGTGTTAAAAAAACACAATCTAAAGATTGTGGCTACCTTTGTTTCTAAACAGCCATTTAAATACAACTGCTAAAAGAATAAAAATTGATGGATGAAAAAATGTAAAGAAAGAAGAAAAGATAAGGCAAGAATTATTTTTTGCTCTGGCTTTCTTTTATTAATTCAAGGGCAATTATGTTTCTCTGAATTTGATTTGTTCCTTCGTAAATTTGAGTTATTTTAGCATCTCTCATATATTTCTCCAAAGGATATTCGCGCATATAACCTGTTCCACCACAAATCTGAAGCGCATCCGTTGTTGCTTTCATAGCTGTATCTGAGGCAAAGACCTTTGCCATTGCAGCAATTTTCGACTGGTCCGGAGCATCAGAATCAACTGCTCTTGCCGCCTGATAAACCAGAAGTCTCGCCGCTTCAATAGCCGTTGCCATATCCGCTAACATATGCTGTATTGCCTGGAAACTAATAATGGTCTGTCCAAACTGAACTCTTTGCTTCGCAAATTTTATTGCTTCTTCCATCGCACCTTGAGCAATCCCAACTGCTTGAGCCCCAATTCCAGGCCTTGATTTATCAAGTGTGTCCATCGCTACTCTAAATCCTCGACCTTCTTTGTATAATAAATTGGATGCTGGAATCTTACAATCACTGAAATGTAATTCACAGGTTGTTGAACACCTGATCCCCATTTTCTTTTCCTTTTTACCGAATGTAAAACCGGGTGTATCTTTATCAACAATAAAGGCACTGAGTCCTCTAATACCCTTTGCAGGATTTGTTGAGGCAATAATTGTGTAAACAGATGCCTCTCCCCCATTTGTTATCCATTGTTTTGTTCCATTAAGAATATAATAATCGCCATCCTTTTTAGCTGTGGTCTCAACAGCACCAGCATCACTTCCCACATTAGGTTCGGTCAGTCCAAAGGCAGCATAAATTTCACCCTTAACAAGTTTAGGTAAATATTTTTGTTTTTGTTCTTCGGTTCCGTGTAGTAAAATAGGAAAAGCTCCAAGCGCATTCGCAGCATAACATACAGCTACACCACCACAGATTCTGCTTAATTCTTCTACAGCGAGACATAAATCAAGACATCCTCCACCAACACCACCATACTGTTCAGGAATATAAACACCAAAAAGTTCAGAATCTGCCAGGATTTTCATAATATCGTGAGGATAAGTTTCTTCTTCATCATATTTTGCTCTTACAGGTAAGACCTTTTCTTCAGCGATTTTTCTTGTTAAGTCCTTAATCATTGTTTGAAATTCGGTGAATCCGTAGTCCATTTTAATTCCCTTCCTTTTGAGGTTGGGTCACAATTATAATTTAGTAGCCCACGATTTTAATCGTGGGTTGTAATGAAATCATAATAGTTAATAAAAATAATTAAAATAACTAAAAAAATATATATTTCTTTATACCCACAGATAAATCTGTGGGCTTGCCCTCAACTTTTTTAATTGAGGGTTACTAAATATAAAATAATTGTGAAACAGTCTCATTTTTCAGAGAATGCAGATAATAAATAAAGCCGATGACTTTATAAAACGAAAAAATATAAAGTCAATAGTAAATTTAATTTGGTAGAGTCCAATGAAGTGTTTTTATTTTTTGGATAAAGCGAAATTGAAACAATAACCACAGAGGACACAAAGATTATCAATTTAAAACTGACAATTAACAACTGACAATTTACAATATCATTCCCAACTTGATTGGGAATCCAGATTCTTTTTAAACAAAAACTAGATTCCTGCTTTCGCAGGAATGACAACTCCTATGCCATTTAAATTGTCAGTTGTCAGTTTTACATTTTAAATTTTCTTTTTTATCTTATATATCCTGTCAATTCTTTTTAATTTAATTTTTAATCAATGTGAGATGTTCATTTCCTAAATGATAAAATTTTTTGATAGGATTTACAGTATATACAACCCTGAACTTGCTTCAAGGTAGTTAATCCTGTATATCCTGTCAGATTTTTTTAGGCTTTTAAATATAGATATGCTTAATGGAAAAAAAGAAAAAGTCAATAATTATTAATTTTTAAACAATCTCCCCATTGTATTGAACTCTTGTGGCTGGATAGTTAAATAGTTATAGATTTTGTGAATACATACTTATGTGCTCGCCCATTAACACACCCCTAACACCTCTCAAGAGGGGAATGACAACCACGAGAGTTGCCCCTACAACAATTTATTTGAATAAAATTTTTATTTGAAATTCTTTCTTTGATTTATCATATTTATTATAGTAGATAAAAAGGCTAATTTACATTTAATTAAGTTATCCGAAGGGAAATGGATATGCAAATCTGGAAATATTTTTTAATGCTACTTTTTCTCATTTCATTTGTTGATTGTAAAACATCTCAAAAAGTTGAAGTTCAGGGAAAAAAAGATTTGATAAAAGAGAAGTTGAAGTCAGGACCAATAATGCCTGAACCAGAATTAACAATTAATTGGAGATTAGATAAACAAGTCGCAACGTATACTAAGGATAATCTTTTTGAATATATTGATGGTGAAGCAGAATTATTTTTCCCCTATGGGTTTCAGAAGGTTTTAGTCGGAAATTACATATATCAATTGGACCCTCAACAAACCATCACAGTTGATATTTATGAGATGGGTTCAAGATTGGATGCCTTTGGCGTATATTCAAAGTTCAGATCACCTTATGTGAATTTTGTTCATTTTGGATGCGAGGGTTTTATTGATGAAAATATCTTAAGGCTTTACAAGGATAAATATTTTGTGAATATCACTGCTGTAGCAGATGCGATGTTGGTTCCCAAAAATATTTCAATGGCAGGTCAAATCATTGATGAATTAATTCCTGGAGAAAAGACTCATCCCAATGAATTGAAATTAATTCAGACTGATAGTCTTATTTCTAAAACTGAAACCTACGATGTTGAAGGATTTTTGGGTTATAAATTCTTTCATAATGCAATAAGTGCTAAGTTCAAATATCCGGATGAAGAAATTAGAGGATTTGTAATAATAAGGGATTCGGAAGCAGATGCAAGTATTGCATTAAAAAACTATAAAGATTTTCTTATTAAAGAAACAAAAGTAACAGAACCTTTTAAAGTTCTAAATGATAATATTATTATTGTTAATGATCCCAATTATGGTGAATTAATGATTTGCCAAAAAGGAAAATTTATTGTTGGGTCATTAGGATTTCAGAATAAGACAAACGGTGAGAATTTAATTAAAAAGTTGTTGATGAAAATTGAAATTAATTAATCCCCATTTTCATCTTTATCTGTTATATCTTTAAACACTTCACCTATTCTTTTTATTATACTTATAGGCTTTTCTATAAAGTAATTTGTGAACCAACTCATTCCTAACATTGTAGCCAAGGAACGTGTATTGGTTAAGATACGAATTACTTCTCTCGGATGTGCTTCACCCACTTCTTTCACCTGCGCCAATGAAGATGTGGTAATTAATCTTAAAGCCCCAGCAAGTATAAATAAGAAATGAAAATGCCATAATTTAAAGATGGAAAAAATGCTCTCTTTATTCTGAGTTAACCACTCTAATTGGATTGTTAATGACTTGCCTATGAACAACTGACCGATTGCTCCTCCAAATAAGGGTCCAATAGCAGCTGCGAGACTGGTTAATGTGGCGAAGACTGAAAGGTAAGCCACATTATTTTTCTGAGGAGAGAGTTTTAGTAAGATGTTGTTTGCAGCAAGCCCAATAGCTGAAAAGGCGAATCCATTTACTGCATATATTAGAGGAATAATATAATACTTTTCAGGTGATGAAAATATCCACATAAAAGCTGTAAGTGAGCCTATTGTCCCACAAACAGAAAGGACCGGTTTATTCCCAAATCTGTCTGTTAGCCTTCCCCACATCCTCAATGCAACAATGTTAATAGTTGCTTCAACGATGGCAAATAATGAAATCGTGGTATAAGAAATTTTAAGGTCCTCAAGCATATAAACAGTGAAAAATGGTGCCGCAAGGTTTATAGCAAAACTCCAGCTCATCGAATAGATTAATAGTCTTTTGAAATTTTTATCACGAAGAGGAATTCTAATTAATTCCCGAAAGGGAACATCAGATTCTGATTTACTTTCAAAATAATCAGGGATTAGTGATAGTGGGAAAAGTGATATTAAACCAAATAATGTTCCGACACCAAAGACTATTAAGAATCCGTAGTAAATATTGTCAGGTGAATAGATTTTCCAGAAGTCGATAAACTTGGCACCCATTAAACTGCTCAGCATTACTGCCAAACTACACCATCTGTTTCTTTTAGCAAAGTATCTGCCTCTAATATCAAGAGGGACAAGGTCTTTCATCCAGGATAACCAAGGTGGACCTGAGATTGCTCCGAAAAGTGAGGATAAACCTATAAGCATTATGAAAACCCATAATGCCCAGAAGGATGAGCTGAAAATCAATCCGGGAAGTAATATAATAAT
>Ga0315285_10007311_pt1 | contig 11338 bp, 10 predicted proteins | sample YL17G09_36_MG_FD_203698 | JGI IMG/M metagenome (GOLD analysis project Ga0315285, IMG submission 203698) | Sediment microbial communities from Yellowstone Lake, YNP, Wyoming, USA - YL17G09_36 | ecosystem: Environmental > Aquatic > Freshwater > Lake > Sediment | place: USA: Wyoming | collected... | reverse complement strand
ATTCCAGAATTGGATCTTAATCTGCGTAATCTGCGAAATCTGCGGATCGGTTGTTTGGTCCATCCTTGAGGGGGGCGAGGGGCTGCCTGAATTCGCTGCCAAAAAAACAACGACTGGTACGACTGCCACGCAGATCAACGCAGATTTGATGCCTGGAACAGGAACACACACCGGCGACGAGTCTCGAGCCGAAGTTTCAGTTTCAGGTTGTATACCCTGAAACTTGGAACCTGGAACTTGAAACTGCTTCCTGCCGTTTGATCTGCGTTCATCGGCGTTTATCTGCGTCCTATTCTCCGTACTCAACGGGAAATGCGGCTGGCACTAACCGGGGCGTGGGAGACCGAGAGCGCGTCTTCGGTCTCCGGCGATTCCTCAACCGGCTGAGGCGCCCGGTAATCGCAGGGGCGGCCACGCCAGCGGACCAGGAGCAGGACGGCAGCGCCGGCCAGCAGGCGGAAGGGGTACAAGAGCAGGTGCAGCAGGTGCAGAGGCCAGGGGCGCCGCCGCCGCTCCGACCAGGCCTGGTAGAAGATGCGAGGGTGCAAACGCCAGCCGATATGGCGGGCGGTCATCCGGAACTGCCGGACCAGGCAGGAATCGCCGTTCTCGTTGCAGATCCGCCGCCGCCCAAGGGGCAGGCAGAAACCTAACAGTTTCAATTCCGCATAACCCTCGTTGGTGCATGGGACGACCAGGTAGCCGGAGCGCCGCGGCCCGACCGACAGGCTGAGAATCTTCAGCCAAAACCTGATCGAGAGCACATCCAGCACCGTGTAGGAATCGAACAGGTGGGCCGCGGGAACCACCAGGGATCCCGGCAACAGGGCATGAACCGGAGCGCCGGGATGAATGCGCCGGAGACCGGCTGCGATCAGCTTCAGGTAGAGGCCGGAAGCGGACCCGACGACGGTCACGCGGTTCGGCGGAAGCGTCGCCCAATCGCGCCAGCGGCGGGCGCGCTCCTGAAGCGCGTCCCTGAACCGCCAGCGGAAATGGCGGAACAGCAACCCCAGGTCGCGTGCCGAGTAGACATCATTGTTCTCGTTGTAAATCTCCCGGCGGCCCAGCGGCAGCAGGGCCGCCACCACCTTCATCCCATGGCGACCCTCGCCGGTATAGGGAAGCGCCAGGTAGCCGGCCCGATGCCGGCCGAAGGCCAGCACCAGAAGCGCCCGCCAAGTTGCGGGCGAGGCCCAGGCCAGCGGCGTCACCGAGTCGAACAGGCCCGCCAGGGAAAGCAGGTCCTTGGGCAGCAGGCCGTGACAATGCGCAGGATGGCGCCGGCGGACGTCGCTCATGATGGCGGCCAGCCTGCCGGGGGAAGCCGAGCCCAGCACCGTGACGCCCGGCGGGATGTCGAACCAGAAGGCGCGGGACGAAACCCGCCGCCAGAGCACAACAGAATCCAGCCAGACGTTGTGCCGGCGCCACCCCAGGCGCCGCCACAGCACGACGGAATCCAGCCAGGCGTCGTGCAGGCGCCACGCCAGGCGCCGCAACAACACGACGGAATCCAGCCAGGCGTCGTGCATATGCCACCCCAGGCGCCGCAACAACACGATGGAATCCAGCCCGGCGTTGTGCATATGCCACCCCAGGCGCCGCCACAGCACGACCAGGTCCAGCCAGGCATTCCGCAGGCGCCAGGACACGTGCCGCAACAGGGCCCAGAAGTCGCGGGCCGGCCAGGAGTCGTTGTTCTCGTTATAAATCTCCCGAAACCCCAGCGGCAGCAGCAAGGCGCACAGCTTCCACCCCAGGGGCCCGCGGCCGGTCAGCGGAATGACCACCTCGGCAAACCTGGGCCGGCGGCGACAGGCCGCCAGCAACCCGCGAATGGCCAGCGGCGTCCGCGAGTCCACAGGCAGTCCGGCGGCTTCGGCGGGAAGAAGGCCATGGATGCGGGCCCCGGGATGGCGGCGGCGCAAATCGGCCAGAATGCGGCTGAGCTGGGCCGGATCGGCAGTGCCCACCAGGCAAATGTCGCCCGGCCGCCGGCCCCAGGTCTGCCACGCCAGCCACAGGAAACGGCCCAGGGTAAGCTGCATCATGCCGCCGTCCGGCAGGCGCAGCGAGACGCGGCCACGCAAAGCCAGCGCCAGCAGTTTCATTCCCCCGGAGTGGTCCGTAGCCAGGCAGGCAACTTGGGGGCCGCGGTTCAGCCCCAGGAACAACAGCAGCCGCGCGAACACCGCCAGCCACAACCAGGGCGAATAAATCAGCACCTGCCGGGGCAGCAAGCCGGAAGCAGAGATGAACTGCTGGCGCTGAGGAGCGCAAACCACCGCCCGCAGATCTTCGGGTGGGACGCCGGCGCGCACCCCGGCCACCGCCTCGACGGCTTCTTCGATGGTGCCGTTGACGAAAACGATGGCCTTCATGCCGCGTGCTCCAGCAAGAAATGGCGATAGCGTTCCGCTATGTATGGGCCCTGGCTTTGCAGGCTGTAGCGCCGCTCGATCAGGCCGCGGGCGGCACGGCGCAGGCGCCGGCACAGCCCGTCGTCGCGGAACAGCCGCAGCAGGTGAGCGGCGAACTCGGCGGGCGAATCGGAGGCCAGCAGGTGCTCGCCCTCGCGGGTCCCGATGCCCAGCGGCGCAAAGCGCGAACAGACCACCGGCACGCCCACCGCCATGGCCTCGATAATCTTGGTGCGAATGCCGCCGCCGGTGAAGATGGGCGCTACGTACACCCGGCTCTGGGCGTAGAGTGCGCGCAGATCCTCGACAAAGCCGCGGTACTCGACGCCGCTGTCATGCAGGCGTCCCAGCATGGCGTTGGAGGCGCCCGCCCCGACGACGGTCAGGCGGGCTTCCGGTTCCTCGCCCAGCACCAGCGGCCAGACGTAATCCAGCAGCCAGCGCAGCCCCTCCTCATTCGGCGTATGCGGCAGGAACCCGACGAACACCACGTGGGGGGGCCGCGCCACGTCGCCCTCCGGAGCGAACTGCTGGCAATCCAGCACCAGGAAGGGCAGGGCCTCGACGCGCGCCTCCGGAACCAGTTCCAGGGCCCGGATCCGCTCCTCCTCGGAGGTGACCAGAACGCGGTCGAAGGCGCGCAGTGTCCGCCGGTTGTGCAAGATGGTGTCAAAACTGCCCAGCAGCTTGGTGACCCGCGCGCCCCAGGAAAGCGATTGCTTCCACCCCAGATAGAAATGCCACCACTCCTGAACGTGGGCGCGGATCAAGCGCGTGGTGTCCATGCCGTCGGCGTATTCCGCCATGCTCAGGTACTCCACCTGCACCATGTCGGGGCGGCCCGAGCGGTACATGGCGCCCACCATCTCCCGCATGGTTTCGTCCCGCAGGTTCGAGAAGTAGAACGGCGTCGAAGAAAAGGCGTCCAGATGCCGCCGCTCGGGTTCCTCCAGCAACGCCACGTCCGCGCAGATCAGCCGCAGGCCGTCCTCGGCCTGGCGCAGCAGCCGCTTGGGGCAAAAGCCCACAAACAAAAGATCGAAATCGGGACGGAGCGCCCGCAAATACCCGAAGATGGCGCTCCCCGCGCCATGGAACACCGGGTAGGGTGTTACCGGAGAAACGATCATCAGCCGCGGCTTCATGCCAGTTGAGAATTAAGAATTGAGAATTAAGAATTAAGAACTGGGAATCGAGCGGGGGCCGCTGTTTTCGGCTCAATTCTTAATTCTTAATTCCTAATTCTTCATTGTTCAAAAGGATGTGTACAATTCTACCGGAAAACGTTCTCGCACCGGACCCACTTTTCGGCCCACGGCGTAGATAATATCGCCCCGCAAGTCGGGCGAGCGGCCTTCCTGGGTTAGCAGGAGATCGGCCTGCGTGTAGCGGTTCGCATCGTCCGGTTCGAACCAGCCGGTCTCCAGCCGCACCACCTCCAACCCCGAGTTTTCCATGAGCGCGCGGACGTCCCGCGGCGCGTACTCCCGGTTATGGCGCGGATCGGCCTCGCTCCCCGCTTTGGGCACCACGTAGGTATGGAACAACCCCGGATGGTAGCCCTGCAGCAGAGCCTGCAAGGCCCGGGCCCCGGCGATATTCGGCGTGGTCAGCACCAGGTATCCGCCCGGCTTCAAGATGCGGTTGATCTCCGACATCATGTGCATCGGGTCGTGGTACAAGTGCTCGATCAACTCACAGCACAGCACGGTATCGAACGCGGCGTCGGGATAGGGGTACAGATCTTTTTCCGCATCGAACAGGTCCACCCAGCAGGAAAAACTCTCTCCGCTGCGGGAATAAACCGTTTTAAAATCGCTCCGCCCCCCCGGCCCATAGTAGCAGCCGCGAATCTGCCGGTAGCCGAGGTAGCGCTCGAGCGCGGGGGTGATTTGCACGTAGCAACCCATTTCCAGCACGCTGCCGCCCGCCGGGTCCGCCGGCGGTATGATCTCGATGGTCCGCACCAGCCGGTTCAGATGAAGCCGGACGTAGCCCTCCATTTCCGGGCCGCCCGCCGCATAAGAAAGGATGTGACTGGCGAGCTCCTCCCGTGTAATTTCGGATTGCGGATTGCGGATTGCGGATTGCGAACCCGGCGGCGTCTGCAATCCGCAATCCGCAATCCGCAATCCGAAGTCCGGCGTTTCGCCCGCTCCTTGCTGTTTCAAAAAGGCGGCATATTGCCGGGCCACCTTGGCCCAGGAGCATTCTTCGGCCGCCCACTGCCGCGCCCGGGAACCGAGAGCCTCCCGCAACCCGGGGTCGTTCACCAAGGCCTGCAGATACTCAACCAGCCACTCGACCTCGATGTCGCCGGGCGGCAACTTGATGCACGCGTCGTCGGGCAGTTCGGCATACCAGCCCAGGTCCGACACGATGGCGGTTCTGCCCAGCGCCATCTCCCGCAACAGGCTTCCCGACGATTCTCCAACGGTCGGGTAGCGAAGATTCAGGCATACATCGCAGGCCGACATGGAGGAGGTAAACTCCTTCAACTCCACGAAACCCGCAATGCGGACGTGCTGCTCCAGCTCCAGCTCGCGAACCAGCGGCCGGAGCGGATAATGGGGGTGTTCTTCGCCCACCAGCAACAACTGGATATCGGGGAAGCAGCGAACCAGGCGGCTGACGGCCCGCATCGCGCTGTGGATGCGCTTGTAGGGCTTCAGGAATCCGAAGGCGCCAACCACCGGCTGATGATCCAGCCCCAGCCTGGCCCGCGCCGCCTGGCGCTCGTCCGGCGGAGCAGCGACGCCGTGCGGGATGCGGGCCAGCGGCAGGCTGAAGCCGGCGTCGCGGATCAACCGCACCATGTAGCCGCTGTGGACGAGGGCCGCGCGGCTGTTTTCCAGCAGCCGCCGGTTCATGGCCACCCCGCTGTAGTCCGGCTCGATCTCGCCCCGGCGAGCCCCAGCGGCCCGCTCCAGCGCCCCCGCGCCGGCGTTGTATTCCAATTCCCGGAAATAGCCGTCCCAGTCCTGCCGCACGATGGTGACGTCGGCCAGCAGGTAGTGGAGATTGAATTCATGTAGCATCAGCACGCCGGGGATCCGGACGGCCAGGTCGTAGATATAAACGTGCTGCGGGTTGTTCCCGATGTGGTAGAGGATGGAATCATACGGCCGGCGCGCCCGCTCTTCCTCGAACTCCCGCCAAGGGCGAATGCGCACCAACTCGCGCAGTTCCCGGCTGGCCGGCTCATAGTCCTCAATGAAGACGTCGATGTCGGCGTGCCGCGCCAGTTCCGGCAGCAGCGCCTCGCTATAGTCGGCGATGCCTGACCGACAGGGGGGCAGCGGAGAAAAGTACGCGATTCGCATGAAACCAGGCTGTAGGCCGTAGGCTGTAGGCTGCAGGTTACCGCTCGTGACCAGCGACCCACAGCCCACAGCCTACAGCCCACGGCCTACAGCCGTGCCTCTTCATTTTACTCCCCTGGTTCATTCCGAGAAGAAGCGCGCCAGTGCGTCCCTCCAGTGCGGGAGGGGCGCGAGGCCCAGTTCCGCCAGCCGGCTGCTTTCCAGCACGCCGTAGCGCGGCCGGGGAGCCGGGCGGCCGGTTTCCGCGGTGCTCGTCGGCTCCACGGTGACCGGCGGCAATGGTTCGCGCTTCCCCGCCTCTTCGAGGACCGCGAGCGCGAAGCCGTACCAGGTGCAGGAACCGCCCCCCGCCAGGTGGAGGATGCCGCGGCCGCCACCCAGCAGGCCCGCCAGCCCCTGCGCCAGGTCGCGCGTCCAGGTCGGGCAGCCGGTCTGGTCATTCACCACCCGCAACGGCCCGCCTTTGCGGGCCTGCTCCAGGATAGCGCCCGGGAAATGCCGCCCATGACGGCCGTAGAGCCATGCGGTCCGCACCACCAGGCTGTCGGGGTGCTCGCCGGCGGCGCACTCGCCCAGCCATTTCGACCGGCCGTACACACTCAAGGGGTTCGGCCGATCGTCCTCGACATACGGCCGGCCCTGGCAGCCATCGAAGACGTAGTCGGTGCTGATGTAAATGAGCCGCGCCCCAATTTCCGCGGCCGCCAGGGCGACGTTCCGGGTGCCTTCGGCGTTTACGCGCAGGGCGCTTTCGGCGTCGCTTTCGGCGCCATCAACGTTGGTGTAAGCGCCGGCGTGGATAATCAGGTGCGGCCGGGCCGCCTCCAGGCAGGCGCGAACCTCGCCCCGCCCGGTGATATCGCACTCCTGGATGTCGATCAGGTGCAGTTGGTGTTGTGGGCAAGAAGAAGAGAGCACCGCCGCCAGATCACGGCCGAGCATCCCCGCCGCACCGGTGATTGTGATGCGCATCAGTTCCGGCCGCCACCCCGCAGCATGGCCGCCAGCGATTCCTCCCGGCGGACGTAGTGCCGCTCGTAATACTCGCGATAGGCGCCGTCGCGCACCCGCCCCACCCATTCCGGGTGGCCGACGTACCATTCCACCGTCCTGCGAATCCCGCCGGCGAACTCGACGGAGGCGCGCCAGCCCGGGCTGTTGTTCAGCTTCGCGCAGTCCAGGGCGTAGCGCCGGTCGTGCGCCGGGCGGTCCTCGACGAAGGTGATCAGGCTCTGGGGCTTGCCCAACAGCTCCAGCACCGTGCGTGCCACTTCCAGGTTGGTGTGCTCGCGGCCCGTGCCGATGTTGTAGATCTCGCCGCTTTGGCCGCGATCCAGCAGCAGGTCCAGCGCCCGGCAATGGTCCTCCACGGACAGCCAGTCGCGCACCTGCATGCCGTCGCCGTACAGCGGCAACGGCCGGTCCTCCAGGGCATTGCTGACGATCAGGGGAATGAACTTCTCGGGGAACTGGAAGGGGCCGTAATTGTTGCCCGCCCGGGTGATCAGCGCGGGCACGCCGTAGGTGCGCGCATAGGCCAGCACCAGCATGTCGGAGGCGGCCTTGGCAGCCGAATAGGGGCTGGAAGGCAATAGCGCGGCCGCCTCATTAACCCATTGGCCCGGCGCGATCGGCCCGTACACCTCATCGGTCGAAACGTGGACGAAGCGCTTCAGCGCAGCGTGCCGGGCGGCCTCCAGCAGGATAAACGTGCCCCGCACATTGGTCTCGAAAAACGGGGCGCTGTCGGCGATGCTGCGGTCCACGTGCGATTCGGCGGCGAAGTGCACGACCGCATCCGACTCCCCCATCAGCCCGCGCACCAGTTCCGCGTCGCAGATGTCGCCTTTGACGAAGCGATACCTGGGGTCCTCGGCGCACTCGGCCAGGTTCTCCAGGTTGCCCGCGTAGGTGAGCTTGTCCACATTCGTGACCTGGCAATCGGGACGGGAAGCCAGTACGAAACGCACAAAATTGGATCCGATGAAACCCGCCCCGCCGGTGACTAGTATCCTCATGGTCTTGGATGCGCCCGCTGCAGGGGGCGCTCCCCGCTTCCTTCCCCGGTGGCGGCCCGTTTCGACCGTGCCCCGAGTGCATGCTTGCCCTTTGAGTAAGAGACACCGCAGTATACACTTTCCGGTCGGTCGCGGCCAATTGCGGCTAAAGTGTGGGATGGCAGGGAGGACATTAGAGCAAATGAACTGCACACACCAGCGCTGGGAAAGCGTGCCACGCGAGGAGCTTGGGCCGCTGCTGGCCCGCCAGATGATCAATGGCGAAAAAGCGACCGTAGCTCGCATTTACCTGCGGAAGGGCGCCGTGGTTCCCGCTCACCGGCATGAAGGCGAACAATTCAGTTACCTCCTGGAAGGCGAAATGCGCTTCCAGGTGGAACCATCGGCACCTGAGGACCCGAAAGAAGTGATCGTGAAGGCCGGTGAAGTGCTGTGCATAGCATCGAACGTCATGCACAGCGCTGAGGCCTTGCGGGACACCGTCAGCCTGGACATCTTCAGCCCGCGGCGCGAGGACTGGCTGCGCGGCGACGACCAATACCTGCGCCGGTGACCCCGGCAGTACGGCCCGGCCCACAGCTAAGGCCGGGTAGGCTCCTCAGGATCGAGAAGGACGACGCCGAGCGCGCCCGCGGCGCGTTTCAATTCTTGGTCGGAGGTCGCCAAAACAGCCTGGTGTTCCGAACCAGCCAGGCGCTGGAACGCGGCCAGGGCAGAAGCCAGGTGGATTGCGTCGGAGCCGCGAAGGGCGAAATCGCGAGCGAGACGGGTCGCTTCAGCGATGATCTCGGCGACTACATCAATCTGGACGAACTGCTGCCAGTCGCGCTCTAACTCCGCGAGGCTCTTGTCACGGCCCTGAATGGAGAGTTCCGCAGCGCGCTGCTTGCGGCTCAACGTCGCCGCGACCTCTACTAACCCAAGCGTGGAACAGGCGAGCACGTGCTCACCGGAAAACAGTTCCTGGGCCCGGGACGTACCCGTCTCTTCGTAGTAGCGCTTCACCCAGACGCTGGAATCCACGTAGTAGACTGTCATCGCCGGTCTTCAATGAGGCGTCTGGACGCGGGAGCGCCGGTTCCCCGCACCGGCCGCACCGATGGAAAGCCGCCAGGCGCAGGGGTTCGTATGCGGATTGCCGGACTCGCCGCCAGCAGGTCGAAAACGCCCTGGGGCCCAGCACGTCCGTGCAATTGTCGGACGAAGTCCATGGTTTTCACCGCTTCCTCTTCGCTCAAAACCTGGATGAGTTGTCGCAGCTCGTCCCTAACGCCACCCATGGCAACTTCCTCCTGGAACAAGAGTAACACGGCGCGGCCACGACAGGGTGGGACGATGGGCCGTTGTGCCGGTCTGGCCTTCAGGCGCGCGAGCCCGTGCGGGAAGGAGCGCCGATTCGGGCCGGAACCGGCCGCCAGCGCCCTCGGGATCGCCTGGAAGCCTTTGGTTGCACGGAAATCCGCAGCCCGAGCGAGGCAAGCACGGCGTCCAGACTGCGCAGCGCCGGGTCTCCGGACCTGGACAATTCGATGTCCGCGGTCCGGCTGGGGCCGGTCACCATCACCATGGCGCTGGAGCGGTCGGCGATCGCCGGCTCCGTGGCGAACAATTCCAGAAGGCCGGAAAGAATCCGGGACGCAGGCAACACCACGGCATTGACAGGTGAGGTACTTGCAGAATTCCATTCGTGCGAACAGAGCCGCGAGGTAGCCGCGGCGACCTCGCGGCTCTGTTGCCGTCTGGTTGGTTGAGTTTTGCAAGTGCCTCACCTGACACCTGATTCGGTGCTAATATAAACATGTGGCCAGCGTCGCATTGTTCCTGGTTCCGGTTCTTGTGTTCACCGGCTTGCTGGCTTGGTGTTTCTCACTGGTCCAGACACGGCGCCGCCGGATGCTGGAAGTGGCCAGTTGGCTGGAGGCGGGACTGGCGGGCCGCGGCCGGGTGCTGGGAACGCGTTGGGTGGGCCCATCCGACCTGTTTGCGTCGCTGGATCTTGATGGGCACCGCCTCTACAGCGCCTCGGCGCACGCCCGCTTGGGCGGCCGCGAACTGTCCGACCGTATCACCTTGCGTTGCAACCTGGATTGTCCGCCCCGTTTCGCGGCGGAGATTCTGAGCGAGCGATGGAGCCTTTTGCCGACCGATACGCCTCCTGGAATCTGCCATCAAGCCGCCACTCAAAACTCCCGCCTGGGCGTCTACGTCGTGGCCTCGGCGCAGCATGTGGTTTCCAACTATCGGGAGCTGGTGCGCTCCTTGCTCAACTCCCAGCCGCTTCATATCCAGCAGTTGACCTTGAGCCCGGAATCTCCGCACCTGGAGCTGAGCCTGGATCTGGATTTTGCCTGTCCGCCGCCGCCTGCTCCGGTGTTCCGTTTGCTACAACGCCTGGCCGATTCCGTTCCCCAGCATTCCCGTTAGAATCAAGTGTCAGGTTTCAGGTCTCAGGTCCCAGGTCTCAGGTCCGGCTTGACATCTGCAACCTAAGGAGGACGACGTGCCCCCTGTGACGGTGCCGCAGGAAGAAGTGGAGGCCCTGGTTCGCGGAGACCATGCCGATCCGTTCAAGGTGCTGGGCGTGCACTCGGTATCGGTGGACGGCGGCCAGGCGGAGGTGATCCGGGTGCTGGCGCCCAATGCCGAGCAGGCCTGGGTGGTGCTGCCGGCCGGGGGCGCGGTTCGGCCCATGACTCGCCTCCATCCCGACGGCCTCTTCGAGTACCGCGCCGCCCAGCGCGAGGACCTGAACGGGTATCGGATCCGCACGCGCGACGCCAACGAAGGAACTGAGGAATTCTCCGACCCCTACAGTTTTCCGCCCCTGCTGACCGACTACGATCTGCACTTGATCTCCGAAGGCCGGCACTGGCAGTTGTACGAGAAGCTGGGTGCGCACCCCTGGCGTTGGCAGGACGTGGATGGGGTGCTGTTCGCCGTCTGGGCGCCCAATGCCGCGCGGGTGAGCGTGGTAGGCGATTTCAATGGCTGGGATGGCCGCCGCCACCTCATGCGTTCCCGCGGCGGCTCCGGCGTCTGGGAACTGTTCCTGCCGGAACTCGCGCCGGGAACCACTTACAAGTACGAAATCAAGTCCAGCCTGCATGGCGGCACACAACTGAAATCCGACCCCCTGGCCCTGGCCAGCGAGGTGCGGCCGCGCACCGCCTCGGTGGTGTGCGACCTGGGCCGCTACCAGTGGAACGATGACGAGTGGATGGAGCAGCGCGCGCGCCGCGACCAACTCTCGCAGCCCATGACCATCTACGAAGCCCACCTGGGCTCCTGGAAGCGCAACCACGACGAAGGCGACCGCTTCCTGACCTACCGGGAACTGGCCGAGCGACTGGTGCCCTACGTCCGCGACCTGGGCTTCACGCACCTGGAACTGCTGCCGGTCATGGAGCACCCGCTGGATGAATCGTGGGGCTACCAGGTGACCGGGTTCTACGCCGCCACCAGCCGCCACGGCACGCCCGACGACTTCCGCTACTTCGTCGATACCTGTCACCAGCAGGGGCTGGGCCTGCTGCTGGACTGGGTGCCCGCGCACTTCCCGCGGGACGGCCACGCC
>Ga0315285_10007310_pt1 | contig 11339 bp, 8 predicted proteins | sample YL17G09_36_MG_FD_203698 | JGI IMG/M metagenome (GOLD analysis project Ga0315285, IMG submission 203698) | Sediment microbial communities from Yellowstone Lake, YNP, Wyoming, USA - YL17G09_36 | ecosystem: Environmental > Aquatic > Freshwater > Lake > Sediment | place: USA: Wyoming | collected... | reverse complement strand
CATGCAGCACCCCGACCTGTCCATCGTCCGGGCCGAGCAGGAGGGGGGTACGCTTAAAGTTGATCAGATCCGCGACCTGCAGCGCAGCCTCTCGCTGGCGCCTTACGAGGCCCGTTACCGGGTCGCCGTGCTGCTGCGCTTCGAAGAGGCCCACGCCAGTGCCTCCAATGCCCTGCTCAAGACGCTGGAGGAGCCGTCGCCGCGGGTGGTCCTGGTGCTGACCGCCGAGAGCGCCGAGAGCCTGCTGCCGACCATCGTCTCGCGCTGTGAGGTGCTGCGCCTGCGCCCGCTGGCGGCGGAAGCCCTCAGCCAGGGTCTGCAGTCACGCTGGGGGTTACCGTCCGATCAGGCTAGATTATTAGCCCACCTCTCCGGAGGACGGCCCGGCTATGCCATGCGCCTGCACGAGCACCCCGAGTTGCTGGAACAGCGCCAGGCCTGGCTGAATGACCACCGTAATCTACTGAGCGCCAGCCGCGTGGCACGCTTTGCCTATGTGGAGAAGCTGTCCAAAGATAAAGACGCTCTTCGCCAGGCGCTGCTCACCTGGCTGTCGTACTGGCGAGATGTGTTGCTGTGCAGCAGCGGGGCATCGGCCTCCCTCACCAACCTGGACCTGGAGGCGGAGATTACCGAGCTGGCCGGCAGGCTGGACCTGTCCGCGGCCCACCGCATGGTCTCTGCCCTAGAGCACACCCTGGATATGCTGGAGCACAACGTTACTCCGCGCCTGGCGACCGAGGTGCTGTTGCTTGATCTGCCCAAAAGGGGATCCACCCCGGAAATTCCCAAAGAGCCATAAATTCAAAACCTTACTGCTTCGCAAGCTTGATGAATTCGCGGGCACTCTGAACGTTTTAATATGCTATACTCAACAGGTGATGTTCGATCGTCCTCTTGAGGGTAATCCATGATGGCGCCGGAACAACCGCAGAAACGCGAGACCGAGACCAGCCGTGCCTCTCTGGAGCTGCTGTATCACGTCAGCCGCGAATTAACTACCAACCTGGACCTGCGCACGGTCCTGAAGCGCGTGCTCTTCCTCTCCATGCAGAGGGTCAGTGCTATCAGCGGCAGCATCATTGTCCTGGATGATAACGGCACGCCGGTCGAGTCGGCCCTCATCATCGGGACGCAGGTACATGACCACACCACTCAGAGGCTGCGCGCAACCCTGGAGCGCGGGCTAGCAGGTTGGGTTTTGCGCAACTGCCAGGCTGTCCTGATCGATGACACCAGCCGTGACAAGCGCTGGATGCCCCGCCAGTATGAGACCGGCGAGCTCAGCGGACCGAAGTCGGCGGTGAGCGCCCCCTTGTGGGCGCGCGACCGCCTGGTGGGTGTGATGACGCTTGTTCACCCCAAGGTCGGCTTCTTTACTCCCGAGCATCTCGCCCTGGTCCAAGCCATCTCGGACCAGGCCGGTATCGCCGTGCTCAACGCCCGCCTGTACGACGAAAGCCAGCACCAGGCGCGCGTGATGACGGCGCTGGCGGAAAGTGCTGAGACGATCACCGCCAGCCTGAACCTGGAGGACGTGCTGGTGCGCATCATGGAGCAGATCAGCCAGGCCCTGAGCGTGCAGGCGGTCTCATTGGCACTGATCGATCCTGATGAGGATGCCCTGGTATTCCGCGCTGCCACGGGCTGGGCCAGCCAGGTGGGGCTGAATACACGCCTGAAGCTGGGGGTAAGTGTAGCGGGGTGGGCCGCTGCCGAGGGGCAGGGTGCCATTATCCCGGATGTGACCAAAGACTCTCGCTTCGACCCGGAGACTAATCAGCGCACCAGCCTGGAGACAAAAGCCATTGCCTGTGCGCCCATCCGCTACCGGGGACAGGTGATCGGTGTATTGGAGGCCCTGAACCCTACGGACGGCGCCTTTGACGCTGACGCGCTGCTGGTCCTGACCGGCATTGGCAGCCTGGCGGGTACCGCCATCCGCCACGCCCAGCTCTTCGAGCAGCTTCAAGCCGCCCACCGGAGCTACCGCGAGCTCTTCGAGGACAGCATTGACCCAATCCTGATCACGGATTGGAGGGGGCAGGTTAAAGAGGTCAACCGTCAGGCGGTGAAGATCACCGATTACGATAAAGAAGCCTTATGCCAGAAGAACATCATCCAGCTGCATACGCCGGACGAGGAGAAGCTCGGAACTCATTTTGAGCGGCTCAAGTCTGGCGAGACGGTTTCCTACGAGTCTTTCCTGCGCACCCATCATAAGCCCGATATCCCCGTGCAGGTGTATGTGCGGCAGGTCGATATTGAGGACGAATCGCATCTACAGTGGATTTTACGCGATATCAGCGAGCGCAAGAACCTGGACACTTTGCGGGAGGACCTGACCTCCATGATCTACCACGATCTGCGCTCGCCGCTGGCGAACGTCGTATCCAGCCTGGACGTATTGGATACCATCCTTTCCTCGGAGGCAGACCCGTCGCTGAAATCCCTCCTTAACATCGCCATGCGCTCCACAGAGCGCATCCAGCGGCTGACGAACTCTCTGCTGGATATCAACCGTCTGGAGGTCGGGCAGCCGGTGGTCGATCTGCACCCCTTCAGGCCGGCCGACTTGGTCAAAGAAGCCATCGAGATCGTCTTGCCCGTGGCGCAGAACAAGCAGCAGGAGTTATCCTCGACAGTGTCTGTTAAGCTGCCGTCGGTGATGGCCGATGATGACATGATCCGGCGTGTACTGACCAATTTATTGGAGAACGCAGTTAAATTTACCCCTATCGGCGGGAAGATCGAGGTCGGCGCCCACCAGGAGGGGGAGTGGCTCCATGTCTGGGTGCTGGATACGGGTCCCGGCGTCCCCGCTTCTGACCACGAGCGAATCTTTGAGAAGTTCACCCGCCTGAATCCTGGCGATTACCCCAAGGGTCTCGGCCTTGGGTTGGCCTACTGCCGCCTGGCCGTCGAGGGGCATGGTGGGCGCATCTGGGTCGAAAATGAGCTCAATGCTGGAGCGCGGTTCACTTTTACTTTACCGGTTGTAAAGTAGCGTTGTTAAAATGTGTGAACATATATTTATAAGATTCGGAAATTTATTAAGACCATATCCCTCCTTCCTCTCATCCACAGGGAAGTTGAGGGCGAACACCCCTATCCCCTGGCCCCTTCACCCATTATGGGGGAAGGGGAGAAACCACCCAAAATTCTATCTTTCCCCGCCCTGGGGAGCGGGGATAAAAGGGTAGGGGATAAGGGTTGTCCACCCCTGAACCCCGTGAAGGGGTGAAGCAGGGCTTCTTAAGGGAAAACCTATGAAAGAGATCGGTCAGGGGATTTACTATGAAAATTCCTATCCTGGGGTGACGCTGGGAGCGTTAGTGCTCCCCCATGGGACGATCCTGGTCGACGCACCGCTACGCGCCGAGGATGCGCGCGCCTGGCGAGCGACGCTGCTCACCCTGGGGGGCAACTCCAACCGGCTGCTGGTCAACCTGGATGCCCATCCCGACCGCACCCTGGGCGCCCGGGCGATGGACTGCACGGTGGTATCCCATCTGAGGACGGCGCAGGTCTTCCGTGGCCGCCCATCCATATTCAAGGGACAGAACGCTGAGAGCGGCTCCGAGTGGGAGAGCCAGAATGAGTCGGTCGGCACACGTTGGGCCATCCCCGATATCACCTTTACCCACCAGATTACCCTACACTGGGGACCTCCGGATGTCCTCCTCGTACACCACCCCGGGCCGGCGCTGGGTTCAATCTGGGTCGTCATCCCGGAAGCGCATGTCGTTTTTATCGGCGACGCGGTCCTGCCCAACCAACCCCCATTTTTAACAAATGGCGACATCCCATCCTGGGTTGAAACGCTGAGCTTACTGACCTCTACTTACCGGGATTATACGATCATCAGCGGGCGCGGCGGCCCAGTGACGGTCCAGGCTGTGCGTGCACAGCAGCAGAACCTGAAAGCCACCCTGAAAGGGTTGGAACGGCTCGCTAAACGCAACGCACCCCCCGAAGCGACGGAGAACCTGATCCCAAATTTATTGAGCAGTTTTTCCATCCCCAAAAAACTGGAGGAGCAATACTACCAGCGCTTCCGCCATGGCCTGTTCCAATATTACGCTCGCCGCTATCGCCCGATAGAATCTTTTGGTGAGCAAACATAAACTATGTCCGAATCCCCCTATTTACCCATCTTTGAACTGACACGCGGAGAAATTGTCGAGTCGATCCATTACGGAGCAGTCGCGGTGGTGGACGCCGAGGGCCGTCTGGTTGCCAGTTACGGTGATCCGGATGCGGTGACCTATCTGCGCTCGTCAGCCAAGCCATTTCAGGCTCTGCCTCTCTTTGAGAACGGTGGCGTCGAAACTTACCACTTGACTCCGCGCGAGATCGCCCTGATCTGCGCCTCCCATTCCGGCATGGATGAACACGTTTCCGTCGTACAGGGCATCCAAGCGAAAACCGGTGTCAAGGAATCTGACCTGCTGTGCGGGACGCATACCCCTTCGCATCAGCCTACGGCAGAGGCTTTGCGCCAACGGGGGAAAAAACCCACCCCCAACCGCCACAACTGCTCCGGAAAGCATACCGGTATGGTGGCCTTCGCCCGGATGCGAGGTCAGCCCACTGCCGACTACATTAACCCGGCTCACCCGGTCCAACAGGAAATCCTGAAAACTTTTGCCGAGATGTGCGGCGTAACTCCCGACCAGGTCAAGGTTGGGATTGACGGCTGTTCGGCCCCCAATTTCGCTGTGCCTTTGCGCAGCGCGGCGTTGGCTTATGCCCGGCTGTGCGACCCGCGCGGGCTGGAGGCCAAACGCGCCCAGGCCTGCCGTGCGATTACAGCGGCAATGACCACCAACCCTGACATGGTCGGTGGGCCGGATAGCTTCGATACCCACCTGATGGAAACCGCCTTTGGGCGGATCGTTTGCAAGGGCGGCGCGGAGGGTTACCAGGCCCTGGGAGTTTTCGCCGGCGCACGCGGTCGCCAATCTCCTGGGTTGGGCATTGCCATAAAAATCTCCGATGGTGACCTTGCCGGGCATTCCCGCCAGGCTGGTGACCACCGCGGACATGCTCGTCCCGCCGTTACACTGGAAATCCTGCACCAATTGGGTGTTATATCACCCACAGAGCTGATCGCTCTTGCCGAATACGGCCCGACATTCCCGGTGAATAACTGGCGCAAGATCATCGTAGGACAGGCGCGACCCTGCTGTAAATTACAGTTAAACAGCCAGCAGCCTTCATGAGCCTCCCCGTGCGCGATCTTGTCCGGATGAAATGTATCCAAATCAACGACCTGCTCCTCCAGTATTACGGTCGACCTGCATGGCATAACCCCATGCCGCCACTTGATGAGCTGGTCTCAACCATCCTCTCCCAGAATACCAACGACGTCAACCGGGACCGCGCCTTCAGGGCCTTGCGAGAGCGCTTCCCCACATGGGAAGCGGTGCGTGATGCCGATATCAATGAGGTCATCGCAGCGATCCGCTCGGCTGGCCTGGCCAACCAAAAAGGCCCCCGCATCCAGAATATCCTGCACGACATCACCATCCAGCGAGGGTCGTTGGACTTGAGCTTCTTGCGCGACTTGCCTCCCGACCAGGCGCACGGCTGGCTGCTGCAGTTTAAAGGAGTGGGTCCAAAAACGTCTGCAATCGTGCTGCTGTTCTCATTAGGTATGCCCGCTTTTCCGGTGGACACGCATATCTACCGCGTTACCGGGCGGCTGGGCGTGCGACCCCCAAAGATGAGCGTAGAGCAGGCACACGAACACCTGGCGGCCCTCTTCCCTTCGGAAAGCTACTATGCAGCCCACCTCAACCTCATCCGCCTGGGCCGTGAAATATGCCATCCCCGGCAGCCGAACTGCCCGGCTTGCCCGTTAAAGGACTTATGTGATTATTATGCGGCTTTGGTAAATAAAAGGTGACTGCTCAAGCTAAAGCCTTCGCAGTAGAGAATACCGGTCTCCAGCCGAAGCTGAGCCGTTACGGTTAAAGGTGATCCTATATGGTTGACCATCCCGTTCAAGATACTCTTACCTCTCTGCATGAAGCTCTGCAGCGATTACAGTCTATGCCACTACCCGACGAAGGGTACCTTGCACTACAGGAGGCCGACCGATCTCTAAAAGAAGTGGCTGCAGAGATGGAAGCCATTTCTGCTGAAAACGCCCGGCTTAACCAGGCCGTCCAGCAGGCCAACCTGGCCCGCTCTAGGTTTGTCTCGGCGGTCACCCATGAGATCCGCGTCCCAATGACATCGATCAAAGGCTATACCGACCTGCTCCGCCAGGGTGTGATCGGCCCGGTGAATGAACAACAGCTCAACTTTCTGGATACGATCCGCAATAATGTAGAACGGATGTCTACTCTGGTCTCCAACCTCTCGGATATTTCACATATAGAGACCGGTCGGCTTAAAATGCAGCTCGCCGATATTTACCTGCGCATATCTCTGGAAGAAGCCCTTAATAGCTTGAACCTAAAGCTGGCGGAAAAAGAACAAACTCTGACAGTGGATCTACCTGCTAATTTACCCCCTGTGCGCGCCGATTCGATCAGGCTGGTACAGGTCTTGCACAACCTGTTAAGTAATGCTCACAAATATACCCCTCCCAAAGGCAAAATCGCTGTCCATGCCAGCCCAACCGGAAGTTTTGTGCGCGTGGAAGTCAGCGATACTGGTATTGGTATCCGACCGGAAGATCAAAGCCTGCTCTTCACTCAATTCTTCCGCTCCGAAGACCCCGCGGTGCGGGAACAGCAGGGATGGGGGTTGGGATTGTGCGTCGCCAAACGGCTGGTGGATATTATGGGAGGCGAAGTGGGCGTGCAGAGTCAGGTTGGTGAAGGGAGTACGTTCTGGTTTACGGTACCAGTATCGGTGCGACGTTCTCAGGTTTAAGATGGTTGAGGGATAACGAGATGAAGACGAATAAAACCACGAAGCGGCATATCCTGTTGCTCTACCAGCATCTCATGGACCGGTTGTGGGCGCCCACGATCGTGTTAGGGTCTATGTTTTTCGCCGTATGGTGGTGGTCAGGGGTGTTGTTCCCCACGATTGAGAGCCCTTATGACCTCTTCATCGCCATCATCGCGTTTGTCGTCCTGTTTTTTGGGATCTTCGCTTTTCTGGCGCGCAAAATGTCTTACGTCCAGGCGCGCAGCGACCATCTGCGCGTGGTAACGCCGTTCCTACAGCTAAGGATATCCTATCGCCGTGTGCTCAGCGCTCACCCGGCGGAGTTTAAGTCCCTTTTCCCTCCCCAGAAATCGAGCTGGGCTCAGCGGCGCTTCCTGGAGTCGTATTATGGCAATACAGCCGTGGTCATGGAGCTGAGCGCTTTCCCCATTAGCCCCGGCATCCTGCACCTGTTCCTGCCTTCTCAGATGTTCAACCCTCGCAGCAAGGGTCTGGTTTTCCTGGTGGAAGACTGGATGGGTCTCAGCACCGAGATTGACAGCTTCCAGGGAGCCTGGCGGCAGCGGCAGAGTCGGAAAGGGAAACCCGAGCCGGGTTTCGGGATTTTGCGGAGTTTAAGGTACAAGTAGCTTTCCCCCCCTTAAAGCTCTTCGTCAGTAATTGGCAGGACAACCGTGAAGGTCGTGCCTTGCCCGATGGCCGAGTCCACCCAGATACGCCCCTGGTGGTTATCGACTATCGATTTAACGATCGCCAACCCCAGGCCTGTGCCCGGAGTGTCAGCTGGGACATTGCTGGCACGGTAGAATTTCTCAAAGATATAGGGCTGGTCAGCCGGGGGAATGCCGGGACCATTGTCGGAGACTTGGATGATGATCTGCCCATGTTCGGCTTTGGCGCAGATACCGATTGTGCCATGCGCGGGGGTGTATTTGATAGCATTGTTGATCAAGTTGCCCATCAACTGCCGCAGGCGGATTGGGTTCCCGAGGACGGCGGGCATATCGTCGGGGATCCCCAGGGTCAAATCCTGCTCTTTTTCACCCAGGCGGCTACGCAGGCCTTCTACCGCGTAGTAAATGATCGGCGAAACCGTAACGATCTCTTTGCGGGTGTCAAAACCAGCCTCAATGCGACCCAGGTCGAGCAGGTCGTTGATTAAAGCCGTGATGTTGTTGACGCTGAACTGTACACGGCGGATAAATTCACGCTGCTGTTCGGTAACCGGTCCGGCGCGGTCGATCAATTCCACGTAGCCTAAGATCGCGGTCAGGGGTGAGCGCAGGTCGTGCGAAACGGTGCTGACGAAATCACTCTTAATCCGGTCCAGCTCCTTTAGATGGGTGATGTCCTGCATCGTCACCGCCAGGCCGACCTCGGGGATTGGCGTCACCTGGGCGTTGAAAACCCGCCCGTCTTCCAAGGTGATTTCACTGCGCGAGGGCCGCGTCCGCTTCTCCTCGGTAAAAATCTCCAGCAAATCCGGGTGTTGGATGATGTCACGCACCGGCTTACCCAGCAGGCTGGCTTCCCCCAGGTCGAGGGCTGTGCGGATGGTGTGGTTGACTAACACCAATCGCCCATCATGATCGACCACAATGACCCCGTCTTCTACCTGGGTCAGGATCGTTTCAAGTTTCTCGCGCTCGATCTCTGTGCGTGAATATAAACGGGCGTTTTCGATCGCGATCGCGGCGTAATCTGCCAGGATGGAGACAACTTCCACGTGATCATCTAGAAATGAGTGCCCGCTCTGACGGTTGTCCACCCCCAGGACACCAATCATGCGACCATGGATTTGCAGAGGCGTATAAATCAGGGTATGCACCAGGTAAGATGATTTGATTTTCCGTGGGGTCTTCTCGTCCAGTGTCAAAGGCTTACCTGTGCGCAGTACCTGGCCTGCCAGGGTATCACGCGTGGGCAGGCGGAAAGTGCGCACGAAATCATCCTGGAAGTTGCGCGCCGCGCGCATGTACAATTCTCCGCTGTTATCGTCCAACAGCAGCAAACTACCCTCTTCGGCGCCGGTAATCTCTACCGCAGCGTCCACCACGGCTGTCAGCACACTGTCCAGATCGAGTAAGGCCGTTACCGCGCGACCGATGCGCTGAAGGGTCTCCAACCCATCGATCCGCCTCCGTAAGGATTTGGTTGCCCGTCGGGATTCCAGATGGGCCCAGCTATTCCAACGTTTACGGTGTTGCAGGCCACGATCTACAGCTTGCAGGACGACCTCGCTGACCAGGGGTGGATAAAAATAATCACAGAATCCGTGGCGTAAGGCCTTTAAAACCATCGATTCCTGGTAGGGGTTGGTGAACAGGATGATAGGCAGGTCCGGGTACTGGTCTTGTAATCTGGCTGCCAGGTCGAGTCCGCTGCCGTCCACCAGCGGGTCTCCCAAAATCACCAGGTCGGGTAGATCGGCTTTAATCAGGGACTCGGCACTCTGGCAATCCGAGACCAATTTCACCTCGTAACCCGCCGGACGCAAGGTATTGTTCTCTAGATATTGAGCGTTCTCTGGGTCTGAAAGGATAATCAGAATGTTTTCGTTAGCCATGCAACGTCGTAATCCACTGTTTCAAATTGATGATGGGAGTGTAAAGTGGAAAGTTGTGCCTTCTTTTGGCTTACTTTCTACCCAAATCTTCCCCCCATGGACTGTCACGATTTCCTTGACCAGAGCAAGCCCAATCCCCAGGCCTCCAAATCGCTCGGTTGCAAATTCAGCAGCCTCGTGAGAGAGCTCAAAAATATGAGGGATATGCCTGGAGTCTATCCCAATGCCATTATCCTGTACCATAACGTAAGCCTGGTTGTCATTCGTACGATCGACGCGCACGGTCACCTGTCCTCCTTGCGGGCTGAACTTGATGGCATTAGAGAGCAGGCCCTCTATAACTTTGGCGATTTGAGCCTGGTTGGCATGAACCATAATAGGTTTCGCGGACAATTCGGTAAACAGCGCTACGCCGCCATGCTGGGCTGTTCGCTGCGAGCGAGAGATGACCTGGCGAGTCAGGTCATTCAAATCGACCGCTGATCTTTGCGCAGGAAAATCGGCCTGATGCTGGATGGTGATGCTATCCACAACATCCACCGCCTGTGCCAACTTATCCTGGGCAGCCCGTAAGGCTTCGACCTGGTCTGCGGTGGGTGTACCCTTCTGACCTTCCAGGAGTCCATCAAGACAGCCCTTAGCAGCCAGCAGCGGCAAATGTAATAAGCGGGAAACCTCTTGCAGCATCTCATCCAGGATACGCTCGTTATATTGGGAGTTCTCGGCGGCTTGCTGCAGAGACCGGGCGCGTTCCTCTATTGCCTTAAATAAGCGCGCGTTGACCAGCGAGATTGAGGCATAATCGGCAACCGCTTCAAGCAGAGCCTGGTTACTGGCACCGAACGGTTGAGGGATCTTTCGTACCAGGACCAGCAGACCTACCACCTCTTTCTTGACCTTGACCGGCACCACCAGAATGGACTGACCCAGCCGGGATACCTTGAAACGCTTGAGCGGGTCGCCATGAATCGAGAGCGATTCACCCGAGAGAGCCACCAGAGAGCTGATGCCATCATCCCACGGCTGGTCGATCTTGGCTGCGACCGTGGTCGGCAGGTTGCGATAAGCGCTGAGGATGAATGCCTTGCCGCGCTCATTGCGCAAGAGCAGCCAGCCACTATCGGCCTCCGTGATGTAGACTGCGCCTTCGACGATTTTATCGAATAACGTACGCTGGTCGGTGATCGATGTAACTGCTTTACCGATGGCAAAGATGGTGGTCAGCTCCCGTACGCGGCGCTGCAGTTCCTGGTTGGTTTGCTTCAATTGACGGGCCAGCATCTCGCGCTCGCGCCGTGCTCTGACCTGCTTGAAAACGCGCTCCACTGCCGAGACGACTTCAGCCTCTCGTACAGGCCAATACAGGAAGTCGGAAGCTCCCAGGCGAAAAGCCTGGACAACGTCTCCCTCCATCCCTTTCTCCGCCACGACGATCACCGGGACGTCTAACCCTTGTGAAGACAGTGCCACCAGCAGGTCTTTACCGCTTAAGCCGGGCAGGTTGAGGTTGGCAATGATCGCGTCGGGAGCGAAGCGGACGGCCTCTTGGATCGCCTGAGCAGCAGCTCCTACAACCTCAACCCGGTACCCCATCGGTAGCAGAGTCTGGCGGGCGATCAGGTCACTGACGTCCGGGTTGTTTTCTACAAGTAAAATACGCTCTTGCGGTGCGTTCATACGTCATAATCATAGCACGGTTACAGAAAAAGCGGGTCAAAAAGTCATTGCTTTGTTAACGTTGGGTTAGAATTATATAAAAAATCGCCTAGGGTCTTGACTTTGTATACCTGCCGCGCATAAAATGATATAGTGATAGCTGCTTAGGCTTAAGCCTTCGCTGAAGATATTGCTGTAAAAGGGTGTG
>Ga0315285_10007308_pt1 | contig 11340 bp, 8 predicted proteins | sample YL17G09_36_MG_FD_203698 | JGI IMG/M metagenome (GOLD analysis project Ga0315285, IMG submission 203698) | Sediment microbial communities from Yellowstone Lake, YNP, Wyoming, USA - YL17G09_36 | ecosystem: Environmental > Aquatic > Freshwater > Lake > Sediment | place: USA: Wyoming | collected... | reverse complement strand
CCGACGAGAAGGAGCGCGCCGAGCACATCATGCTGGTGGACCTGGGCCGCAACGACGTGGGCCGCGTCTGCGAGTTTGGCTCGGTGCGGGTCACCGACCTGATGTTCGTCGAGCGCTACTCGCACGTGATGCACCTGGTTTCCAGCATCCGCGGCACGCTGCGAGCGGGCCTGGACATGTACGACGCCCTGGCCGCCTGTTTCCCGGCCGGCACGCTGACCGGCGCCCCCAAGGTGCGGGCCATGGAAATCATCCGCGAGCTGGAGCCTACCCGGCGCGGCGTGTACGGCGGCAGCGTGTTCTACCTGGATTTCTCCGGCAACCTGAACTCCTGCATCGCCATCCGCACCATGGCCATGCGCGGCGGGGCGCTGTACATGCAGGTGGGCGCGGGAATCGTGGCCGACTCCTGCCCCGCCCGCGAGTACGAAGAGTGCATGAACAAGGGCCGGGCGCTGCTGGCCGCCCTGGAAATCGCGCGAAAAGGCCTCGGGTAGTGCGGAATGCGGAGTGTGGAGTGCGGAGTGGCCTCTGCTTCGCACTCCGCATTCCGCACTCCGCACTCCGCACTCGTTATGCTTTTCGTTCTCGACAACTACGATTCGTTCACCTACAACCTGGTCCAGTACCTGGGCGAGATGGGTGAGGATCCCGTGGTGCGCCGCAACGACCAAGTGACCGTCGACGAGATCGAGCGCCTGAACCCCCAGCGCATCGTCATCTCGCCCGGCCCCTGCACGCCTCGGGAGGCCGGCATCAGCATCGAGCTGATCCGCCATTTCGCGGGGCGCAAGCCGCTGTTGGGGGTCTGCCTGGGGCACCAGGCCATCGGGGAAGCCTTCGGCGGCAGGGTGGTGCGCGCGCCCTACCTGATGCACGGCAAGCTGAGCCGCATCCACCACGACGGCCGCACCATTTTCCGAGGGCTGCCGCAGGATTTCGCGGCCACCCGCTACCATTCCCTGATCGTGGAGCGCGAGGGGCTGCCCGATGTGCTGGAGGTCTCCGCCGCCACCGACGACGGCCTCATCATGGGCCTGCGTCACCGCCGCTTCCCGGTGGAGGGCGTGCAGTTCCATCCCGAATCCATCCTGACCGAGCCCGGCAAGGCCCTGCTCCGCAATTTCCTGCAACTGTAAGTCGCGCCGCCGACCGCCAGTTTTCGGTGGTTTAACTGGGCTCAACTGGCTGGTTTACTGGTTCAGGGGACGTTTCTGTCCATTTCTACTTCCTTTGTTTTGTTATGCTTACCGCACCGTGCCCAGTATTTTACTGGTGAAATACTGGAGCCAGCCGGAAAACCACTGAAATTATTGCGATGCTAGTATTATATCAACTTGGCATACGTGTCAAGCTGAAAATGTTCCCACGGCCTGCGCCCGTTGAAAACAAAGCAAATATAGTTCGGACACCAGATCCGCGAATCTGTGCAATCGGCGAAATCTGCGGCTCAAAGGGTTGGACTCGTGCGGATGCAGGCTGCGCTCCCTGCTCGTTGGGGCTGGCGCCGTTCTCAATCGCCGCCGCGCTTGAACTGGCGGCGCACGGCGAGGATGAACAGGGCGGCCAGCGTGGAGGTCAGCGCCAGTTCCAGGATTCCGAGCAATCGCCCCACGCCATAGTGCGGCTCGTAATAGGCCGCCTCGCGTTGCAGCGAAGCCACGGCCAGCGTGGTCATGGCGCTGTGTCTCAACAAGCAGACGGGCCTCGGCACCCAACCTGTCGCTTCGGGAAGGTTCCAGTAGGCGATTGGCTTCACCTGCGGCGCCGGCGGCAGAGGTTGGGTTCTAGGCCGGAGGCCCGCAAGCGGGTAGAGCAGCGTGAACAGCAGCAGCACGCCGGCCAGCCAGCGCAGCGGCCGCGCCACGCTCAGCCCGTACTGGCTGGCGTACTTGTAAAGCGCGGTCAGGCCGATCCGTGGCCAGCGGCTGGACCGTCGCCGCATCTCCATTTCGCCGTAATGGAATTCGCCGGCCGTCCACGGGTCGCCCCTGCTGTCGTAGTTATTCTTGAGCTGGTGGTAGGTTTCCGCGATCAGGCGGTAGTTGCGTTCGTCGCGGCTGCGTTCGGGCGGCCTCAGTGCTTCCGCGGCTTCATCTTTGAGCGCGACCGTCTCCTCATAAAGCCTGACGCGCTCCCCGTCGCGTCCCCACTCAACGTCGGAGAAAGTCAGGTTGGACACGTCGCAGTTGACGAAAAGGGTCTGGCCAAGCCAGGTCTTGTAGAAGGTCACGCGCTCCGGTTTCTCAAACCTCGCGAGGCCGAAAACCGGCCGGGCCGTCGAGTTACCGGATTCCCCGAACACCGCCCCACGGAAGTCGGCGTAGTACTGGAATCTTGCGTCCTGGAAGAGCACCTTGTTCTTGAACTCGCAGGGCTTCGCTTCTGCCCCTTCACTTCCGGCTAACGGTGCAAAGTGGGCCGTTCCCCTGAAGATGGCGTGGCTGAAATCAGTGGTGCCGGCAAAAGTCGTCCCCGCGAAGACGGCATCCTGCATGAACGCGGCCTCGCTGAGGTGGGCGGCCTGCGTGAACGTGGCCCCGTAAAAGCCGGCGGCTTGCGTGAACGTGGCGCTGATGAAGTAGGCGTCCTTCGTGAACCTGGCGCTGCTGAAGTAGGCGTCCTTCGTGAACGTGGCGCTGCTGAAGTAGGCGTCCTTCGTGAACGTGGCTCCGATGAAGTAGGCGTCTTGCGTGAACGTGGCGCTGCTGAAGTAGGCGCCCTTCGTGAACGTGGCCCCGATGAAGAAGGCGCCCTGTGTGAACCTGGCCCTGTAGAAAACGCAGCGGGCGACGAACGTGCGGCCATTGCACGAGGCGCTCGGGAAGACAAATCCTGTAAAGTCCGCATACCCATCGCCCGCCTCTGCCAGGATTCGCTCGAACTCCTTTTGGAATTCCTCGTCGCTCTTGGCGGGGTCCTTCGAGTGCATCAGGCAGACGGGTCGCTCATCGACGCCTGCCGGCGGGTGGTGAATCGGGCGCCCGCACCATCGCATCCCGCGCATCGGCACCCGGCAGCCCGCCTCGGCCGGCGCTTCCTCCGCCTCGCTCTGCTCCCCAGACACCTGCGGCGGCGCTTCCGGATGTTCCGTTTCTTCCTCCGCCGGCGGCGCTTCTGCTTCGGCTTCGATTGCCTCCGGCGTTGGCTCCGGTTCCGCCGCTCCGGGCGCGGCAACCGGCTCCGGTTCGGGCACGGCAGCTTCGGTCTGCCGGGGCTGTTCCGTGGCTTTCTGTTCCGGCGGGTCCTGCTGGTCGTTCATAGCAGCGAATTGTAGCAGATTGCGCCGGAGCAACCACGCAAGCCACCATGCTCAGAGCAACTCGATCCGAAGGTCACGCCCGACCGCCCGCGCCGCTCTGCATAGGGTTTGCAGCGTGACCGAAGCGTTGCCGGGATCGAGCAGCCGATCCAGGGCCGCGCGGCTTGTGTTCATGCGCCGCGCCATTTGGACCTTGTTGATCCTCCCTTTCTTCATCGCCTCCTGTACCTGCCAGGCCAGAGCTTCCTTGAGGGCGACAGCGCGGGTTTCCTCGAGCACGCCCTCCTCCCCCAGGAAGTCATTCAGCGACGAGCCAATATGCCGGTTGCGCTTCTTCATGCCGTTCCTTCGTCATCTCGCCTCGCCCGCCATCATGTACCACAAGTGGTACATTGTCCAGCCCGTTGTCGTTTTTCGGCCCGCACGGTTCAGCCGAGGACCCTTGCCATGGCGGCCGGCCCGCGGACAGGCCGGGGGCCTGTCACCACAGCGTGCTATACAGGGACCAGGTAAACCTGGGCGACGCCGGTGCGGTCGGAGGTGTAGGCCACGAACTTTCCGGTGCGGCTGACGCTGGGATGCACGTGCCCGATCTGTTCCGAGGTGGCCGAGGAGTCGGGCCAGCAAAGGACCTGGTGCTTCCCGGAAGCCAGGTCGATGAGGAGCAGCGGATTGTCATGGGCCTTCTGCACGTCGGAGACGATGAAGCGCTCGTCCGGCGAGATCATGGAGTGGCCGAGCTGCAGCGTTTCGGAAGTGAAGTGAGTGCGCAGGTCGCTGCCGTCGCGCTTCATGGAGCAGATGCTGGCCGGCACCCAGCCGGGCACGCGCTTTTTGTGGAAATAGAAGCGGTCGCCTTTCGGTGACCAGTATTCGTGAGTGGCCCGCCAGCCATAGGGCATGATCAGGAACGGCCGAATCTGGCCGGTGCGAAAGTCGATGATCATGGAGCGGGCGCGCTGCTCCATGGGCAGCTTCATGTTGTTCTGCTCGTCTGGCGCGCGAACAAACGTGACCAGGTAGGGGTCGGCCGGGCAAACCAAAGTGTGACCACCGGTTCCCCCGGGCACATCGATATACTTGGTCACGATTCCCTTGGCGAGGTTGACCAGAGCGACGCCCGTTATCCCGGCAGCGTCGGTCCATCCCACTGCGCTGTACTCGCCATCCGGCGTGAATGTCCGTCCGAGCGAGAACCGGATCGGCCGCTTGTAATGCGACACCGCGAATCCAGCTTCAAACTCGAGCACCGCCGTGGCGCCGGTCATCACGTCAGTTCTGTAAACCCGCCCGCCCTCCGTGTAGTAAACCGCCTTCCCGTCCGGCGCTATCGAGAACGAGAGCGACGAGATACCGTATCCATGGGTCACGGGGCAGGTTTCTTCGGAGGCCAGGTCCAGGCGGTAAAGCTGATAAACACCCGAGCGCTTGGAAGCGTAAACCAGGTGGCGGTCGCCGGCGGTGAAGGCCTGGGCCTCGAAGTAGCAACTGTTGCTGGGGGCCTGCCCGCTGGTGATCTGCCAGACTTCCCGGCCGGTCCGCTTGTCGGCGGCCTTGATGATTTTTTCCGAGCTGTCGCAGCCGCCCTTGCCGGCCGATTGGCTTCCGGACAAGGACGGAGCCGCGGCCGCCAGGGCCAGGCCCGCGGCACCTCGGAAAAAACCACGGCGTGTTACAGACATAGAAAACCGATGGCAATTTCGGATTGCGGATTTCGGATTGCGGATTTCAAGCGCCGCTTTGTTTGAAATCCGCAATCCGCAATCCCAAATCCGCAATTCCCATACGGTAAAGCTGTTTGTGAGAGAGTACACTAGCCGAGCTTCCAGCCGTTGAAATACGGCGGGCGCACCAGCTTGTTGGCCGCGGCGTTGTTTGTGACCCGCATGGCCTTGCCGTCCCACAGCAGCTTGCCCTCGAAGCGCTGGGCGAGCACGCCCAGCAGCACCCACTCGGTGAACGGCCCGGCATAGTCGAAGTTCGAGCAGGGCCGCTCGCCGCCCTTGCAGGCCCGCAGCCAGTCGCGGTAATGGCCGGGCGAGCGCGTCAGCCACTGGTCGGGGAACTTGTAGCCCTTCATGCGCGAATCGGGCAGCAGGCGGGTGCCGGCCCCGTACGTCCCGGTGGTGATGTATCCCTTTTCGCCGATGAACAGCGAGCCGTTGTTGCCCTCGCCGAGCTTGGTGTCTTTGGGCAGATCCTCGGGCAGCGGCGGCTTCAACCCCCCTTCGTACCAAAACAGCGTCACGGGCGGCATGATGCCGCGCGCCGGGAATTCGAACTTGGTGATGGATTTGGTCGGGAAGGTGTACGGGTTGCGGCCCTCGATCTTGATGCACTCGACGCTGACCGGCCCGGCGCCAAGCTCGAGCGACCAGTTGGCGGCATCCAGGATGTGGCAGGCCATGTCGCCCAGCGCGCCGCAGCCGTAATCGTACCAGCCGCGCCATTTGAACGGGGCGTAGCCGGAGTTGTACGCGCGGCGCCTGGTCCCGCCCTGCCACAGGTTCCAATCGAGCTTCTCCGGCGCCTTCTCTTCCGGCAGCGGCTCCCGGATGCCTTGCGGCCAGGTGGGGCGGTTGGTCCAGGCGTGGACCTCCTTGACATTGCCGATCTCACCCGCCCAGATCATTTCGCAAAGCTGGCGCGCGCCCTCGTTGGAATGCCCCTGGTTGCCCATCTGGGTCATCACCTTATACTTGTGGGCGGCCTCGGCCAGCTTCCGGGACTCGAAGATGGTGCGGGTAAGCGGCTTCTGCACGTAGACGTGCAGGCCCCGCTCCATGCAGCGCATGGCCGCCAGAGCGTGCATATGGTCGGGCGTGGAGATGGTGACCGCGTCCAGGGTGCGCTCCTTGTCCAGCATCTGCCGGAAATCCTTGTAGGGGGTGGCTTTCGGGAAGGCGTCAAAGATCTTGGCCCCGCGGTCCCAGTCCACGTCGCACAGGGCCACGACGTTCTCGGTGGCGCAGCCGCGGATGTCGGAGGCGCCCTTGCCGCCCGCGCCGATGGCGGCCACGTTCAGCTTCTCGTTGGGGGACTTGTAGCCCGCCCGCTTCAACGATGGCGTGCGCGGCTTCGCTTCCAGCTTCAGGGAGGCGGCCGCCAGGCCGCACATCACGAAATACCTTCTCGATAGTCCGCTCATATCATCTCCTCAGAAGACAAAAGGGCACCTCTCCCTTCTCACGCTATGAGGAATCGGCGCCCTTCGTGCCCGATCGTTCCTGGACTCCCGGGTTCAGGGTTTCTTGGCTTCTTTCTTGATGGCCGGGGGCTTGGCGGCTTCCACCTTCTTGGGCGCTGCGCCCTTCTTGGCGCCGGCGCCGACGGCGGCTTCCTTGAAGCCCGCCTTCTTTGCGTCTTCCTCCGTCATCCACTTGCCGGTCTTGGTCTTGCCGTACCAGCGGCTGCCTTCCTTGTGGTACACCTTGGTGTCCGGATTGGCCCAGACCATGCCCTTTTGCGGAGGGGTCTGCGCTTCCGTCTTGGCCTTCGCGGCGGCCTTTTCCGCGGGTGGGGCTTTCTCCACCTTCGGCGCCGGTTTCTTAACAGGCACCTTGGTCTCCTGAGCGAGGGCAGGCAAGGCCACCAGAGCTACGACGACCACGACCAGCGTCACCCAGAGGCAAATTTTCTTCAGGCTCATCAGATGCTCCTTTTTCTCTGCTGGCATCAGAGCCGCGAGGCAGGGGCGGGCCCTCCACCCGTGAAGCGAGAAAGCCCCCGCTTTCGCCGCACTGTTGCGTTGACGGCCCAAGATCATAGCAGAACGGCAGGACTCTGAACAAGAAAGCGTGGTAGGATTCGTCTTCTCGGCCAGTCGCCCTACATCCGGCCATAAGGAAACAATCGGTTTGGGCGCCACTCCAACACAGACCATCGGACAGCGTTCCAATGCCGGGCGCGGCCGGAGCATGAGTCCGGCCGTCAAGCTGGCTGTGGCGGGCCTCGCCCTGCTCAGCTTTTTTGTCTATCCGGGGCACACCTTTCTGGAGTCCGATTCCCAGATCTTCATGCCCGTCCTGCTCCACATGCAGGACCCCACTCTTTACAGGAACGACGTGGTGCTGGAAGGGCCTCATACCGCCTACACGCTCTACGACGAGATGGTGCGCGGCCTGAACTTCACTACCGGAATCCGGCACGAGCTGCTGCTCGATGGCCTGCAGATCGTGTTCCGCCTGCTTGGGCTGCTGGGCGTTTACTGGCTGCTGGGCTCTTTGGAACTGGAGCCGGGCTTCGCGCTGCTGGGGGCGGGCATTTATGGGCTGGGGGCCTGGGTGTTCGGCCCCACCGTCCTGACGGTGGAATACGAGCCGGTCCCGCGGGCCTTCGCGCTTCCCCTGGTGCTGCTGGGCCTGGGGCTGGTGGGCAGGGGGCGCTATACGGCCGCCGGCATCGCCGGCACCGCCGCGTTTCTGCTGCATCCGCCCACCGCGGCGGCGTTCTGGCTGGTGTATCTGGTCTCTGCGCTGGCGCGCCACGGCGAGGCAGGACTGCGGGCGCGATGGAAGGCATTCGCGGCGCTGGCCGCCGGCGCCGTGCTGTTGCTGCTCTCCGCCTGGCTGGAAACGGGCCCTCACGAACCCCAACTATTCCTGGCGCGCATCGACCCGGCCTGGGAGAAGCTGCAGCGCCTGCGCGCCCCGTATGTGTGGCCCACGCTGATTCCCAAAAGCTACTTCTGGATGTACGGCTGCATGGGGGTGATGCTGGCAGCCGCCTGGCGCCTGGCGACCGGAAGTAGCGCCGGCGTCCCGCCCGATGCGCGTGCCGCTGAGGCTGGTTCCGAGGCGGCCAATGGCGCGGGCCGGCTGGGCATTTATCTATGGATGTTGCCGCTCATCGGCCTGCTGTCGGCGCCCGTCACCTACGTTCTGATTGAAAAGCTGAAATGGGCATTCATGCCACAGTTCCAGCCCATGCGCTACCTGCTGTATGACGTGCTGTTCGGCATCCTGCTGAGTTACGCGGCCGCCATCCGGCTGCTGCACAGGCGCGCCCGGTGCCCGGAAGGCGCGCTGTGGCTGCTGGCCGCGTTTGTTCTGACCTTTCAGTCGCTGCACATTTTCTGGCTCACGCCGCTGCTGCTGGGCGCGCGCTTGCACGGCATGCGGCCGCTTGCGGGGCGCTACACGGCGCCTTGGCGGTGGAGCGCGCTGATGGCCGGCGTCGCCGGCGCCGCCGCCGTGCTAGCGATCAAGCCCTTCGGAATCGTCTTCTGGGCGAGGCCCAACTTGAAGGCGCTGGGCGTCGGTTTCGCGTTCACGTTACCGATCGTGCTCCTGGGCTGGCTCGCCGGCCGGTATCCGGCCACGCCCTCCGAGGCTGAACAGGCGGGCGTATCCGCGAAGCCTGCGGCCTGGGTGCTGCCCGCCGCGGCTTTCCTGGCGGCGCTGCTGTTGCTGGCCGCGCCGTTGAGCGGCCGCCGAAGCAGCCAGGGCCTGATCACGCCGGAACTGCTCGAGCTCAGCGCCTGGGCCAGGGAGCAAACGCCTGCCGATACCGTGTTCCTGTTCCCGGATGCCCGCCGCGGGCTCGATCCCGGCGTTTTTCGATACTACGCCCGGCGCGCGGTCTATGTGGATTGGAAAACGGGAGGCCAAATGAATTACTTCCGGGGCTTCAGCGGGAGCTGGTGGCAGCGCTGGCAGGCAACCATGGCCGAACCCTTCCAGCCGCCCACCCTGGCCACCTGCCGTGCGGCGGGTATCCGCTACTTGGTCTTTCGCAAACCGCCGAAGTGGTTGACGAGCGCCCCCATCTATCGCAACAGCAAGTACTCAGTGATCGCCGTTCCTGCCTCGTAAAAGCACTGCCTTGGTCCGGTTGTACAACCGCTTGTTGTTGCGCTAGACTTCGAGGTTCCCCGGGAATGAAATGGGACGCGGAGGAACGTTCGGCTGACGGCTGTCGGCCGGCAGGAGCGATCCATGAACTTACAGCAATTGATGCGGACGCTGCACACCACCAACAACTCGAAGATCGTGCTGCTGGTGTCGGACGGTCTGGGCGGCCTGCCCATCGAGCCCGGCGGGGGCACGGAACTGGAAACCGCGTCTACGCCCAACCTTGACAAGCTGGCGGCCGAGAACGTGTGCGGGCTCTCCATCCCGCTGCTGCCCGGAATCACGCCGGGAAGCGGACCGGGCCACCTGGGCCTGTTCGGCTACGACCCGCTGGAGGTGACCATCGGGCGCGGCGTGCTGGAAGCACTGGGCATCGACCTCGAGCTGGCGCCCACCGACGTGGCGGCGCGCGGCAATTTCTGCTCCGTGAACGAGCAGGGCGAATTGACCGACCGCCGCGCCGGGCGCATCCCTACCGAGGTCTGCGCCAGGCTGGTGGGCATGCTGCGCGCCATCCGCATCCCGGGCGTGGACCTGGTGATTGAGCCGGTGCGCGAGTACCGCTTCGCGGCGGTGTTCCGGGGCCAGGAGCTGTACGGCGAGGTGGAGGACACCGATCCCCAGGTGACCGGCGTGCCGGCGCTGGAGCCCAAGGCGCGCGACGCGGCCTCGGAGAAAACCGCGCAGGTGGCGGCCGAGTTCATCCGCCAGGCGCGCCGGATCCTGACGAGCGAGAAGCCGGCGAATATGCTGATGCTGCGCGGATTCGCCCGCCGCCCGCCCATCCCTTCCATGAAGGAGCTGTACGGGCTGAATGCCGCCGCCATCGCCGTCTATCCCATGTACCGCGGCCTGGCCCGGCTGGTGGGCATGACCGTGCTGCCACAGGTGAAGAATTTGGCCGAGGAGATCGAGGCCCTCCGGCAAAACTGGGATTCCTTCGACTTTTTCTTCTTCCACTTCAAATACACCGACAGCACGGGCGAGGACGGCAACTTCCCGGAGAAGGTGAAGCGCATCGAGGAGCTGGACCGGCACATCCCCCAGATCCTGGAGCTGAAGCCGGAGGTGCTGATCGTCACCGGCGATCACAGCACGCCCTGCCTGCTGAAGAGCCATAGCTGGCACCCGGTGCCGGTGCTGCTGGCGGCGCGCACCTGCCGCCCCGACCGCGTCACCAGCTTCGGCGAGCGTGAATGCCTGTACGGCGGGCTGGGGCAGATTGAGGCCAAGTACCTGCTGCCACTGGCCCTGGGGCATGCCGGGCGCCTGCAAAAATTCGGCGCGTGAAGGGGAACCGATCCGCAGATTCCGCAGATTTCGCAGATGAAAAGGCATCTGCGGAATCTGCGAAATCTGTGGCTCGCTCTTCCCAAAATGAAACCGGCCCCCCTCTAAGTCGCTTGTTTTCTGTACAGGGGAGTGGCAATCGTGTTGCATTTGATCCCGTGATTGCAGTAGCTTTGCCTCGACTTCCAATGAGCGATAGGGAGCAGAACGAGACGGCCGGGGCCGAGCCGCAGCAGATGCCGGGCGGCTTTGGCGAACTGCTGGGCGCGTCGCCGGCCATGCAGCGGCTGTTCCGCGCCATGGTCAAGATCAGCCGCAGCGATTGCCCGCTGCTGATTGTGGGAGAAAGCGGGACGGGCAAGGAACTGGTGGCGCGCTCCATCCACGAAAACAGCGTGCGGGCCGGCCGGCCGTTTGTCCCGGTCGATTGCGGCGCGCTGGCGCCTACACTGATCGAAAGCGAGCTGTTCGGCTACCTGCGCGGCGCCTTTACCGGCGCCAACAGCTCCCGCCAGGGCCTGCTGCAGGCCGCCGGCTCCGGCACCATCTTCCTGGACGAAATCGCCGAACTGCCGCTCGACCTGCAGGCGAAATTGCTGCGCGTGCTGCAGGAGCGCGAAGTGCGGCCGCTGGGCAGCGACCACACGGTGCGCTTCGAGGCCCGAATCATGGCCGCCACCAATCGGCATTTGCGCCACGCCGTGGAGCAGGGAACTTTCCGCGACGACTTGTATTACCGGCTGAACGTTGTGACCCTGAAGGTGCCGGCGCTGCGCGAGCGCAAGACCGACATCCCGCTGCTGGTCAACCACTTCCTTCACAAGCATGCGGCCGGCCGCCAGCCTGCGCTGGCCCTGTCGGAAGATGCGCTGCACTGCCTGCTGGCCTACGACTGGCCGGGCAACGTGCGCGAGCTGGAAAACTCGATCGAGCGCG
>Ga0315285_10007306_pt1 | contig 11341 bp, 8 predicted proteins | sample YL17G09_36_MG_FD_203698 | JGI IMG/M metagenome (GOLD analysis project Ga0315285, IMG submission 203698) | Sediment microbial communities from Yellowstone Lake, YNP, Wyoming, USA - YL17G09_36 | ecosystem: Environmental > Aquatic > Freshwater > Lake > Sediment | place: USA: Wyoming | collected... | reverse complement strand
ATACGTCGAGCGGAATCCGGTCAAGGCCAGACTGGTCGGCAGCGCGGCGGCCTGGCCGTGGTCCAGCGCTGCCGCCCACGTCTCCGGCAAGACCGACGGGATCGCGGAGACTGCCTGGCTGACCGAGCGGATCGCCGGGTGGGTCTGCACGTGGGCCGAGCACCTGAGGAAGAGGGACGAAAAGGACTTCGGGGCGATGATGCGCCTGCACGAGACCACGGGCCGGCCGCTGGGCGGCAAGAGTTTCGTCAAGAAGCTGGAGTCGCTATTGGGCCGGACCTTGCTCCCCTGCCGCCCCGGCCGGCCAAAGAAAACGCGAGAGAAGGGAAAATAGTATGGTGTCCCCAGATTTCCCCCCGAGGGCCAACCCAAAATCAAATTTCCTATCAGTGTAGTATCAGTCAGTTACGCCCCCGCCGTCACTTCCCATTTCGCGCCGCGTCCGCGCCCTTCCAGCCGCACCTGGCCGGACTTCTTCATCTCGGCCAGCACTTTCTTCACCTGCTGAACGCTCACGCCGGGAAGCTGCCCGCGAAGGTCCCCAAGCGTAAAAGGCCCCACCTGGGCCAGGATGGCGCCGCGGACCAATTCCCCCTTGGCCGGACGCCGCGACGATGATTCCACCTGGGCGGCAAACTCCCGGTACGCCCGGCGCAGGAAGCCCAGGAAGTAGTTCCACCACTGGGCGATTTCGTTCTTGCCATCGTGCCAGAGCTTGGAGCATTCCCCCAGCACGCTGTAGTAGTCGGACTTGGTTTCCTCCACGAGCCGCTCCAGGCTCACGTACCGCCCGACCTCAAAACCGTGCTGCAGGAGCAGCAAGGTCGTCAGCAGGCGCGAGACCCGGCCGTTGCCGTCACGGAACGGATGGATGCACAGGAAGTCGAAGACGAACGTGGACACCGTCAGCAGCGGCGGGATGCCCGGATCGCCGCACGCCTCCTGGTAGTTGCGGCAAAGCTCCTGGATCGTTTGCGGCGTGCGCCTGGCCGAGGTGGGCTTGAATCGAACCGTCCGCTGCCCGCTGGGCAGGAACTCAATAATCTCGTTGTCCCGCTGCTTCCACTGCCCGGCGTCGCCGGAAAAGCCGCCCTGTGCCATCACATGCAGGCGCAGGATAACCTTGGGCTCCATGGCAACGGCGAACCTGCGGGCGAATATCCAGTCAAGCGCCTTGCGGTAGCCCGCCAGCTCTTCCTCCGAGCGGTCGCGAGGCTTGGACTTGCCCAGCACCACCGGCCGCAGGCGGTCGCCCGCCACCGTGACGCCCTCGATGCGGTTTGACGATTCGGCGCTCTGGATCACGGCCTGCTCCCGCAAGGCGGCCAGCACCTCCGGCCGCTGGCGAGTCCAAAGCTCCTGCTTGCCCCTGGCCTCCATGCACTCGCCCAGCAGCCAGCCCGTGCTGACCGGAACCGAGAGCGTCTTCAACCTTTCCGCCTGCAACGAAAGCATGCGCCACCTCTTTCAGTAGCCTAATAATAGCCTATTATCGGCCAAGGTAGCCAATTCATTTTCCCAACCTCCGTGAGGACTCGTGGAAACCTTCCCAAGTCCCCCCTGCTCGCGGCGCCGTGCTTTCCGTCCGCGGAAGCATGTCCCCAAAGACGATCCCATCGCTTGCAGGGTTTGCGATGCGGTAGTTTGGGCCCCATGCCAAGAACGATAACGACGTGACGCGGGGATTCAAGGAAGAAGGCTGAGACAAAAGGCTCGGACCACAACCGACGAAAAGACCGGGACATGCTTCCGCGGACGGAAAGCACAGCACCGCATTTCAACGTCTTTGAAACCGTGCCACCGGCCAGCATGTGCCGCCGGGCCCCTCGCCTTCGCTCGGGACGGGTCTTCCTGGCCCGGCCTCAGAACATGTATGAAAACCGTAGCATGGGCGTCCCGCCCGTGGAAACAGCCGCCAGGGCAGGGGCGAGACGCCCCTGCGACTCACGGGCAAGATGCCCGTGCTACGGCTGGAGGCGGTTTTCATGGCCCGTTCTCAGTCGAATATGCTCTTGCCGCGTGGCAGGTCGGTGGTCTTGTCGCGGTCGGGGGGGCCTTTGGGCATGGTTACGGTTCGTGGCGGAGGGCGGCGCGTGGCGTCCTCGGGGGTGGCAGTCTCGGCGGGTTTCTCGGCGGTCGTCGGCTGCGACGCGGCCGGGCTGGACGTGGCCGGGCTGGGCGCGGCCGGGCTGGACGTGGCCTGGGCGGCGGGCTTTGGCGGGCTGGACGCGGACTGGTTGATGTAGGTTATCTGGTGGAAGGGTTTGTCAGCCAGGTAGAGGATGGCAGTGCGGCCGCCATCGACGAATCGCAGATTGGCGGCGAGCTTGTACTCGCCGTAGGCCAGGCCCACGCCGTAGACGTCCAGGCCGGCGGGCTTAGCCAGGCCGTAAACGTGAGCCTGGGGAATCTCGACTTCCAGGCCGCTGCCGTTTGGGCGGATGGCCAACTGCTGCTGCCCGGCGGACTGGATGGCCGACATGACCGGGTCGGCCAGCATCGGCTGAAGGTTGCGCGGGGCGACCTCGACGAACGTCCCGGCCAGGCTTGCGGGGGGAATCGGCTCGACGGCCGACTCAATCCTGAACGGCCATCTCAGCTTTCCTATGACCAGTTCGCCCTCGGATATGCCCACCGGCACCTCGAAGAGCAGCGTGACCTTGCGGCTCTGGCCAGGCTTGACTGAAATCGTCTCCTGCCGGGCCAGGCGCGGCAGCGGGCCTTGGCCGGCCGGGGTGTCTTCCGCAATTCCCAGCGAGTCCACCGCCTTGCCGGCAAAGACCAACTGGACGTCCTCGCCCATAGCTCTGAACGCGATGGGGTCCGTCCCGGCCCTGATCTCGGCCGTCATCTTCCAGTAGATCGAGCCCAGGGCGGCCGGGTAATAGCCGCCAGGCCCCAACGTCGTGGTGACCATCCCCACAACGTCGCACCTGGGCTGCTGCGGCGCCGGCTGGGGGCTGGTGTTGGCCTTGCCGGCCGGGGCGGGCGTACCCGACGCGACGGTCGGACCCGTGGTTGGCTTGACGCCCGAGACTTGTTTCCCGCCGGTCGGCGTCGCTGGGCGGGCGGCCGGGCCGGGCCGCGGGGTATTGTAGGTGATGTCCCGAAAATCCCGCGGCTCAGGGAAGATGATCGGCCAGAGCATCACAGCCAAGCCGATCATGGCCGAGCATAGGACCGCCGCCACGGCCAGGTAGATCATCGACCGCACTCGGGCGGCGCGGCTTCGGCGCGCCAGCACGGCCTCCCTGCCGGCCTGGAAGTCCTTCACGGCGTTTGCCAACTGCCCGGCCTCTGGTGACGGGATTTGCGATTCCGGCGGCAGGGCCTCCGTCAGCCCGGCCAGGTTTGACAAGGTCTGCAACAGGGATCGAGATTGGGCCTCGATGTCCGCCGGCGCCTCGGCGGCCGGATCGGGCACGGCCTGCGGTGCGAGTCGGGCCCCGTTTGTATGGCGCCTGTGCGGCAGACGTTGCGGCCTGGCAGGGGTGGCCTGCTGCGAAAGCGGAATAATCACCGGCAGTGGTTCGTGGGTGCCTTCGTCGTCGGAGGCCTGCTGGATGGGCTCGGGCAGCAAGTCGAGCATGGATTCCCGGTCATCCGGCGGCACCGACGCCCGGTGCGAAGCGGACATCTCGCCCGGGGCCACCAGGTCCAGGCCCGTCTCCTTGGCATCGTTTCGTGGCCGGGGAAGCTCCAGGTGCTCCAGATCGTCGGGATAGGGAATATCCATCGGCGCGTCACAGACCTTGCAGCGGGCCTTTCGCCCGGCCACGCGGGCGCTGACGCTCACCGTCTTGCCGCATTGGGGGCAGGTGATGCTTACCTTCCGCCCCTCGGAGTTGCGGGCCTGCTCGGCGAAGCCGACATCGTCCTGGCCCGGCAGGTCCGCGACCGCGTCGGCTGGGGAATCCTCGCGGAGGGGCACGGATATCTTGTGCCCGCACTTGACGCAGAACGCGACCGGCTGGCTCCAGTTGGCCGGAAGTTCATTGATGTGCCCGCATTGGCCACACTTGAGGTTCAGCGCGTCCACGTCAGTCAGTCTCCCACGGGCAAATACCGTTGTGCAATCGGCATGCGCCGTCCCGATCCGAAGGCCCTCGTGGTAACCTTCAGCACGGGCGGCGCCTGCTTCCTCTTGTGTTCCGAAAAGTCCACCATGGCAAGCACGCGCAGGACTTCCCTCGCGTCCAGGCCGGCGGCGCTGATCTGCTCGGCCGTCTGGTCGGCTTCAATGTACCGCCTGAGTATATCATCCAGAAGCTCGTAAGGCGGCAGCTTATCCTGGTCGGTCTGGTTGGGCTTCAGTTCGGCGCTGGGGGCCTTTACCAGCGTGCTGTCGGGAATCCTCGGACGCTGGGCCTCGGCGTTGAGTTGCCTGGCCAGGCGGTAGATGTCCGTTTTCATCACGTCGCCGATGGGCGCAAGCCCGCCGGCCATGTCGCCGTAGAGCGTGCAGTACCCCACCGACAGTTCGCTCTTGTTGCCCGTCGCCAGCGCCAGGTGGCCAAGTGCGTTGCTCGCCGCCATAACAAGCGTGCCCCGTATGCGGGCCTGGATGTTCTCGGCGGCGGCGTGCTCGCCGGCCGAGGCAAGCACATCCGCCAGCGAGGCCTCGAACGCCTTATGCATCGGCTCGATCCCCACGACGGCGTAGTGAATTCCCAGGTTCCTGGCCAGTTCCTCGGCGTCGGTGAGGCTGTGGCCGCTGCTGTATCTGCTGGGCATGGCCAGGGCGTTGACATTCTCAGGCCCAAGGGCGTCGGCGGCGAGCGTTGCCACGACGGCGGAGTCTATCCCGCCCGACAGGCCCAGGACCACGCTGCGAAAACCGCACTTGGTCACGTAGTCCCGCAGGCCGAGCTTGAGCGCGGATGAGAGGCGGGCGATTTCGTCGCCGACCGGCTCGATGCGTGCCGGCGGCGGCTTGGTCTCCTCCCGATCCGGCAGGTCCACGATGAGCAGGTCCTGCTGAAAGCTCTTTGCCCGCGCGATGACGCGCCCGTCGGCGGCAACGACGCAGCTACCGCCGTCAAAGATCAGTTCGTCGTTTCCGCCGACCTGGTTGACGTAGATAATCGGCGCGCCGACGCGGCGAGCCTGGCGGGCGAAAAGCTCCTCCCGCAGGGCGGCCTTGCCCAGTTGGTACGGGCTGGCGGCCATGTTTATCACCACCTCGGCCCCGTCGGCTGCAAGCAGGCCGATGGGGTCGTCGCCGTAGATATTCCGGCCAAGGGCGGCGGCGTCCCAGAGGTCCTCGCAGATGCTCAGACCCATCTTGAGCCCGCGGAAGGTTATGCACTTGCACCGGCCGCCGGACTCGAAGTAGCGGGTCTCATCGAACACGTCGTACGTCGGAAGCAGCGTCTTGACCTGTACGAGTTGGATCTTGCCGCCCGCCAGAAGGGCCGCGGCGTTCTGCAAGGGCCTGCCGCCGGCGCCGGGGGTGGGCCTGACGAAGCCCACCAGGGCCGCGGTCTTCGTGCAGCGGGCGGCGAGCCTTTCGACGGCGGCCACGCTATCGGCGACGAAACGCTCCTTGCGCAGCAGGTCCTTGGGCGGATAGCCCAGCACGGACATCTCGGCCGAGACGACAAGGTCCGCCCCGGCTGCGGCGGCGCGGTCGATAGCCTCGCCGAGACGCTCGGCGTTGCCGGCAATGTCGCCGACGACCGGGTCCAGTTGTGCCAGTGCTATGCGCATGGCTGTAGAATACCCGGCGTTGCGGCAATTTTCACGCCTTAAAGGGGAGAGGCTTCAGGCTTCAGGCTTCAGGCTTCAGGTACAGGCTCCGCACGGGCGTGGGCTGCATAGGTCCTATAGGACCCATAGTTTCTTTCCCGCCCGCGCCTGAAGTCTGAAGCCTGAAGTCTGAGGCCTAAGACCGGCTGCCGGCTACCGGCTACCGGCTACAAAAGGCTTTATCCCCCCGCGTTTTGTTGCATTTCCCGCCCGTGGCGGCAATAATACCTTGGTCGGAAAGTCACTTCACAGGGTCTGACAGGCATGGGAGAAATGGTTATGGCCATGATTCGCGGACGGCAAGTGTGGTTGCTCGTGCTGGCTCCGGCACTGCTGGGCGGGTGCGGCAAGCAGGTGTCGCTGACGTTCCTCAACCTGACCGGCGACACGCTCGACGTGTACGTGACGACCCCGCGGGAAGGGCGAGTGGAAGTCGGCATGGTCGCGCCGATGGGCACCCTCCAGTACGACCTTCTGATCCCGACCAGCCAGTTGCCCGCCAAGTGCTCATGGCAAACCGGCAGCGTCAGCCAGGGCTTCATCGTGACCAAGGACACCACCGACCAGGTCATCAACATCCTGCCGACCGGCGGGGCCCGGATGCGCGACAGGGATTCCTCGCTCAAGGACGAGATCGACAGGGAACTCCATCCAGTCCCCGCCGGGCCGCCGAGCGGGCCGTGATGGACCACGCCACGCCGCCAGGCCTCGCGGGGCAGCAGAGGTGCTCGCATGGAAATTGTCAACGCGATTGCGAAGGTGCGCTTCGCCTCGACCGGACCGCAGCACATCCACCTGGCTCGCGCCAACTCCTTCCGGGTGGACCTGCTCTGCATGGAAGTCGGCCAGAGAAGCCTCCCCGCGGCCGGACCGTGCGCGTATTACGTTGTCGCTGGTTCAGCCAAGCTCACCGCAGGCGGTTCGGCCCATTCGACAGGCTCAGGGCAAGCCAAGCTCACCGCAGGCGGCAGGCCGCACCAGTTGCCGGCCGGGCAACTGGCCAAGTTGGGACCCGGCGAAGTCCACACCATCGCCAACGCCGGCCAAGGCCGGCTGATTTGTCTGGTGATCCGGGCCGCGGAATGACGATACTAACCTAAAGTGACGACATTGAGTGGCACGGTCACGGTTTGGCTTGGCCCGCAACTCTGGGGCAAAGAAACAGGCTTATGCGCATAGGCATCACCCAGAAAGCACTTCCCGCCCAAGACCTCCCCGAGGCCTTTGGCCAGGCCGCGCAACTGGGGGCCGAGGGAATCGAAATTGATTATCCATCGGCAGGGATGGCTGCCGCCATCGCACGCCCGCGGCACGCCGAGCAGCTCAAGGCAGCCGCCGAGGCCTCCGGCGTGGCGGTCGCGAGCCTTTGCCTGACATTCCTTCGCAACGAGCCAGCCCTGATAGGCCGGCCTGAAACCATCGAGCGGAACGTCGATTTCATCATCCGCGCCCTTGGCTGTGCGGCCGCAGTTGGGGCGGCAATGGTCACCCTGCCCTTCTTCGGCAAGAACACGATCGAGGTCGAGGATGAACTGAGCCGCGCCACGGGGGCTTTGATGGACCTCGTCGAGCACGCCGAAGAGGCCGGCGTCGTTCTGGTCGTCGAAAGCACGCTGCCGTTCCACCGGCAGGACTTCCTGCTGGCCCAGCTCGGCAAGACCGGCAACGTGAAGGTCTGCTGCAACACCGCCGTGGCTGCCGCCCGGAAGCTCGACGCCCCCACCGACCTGCGGAAGCTCGGCGCGAGCGACCTGGCGATGGTCCGCTTCAAGGATGTGAAGATCGTCGAGGGCGCCCAGCCCGACTACGCCGTGCCGCTGGGCGCCGGAAACGTTGACTTCGGCGCGGTCGTCCAGGCGCTGCGGGCACTGGGCTACGACGGCTGGGCCATGGTCGATCCATCCAGCGTAGGCGACAAGCCCAGCCTCGGGGCCGCACAAACCGCCATCGAGTTCGTCGCCAACCTCCTGAAAAACTGACCGCCGGCGGCCTTTCGCCCACCGCCCCTTTCCCGCTCGGCCAGGGTTAAACATCCAGAATGACAACTGCCCGACCAACCGCAGAAAAGGAGCCGCACATGAACGCCAGACTCACCCTGCTGGCCCTGCTGGCCATAGCGATGCCCACCGTGTCAAGCCCGGCCCTTGGCGCCGACGCCGCCGGCGACTGGCCGTGCTGGCGAGGACCCAACCACGACGGCAAGAGCGCCGATACCGGCCTGCTCAAGCAGTGGCCTGCCGAGGGGCCCGCCAAGCTCTGGCAGGCGACGGGGATCGGCGAGGGGTTCTCGTCGGTGACCGTCAGCAACGGCACGGTCTACATCACCGGCCAGGTCGGCAACAACCTCCTTCTTTTCGCCTTCGACATGGACGGAAAGCCCAAGTGGAAGCTGCCTCTGGACAAAGCCTGGACAAAGAACCATCCCGGCTCTCGGGGCTCGGCGGCGATCGATGGTGGCAAGGCTTACGTCCTGAGCGGCAACGGCCTGCTTGTGTGCCTGGATGCAAAGACGGGCAAGCCGATCTGGTCGGCCTCGGCGGGCAAGATGGGCGGCTCGCCAGGCGGCTGGGGCTATGCCGAAACGCCGCTGATTCTGGGCAACCTCGTGATCTTCAAGCCGGGCGGCAAGAACAGCATCGTCGCGCTCAACAAGGCCACCGGCGCGCCGGTATGGGCGAGCAGCGGCTTTTCCGCCGGGCCGGAATACAGCTCGTGCACTCCGGTCAGCTTCGGCGGCGTGGATATGATCGTCACCGGCACGAATGCCGGCATCGTCGGCGTCTTGGCCAAGACAGGCGGGCTGCTCTTGATGAACAGTTTCAGCGCAAGAAACACCGCCAACTGCCCGACGCCTGCCTACGCCGACGGACACGTCTTCTGGGCCAACGGCTACGGCAAGGGCGGCATCTGCCTGAAGCTCTCAGCCGAGGGGCAGTCCGTCAAGGCGGCCGAGGCATGGAAGACCGGCGACATGGAATGCCACCACGGCGGATACATCATCGACCAGGGCCTGATCTACGGCAACAACGGCGGCGGCTGGGCGTGCCTGGACCTCAAGAGCGGCGCCGTGAAGTGGAATGAAAAGGGCGTCGGCAAGGGCTCGGTAGTCTGGGCCGACGGCATGCTCTACCTGTTCTCCGAGGGCGGCGGCCTGGCGGGCCTGGCCACGTGCTCGCCCGCGGGCCTGCAAATGAAAGGCACCTTCAACGTCGCCGGCAAGGGCCCGAGCTGGGCCCACCCCGTGGTAACCGGCGGCCGGCTGTACCTGCGATACGACGACAACCTCTACTGCTTCGACGTAAAGGCGAAGTGACCGGTCATTCCTCCCGCCGCCCCGCCGAATAAGGCGGGGCGTGTTTACCGATTCTCTCCCCAGCCCCGTTCACGGGGCTTTGCCCCCGCGATAGCGGGGGTATAGGCCAGGCCTTTTAGGCCTGGTTGGATCATGCGCTACTCACCTTTGCTGGTTCTTTCTTTCAGCACGCTTTCAGCGCGCTTGTACGCCGCGTAGGCCGTCGAGCCCGGCGAGCCGCCGTCGTCGTTGTAGATGGCCGCGACGCGCGACAGCAGGTCGTCCAGCCCGCCCGTGCCGTACGTGTAATGCACGAGCCGGCCGTCGGGGTACTTCACCGACTTTGGCCGCATGCCCTTGGTAAACACGCTGCTTATCCCGTTGTACGTGTCGGCGGCGTCGTCATAGGCGTAGTCAACGTGCGGCGACGAGCCGTCCACCTTGCCGTGGTGCTCCTGGTACTCCTTGTCCAGGGCCCCGAAGGCGTTGTAGGCGTATTGTACCTGGTTGACCGAGTCGGCGAAAGAACTGCTTAAATCCGGGTCGGCGTCGTTGTGCGACGTGACAAACTCCGCCCGGCCCAGCGAGTCGTACTTGCGGCTGATCGACAGGACCGTCTGGTCCACGCTTGGACTGAGGCCCCGGCAGTCAGGCGAAAGCCCCCGACCAACGGCTACTCCCCGATCCTATTGCCACCGCGCCACGTCTCGACTCTACCTATTTCCCCTGGATCTCGCAGCCTTTATGATAATAGTCTCTTCAGTTCGTCAAATGCTATCGCTTCGCGGGGGATGACGACAGTATATCCATACGGATGACTAAGGAGATATGTGCCTAGCCAGCCTTTTGATACTCTTAGGTGCCTGCGTGGCATTCGTGCTGTGAGCGTATTGAAGCCACACGCCACAAAGTCTTCGGTGAATTGAACCCTATTTATGTAAGCATTCCCAATGAGACTTCCACCAAACGATATAATCGGCCTTCGAAACATCTTGAACACAAAACCCCACAAGAATAACGCCAACGCCCAAGGTGGCCATGCCCATGGAGACTGTATTAACGCAAGCAGCCCAATAGCCATAAGGGACACTCCACATATAACCCAGATTAGCCTTTCGCAGGGGTTGACCACTCTTTGGACACGTGAGAGGGAGAATGAAAGCACGATGGAATGTCGCGCAGCGTCGGCCGCATCGGCATTCTGCGTGTACGACTCCACAGGCTGATAAACCAAGAGCTTCCAGTAGAATCGCAAACGTTTTATGCTTTCTTGAAGTATAGCCATAACTGATTTTCATCGTTACAGGATCGTTAAAAGACAGCATCAGTACCGTGTAGCCGACGTCGGAGCCTCGCAAAGCGCGATTTGTGTAAAGGAGCCGGTGTTCCGAGCACTCTAAGCATCTCGCACTTCGTGGACACTGTCTGCTTGTCCGGGTGAAACCGCGAGTTTCCAATGAAACTCCTAGTGTTGTGAGTCACTCTTTTCACACATTATGCGGATACGCCAAAAAGTCGGCGATTTCAACGGTCTGGGCTTCGGGATGCCTTGCCCGCATACCGGAACCCCAGCGATTTCTGACCTCATGACGCACACTGTTTATGAATCACTACACCAGCTTTTACCACTTCCTTTCCGCTCATGGTATCGTATCGAATCTTTGGACCTGTTTACTTAGTCTTAGTGGTAGTTGGACCACCGTTGCCACCACCGTTGCCACCACCGTTGCCACCACCGTTGCCACCGCCACCGCCACCGCCACTGGTAATCTGGGGGTAATCTGGGGACACCATACGGATTGTTTTTCAAACTTGGCCGGTGGCATGTTTTCCAAGACCCATCGCCGGCGGTGCTGTGCTTTCCATCCGCGGAAGCATGTTCCCAAAGACGATCTCAATTACTTGCCGCGTTTGCGATGCGGTAGTTGATATATCTGGTAGAGTCGAGACGTGGCAATCACTTTTGCGGTTTTCCCGGCTTTTCTTGGGAGTGCCGTCGGGCGTGAAGGTCAACGACCCGGGCGCCCGAAGATTTCTCCTCGGAACGCAAGTGTTCCACCAGACGTCTCACATCGTGATTATGCCTTGCAGCGACCGCGTCCTTCGCCTTCCATACTTCCTGAATGATCTCATCCCTCATCGTCTTCTCCCATCAGTTCCAAAGGAGTGCATATTTCGAAGCACTAGCCCCTGAACAAGCGTAGCTGGCGCGGTTTTTCCGGGCTTCGGCGAAAAAAAGACTCGAAATCCCTTTGTTTTGTGGTTAAGAAGAACGTTTATGAGACGGAACTCTCAACCAAC
>Ga0315285_10007305_pt1 | contig 11342 bp, 9 predicted proteins | sample YL17G09_36_MG_FD_203698 | JGI IMG/M metagenome (GOLD analysis project Ga0315285, IMG submission 203698) | Sediment microbial communities from Yellowstone Lake, YNP, Wyoming, USA - YL17G09_36 | ecosystem: Environmental > Aquatic > Freshwater > Lake > Sediment | place: USA: Wyoming | collected... | reverse complement strand
TTGGTGCTGGGTCGTTGTTCGAGAACCGGATAGTTGAGCTTCCGGTGGCTGGATCAATAATTTTTAGTTCTGCGGGGGTAACAGCATGGACTGGAAGCATTATCATTGTGCCTAGAAGCATCGAAAGAATTAGTGCAGCAGATAGTATACTCTTAAATTTAGCATTCAATTCTTCTCTCTCCTTCTCCTTTTACAGTAAATAATGAACGCAGCATTCAAATTTAAAGCTTCTGGAAGATTATTCTATTCACACCGCACAATATTCCTAGCTCGGATGCTTCCAAGAAATGTCATAATTCAGACTTTGCTTGAGTTAACACAAAAAAAATGGAGGTTGAGATGGTTTTGATGCTTTGTTTATGCTTTCGCGTAGAGTGTCGGAATCAACGACTTGACTTGTTGGAAGTCTTGACCGTCAACTATGCCGTCTGAGTTCGTGTCAGCAGCCCACCGCCACTTGGTTGCGCCTGGTGACGAGGGTACTGCTTTCTTGACAAGCTGGAAGTCTTGACCGTCAACTACTAGGTCTGCGTTTATGTCACAGAAGCCTGTGGCGTTGAACCATTGCGCGTTGAAGTTCTTTGTCACGTTTGTGTTGATGGCGTTGTCACTCAGCACGTATGTGTTGATCCATAGGTAGTAGTCACCCACAAGTGGCGCCACGTTGCTTACCGCTTCTGGGCCCAATGCAAGTTCGCCGCCTCCGGCAATGATGTCGTAGGCGTAGCCGAATTCTTCAGCGTGCCCACTTGCGGTCATTCCAACCCAAGTGACGAGCACCGTTACGTCGGGCGATGAGGCATTGTAGGATTTGACGTATGCAGCGCAGCTGACTATCGGGACTGTTGCTCCGTCTGAGTAGTTCAGTTTCATCCATGGAACACCAGTTCTTGGTGAGTGGTATGACGCACTTATCAGGTGTGCGGTTATGTTGTTGGAGCCGAGGTCAACGTCGAAGGTAACAACATCCACATCAATTGGTGTGGTCAGTGCTTCCTTATACATGGTGTAGTAGTAGCGTCCTGGAGAAATCGGGTTCTCGTTAAATGTGCCTATCCATCCGTGAATCCAAGTTCTCTCGTAGTGGCGTGCAAGGGCTGCGACGGTCGGGAGCTGTGAAGCCTCTGCGTGGTAGATGTCAAACAGTTCGTTGTACAGCATCTCTCTCCGCGGGTCACCGTTTGGAGTCTGCACGCCCGTAGAGATCAAGTGGTCGATGTAGGTGCCGTTGATTCCTGTTACTGTTTCTCCGAATGCGTTTGTGTATGGCGGCGGTCCGTAGGACGTGTCCTCCCAGTTCATTGTTGACGGATCTAGACCGTATGTCACCACTTGGCGCGATGCATATGTGCCAGTGCTGCTCATGAACGGGTAGAACCAGTTGTGCGGATCTGGGAAGTCAGCCATCCAACCGATGCTGAAGACTGGCAGTTGCTTGGCTCTCAGCTGAGGCAGGTATGTTGCCCATGGAATACCGAGGGCTTGGATGTCGACAACCGCCGATGGTCCCCACGTGAGCTTGTTGGTCAAACCGTCTGCAACTATCTTGCAGAATGTTTCCCTCGCTGTGTTTCCAGTGTTGTAGACAAGTTTCAGTGTGATTCCCGCAGCCTTGACCGAGCCAGGAGCGCCTGTATAGCCAGTGGCCACGTCTAGGTAAGCCTGTGCCTTTACTAGGTTAATGTCGTACATCGGCTTTGATCCGTTCCAGTAAAGTGTGCCGTTGGGCATGCACATAGGTGACTGCGTTGCTTCGCCAAGGAAGACGTCGTTGATGTATTGGGTGAAGTTGACCAGGTAGTTCATTGTCAGTCTCATGTTTCTGTCTTTCAGCAGGAGGTTGTTTGCAGTTGTGCCAACCAGAGGTACGTATGGGCTGGTCACAGCGATCTCGTAGGTGTAGTAGAAAGCGTCTAGAACTTGGGAGGGCATTGGGGGCATGTACAGCCTGATTCCTGGCAGTGTGGCAGCGTCCTTGTCTCCGCCTTGGTGGAGCTCGGGGACGTTTGCCCTCGGAATCACCGCGAAGTCAGCCTGCAAGGCTGCGTCTGTCGAGAAGAACTGGGCCTTTCTGTTAGCCCACTCGCTGACAGACTTCGTCGTGATACGGGTAACAAACTTTGCACCCCACCCTTGCCAGTAGCCATCGAACTTCAACAGAATGTAGTAGCCAGTGTCAGGGTCTTCGTTCATGAATTCAAGCTTGTACGGACCAGATCCCATCGCTTTGGCCGTGTTCATGAGCGGGCCTGGTGGGTCTGGATCCCAAGTCCTCTGGAACTCTGCCCAAGTGTGCACGCCGTTCCACAAGCCCTGGTCGATGCTCCACTGCTTGCACATGACCACTGCCCATGTTTGGGACAAGATCTGCTGGAATGGGGCATAGCCCGAAACCAGATTGAACCAAACGTGAGTTCCGTTCTGTTGTATAGCGTTGTCAACGGCCACGTCCAGCACTGCCCACTCTGTTACGTTCAAGTCTCCGTCTCCGTCTAGGTCGTAGTCATACGAGCTCGCCCCGCCAAACAGTGGTTCGTAGAACATCCACTGCGGACCGTTGGTGTGGTCCATGTACATGCCTCTCTCGAAGCTGTACTCAACATCGGCAGGGGTGACATCTCCGTATGAAGCGTTTTGCCAAGCCATCTTTGGATTCGGTGAACTTCCGTATCCTCTTATGCGGAACAGCCAAGTTTGAGTTCCGTTCGGGTTTTCGATCGGAACTATGTTGTTGCCACTCGTACCTATTCCTGGCCACCAATCAGCAACTGCAGGGAGGAACTGACCAGTCTCGGTTTTGTTGAACATACATAATGGTTCGTATATGTTCTGAATGATCTCTCCACTAGCCGTATCATAAGCCCAGGCAGGGTCAACAGTCTCAGGAGTGCCTATCGTTACTGCGTATATGTGATCAGCGTTTGGTATTACAGCGCCCACTGAAGTCACTTGAATAAGCAAACTAAGTGTCAAAACCAGCATTAAAGCTATTGTTAAGTCCTTTCTCATTCGAATTCTCTCCTTCTTGCTTTTACAGCAAAACTATTAGTGAGGAGGCGCATATTTAATCTTTATGGAACAATCTTCCAGTGGTTTTGCAGTCCCGAAAAAGGCAGAATTCGCGGGGACGATCCATAAAATCTACAAGTCCCGGTCAATTTCTCTATGCCGACAAGACTGTGTCTGCATCGACAAACTTAAATAAATAATCTCCGCCTATAAAAACGAAGGGGAACGGAGAAAATGGGTCTAGCAGACTTCGTTGTCAGAAGGATTCTCCTAATGATACCAACCCTAATAGGCGTTACTATACTCATTTTCGCGGTAACGCAGCTATTCACACCCGAACAGAGAGCCACACTCTATGTAACTAATGAAAAACAGATGAACAATATTCCTTTGCTAATCCAACAGTACCAATTGAACGAATCCATATTCGTGCAATATTCAAACTACGTGCAACAACTCCTGCAAGGGAACCTTGGCTTTTCGCAGACATCGCGCGCGCCAGTCTTGCAGACTATACTTCGGAAGATACCAGCTACGTTCGAAGCTGTTATGATGTCTATTCCGATAATCATATTTCTGGGAATATATTTAGGGGTCGTGTCCGCTGTCCATCGAGATAAACCCATCGATCATATAACCAGGACTGGAGCGATTATCGGATGGTCTCTGCCAAGTTTCTGGCTGGGCATAATCCTAATCGCTGTGTTCTTCTCAGGCTTGGGTTGGTTCCTTCCTGAAAGGGCGAGTTCGTGGGCGCAGAACTACATTGATTTATCCCACAATTGGACGGCTTATACCGGTCTTTACACGGTTGACGGGTTGTTGAATGGGAAACCTGACATAACCCTGGACGTAATTAGGCACATGGTTATGCCAACGATAGTTCTCGTTACAATCCAAATAGCTCTCATCATAAGAGTAATGCGGTCGAGCATGCTGGAAGCCCTAGGCAAAGGCTACATCACCGCAGCAAAAGCAAAGGGTCTAACAAACACAGAAGTCATCAACAAACACGCAAGAAGAAACGCTCTGATACCGACGATAACCGTGTCTGGCCTTCTGACGGCAGGCATGCTCACAGGAGTGGTAATAACCGAGACAGTCTTTAACATTGAGGGGTTAGGAAGATGGGCAGTGCGCGCTGCGGGAGGAGGTGGCATAGTTCCCGACATCCCTGCAGTGCTCGGTTTCGCTCTCTTGTCAGGCATCGTATACGTAGTAGCGAATCTTATAGTGGACATCTTGTACGCCTTTGTTGATCCTCGAATAAGGCTGGGATAAGACGATGAGTACAGAAGAAAGGAGCAGGTTTTCGGACTTCAGAGCAGGAATCGCTCCGGCGATGAGCGATTTCAGATTCACTTTGAGAAAAATACGGAAAAGCCCACTCTCGGTAGCAGGCATAATCATAATCGCAATTTATGTGGGAATGGCTATCTTCGCCCCGTGGATAGCTCCCCCAATTGTGGGCATGCGTGATCCTTACATGATATGGAACGACGGTTATGCCCTTCCGCCAAAGCCGCCAGGCTCTCCGGTGATTATTAACGAAGGAGCAAGGAACGCTGGTTACACGAACCACATCTTTGGCACAACGCAAATGCAATATGACATATTTTATGGGTGCATTTGGGGTGCCAGAACTGCCTTCCGCATAGGAGTCCTCGTCATAGCAGTCGCGCTAATCATAGGCATCCTTCTAGGAAGCGTGTCAGGATTCTACGGCGGAGTCATCGACGAATTGATGATGCGATTCACCGACGTAATCCTGGCCTTCCCAGGCTTGATTCTCGCAATGGCTTTAGTGATAGCCTTACCCGTTGTATGGAAAATAGATGTTGGGTATCTGTTGGTCGTGCTCCTTCTCTTCGTGGGTCCTCTGATCATAGGCCACTTCTTGAAGATTCGAGGCTTATGGACTTTCTTAATTGGTGTTGCGGGAGTTGTGGCTTTCGTAGCCCTGCAAACGTTCCTCCTAGGGACAACAATTTGGACATGGTCTCTCGAACTAGGCCAATTGGACAAAGTTCTGGTCGCACTAACGTTGGTGGGCTGGCCAGGATATACCAGAGTGATAAGAGGAGAAATCCTCAGAATTAAGGGAGAAGACTACATCGAAGCTTCCAAGGCGGTTGGATGCTCAGACCTTAGAGTTATCACGAAACACATTGTTCCCAACGCGATTTATCCCGTCGTAATCATGGCGTCACTGGACATAGGTTCAATGGTCTTAACCGCAGCGGCGCTAAGTTTCCTAGGAATAGGCGCCCCTGAAGGTTACGCGGACTGGGGCCAAATGATAAGTCTAGCAAGAAACTGGATGGTCTTGCAATACTGGCACGTGTTCATCATACCGGGCATCTTCATATTCGTATTCGTCCTAGGATGGAACCTGCTAGGCGACGCGTTCAGAGACATATTAGACCCAACACTCAGAAGGAAGTAAAAATGATAGAAAAAATCCTCGACATCCAAGATCTGCGCCTGAACTTCTACACCTACGAAGGAGTCGTACAGGCTTTAGACGGAGTAAACCTGAGCCTCAGAAAAGGAGAAACGCTCGGTGTAGTCGGCGAAACCGGATGCGGAAAATCAGTGACAGGGCTCTCAGTCTTAGTGTTAGTACCGCCGCCCGGAAGAATAGAAGGCGGAAAAATCGTCATATACAAGAAAGGGAAACCCGTGGACATGCTGAGCCAAGAGGAAGGCACGCTGAGAAAAATCAGAGGAAAACACGTCTCGATGGTTTTCCAAGATCCCAGATCAGCGTTGAACCCCGTGTACACCGCCGGAGACCAGATAACCGAAGTTCTACTGCATCATAGAAGAAAGGCCTTAGCACTGAAGGCGATTGAACAGCTCGACAGGCAAATCCAACAAGAAAAAGCCCCGAGTGCCAAGACCCAAAAACAGAAAGAGAAAAAAGAGGAAAAGAAGACTCCAAAGGAGAATGCAGGCTTCCTCGCAAACTATTATAGAAAGCGGCTTAAGCGGTACTTGAAACATCCTAAGGCGCTTGACATAAGAGTCTCCGGAAAGATTCCGATCTTGAGGGGATGGAAGTGGCTTATAAAGGAAGAAGCTAAGAAAAAAGCTGTCAACATGCTCAGAACCATGAGGATTCCAGACCCCGAAAGGGTTGTTGGCATGTACCCACACGAACTCAGCGGAGGCATGGCGCAGCGCGTTGTCATCGCCATAGCGCTTGCCTGCAATCCAGAAATTCTGATAGCGGATGAGCCTACGACAAACCTTGATGTCACAGTTCAGCTTCAAATCCTGAACCTGATAAAGGAGCTCAAAGAAGAGTTTGATTCTTCCATAATCTATGTGACCCACGACATGGGCGTTGTTGCAGAAATGAGCGACCGTGTGGCCGTCATGTACGCAGGTAACGTCGTGGAGATTTCAGCTGTCTTGCAAACATTCAGAAAACCGCTCCACCCATACACACGAGCTCTATTAGAATCGATTCCAAGACATGGGTTTCCATTCAAATCCATAGAAGGTACCGTGCCAAGCTTAGTAGATCCGCCGAAAGGATGCAGATTTCACGACAGGTGCCACTACGCAATGGACTTATGCACTAGAGAAAAGCCGAGACTGGTGGAAGCGGAAGAAGATCATTTCGTCCAATGCTTTCTCTATCAACCAGTAGGGTGAAACTCATGGAGACTCTCATAGAAACAAGAAAACTGCAAAAATACTACCCCGTGCTGGGAGGGATCCTAAGAAGGAAAGTGGCCGAAGTCAAGGCTGTGGATGGAGTCAGTCTCAAGATATACAAGGGAGAATGTTTTGGCTTAGTCGGAGAATCCGGGTGCGGAAAAACAACACTCGGCAAGACTGTCCTTCGGTTACTTGACCCCACGAAAGGCAGCATATACTTCGATGTACCCTCAAACATCATAGAAGAAATAGACAAACTTGAAAAGTCGAGTGAGAAAACCCCACCTAGGCTGAAGGAACTTCGGAAAAAGTACGATCTCGCCACATACAGGGGAGCAATGCTGAAAAGTATTAGAAGAAAAATGCAGATTGTCTATCAAGATCCAACGACGTCTCTGGATCCAAGGATGCTGGTGAAGGACCTCGTCGGAGAGCCACTGATTGTGCAAGGATTAGCTAAGGGATCAAACGTCAGAAAAGGAGCTCTAGAGATTCTTTACAAGGTAGGCCTGACCGATAGACACCTCTACAGGTATCCTCACGAATTCAGCGGCGGACAGAGACAACGAATTGCTGTGGCACGAGCCCTTGTGACTCACCCGCAATTTGTAGTTCTGGATGAGCCAACCTCTTCCGTTGATGTTTCTGTTCGCGCTCAAATGCTCAACCTGTTTCAGGATCTGCAGAAAGACTTGGGTTTGACCTATCTCTTTGTGAGTCACGACTTAAGCGTTGTAGAATGCATAGCTCAGAGAGTCGGAGTCATGTACCTTGGAAAAATAGTGGAGCTGGCGGACACAGAAGAACTATACAAGAACCCGCTTCATCCATACACTCAAGCTCTCTTCGCATCCATCCCAGTTCCTGACCCGACAGTGAAAAGGAGCCAAGTCGTGCTCACAGGGGAAGTGCCAAGCCCAGTCAACCCGCCATCAGGTTGTAGATTCCATTCCAGATGCGATAGAGCCATGCCGATGTGCAGCAAACAAGAACCCGTGCTTCGAGACGTAGGAAACGGGCATCTGGTTGCATGCCACCCCATCGGCGGGTAAGTGGCATATTGCGGTTTACGAATCTATCCCTTGAAATCCTTTTTTGGGGTCACCTCATTTTTCTCTTCCTTTAGAAACGTGCACACTGCACGGTCTGAGTAAGAATGTTTCACAAGGTATTTATTGGCGGGAGAACCAGAGTATACAAGGGAGGGGGAACGCTGGCCAGCATTCTAATAGAAATGAATTGCCCTCAGCACGGCCTTGAGCGGTTCACAATCAAGGTGATAAAGCGATTTAACATCGCTTCAGATGAAATAACCCCCAAGTTGAAAATCAAGCCTAGGCAAGGCCAGATAAGCAGGGTATACATTGGTCGCAACGTAAAATACGACCAAGTTAAGGATTACATTAGTGACTATTTTGACCAAAGGGGAATGCTGCAAGAAATAGTACGCATGAGAATGCTAACTTGAGTTCGGTACACCTATATAGCGGGAAATCAGACAACTACTTAAGCAGAAAAGAGACAGCTTAGTCTGGAGACGTCATGGAAAAAAGATGGATCAACAAACACGTTGATTTGGCACTGCTCACAACCCGCATTGGAGAATTCTTAAAGAGAAAGGACTTCAACGCGATAAAAGGAGACACACCAACAGGCCACCAGATTCTCGCCGAGGATTCGCTGCACTACCGATTAGACGGATGCGTAAGCGTTACAATCGAGGGAAAGCCAGACGATTTTGTGGTGAAGTTTGAACTCTGCAGTCCAGAGAAAAAGAGTTCATTGATATCTCCGTTGTTAACACAGATGTTTCTAAGCGGATATTTTCTATCAAGAAGGCTCAAGTCGGCAGAAGACTGGACAAAGTTGGAGAGAAAGTTCTGGATTTACGTGGACAATACAATTCTGCAATTGACCAGTTCCTCCAAGAACGTTGCCGACAGATCTAGCCCAAACACCAACAGAGTTTGATTTGTTGCCAGGAATAGCCATACAGAAAAGCCGTGATGTGAAGCTTTCATGGGGCAGAAATTCCTGCTATAGATGAAATAGGAGAACTCGTTTCCATCAAGAAAAGGTTAGCGAACCACAGAACGGTTCTTCCTATTCCTAATCGACAATCTTTTCGTGGCTCTTCCGCCCACAACGGACACAGCAACCCCAACAACGCACAGAATGACGCCGCTTGGGAAGATTATTGGACTGACACTCTCAACAATTTCCCTGTAGAGTACAATGTACTCCGGTGGTCCCGCTGTCCAGTTTAATGTCTGCTCTATCATGCAAGCGGCATAGTTGCCACTTTGTTTCACCGTAAAACGAATCCACGAGGCGGATTCATCCACATCTAAGCTGTCAGAATCCACAGCCATGTACTCCACCCAGATAAGCACGGGATGGGGACTCTGGTAAGGATATGGTGCAGGTTCAGCGTAGAAGAAAGCTAGAAGTTCCGTTTTGTTTCCGTTGGGCGAAACCAAGACCATGTCGACTGGTTGCGCGGTTGTGTACTGACCGTCCGTGTAGTCTCGCTGCCATTGATCGCTTGACCTAATGTTCAAAACATAGGTATTTCCCCCTGTGAGGTTTTCGGAGATGGTCCAAGTATCATATTTCTTGTCTAGTTCCTCCTTTCTGCTGCTTTGCAAACTTGCGCTCACAATCAAGAAGGTTAAGCCTATCAGCACAAGCATTATTCCTAAGAAGAATATCGTCTTCCGCAACGCAGATCTCCTTTCATCACAATTACCGGAACCAAACTCTGCCTCATTAACCTTACTTCTCAATGGAAACAGAACGCTCATCTCAAGGTATCCAAGTGTTTTATGATGCTCAAATAGCCGCCAATGAAAGTCGAGTTGCTGCTGACGATTCGCTAATGGAATTCGCGAGCACGCGATCTGGCTTCAATTTCACGAACGCGTACACGATGAAAAGCGCCAACAAAAAGTACAAGACAAAGTCCAAGAAAAGCTGACCCCAAAGTATTCGAAAAGTACCTTCCCCTGAGTTGATCACTGCGACTACCTGATCAAGGCCGATCGGCATCAAAACGCCTATCATTCCAAGGGGAACCCCATAGTATAAAATACGAATATCGTATACTCTGTTAGCGTACATGAGCTCAGTTGTCGATTCTCTAGCATACAAGACAAAGGATAGGAAAAGAAAAAGGACAGTCAACAAGAAAGTTGCCACAACCTCTCTAGCCCGCATGTAACGCTCCAGCTCTTCAATTACTCTGCTCATCGCAAATTCCCTCTCATTGCACACATCTTCAACTCATAAATTAATAAGTCTGTTCATCAATTGATGACGATCCACATTTGTTCGAGATACACGCTACCTCTCAGACAGATCCATTTGTCCCAATCTGCGTCTGGTTACCCCCTTAGCAGTGAGAACACCGAGCATGAGCAGGGAAAGCGCTATGGCTGCAAAATGAAGAAACAACTTCGCATTTGCCGAGATAACAGCTTCAACGGGCGTTAGAGACCCGAAAGCCAAAAACGCACCGTAGAAGATTATTGGGCAAAGCAACGTCTTGGTCCTGTAAAACAATGCTCCGAGGAAAACGCCTAAGACAAGAAGAGACAGAAACGTGTAAAAGAAACTATTCAAGGTGAAGGGCCAAAGCAAGGTTGCGTTCGCCGCGAACATCACGGAAGTTGCAATCAAGGCACAAGGAGATCCGATCATTTTAGTGAGTTTGCTCTGAATGTATCCGCGAAAGATTGTTTCGCTCGCAAAACTTGCAACTAATGCCAGGAAAATTGCTGAAAGAGCTTCCACGGAAGATGGTTGGGGAAAGATGTTGTATCTTGCAAAGGCAATGGGGACAAAAACCATTATAGATATGTAGAATATTGCTAGCCACAAACAAACAAGAATGAATCTGTTGGTTTCTTTTGGCCACCAGTAACCATAGTTTGCCAAGCTTGAGTTCTCCTTTTTGATTATCAAGACGAGCAGAGCGCTGTGGGCGATTTGCAATGTAAATAGGATTGGACGGAATTGTTCAATGGGGAACGTGTAGAAGAGCGCGTTCACAAGCTGCCACGAGACGAAAACCACCACGAAAAACCACAGAAACGAATACCTGTGAGCTTTGGACGACACCATCATTGCACTTGCGAGTGGCCGGTCGTAGTTTGAATTGGGGTTTTTAGGCGGTGGTCGAATCCTTGTACGTCCAAAAGTCAAAATGTGGAATCCGATGCCAACGACGCCTACTAGGTAGAGAATCAAGTAACTGTGAAGCAACAAATCGTCAGGCCCAACATGAACCGCGACCTTTACATTGATGGAAGTGATATCTTCGAGGTGAGCCTCGTTCCCGTCATACCAGTATAGCTCCAACTTAAGTTCATGAACGACGGGTCGCATGACTTCCCATGATGGAATAGAATAGGCCCGAATCGTGGAGTTTCCCTTCCCACAAGTCCAAGTCTTATAGGCTGAACTGTTGTATTCGTCCCACCAGAATTCACCGTCAACGTAAAACTTGAGAAAAAAGGAACCATACGCATCGCCGTTTGTTGTTAGGTTTCTGTTGTAGACGTAGAAAGCCAAGATTTCGTCTGTTCCTTGGAAGGTTATCGCTGGGTACTTGACTTTCGTGAAATAAGCGTTGCGGACATCTTGAGTGTACTGTAACCGCGGCA
>Ga0315285_10007303_pt1 | contig 11346 bp, 8 predicted proteins | sample YL17G09_36_MG_FD_203698 | JGI IMG/M metagenome (GOLD analysis project Ga0315285, IMG submission 203698) | Sediment microbial communities from Yellowstone Lake, YNP, Wyoming, USA - YL17G09_36 | ecosystem: Environmental > Aquatic > Freshwater > Lake > Sediment | place: USA: Wyoming | collected... | reverse complement strand
GGACTGGACACCTTCATCGACCCCCGGTTCGGGGGCGGCCGGCTGAACGATCGCACGCCTCCCGGGATGATCGAGCGCATCGAGCTGGATGGAAAGCCGTGGCTGTGGTACAAGTCGTTTCCCATCCACGTCGCCCTGCTGCGGGCCACTGCCGCCGATGCTCGAGGAAACCTCGTCATGGACAGGGAGGCGATTATCGGGGAGATCCTCCCCATCGCGCAGGCCGTGAGAAACTCCGGCGGCATGGTGATCGCGCAGGTGAGCGAGATCCGCACGGCCGCCGCTTCGCCCCATCAGGTGCGCGTGCCGGGCATCCTGGTGGACAGGATCGTCGTCGCCTCGCCGTCGGAGCACGAGCAGACCTATGCGGAGGCCTTCAACCCGGCCTACTGCTCGCCGCTTCCCGCCGACGGGTCCATCGAGGCGGCGCTCGGCGCGCCCCTGCCGATGGACGAACGACGGGTGATCGCGGCCCGCGCCTGCGACGAACTGCCCGACGGCGCCGTGGCGAACCTCGGCATCGGCATGCCCGAGGGCATCGCGAAGATCGCCGCCGAGCGCGGGCTGCTCGATCGGTTCACCCTGACGGTGGAGAGCGGCCCTGTCGGGGGGATCCCGGCCTCGGGTCTGAGCTTCGGCGCATCCGTGTACCCCGAGGCGATTCTCGACCAGCCCTCGCAGTTCGATTTCTACGACGGCGGCGGGCTGGATTTCGCGGCCCTGGGTGTCGCCCAGGTCGACGGCGAGGGCAGCGTGAACGTGTCCCGGTTCGGCGCGCGCCTGGCCGGCGTCGGCGGGTTCGTGAACATCACCCAGTCAGCTCGCAAGGTCGTCTTCTGCGGGACGTTCACGGCGAGCGGCCTGGCTGTCGAACTCCTGCCGGACGGGATCCGCATCGTCAAGGAAGGCGCGCAGAGGAAGTTCGTCCGCACTCTCGAGCAGGTCTCCTTCAACGCTCGGCGGGCCCGGGAGAACGGCCAGGAGGTCCTTTTCGTGACCGAGCGCGCCGTCTTCCGTTTGACGGCTGCCGGGCTCGAGCTGATCGAGGTCGCCCCTGGAGTCGACCTGGACCGGCAGGTCCTGGGGCAGATGGAGTTTCGCCCAGTCCTCCGCGGCGTCCGCCCCATGCCGGCGCACGTTTTCAAACGGGGAGCGAGGGAGTCGTCATGAGAGAGATCCTCATCGTCGCGGCTGTCGCCCTCGTCCTCTCGTGCGCGGGGGCGCCGAAACAGGCGCGGATCCTCGAGCCGAGCGCGTGGAACGGGACACACGACGTGCGGACCCGCCATGGGGTGGTCCGGGGTTTCGGGGACGCGGATGGCACGTGGGTGTGGAAAGCCATTCCCTTCGCCGCGCCGCCGATCGGCGAGCTTCGCTGGCGTGCGCCGCGCGACCCCGCGCCATGGGACGGGATCAGGGCCGCGCGCGCGTTCAACGCCGGCTGCACGCAGTTCAACCCGCTGGTGGGCGGCATCCGGGGCTCGGAGGACTGCCTCGCCCTCAATGTGTGGCGGCCGAAGAGCGCCGAGTGCGACCTCCCCGTGTACGTTTGGATCCACGGGGGCGGGAACTCGATCGGCTCCGCGACGATGGTCCACGAGTACGGCGGCAGCAGGATCGCCAGCGTCTCGAACGTGATCTTCGTCTCGCTCGACTACCGCCTCGGCCTGTTCGGGTGGTTTTCGCATCCCGCCCTCCGGGAAGGGAGCTCCCCCGAGGACGATTCGGGCAACTATGGGACGCTGGACATCATCCAGGCCTTGAAGTGGATACGGGACAACATCACCGCCTTCGGAGGCGATCCGCGGACCGTCGCGATCACCGGCGAGTCATCCGGTGCCATGAACGTGCTGTCACTGATGCTGTCGCCCCTCTCGAAGGGACTCTTCAGCTGCGCGGTCTCCCAGAGCGCCGCCGCGGGCACGCGTGAGCCCGCTGAGGGGGAGCGGCTGGCGGAGCGCGTGCTGCGCCAGCTGCTGGTGAACGACTGCAGGGCCCGCACAATCGAGGAGGCGGAGGCGATCGCCGGCACGATGAGCGCAGAGGCGATCCGGACGTACCTCCGCTCGAAGAGCGACAGGGAGCTCATGCGGTGTTTTACGCCCTCGGCGACGGGTATGACCGGCAACCCTGCGATCTTTCGCGACGGATACGTCATCCCCGCCGCCGGCCTGGACGCGTTCTCAACCGGCGAGTACCCCAACAAGGTGCCGCTCATCATCGGGAGCAACCGCGAGGAGCTGAAGCTGTTTCTCGCGTTCGACAGGACCCGGTCGTGGAAAAGCGAGCTTTCCGCGGCGGTCGCGCGATACGGGAGCATACGGTGGAAGGCGACGGGGGTCGACGGCGTCGCACGGAGGGTGCGCGGCCGCAGCGGCGCGGCGCCCGTCTACGCGTACGAGTTTGCCTGGGGAGCGCCGGATGCGAAGGGAGAAAGCCCGATGCCCGGTTCATGGGGCAGGCGGCTAGGCGCGTTCCACTCGCTGGAAATCCCGTTCTTTCTCGGACACGACACCGTGGACGTCGTGCTCCACCTCGCCCTGTTCACTGCGGGGAACAGGCCGGGGAGAAAGGCCCTATCCTCCGCGATGATGGACTATGTCGCCAGCTTCATCCGCACCGGCGACCCGAACCGGCCCGGCTCGGGCCTCCCGCAGTGGTTGCCGTGGTCGAACGAGCCCGGCGCGCCGAAGGGAATCGTGTTCGATGCCGATAGACGCGCGCCGAGGATCGGGATGACGAGCGTGGAGGTCACGGTGGACGGGGTGCTCGCGGCGATCGACAGGGACCTCCCCGCGTCCCTGGCAGCGAAGACCCGGGATTATCTCGCGAGGTCTCACTCGGCGCCGGATTCGCGCTGAGGGGATCCGCCCCCTTTCCGCGCCCCGCCCCGCCGCCGCTTCCCGCTAGAACGCTTTGCTGTTCTTCACGATCTGCGCGTTCACCGCTTCCAGACACTGACGCAGAGCGGCGTCTCCCGCCTGGCCAAGCGCTTCGGAATCCTTTTTCACTGCGTACGGCCGCCAGAGGCCCGCCCACCAGCCCTTCGGATTGTCCTTGGAGCCGCTGCCGCTTGCCGTCGTCTCCCAAACCGTTTTCCCCGCGCGGTTCTTCAGCGTGCACCGCAGAACGAGTGAGACCGTCTTCGTGCTCATCAAGGTGAAGCCCGTCTCCATCTTCGAGGATTTTTCGATCTGCAGCACCAGCGTCGAGCGCGCGCTCTTGTCCCCATCCTGCACGAGGGTGACATCGCGCATCACCTTCCGCAGCGACTGCTCCGCGTTCTTCTCCAATCCCGCCCCGATCTGGAGAACGCGATCGTACGTGTCCTTGAGCACGAATGAACGTGTTTCGGGGGGCAGATACACGCTGATGGCCGCAGCGATCTTTTTGGGCTGGTCCTTGACGGCGAGCGGCGCGGTGATCCGCGCGGGCGGGGTCGCGCAGGACAGAAGGGCGCACAGAAGCGTGGCGGCGAGGACGGCCAGGGCTGCTCTCGATTTCTGGTTTGCGCGCACGGGCGAGTCTCCTTCCTGAATGACAATGCGATCCTGATCGAGTCGATCATACCCCATCGGCATCCGGCCGCCCACTTGCGCGGTCCGCCCCGCCGCGGCCATAATGAGGCAGACGGGAGAACGGCGGCGCATGTCATCCACGATATGGATCCTGGGCAGCGAGCCCTTCGCGAGAGGACCGGGCGGGAAGCTCGCATCGAGAATCGCAACGGCGTTTCCGCGCAGCCGCGCTCTGGTCACGCTTCCCGGCATCCACGCGTCACAGCGACAGGCCTTCCTGGACGCTCGGGACGAGAGGCGCCGGGCGGAGGGTCTCACGCCTCTCTCCCGCGAGCAGCGAGATGCCGAGTGGAATGACGCCGTCGACCTGATCGTCGACGAGGACGCCATCCAGATCCGCCCCGATCCCCAGAACATGCCCCTCGCCTTCGCCGCCGACGAGATGCTGCAGGAACTGGTCCCGACGCACAGGATCAGGTTCCTCGGCCTGCTGAACGAGAAGGTTCGCGACGAGATCAAGAAACGGGGCGAGTGGTGGAGGATCACGCCGCTGCCGAAGAGCTCCGAGGAGATGGACGCGATGATCCGGGGATCCCGGATCGGCATCGGCGGGCGGGAGATCTATTACTACAGCAAGACGCACGGCACCCGGTTTCTCACCTATCAGCAGTTCGCCGGTCTCGGATCCCTCGACGACGGCGCCCTGCGCGACCACCTCCTCGAGATCCAGGCCCACTGTGCGCGCGTGAACGCCCACGGGCACCCCGAGCTCGCGTTCTTCGTTTCGGAGCCCGGCATCTCGCGGTCAGATTTCGCCCGCTTCGACTTCCGAGGCATGGACAGCGCCGCGCTGCGGGGAGCGTTCGAGACGCTGAGCGGGAAGTTCCTCCGCGCGACGCGCGAACAGCTGCGGGTCGACGATCCCCAGAACCTCGAGTGGAGGAACTCGCTGGTCGCCGCCCTGATCGGGAAGGAGGACGAGCTCGCCTCCGAGGAAGCCCTGATCGGCCTGAGCCCCGAGTTCTTCCGGCAGATCGAGTGGCTCCCCGGAGGGCGCATCGAGGAGGGCGAGATGGTCTTCGACCAGGTCCTCGGCGAGCGGGGGGATCGCGCGGCCGCGGGGACAGAGGAGTCACTCGACGAGAAGCCGAGGAAGTTCATCTACAACATCGTGCGCGAGTACGGTGATCTTGAGTTCGTGAACATCGGCAGGGTGATCGGCTCACTCTCGCGGCGCAGGGCGCTTCACGGACGGCGCGGGGTCTACCTCGCCGTGCTGAAGCAGCGGCAGAACCGGCGCGAAATCGTGAGCGTGATCAGGATGCAGAAACAGGGGGTGCGCGAGTACCTCGAGGAGGGCTACTCGCGCCTGGAGGCGATGATCCGCTCGGAGGAGTACACCGAGTACACCCTCGACAGGCTGCTCGCCTGCCGTCAGCTCGGCATGAGGATCCCCTTCCACGTGACGGGCAAGAGGATCAGCGAGACCTCCACGCTGCCCGGCGGGGAACAGATCGCGATCTGGACTCCCTACTTCGAGCGCGACTACGTCAGGGGGATCGCGACGGACAAGCTGCCCGCGATCAGGCTCGAGAACGGGGAGTTCGCCCTGCGCTGCGCCCGGCTTCTCGGCCAGGCAGCGGGCCCGAACATGATCGTCGGCAGGTGCGACCTGACCAGCGCGCCGCTGTTCGACGATGGGGACGAGGTGCTCAGCCTCGACGAGGATGGCCTGCCGGCGAACATCATCGTCGCAGACATCACGGGGACATTCAACGACTGCGCCACCCCCCTGGCCGAGTTCACTCCCCCCTACGCGAACCCGGTCAACAGGCGCGCAGCTCAGGTCCCCGACGCCGCGGCGTTCGCCGAGGCGTACCTCGAAGGGCTCGTGGAACGCTTCACGTGGATCCAGGGCGAGTACCGGCGGCGCAGGCGGGCCTTCGACACCCTCTTCACCCACCGGCCCCGGGCCGGGGCTGTGGGATTCGCGGACAGATGGCAGAGCGTCCTGGCTCGAATGGACTCCTCAGACCCGCGGGAGCTTGCGGGCCTGATCCGAGCCACACTAAAGATCTGATCGGGCGCGCCCCCGCCGGTCCTCTCAGATGTCGAAGTAGAGCATGAACTCCCAGGGGTGCGGCCGCAGGTCGAGGGCGAGGACCTCGTTCTTCATCTTGTAGTCGATCCAGGTCTCGATCACGTCCGGGGTGAACACGTCGCCCTTCAACAGGTAGTCGTGGTCGTTCTCCAGCGCCTTGAGCACGTCCCGAAGCGAGCCGGGCGTCTTGGGCACCGCCGCCAGTTCCTCGGGCGGCAGGTCGTAGATATCCTTGTCCAGGGGCTGCCCTGGATCGATCTTGTTCAGGATACCGTCGATCGCCGCCATCATCATGGCCGAGAAGGTCAGGTAGGGATTGCAGCTGGGATCGGGGCATCGGAACTCGATCCTCTTCGCCTTTGGCGATGCGGAGTACATGGGGATGCGGATCGAGGCGCTCCTGTTCCTGCGCGAGTATGCCAGGTTGACGGGGGCCTCGTAGCCGGGCACGAGGCGCTTGAAGCTGTTGGTGGTCGGCGTGGCGAAGGCGAGCAGGGAGGGTGCGTGCTTCAGGAGGCCTCCGATCGCGTACAGGGCCATCTGGGAAAGGCCCGCGTAGCCCTCGCCCGCGAAGAGGTTCTTCTCGCCCTTCCAGAGGGAGAAGTGCACGTGCATGCCGCTGCCGTTGTCGCCGAACAGGGGCTTCGGCATGAAGGTGGCGACCTTCCCGTGCTTCCGCGCCGTGTTCTTCACCACGTACTTGTACTTCAACGCGCTGTCGGCCATCTTCACCAGCGAACCGTAGCGCATGTCGATTTCGCACTGTCCTCCCGTGGCCACCTCGTGGTGCTGCGCCTCGATGGGGACGCCGATCGACTCGAGGCTGAGCATCATCTCGCTCCTGATGTCCTGCAGGGTGTCCGTCGGCGGGACGGGGAAGTACCCCTCCTTGAACCGGATCTTGTACCCGAGGTTCGGGTTCTCCTGCCTGCCGGTGTTCCACCTGCCCTCGGCGGAGTCGATGTGGTAGTAGCCCTCGTGCTCGTTCTGGTCGTAGCGGATGTCGTCGAAGATGAAGAACTCGCACTCGGGCCCGAAGTACGCCGTCTCGGCGAGGCCCGTGCCCTTCAGGAAGGCTTCGGCCTTGCGCGCGATGTTGCGCGGATCGCGCGTGTAGTCCTCGCCCGTGAGCGGATCGCAGATGTTGCAGATCACCACGAGGGTCTTCGCCGCGAGGAACGGGTCCACGAACGCCGTGTCGGCAACGGGCTTCACCAGCATGTCGGACTCGTTGATCGCCTGCCAGCCCCTGATGCTCGAGCCGTCGAACCCGAAGCCGCGCTCGATGTTCTCTTCGGAGAGCTCGCGGGCGGGCACGGAGAAGTGCTGCCACAGGCCGGGGAAGTCCATGAACCGCAGGTCCACGACCTCCACCTTCTCCTTCTCGATGAATGCGACGATCTCCTTCGGTGTCCTGCCGATTGTCACGCTTTCCTCCTTTGCGGTCGATCCCCTGTACATAAGCAAGAGACGTGCCATGTTGGGAGGTTCTTTTAATTCATTATCTTGGAATAATTTAGATGGAATCCCTTCGACCGGCGAATCAGGAAAAGCTACAAATTTGTCTAGAATAGCGCCAGCAGGCAACAGAAATGTAGGAAACTCCCGCGAGCCGCCCCCAGGGCTTCCGCCCGCCCGGGCCATGATTGTCCTCGTGACCGCCGGAGTGCTACAGTGCGCGTGGCGGGAGGCGGCGTGAAGGTCCTTGTCGGCATCGATATCGGTGGAACGAAAACCGCGGTTGCACTCGGGGCGCCCTCGCGGTCCTCCCCGGGCATCGCCGAAGGTCTTTCCCTCATCGAGCGATCCGCCTTCCCGACGGACACCCGTGCGCCCTGGCGCGAGCACATCCGACGGATCATCGACTCGATCCGCGCGCTCATGGCGAGAGTCGGCGCACAGCCCTCCGAGATCCTCGGGATGGGCGTGAGCTGCGGTGGGCCCCTCGACAGCAGGGCAGGGCTCATCCTCTCCCCGCCCAACCTTCCCGGATGGGACCGCGTGCCCATCACCGCTTCCCTCGCCGCCGCGTTGGGCGCCCCCGCGTTCCTCCAGAATGACGCGAACGCCTGCGCACTGGCCGAATGGCTGTATGGCGCGGGCCGAGGGTGCCGCAACATGGTGTTCCTCACCTTCGGCACGGGCATGGGAGCAGGCCTCATCCTCGACGGCAGGCTCTACGAGGGCGCGAACGACCTCGCGGGAGAGGTCGGTCATGTGCGTCTCGCCGAAGACGGGCCCGAGGGCTACGGCAAGAAGGGTTCTTTCGAGGGCTTCTGCAGCGGCGGGGGGATCGCGAATCTCGCGCAGGCCGTCGTCGCGGAGGCGCTTGCCCGGGGTGAACGGGTGTCCTTCTGTCCCGATGAGGCTGCGATCCCATCGGTCACCGCCCAGGCGGTCGGCGAGGCGGCAGCTTCCGGCGACCCACTTGCGCGCGAGATTCTAGCAGCGAGCGGCCGCTCACTCGGCCGAGGCCTCGCGATGCTCATCGACGTTCTGAACCCCGAGAGGATCGTGATCGGCAGCATCTACGTGCGCTGCCGCGAGTTCCTCCAACGGACAATGGAGCAGGAGATTCGCAGGGAAGCGCTCCCGCTTGCGGCCGCTGTGTGCACGGTCGTGCCCGCGGCGCTGGGAGAGCAGATCGGAGACTACGCGAGCCTCGCCGTCGCGGCGCGGGGTCTTTCAGGAGGAACGGAATGACGGAAAGTGTCTTTCTTGACGAGCTTCTCGCGCGGTATCCCGCGCTTGCCGACTGCCGGCAGTCCATCGAGGCCGGCTCCCGCATCCTCGTGGACTGCTTCGCCTCCGGCGGCACGCTTCTGGTGTGCGGCAACGGGGGGAGCGCGGCGGACGCGGATCACATCGTCGGTGAGCTGATGAAGGGGTTTCTCGGCCAGCGCCCGCTTCCCGAGGACATGCGCGCCAGGCTGGCGGCCGCCGATCCCGAGATCGGTGTCGGCATCGGCGCAAGGCTGCAGGGGGCGCTGCCCGCGATCAATCTCGCCTCGGCCACGGCCTTCGTCACCGCCTTCGGCAACGACGTGAGCGCCGAGCTGGCGTATGCCCAGGCAGTGAACGGGTACGGCCGCAAGGGCGGAGCCCTTCTGGGGTTGAGCACCTCGGGAAACGCGCGCAACGTGCTCGCCGCGTTCTGCGTCGCCCGCGCCCTCGGCATGAGAACCATCGGGATGACTGGTCGGGGAGGCGGGCGCATGAACGGCAGGTGCGACGCGCTGATCCGGGTCCCCGCCGACAAGACGCACGAGGTGCAGGAGCTTCACCTTCCGGTCTACCACTGCCTGTGCGCGATGATCGAGGCGCATTTCTTCTCGTGAGACCAGCATGACCCTGCGGCGATCGTCCCCTTCGGTCCGGCGGCCGCGCGGCGCTCCCGAGCGGGACCTCTCCGTCGAGAAGCTCGTCGCAGGAGGCGACGGCCTGGGGTTCCTGGACGGCAAGGCCGTGTTCGTGGCCGGCGTCCTGCCGGGGGAAACCGTCCGGGTTGGGATACTCGAGAGCCGCAGGGACTTCGACCGGGCCGAGCTCCTCGACGTGCGCACTGCTTCCCCGCACCGGGTGAGCCCCGCCTGCCCGCTTGCGGGAATCTGCGGCGGGTGCGACTGGATGCACATCGCGCATGAGAGCCAGCTCGAGTGCAAGAGGGAGATCCTCCGAGAGAGCCTGCGCCGGGCCGGCCGCGTCGAATGCGGTGAGGTCGGCATCGAGCAAGGCCCTCCGTTTCTGTACCGAAACCGCGCACAGATCCACAGGGACCCGGAGGGGAGGCTGGGGTACAAGGGCGCGCGGAGCGATCGGATCGTGCCCGTGGCGACCTGCCCCGTGGTCGCGGCGCCGATCGACGGACTGCTTCGCGCGCAAGGCGCTGCCGGGCGCGACTCGCATGTCCCTAACGGCCTCGATCGTTTCGTCGTCTTCAGCAATGGGCAGTGGATCGCCTGCGAGGGGCTCGACGACGACCGCGAGCTCTCAGTGCAGGTCCTCGGCAAACCGATCCGCTTCTCCGTTGGGTGTTTCTTCCAGGGGAACCTCGCAGTTCTGGACAGGATGGTCTCGTTCGCTCTCGACGGGCTCGCGGGTGACACTGCGGCTGACCTCTACTGCGGGGTGGGGCTCTTCGGCGCTCTGCTGTCCGAGAGGTTCAGGAAGATCGTGGCCGTCGAGTCGGGCAGCCTGAACTCATCCTTTGCCAGGCGGAACATCCGCGGCCCCGAAAGCGAGTTCTTCCCCATGACAGTCGAGCAGTGGATCGAGTCCGGCAGCGCGAGGGAGCGGCCCGATGCCGTTGTCGTGGACCCGCCGCGCGCGGGTCTGGGCCCCGAGGTCCGGCAGCGACTGTGCGCGCTCAAGCCCCCGCGGCTCGCCTACGTGTCCTGCAATCCCGTCACCCTCGCGCGCGACCTCGGGCATCTGGTTCGAGCCGGCTACGCGCTAGAAGGGCTTCGCATCTTCGACTTCTACCCGCAGACGTCGCACATCGAGACAGTGGCTCGCCTCTCGCTCAGCTGAGGGCCCACGCCGTCCCGATCCCGGTTCAGCTCCTTCTCGTATTCTTCTGTAGGAACGCCTCGACGTCCCGGGCAAACGGCAGGGCAGGGATCACGCCTTTCTTCGTGGCAGTGAGGGCTCCCGCCGCGTTTGCGTACTGGAGGGACTTCGTGAGCGGCTCTCGCTCGAGCGACCGTCCCCACGCCGCTTTCCCGTTCTCCCTACCCGCGCCCGCCGCGATCAGCCCGCACAGGAGCGCGGCGGTGAATGCGTCGCCGCAGCCGGTCGCATCCACGGTCCGCACGGTGAACCCTTCGACCGCGCCCTGCTCATCACGGGACGCAAAGGCGCACCCCCGGGGTCCGAGGGTCGCCACGCACAGCCGGGGGCCTGACTCCAGAAGCCTGGAGCAGCCTGCTGCCGTGGCCGCGGCGGTCGCCGACCCCGCGAGAAGCTCCAGCTCCTTCTCGTTCACCTTCACGACATCAGCCATGGCGAGCGCCCGCCGTATCTCGGGCAGCGCGCGCTGCTCTGGCCAGATGGACGGGCGGTAGTTGATATCGAAGGAGACCGGCACCCCCGCGGCTTTCGCGATCCGAGCTGCCTCGAAGGTGGCGCTCCTGCAGGGCTCCTCGGTGAGGCTCACGGACCCGAAATGGAAGAACCGCGCGCCCTCGATCAGACCTCGATCGAGCTCCTCGGGCCGCAGCATCATGTCCGCGCCGGGATTTCGGTAGAAGAAGGTCTCGACGGTGTTCGGGTCAGGGATGGTCATGAAGTTCAGCGTGGTCCGGGCCGAGGAGTCGAAGCGCATGCCCCGGGTCTCCACGCCGTTCTCCGACAGCGCCGCGGCGAGCCTGCGGCCGAAGGGGTCGTCGCCGACCTTTCCGATGAACGCGCTTTTCCTGCCGAGCTTCGCGGCAGCCACCGCGACGTTGGCGGGAGCGCCCCCGGCAACGGGCAGGAAAGCGGTGACCGTGTCGAAACCCCTGCCGGCTTCCGCGGCGAACATGTCGAGGATCATTTCCCCGAGGCAGACAACCTCCATCGAGATCTCCTTTCGCGAAGAAAGTCCTGAAGAAAATCCTCTTGACAGGGCCCTTCCATTCGTGTTAAATGTCATAACATCAGTATATTATGACAAGCTTGCTGTCAACCGACCACCCTGTCGGGGCCACATGATATCAGAAACTCTGAACCCGAACAGCCGGCTTCCCC
>Ga0315285_10007302_pt1 | contig 11347 bp, 9 predicted proteins | sample YL17G09_36_MG_FD_203698 | JGI IMG/M metagenome (GOLD analysis project Ga0315285, IMG submission 203698) | Sediment microbial communities from Yellowstone Lake, YNP, Wyoming, USA - YL17G09_36 | ecosystem: Environmental > Aquatic > Freshwater > Lake > Sediment | place: USA: Wyoming | collected... | reverse complement strand
TACGCGGAACTTCCCCGCGTCATCGAGTTGGCGAACGACAAACAAATCAGCCGCGTCAGTGTACTTAGGTTTGTTCCGCAAGGCAGAGGCGCGATTCAGCGCTCCATGGCGTTGACACGTGACCAGAATCTAGAGCTGAGGCAAATGATTGACGCCGGGAGAGCGAAGATCGAGGTCCGGGCTGGCTCTCCCTACAATTTCCTCTTGGTAAACGAAGGCCCGAGTTGTTGTGCTGCCATCGATAGACTCACCATTGACCCGAGATTCCACATCTACCCTTGCGATGCGTTCAAACGGATCGAGGCGCGCGAACTCGTTGGCACGGAGGAGTTCTCCCGCGTCGATCAATGGGGCCTAGAGGAGTGCTGGCAGAGGTCTCCGTACCTGTCGGCCGTCCGAGAATACCTCACCACCCCTTACGAGCCGCCCTGTGATAATTGCGACCTCTTGGAAAGATGCCTTTCGGGATGCTTGGCTCAGAAAGTCATTGCCCACGGCGCCCTCGAAAAGGCTCCTGACCCCATGTGCCTGAAGCTGAGGAGGTGCTAGGGATGTTCGGTTCACTCGCGCACTTCACCCGCCAGGCCCGATTTTGCGCTCTTATGGACGCTGTTCCACACTGCACGCTGTGTCCGCGCATGGTGGGCCGTACCAAAGTACTGTCGGAAGCCAACGGGAACCCCGAATCAAAGGTTCTCTTCATAGGCGAGGCTCCTGGTCGCCTCGGAGCGGACAGGACGCGCGTTCCCCTGACCGGTGACCGGGCAGGCGAAAACTTCGGCACATTCCTGAGCAACATTGGATGGACACGGGGAGACATCTTCGTAACGAATGCGGTGCTCTGCAACCCGCGCGGAGAAGGCGGCACCAACGCGCCGCCATCCGACGAGGAGGTCGCTAACTGCTCGGCCTTCCTGCGGATGATCCTTGAGCTCGTCGATCCGGAGGTCGTGGTGACTCTCGGGACAGTCGCACTAAAGGCGATTGCCCATATCCAACCCCATAACTACGACCTCAAGGAGACCGTGCGGGAAGTTGTTCCATGGAGCGGCCGCTGGCTTGCGCCAATGTATCATCCCGGGCAGAGGGCAACACTTCACCGCTCCCTGGCATCCCAGCGCGCTGACTACTTCGAACTGTCGAAGCGCGTCGATCCTCGCCGAGGACTGCGCCCCGCCAAGGCCGTCACGTCCTCACGAATGGTCGCGACTGTACCCAACGACTTCTCCAAGATGGCTCATGTGATCACGTTTCTGGTTCATAGGGTCGGGCGCATTTCCAAGTTCAAGTTGACCAAGCTCTTGTACCTAGCGGACCTTGCTGCTACCCAAGGGCTTGGGCGCGAAATCACGGGGGCCGTCTATCTCCGTCAGGTGGACGGCCCTTGGCCTCCGGAAATCGACACGGCCCTCAACCAGCTCGCCGGTCACGAGGTGGTCACGCTTTTCCGGCGCGGCGTTCCGGTCGTCTCCCTGGGACCCTCACCGAGGTTCCACCCACTGCTTGATGAGGACGAGCTCGCCGTCTTGCTGGAAGTAGTAGGGCGATACGGTGACATGACGAGCCCGCAAATCAAGTCGGCCGCGTACCGAACGTCACCAATGCGTGACCTCTTGAGGAGAGAGCGGGCCGGCGAGAGAACGCTGAATCGACCCGTCCTCTACATCAAGCACCGCTAGACTCGACACGTCACGAAGCTCGGGCAGCCTCGCGGTGTGGGTCGCCAAGACCCACTTCGTGAGTGAGCGGGGGACAGCGGTTAGCGCGGCGCTGGGTTTGATTGCCTGGCGCTAAGCTCGGCGCTCGAGCTAGACGGGCAGAGAGCCTGCCTGAGAAGCAGGAGATCATCGGCCGGCGATCAGCGCCGGCAGGTGCCCCGGATTGTCAAGCAGGAAGTCGTAGCCATGGCAGTCGGGCGACCACCCAACAGACTCAAGGCTGGCCCAAACGGCTCAGGCGTCAACCGTATGGATACGGATGACATTTTGGCACCCCACAACGCCCCCCTTCTGTTCTGCAGAGCGAAGATTAGGCTACCTGTTGCGACATAACAGTTGACAAATTGTCCACAATGTGGAAAACTATATCACCACCGTTCCGCCTGAACGTGTTCCAACCAAAGATACCTAGCGCTTGCAGAGTGATGTCGTAGCGGCCAAAACTGTCATGGAGGGGACGGGGTGAAGGCCCTGCTGGTGCACGGCCGAGCTGGTGTGGGAGAAGACATTCTTGCTGCCCTTCGTCTCGGATGGGGAGGCATCAAGATCGTGGAGGCGCGCACAGGGCAGCAGGCGCTGGACTACGTCCAGCAATTCTCCCCCGATCTCATTGTCATCGATAGTGAGCTGCCTGACACGGACTGGCTGCATCTTCTGCGAGAGATTCGCCGTCTCAGCGGAGCCGTCGCTATTGTGTTGTCCCGACAATTCAACGATTGCGAGCTCATGGCAGCGGTGGCGGCGGGAGCTGATGACTATATGCAGGTGCCGGTGAGCCAGACGCTATTCTTGGCCAGGGCCCACGCCGCCGTTCGTCGGGCAGATGGCTTCCGTCGTGGCGACGAGAGCGTGGCGACGTACGGCGGCTTGGAGGTGGACCCCAGCCGATACGAGGTGCGGGTTAACGGCCAGAGCCTGCGACTGACTGCCACGGAGTTCAAGCTACTGCTCTACATGGTCAGGCGCGCCGGGCGGGTGGCCACGAACGAATCTCTGCGCAATCTCATCTGGGGTGAAGACGCAGAAGTGTACGGCGCCTGTCTCCGTAAGTACATCCAGCATCTGCGCCGCAGGCTGGAAGAGGTCCCGGACTGCAAGACCTCCATCGTTACTGTGCCCAAGGTAGGTTACAAGCTAACGAATGGCCACAGCGACATCGCCATCGGATCAGTGCTGCCGAAATAAGGCCAGCCAGCGGTCCGACTCTCCCCCTTCTCAATAACGTCCCAATAACGTCCCCTTCCGATCACAAAATCGTCGCAAGAACTTCACATCCGCTCCTCTATCATGTGTTGACATGGATAAGCTCGTGCTCGTCATCGACCAGGATGCCCGAGAGCGTCGGGACGTCGTCGCTATGCTGTGGGAAGCCAGCTTCCAAGTCGTCGGTGTAGCCAGCACCATCCAGGGCATGGTTGAGCTGCTGGATGCGGAGCCTGCTCTCATAGTCATGGCAGAAGAGACGTATCCCCTGCAGCTGCACGAGGTAGTTCGGCACATGCACCGACTCACAGGGGCGCCAGTAATGGTCATCGGCAGCGGCGGAATGACGGAGGAGGTGGAACTCCTGATGCGGGGTGCTGATTTCTATCTAGGCCGACCGGTCAACGCCACCGAGCTGGTCAGTAGGGCTCGCATGCTGGTTCGTCGTGCAGAGGCCTGCTGGGAGGGGATGGAGACGGGGTCGTCGGCGGAACAGCCGCTGGAAGAGCTGTCGACAAAGCCCAACGGTTGCGTCAGGCCAATAAGCATGAGCGTGCTGAAGCAGAATGAGGAGGAGTTGACAAGGAAGGCCAGTGCAGCGTGCTAGGCGATCGAGGAGCTTTGAAGGCGACAGCCTGAAATGCGGCGGATCCTCATAGCGATAGCGGTCGTGCTGGTCGTGGCGATGGGTCTCGCCGGCTTCGCGACCTTGAAGTCACATGCTATGGACATCCGGGCGGTCTTGGTGGAGCACAGCGTCACTGAGAGGGGCGCTCTCAGACGTGCTATGTGGCGGGTGCTAGCCGGTGTGGTGACCGTGCTGGTCGCCGTCACCGTCGCTGCCAGCTTTGCGGCGTTTGGGTGGCGCAAAATCGGTGCGGACCTCCGTTCAAGAGTGGCCAGCTTGATCAGGGGAATGGCGGCACACCTACGGAGACCCTCAAAGACGCTGCTCGGCACCGTCATAACCATCGTCCTTGGGATTCTCATAATGGTACCCACCTTAGGGGCTTTCACCTCCCAGTGGGTGAGCATAACTGCCCGCGTTACCCAGCCTTCCACGCCCACGCCCACACCCACGCCCACGCCCACACCTACGTCCACGCCCACACCCACACCTACGTCCACGCCCACACCCACACCTACGTCCACGCCCACACCCACGCCCACACCCACACTCACGTGCACGCGCACGCCCACACGGACACCTACGCCCACGCGCACACCCACGCCAACGCGCACGTGCACGCCCACGGCCACGTGCACGCGCACACCCACGGCCACGTGCACGCGCACACCAACGCGCACGCCCACGCCGACCGCAACACCCACGCCCATGTGCACGCGCACACCGACGCGCACGCCCAGGCCGACGGCAACAGCAACGCCTACGCCGACCGTCACTCCGATGCCCAGGCCCTGGCCCAAACCCACTGACTGGCTTGCCATCCTGGGAACCAGCGGGAGCCTCTGCACGGATCCGCCGGGGACTGACCCCGTCGGGGATGTGAACCGTGCCTTCGCGGACCTTGTGGGGAACGAAGTGTACCCCTCCCAGTACGCCGCCTACGACGGCGCCAACCTGTTCCTGCGGATGCGCTTGGACGGTCAGCCCGGTTCCAAAGGCGGTTTCCGAGACCGGGTATGGGGGGCGCTCATCGACGTGGACAGCACCCTGTCGACCGTGCCCGTCAACTCCTACGAGCGACTGGTCGTCGCCGACGGTCGGAGGGGTCACGTAGACGTGAAGGCGAATACGTCGCCTGATGATCCCTTCCTGCCCTACGACGACATCGACGATCTGGGTTTGGCCGGGCTGGTCGCGCGACTGCCGCTCAGCAACTACGCTCGGGTAGTATCGCAGCCAACGGCAGACCCCTCTCTGGACGGGGGCGACGGAAAGGACTATTTCCTGGACATCCAGTTCCCGTTCGGCGCACTGGGGGTGCCCGAGGGTACCTTGCTACGGCTTGCTTTCTTCACTTCCTCCGACGGCTCACGCCTGGACAAGGACCTCAACGCGACCTGCGGTTCGTTGGGGAATCTGCTTCTGGAGACGGCGCCCGTGGCGGCTGGGCCTACTCGGACACCAACGCCCACACCTACGCCCTCGCCAACGCCGACGCCAACACCAACACCGACACCAACACCGACACCAACACCGACGCCCACCGACACGCCATCACTAACGCCCACACCTACGCCTATACCTACAGACACGCCAACACCTACGCCTATACCTACAGACACGCCAACACCTACGCCTACGCCCACACCTACGCCTATACCTACAGACACACCAACACCTACGCCTATTCCTACAGAGTCGCCGGCGCCGGAAGGGGCCGGTGGCTGATTCAATTAGCATCTCGACGGGTGCCCGAGCCGGGGGAGGAGGGTCAAGATGGGCCCCCGATAGAGAGATGGACACTGCCTTGGAAAGGAGACGATGCAGAATGATAAAGAGGCTAATCCTGGCGGGTCTTGGCGCGGTGGTCATCCTGGCCGGCCTGGCGACGTTTGCCGCCAACACCGCCCAGTGGGTGAACGTCACGGCCCACATAGAGAAGGAGATCGCGGTCGCCTGTGTGGACGACTCCGTGTCGCCCCCAACAGTCACCAGCTGCGCCTTCGGGACCGTGTTCCCACAGAACGTCGAAGAGAAGGTCATTGAGGTCGCCATCAGCAAGAGTTTCACCGACCAGACCATCAAGTCCGACGTGATGTACTGGGTGCTCTGGGAGTGCAAGCTGCAGGACCCGACTAAGCTGGCTAGCGCGACCAACAAGTGTCTTGAGGACCCAAGCGTAGGGAAGCTGGACGGCAACATCCGTGACTACATCCAGGTGACCGCCGGTGCCGGGTGCATGGACCCCTCGACCTTCCCCGTTCCCACGGTCAACCCGGCCAAGCTCGCGGGCATCGCGGATGGAACCATTGACCGGACCGTGACGAAGAAGTGTCTCTACCACTTGAAGTTCACTCCGCCGGCCTGTGAGGGCTCTTACAACCCGAATACTGACCCGGCGCCCGCCCCGAAGGTCGTGAAATGCCACGAGAACACGACCGACAAGGACCCGCAGAAGTGGGACGTGTACACCGACCTGGGCGACGACTTCAAGATCCAGGTCAACGGCTTCAGCTTCCACAAGCCAACGTCGTAGGATCAAGGGCGCGCCCGGCGCTTCCTCCCGGCGCCGGGCGCACTCCCCAGGGCCGCACGGCTGTGCACTAGGAGAATGCGGCCTCACAGTATAAGATACAGGCTGCGGCGGCGGCGCCGCAAGGGTGCTCTTGTCACGGCGCGGCCGCTCGCGGCCCCAGGAGGCTGGAGGCAGGGGATGGCTAGGACGCAGACTTCGCGAGAAAGTCTAGAGAGCGACCGGGTTCGGGCAGAGGATGTGAGCAACCGGCAACCGCCGCTCGACAATGAGGCGGCACCCGCTGCCGAACGTCAGCCGGGGATCGCCAGCCGCCTCCGGCGAAGGCTGGCGGCCTTAGGTCAACGCCTGCCTGCACCGGTGAGAAGGCGTCTTCCTCGGTTTACCCGCTGGCGGCTCGCCCTCCTGGCCGGCATCCTCCTGCTCATGCTCCTCTGGTCCGGGGCGGCCGCGACCTCCACTTCCATCTACTCTGCTCAGTTCCTCGTGACCGCAACCACGAACACCATCGCGTCGCCGGACGCCCTCTTCGACTTCGGCGGTTTGCCGCCCACCGCCTCCATAACCCACAAGATTACCCTCAAGAACGACGGCAAGCTCAACACCTACATCGCGATCGTGGTGTTTGGCGACATAAGAGACTTCTTGGACATCCAGGATGCCTTCTTCAACCTGAAGCCCGGCCAGGAACGAGAGATCGACGTGAAGCTGACGGTGCCGTCTACTGCGCAGCCTGACAAACAATACAACGGCAGGGTGGTAGTAACACGCCTCCCTTGGTGGGCTCCCTGGTGACATGAACCTGATCTTCTTCGCTGCCTGGGTCGTCGCTGGCGTCGTCCTGATCCTCCCTCTCCGTATGTTCCTGCGGCTCGGGCGGCGGCTGACAGGACGGGGCCGCGGCAGTCTTCAGAGCGCCGTCCCAGCGCGTGCGACCCCGGCCCAGGGGGAGACGGAGGCACCCCCCTACGCGGGCAGTCCGGAAGCAGAAGAGCCGGGCTTGGCGGCGGCCGTAGCTCCGGAGGAGGCTGTCACTCAGGCAGCGCGTCGCCCGACGCAACGTCTAGCCTCTGTCCTTAGTTTTCTGCTCTACGTGGCGTTCATCGCCGGAGCCATCTACTACATTCCGCAGATCCTCTCCTGGGCCCTGGACACGCCGCATCCGATGGCGTCCGTGTCGTCGCAGTCCATGTGGCCGACGCTCAACAAGGGCGACCTAATCTTCCTCCGCGGGGTCGACAATCCTGAAGACCTTGAGGTAGGCGATATCATCGCTTTCCAGCACGAGAAGGGCATTACGGTGCACCGGGTTCTGGAGATCGACGGCGATATCATCACGACGCAGGGCGACGCTAACTCGGTAGCAGATGAGCCCATCCGTTTCGACATGGTGGTCGGCCGTGTTCTCACCATGGGCGGCCGTCTGATAAAAGTGCCGCAGGTGGGGAGCATTGCTGGACTGTTCGGGCCGCTCGCCACCCACGCTGGCCAGTCTCCGGGGCAGGAGGAGCCATCAGCGGAGGGGTCAGGCAGCCCGCCCGCGTCACCGGAGGCTGGCGCATCTACCGCGGAGCAAACCCCCGGCCCCCATCCAGTCAACCCCTCCCCTGGCACGACCGAGCTGGTGAGCGTGGACAGCTCTGGCAACCAGGCCAACGGCTTCAGCGCCTGGCCGGCCATCAGCGCCGACGGCCGCTTCGTCGCCTTTGCCTCGGACGCCAGCAACCTGGTTTCCGGCGACACCAACGGCAAGGGCGACATCTTCGTCCGCGACCGTCAGACCGGCGCCACGGAGCGGGTGAGCGTGGACAGCGCCGGCAACCAGGCCGATGGCGGCAGCGACGCCCCCGCCATCAGCGGCGACGGCCGCTTTGTGGCCTTTGTCTCAGACGCCAGCAACCTCGTTTCCGGTGACACCAACGGCCAGAGCGACGTGTTCGTTCACGACCGGCAGACCGGCGTCACCGAGCGGGTGAGCGTGGACAGCGCCGGTCACCAGGCCAACGGTGGCAGCGCCGCGCCCGCGATCAGCGCCGACGGCCGCTTCGTGGCCTTTGTCTCGGACGCCAGCAACCTCGTCCCCGGCGACACCAACGGTCAGGGCGATGTCTTCGTCCACGACTGGCAGACCGGCGCCACGGAGAGGGTGAGCGTGGACAGCGCCGGTGGCCAGGCCGACGGCGGCAGCGGCAAGCCCGCCATCAGCGCCGACGGCCGCTTCGTCGCCTTTGCCTCCGCTGCCACCAATCTGGTTGACGGTGACGCGAACAGCAAAAGCGACGTCTTCGTCCACGACCGGCAGACCGGCGCCACCGAGCGGGTTAGCGTGGATGGCCACGGCAACGAGGGCGACGGCAGCAGCACCTGGCCCGCCATCAGCGCCGACGGGCGCTTCGTCGCCTTCGAATCGATGGCCACGAATCTAGTGTCGCGCGACTTCAACCGCGACCAGGACATATTCGTCCACGACCGCCAGACGGGAGCGACGGAACGGGTCAGCGTGAGCAGCGATGGCAAGCAGGCCTCTTCCCCCAGCGACGTGCCGTCTATTAGCGCCGACGGGCGCCTCGTCGCCTTCGTTTCGGGCGCCAACAATCTCGTACCCGGGGACACCAACCGCTTCTACTTCGCGGACGTGTTCGTCCACGACCGCCAGACGGGCGCCACGGAGCGCGTCAGCGTGAACAGCGCGGGCAACCAGGGAAACGATTACAGCGGCCTGCCCGCCATCAGCGCCGACGGCCGCTTCGTCGCCTTCTTGTCCTTGGCCGGGGACCTCGCTCCCGTCGCCGGCTACGGGCAGCACGTATTCGTCCGCGACCGCGGGGTGGCCGATGTCAGCGGGCAGTGACGCCCAACCGGGAAATCGAGTGGAATCTTGGCGCCGCCGGATCTGTGGCGTCTGGCAGGGCAAACCATTCTTGGCCTCGGTGCAGCGTTGGTCACCTAGAGATCTGCCAGTATCCGTCAGGTATCATCGTTCTTCGCGCCGCGGACGGCGCGCTCCCCTCTTGTGGGGTGCCAATACTCCATCCGTCTTTTTGCGGGTCAAGCAGCCACCCACTCGCACTGGTGGTGCAGACCACTTAGCACCGGTCGAGCGCTGATCCGGCCTGCACGTGGCGGGGCAGTCCGAAGAGGCGGCCCGGTGGGAGTTTGGAGGCCGAGTGTGCGATGAGGCCGCGCACCCCCGCAGCACGCTGCGCAGGTGCTGCTCGCTGATGACGATGACATGATCCAGGCATTCTCTGCGCAGGGTGCCTATCACTCGTTCGGCCATGGCGTTGGCCTTAGGCGCCTGCGCAGGGGTTTAGCATGGCCTCAATGGCAAGCCGGGCTGCTCTGGCGTTGAAGTACCCTCCACAGCGGCGGTCGCGGTCACGTATGAGGTACTTGGGCTGCTTGTCCCAGGGGGTGGCCTCGATGAGCTGTCGCCACACCCACTCTGCTGTGGGATGGGCAGTCACATTCAGATTGCGCAGTTCGCCGAGGATGCGCATGCTGCCCCAGCGGGGGTTTTCGCGCGCCATGCGTCGGATGAGTTCCTGGAGCTCCCGGGGCACGGGCGGTCGCCCCGGAGTTCGACCAGTCTTGCTCCTCTGGATCCAGTACTTTCGCTAGGCGGTGCGTTGCCAGCGGATGACCGTCTCTGGCTGCACGAGGACGACGGCAGAGAACCAACGAGATCACAGCCGTGAGAGCCATGACCAGAAGAGGCGGTCAGCTAGCCCAAGCCTTGGTCGGCGGGACTGGCGAGAAAGGACACCGAGCTGCCGTCGGAGGGCGAGATTCTCAAGGAGAAGATCGTGCCGGGAGGGTAGAGTGTTGCGCAGGAGAGAGGAGAGCAGAAGGGACAGGTAAGCAAGGCCGGGCCTCGATGAGGGCATAGTGTCTCAAGGCTTGCCCAAATAACTCACCGCGTCAACCCTCCGAATACGGATGACATCTTGGCACCCCGCAACGGGGTCAGGCTGGGCCGGTGGCTCTCCGATCAGCGCAAAAAGTGGAAGGCAAAGAAGCTCGACGCGGAGCGCAAGCGTCGACCAGAGGGACTGCCGGGATGGACATGGGATCTCTTGGAGGCGTGTTGGGAGGAGGCCTTCGCCAAGATCAGACGGTTCGCCGAGCACTATGGCCACGCCCGAGTGCCAAGAAGCTACGAAGAGGAGGGGTTTAGGCTCAGGCAATGGCGACGCATCAGCGAACGATGCATAGGGCAGGCAAGCTGGAGGCCGATCGTAAGCGCAGGCTGGAGGAACTGCCGGGCTGGGTGTGGGATAGGTTCGACGACCAGTGGGAGGACGGTTTGCGCCGGCTCAAGCAGTTCGTTGGGCGGGAGGGCCACGCCCTGGTGCGAAAGCGTCATGTCGAGGACGGGGTCAACCTTGGTGCTTGGGTTGTCAATCAGCGCAAGGCCCACAGGAGCCGGGCCCTTGGCCGGGACCGGGAGCGCAGGCTAGAGGAACTCCCGGGATGGACGTGGGATCCTGTTACTTCCTCGTGGGAGAAACACTACGCCCGGCTCAAATACTTCGTCGACCGGGAGGGCCACGCCCTGGTGCCAACTCTCTATAAGGAGGATGGGCTGAACCTCGGGGGGTGGGTGGGTCGACAGCGCAAGGCCCACAAGAGCGGAACCCTTGGCCAGGACCAGGAGCGCGGGTTGGAGGAACTCCCAGGATGGACGTGGGATCCCTTGAACGCACGGTGGGAGGGGGGCTTTGCCCTTCTGAAGCGCTTCGTCGAGCGGGAGGGGCACGCCCGGGTGCCGACCTATCACGTGGAGGACGGGTTCAAGCTCGGACAATGGGTTGCGCACAGACGTATCGACCACAGGCGCGGAATACTCGAGCCCGAGCGCCAGCGCAGGCTCGAGGCGCTCCCAGGCTGGACGTGGCATGCTTTCGACGAACGGTGGGAGGTGGCCTTCGCCCGACTCAAGCAGTTCGTCCAGCGGGAGGGCCACGCCCGGGTGCCGACCTATCACGTGGAGGACGGGTTCAAGCTCGGACAATGGGCTCAGGTTCAGCGGAGGGCGCACAACAGGGGCAAACTGCATGCGGAACGTCAGAGCAGGCTGAAGGCTCTGCTGGGATGGACGTGGGATCCCTTGAACGCACGGTGGGAGGAGGGCTTTGCCCTTCTGAAGCGCTTCGTCGAGCGGAAGGGCCACGCCTGGGTGCCGACCTATCACGTGGAGGACGGGTTCAAGCTCGGACAATGGGTTGCGCACAGACGTATCGACCATAGGCGCGGAATATTCGA
>Ga0315285_10007298_pt1 | contig 11349 bp, 8 predicted proteins | sample YL17G09_36_MG_FD_203698 | JGI IMG/M metagenome (GOLD analysis project Ga0315285, IMG submission 203698) | Sediment microbial communities from Yellowstone Lake, YNP, Wyoming, USA - YL17G09_36 | ecosystem: Environmental > Aquatic > Freshwater > Lake > Sediment | place: USA: Wyoming | collected... | reverse complement strand
TGAACGAAGAGAGGTCCATTGGGGTCAGTTTGGCGGTACTCCGTAACAATAGCGGGATGACCAGAAATTCTTTCAATTCGAGAGCCGAAGAACTTAATCAACTTTATACCTTCAAAGGACAATCCCTTCTCTAAAATCTGTCGCATTTCGGTTTGCAGGTCACGAATATCATCAGCGGATATTGATAAAAGCTGCGATGGTGCAACGGAGGGTGGTATTGTAGAAGTCACACGCACTACCGCATAGGTTGAGCGCGGTATAGAGGTAGCTGTGAGGAGATTTGTACGACTACCCCTTGGTAGGCCAATACCCGATAAGTCCATGGTTGCTTCCGTAGACGTTTCTAGTACACGATTGAGATCAGCCCCGAGTAATTCCCAGCTCTTGGGAATCTGTAACTCGATCCCACGAGGGAGCTTTACGAGCACGAAGTTCGAGGATGACTGAGCTTGTGCATTTTGCAGGGCAAATGGCGCAAAAAGAAACATAAAACCAACCATCCACGTGCAGAAACCTGAAGAGAAAGAGGTACGCATTGTTTTCATTTTCTATCACCCGTCTTCTTTATAGATTTTTCTCCTCTAATAAGCTTCCAGCCGAGCATCGCGCCAATAAGGGGTTGCAAGATAAACAGCGCAAAAGAAGCATCAATTTCAAAAACGCAGCCTTGTTTATAGCTGCCTAATTTAATGGTAAATTGATTGATTTGAAAAGAAAACCACACATTCTGAGCAACCCATAGCTGGCTTCAACACCCGGGTCCAAGGTTTTCCTGAAAGTCCGTATACCTTATCGGCATTTTGGGGAGAAATAATAATAAGCGGGCATCGCAAGCCGGATATTTAAACGGGTAAGCCGAAAAGGCTAGGCTGAAGCTGGATATATAACCGATATTATTGATATTTGTGAAACGCATTTATTATCAAGCGTCATAATAATGCCGACAACCCAGGAGGCCCTCAGGCTGTCAATTTGCCTTCCGGTCAAGACACAACAGGACAAAGGATTCCCACCGCGACCCGTTTGAAAGAATTCAAGGGGCATAATACTCATTTCTCCGACAGCGCTTCCTACACGTGATTTTTTTTCCTGAAGCCTGATTAGACTGCCCAGCCGCCGATCCATTTCTTTTGAGCTTTCTTGGTATGTCTCGTCTCTCCTCTTTAATGCTTCTTGCGTTCCTTGGAGGAGAGACGTCCTTCTATAAGTAAATAAACTCGTGTCATCAACCGATATTTTGGCCAGTTGAGGGATTTAAGGACCTCCTGCTTCCCCATGATAGGTACGAGCCGGCAAAAGGTGGATGAGGGCCTTATTCTTCTACTCCGATTAGTTGTAGTTCCGGCCTTCCATCTTTAGAAGTGGTGAGGGCGGTTATATTTTTTGCACCACAGTGTGGGCATTTTATGAATCCTTTATCGCCTTCAGGGCCGTAGCGAAGAAATCTGGCAGAATTCATTTCCGGATTTCCATTATCACCGAAAAAATCTCTAAAAGAAAGCTCTCGGTTACACTTAAGACATAGTACCTTCATGGTGAAATCTTCCTCCTTTCCAATAATAAAGGGGTCTGAATAAAGGCATCAAGCCCGCTCTTGTCTCTTGGCAAAAATTTGGGATTCTGACACGTCGAGTAGAGTAAAAGAGCAGGGCAGTTGCTAAGGTCCTCTCTCCAGCTTTCCCTCATCAAAGCGGACAGTTAGTTTTCCCTTATATAATGGTGCCAGCAAGATATTATGATATGAGTTAGCGGCTCACGTCCGGTTCTATGCGGGGGCTTGGCGACCAGCATTGCTACCGCAACCCGTTTAGTGCAAAAATTTCGCTTTTTTAAATAAAGGGCGAATCTTCTAAGATGGTTACCAACTAATCCCCTTTGACCTTAATACATCCTGCGCCTTTTTTGACCCCAATCTGGCAGCAATTTTATATTCCCTCATTGCCTGCCGGTAGTCCCCAAGTTTGCCGTAGGCATGTCCACGCATATAATAGGCCGCTTCATCTTCAGGGTCCAGGTCGATGGCCCTATCGAAATCCCTAATTGCCTGCCGATAGTCGCCAAGGCCATTGTAGGCGGCTCCACGGTTAGAATAGGCCACTGCATCCTTAGGATTCAGTTCGATGGCCCTGTTATAATCCCTGATTGCCTGCCGGTCGTCCCCAAGGATGGAGTAGGCCATTCCGCGGTTGGAATAGGTTACCGCATCTTTAGGGTTGAGTTCGATGGCCTTGTCGTAATCCCTGATTGCCTGCCGGTAGTCCCCAAGGTCGGCGTAGGCGATTCCACGGATAGAATAGGCCATCGCAACTTTAGGGTTCAGTTCGATAGCCCTGTCCAAATCCCTGATTGCCTGCCGGTTGTCCCGAAGGATGACGTAGGCATGTCCGCGACAACGATAAGCCTCCGCATCTTCAAGGTCCAGTTCGATGGCTCTGTCCAAATCCCTGATTGCCTGCCGGTAGTCCTCAAGGTTGTTGTAGGCTACTCCACGGTTAAGATAGCCCTTCGCATCTTTAGGGTCCAGCTCGATGGCCCTGTCAAAATCCTTGATTGCCTGCCGGTTGTCCCGAAGGTTCATGTAGGCATGTCCGCGGCTAAGATAGGACGCCGCATCTTTAGGGTCCAGCTCGATGGCCTTGTCATAATCCCTTATTGCCCGCCGGTAGTCCCCTAGGTCGGCGTAGGTGATTCCACGGCACATATAGGCCAGCATAAATTTAGGCTCCAGCTCGATGGCCCTGTCGTAATCCCTGATTGCCTGCCGGCGATCCCCAAGTTTTCCGTAGGCGCTTCCACGGGCCACATAGGCCTTTGCATATTTCGGGTCCAGTTCGATGGCCCTATTATATGCCTCCACCGCCTCTTGCTCCTTGCCAACGAATTGCAATGTGAAACCCCAAGTAAACCAGTCGATGGCACTTAATTCATTTACTGCTTTTTTGTATTTGTCCTGTTCTGCTTTCCCCGCTTTCGCTATTTCCAGTTCCTTTTTTAATTTCTCAACCTCCCTTAATGCCTCCGCTGCTTTTTTTCTCGTCTCCTCCAATTCTTTCACTTTTTGGCGATCTTGACGCAATTTCTCTATAGAATTGGCCACGTCCCTTGGGTCTGCCGTTATCTTCGCCTTCAGGTAATATGTTTTGCCATCCCACCTTTCATCGATTATTTCAGCCCTGACGATGCCAGCAGTGAGGACGGTAATTTGATCTTTCGTAAGCTGAAAGTTTTTGACCTCTGTTTCACTCTCAAGATAGGTCCCCAATTCCTCCAGCAAGAGCCTCTTGACCTGTTCAAAAGCAATAGTCCTGCATGATAATTTGCTGTCTGCTTCGCTTGCCTGGTAGGTATACTCCTTTTGGAATGTAACTAAACCAGCCAGAGCAAATTCGCTTGACCAAAAGCAGGTAAAAGTCAAGATACAAATGATTACAGCTATCGTCTTTAGCGATATCAGATTTTTTTTGACCTTCCTTTTCATTTTGTTCTCCAAGAAAGATATCCTCCTATCTATATCGGAAAAAATGGAGACTTTCTTGATATTTCGGTCGTATAAGTGCCTTGCCTCTCACCTGACCCACCTGGTTATTGCCGGAACCTCTGATGGGAAATGTTTCCTCCCTCCTGGCATCAAGCTTTCCAACTATATACCATAGCAATGTCAATCGATTTCCCATATTTAGCCATGATTAACCTTTAGAATTATCACCCTCCCTCCCCTTAAAATGGGTTCAGACTACCCCGGTCCAGCAGGCTCAAAAAGGGTGCTGGTCAACTCAATCGTTTTGTTGGATTGGCGTGCCCGCATCCGTAAGGATGGACTGCCGCTTTGGGTCGAAATCCGGGAGCAAATCTCGTACCTTGAGATGCTTGACAAGACCGGTCATTGATAGGTTCTTCGTCCCCCTTGGGGCGTGTGGAATTGGGGGACGTAGTGGAAAATTAACACCTTTCCCCCCCATCCTTTTTTTGAATTGCGCCCGGGACGATTGGGGACGCCCTTTACTTTTGCAGTTTCATGAGAGGGATGGACTGTGATATCGGCAGGTGATTCCGGCACCAAAATTGTTAATCTACTCGTTGAAGGGGAGAATACGGGCTCTAGAAGTGCTTTCGTCAACGCTGACAAGGGCACCTTTTTCCAGTTGATCCTTGAATTGGTTCAGCACCGAAATTACGAGGTTACGTATATGGTGGGGATTGACATCCTTGGTGCGAATCTGAAGGACGCTCGGACTTTGGGCTTTAGTTGCAGCAAGGATTGCTCCGAAATCCAGATCATGGGTGAAAACGACATGCCCATTTGCTTTCGCCCAGGTCATGATCTCGCTATCGGACGCTCCTGCATCTCCAATTTTGGACCAATGAGTTGCCTCCCAGCCCCCCTCTTCAAGGACACGGACCCACTCTGGGGATAGATTCATGTCAACGAGAAGCTTCATGCCGTAGCCGGAGCCAGGGGAAGGTCAATTTCTTCGACCCGCCAGACCGCATAGGCGAGGGCCTCGTCAATGTCTTCTGGTTCCAGGTAAGGATAAAGCTTAAGAATATCTTCTTTGGCATGTCCAGAAGCAACGAGGCCTATGATCATCCCTACGGTAACTCGCATACCGCGTATGCAGGGTTTCCCTCCCATGACACCTGGGTCGAATGTGATTCTCTTGAGGGCTTTCATTTGCATACTCCCGCCTTTTTTACCTTTAATCAAATTATATCTTTTTGAATTCTCCAATGCAATCAATCCTTGAGTGAAACTGGTGAGAGACTTAGTCATTTATGGATCAAGTTCCGGACCTGGGTCCTGGGTCGGACCTGCGTAACTAGTTGATAGTTATAAAGATACTCCCTGTTAAAGGGTGGTTTTGGGGTCTTAGAAGGGCATTTTAGGCCCTGAAAATATCCCTCTAAGGCGACGTTGGCGCAGAAGGGGATGTTCATGGAAGCAGGCGTGCGGACCGAACCTGGGTGTTCATTTTCATTTTGCCTATTATGTTGTAAATTTGCAATGCAAAGTTACAACATCCTGGCCGCGGGATAAGCCCATTTTCAAGTCGAGAGAATTTAAAAACAAGTGTTGGGGCGATCCCGGAGGCACCTGGTCATTCATTAAGAATGAAAATCCATTTGAAGGGTATGCCGCATTTGTGATAGGTACGAATCGAGATATTTCAAAAAAAGCGTCTTCCTTCATAAGGATATTCCGAGGAGGCTATAATGGCGAAGAAAAAAGTATTGTTCTTCTACCCCAGGTTCGTCGAGGAGTACCAAGCTCTGCTGGAAAAGGAAATCCCGGAGGCGGATTTCATGATTTGCACGAGCCGGGAGGATATGGAAAAGTATGCGCCGGAGGCGGAGATCGCCCTGGTGGGGATGACCTTCCCGCAGGACGTTTTCAAAAGGATGCCCAAGCTCAAATGGGTTCAGGCACTGGCCGCAGGAGTCGAGAGCTACATCCAGAACGCGGAACAGTTCAAGCACATTCCCGTGTGCCGGATCGCCGGCGCATTCGGGAAATACATGGCCGAGTACGTCTTGGCCTACGTTCTCTACTTTTGCCAAAATATCCCCCGCGTGCTCAAGGCCCAGCGGGAAAAGAAATGGGATCCTTTTCGGATGGAGTTCATTCATAAAAAGACTCTTGGCGTCATGGGCCTGGGACACATCGGCAAGGTGGTGGCCCAGAAGGCCAGGGATGCCGGGATGCGGGTGGTCAGCTGGGACATGGCCCGGGCCGAGGCCCCCTTTGTCGAACGCCAGTTTGGATCCCAGGAGATGTCCGGTTTTCTGAAGGAGGCGGATTTTGTGGTTCTGACGCTGCCGGCGACCCCGGCAACGAAGAACATGGTCAGCCGCGACTTCTTCAAAGCCATGAAGAATACCGCTTATCTGATCAACATCTGCAGGGGAGCCATTGTAGACGAGGAGGCCCTGGTGGAAGCCCTGACGTCGGGTCAAATAGCGGGTGCGGTCATCGATGCGATGAAAGAAGAGCCCCTTCCCCAAGAAAGCCCGTTATGGGTCTGCCCCAACCTGATTGTTACTTCCCATATCTCCGGGCCCAGTCTGCCGGAGGACATGGTTGCGATTTTCAAGGAGAACCTCCGGAGGTTTCTAAGAAAGGAACCCCTGATCGGGCTCATCGATTTTTCAAGAGGGTTCTGACAGTTGGCGCGAGACACCCCAATCTAAGCAATTCCAATTCCGAATTCCGGGTCGAACCTTGGTAACTAATTGAAATTCAAGGCGGGTTGTGGGGGATTTAAAACAGGGGTTGGCTAAACAAGATTTCTTGGCAAACTTCAAAATTTTTCATTTCGAACAGAACCCATAGTTGCATTCATGGATGCTCTGAATGGGTGCTCCTTAAATCCAATAACGGAATTATCGCAACTACGTCCCTTTAACCTCCGCCTTCTGCATTGGCCCCCCCTCTCCTTTCCATTTTTGCAGGTTGACCCCAAGAACTTTCCTCGGTCAACTCCCGTTTCCTCTAACCCTTCCGTCTTTCTCCCTCTTCCGACTTCCCTTCCGATTGGAGCGGGAATGGCGTTCCGGTCTACCCTTCAGGCCTCTCGGTACATGGACTCGATCAGGTCTTTGAACCGTTCGGCGATGTATTTTCGCTTGAGCTTCATGGTGGCCGTGATCTCTTCATCATCGGTGGTGAGCTTGATGTCAATCAGGCGGAACTTTTTGATCTGCTCGACGCGGGCCAGATTCTTGTTGACCTGGTCCACCTCCCGCTCGATGAGCTTGAGAACCTCCGGCTGCTGGGTGAGGGTCTTGTAGGTGGTAAAGGGGATACGGTTGTCCTGGGCGTATTTCACCACGTTTTCTTCGTCGATCATGATCAGGGCGGTGAGGTATTTCTTCCGGTCTCCGATCACGCAGGCATCGTTGATGTAGGGGCTGAACTTGAGCTGGTTTTCGATGTACTGGGGGGTGATGTTTTTCCCCCCGGAAGTGATGATAATGTCCTTTTTCCGGTCCGAGATTTTCAGGTTGCCTTCTTCATCGAAAGAACCGACGTCGCCCGTATGAAGCCAGCCGTCGATCAACGTATCCGCCGTGGTCTTGGGGTCCTTGTAATAGCCCAGGAAGACGTTGTCCCCCCGGACCAGAATCTCTCCATCTTCCGCTATTTTGACTTCGATCCCGGGAAAGGGTTTTCCCACGGTGCCCAGCTTGATGTCCTCTCCCTGGTGGATGCTCGTGGGGCCGGCATCTTCCGTCTGGCCATAGACTTCCCGGACCCGCAGGCCGATGGAATGAAAGAACCAGAGAACTTCCGGGGCTACCGGAGCCGCACCGGAGAAGACGAATCGTCCCCGGTTCATGCCCATCAGCTTTCTCAGGTTGGCAAAAACCATCCAGTCAAAGAGGACATAGAGCAGCCGCAGTCTCCAGGGAATGGGCTTATGGCTGAGCCGGATTTCAGCCACTTTCCTTCCGACCTTTAGGCCCCACGCGAAGGCCTTCTGCTCCAGGCGGGTGGAATCCTGCAGAGCCAGGACGAGGGTGGAGTAAAATTTTTCCCATATGCGCGGGGGGGCAAAAAAGACGGTCGGTTGAATCTCCCGCAGGTTCTCGGGGACGGTTTCCAGATTCTCGGCGAAGTTGACCACGTATCCGTGAGCGATGGCATTGAACACGGACATGTTCCGCTCGGCCACATGACAGAGCGGCATGTAGGAAAGAAGCTCATCGGTTTCCAGAACCGGATTCGCCCGATCCAGGAGGGTCATGGCGGTCAGAATGTTGCGGTGAGAAAGCATGGCTCCTTTCGGAGGGCCGGTCGTTCCCGAGGTGTAGACCAGGATGGCCAGATCTTCAGCCTGAGACTCCTGGAAGCGCTGTTCAAAAAGCTCCGGTTGCGTTCCGGCGAACGTTCTGCCGGCATTCAGGAGTTCCTCGAAGCTCATGACCCCGGGGTCCCGGAAGTGCCTCAGCCCCTCCAGGTCGAAGACGATGACTTTTTCCACGTGGGGAAGGTCTTTCCGCACTTCCAGGTACTTGTCCAGCTGTTCTTCATCTTCAACGAAAAAGAAACGGGAATCCGAATGGTCTACCACGTACTGGACTTCCCTGGCCGAACTGGTGGTATAGATGCCCACGGTGACCCCGCCGGCATGGAGGATGCCCAGATCCGCGTACAACCATTCGGGACAATTTTCGCTGATGATGGCTGTCTTTTCCCCTCTTTTCAGCCCCAGAGCCATGAGCCCGCAGGCGACCTCTTTGACCTTTTGACTGTATTCCCGCCAGGTGATATCACGCCAGATGCCGTACACTTTTTCGCGCAGAGCGATCTTTTCGCCGAACTTGCGCGCCTGGCGCAGAAACAAGGTGGGGACGGTCTCTGAACGCATCCCGGATCGGCCTCAATCCTCGGGGATTTTCGATTTCCGCCAGCCTCCGAAGGGAAGCCAGACCCCTTTTTCCGCCTTATGCATGAGGATGCTGGTGCCCCCCGCTCGCAAGTTCGGGCCCCAGGTCACCGGTGAGAGGACGCCATTTTCATATTCTTTAAAAGTCTCCAGGGCTTTGATGAGTCCCTCGCGGGTTAAATCTTTACCGGCTCTTTTCATACCTTCCACCAGAGTTGTGGCGTGCCCGTAGCCATACCAGTTGTAGAAATTATTGATATCCCCCAGCTGAAATTTTTTCATGCTCTCTTTGAATTCCCGGATCTTGGGGGTATCCTCCGCCAGGGCGTTATGGGCGATCCCCGTGGCCAGAAATCCTTGGCCGAAATAGGCGGCCTCACCGGCCAGGGCGATCACCCGGTTATCGGCAGAGGCGGTGGAGGTAATCCACAGAGGCTTGTACTGAAGGCGCATCGCTTCTTTCATGATTGCGGCCGGCTCCCGGACCAGCGTCCACTTGAGGACATAAGCGGCTTTGGCACTGTTCAGCTTGGCCACCTGGGGGCTGAAGTCGATGGTCCCTCGTTTGTAACTCTCCGCAGCCGCAAGCTCAAACCCGTAATGCTTGGCCGCGATCCGGCACCCGCGCAGCCAGTCTTCTCCCGGCAGGTCATCCTGGTAGAGGACCCCAATCCGGGGCTTTTTGTCCTTGAGCTCTTCCACGATGTATTCAATGGCGATTTTCGATTGGGTGGTGTAAGAGGTATCTGCATGGAAAAGATATTTCTTGGGGGGGATGCCCATATCGCGGGTTTGGGTGGCCGGGAGTAAAACCGGGACCCCCTCTTTTTCCATGCCCGGATAGAGGGCGTTGGTCTGCAGAGAGCCCAGGATCATGAACAGGCAGAAGACCTGGTCCCTGCTGACCAGCTTTTTCGCTGCCGCCACCGCCCGGGGGCCCTGGTAGGCGTCATCCTCGACGAGGTAGTTTATCTTCCTGCCGTGGATCCCGCCTTGATCATTGATGTGTTTGAAGTAGAGCAAGGCCCCGTCGCTCACCCCTTTGCCCATGAAGGCGATGGGGCCGGACAGGTCCACAATTCCCCCGATCTTGATCTCCCGATCGGTCACCCCGACTTCGGCCTGCGCCGGGATCCCCCCCATCAGGAATCCAAGAATGAAACCCAGGATGCCCAGAGTTCTTGTTCCTTTCATCGCCGTCCTCCTTTCTGTGGTTTAATTTCATTAAGGTAACCTCCCGGCTCTGCCGGGGAACTCCCAGCTTTTACCATTTCCAGGATGCTTGGGTTGTGGCCCGGGGGCAAGGACCTTGGGCGCAAAAAGCATCGGCCGGGTGGGCCCTCTTCCCGGAGGCTTGGCCCGGCTTCCGCAGAATGCGGCGGGCCCGTGGGCGACCCGACGGGTCGCCCCTACGCGGATCCGACAAGACGACTTGGCTCCGACGCTGTGCCCGCCCGGTCCATGAAATGGAAGCCGCCTCATGGTTTTTGCGCCCAAGGTCCTTGCCCCCGGGCCTGGCACCCGGTCGGAGCCATCTTTTGCTGGCGCCCATTTCAATCCGGGGGGTCATGATTATCTCCATTTCTTTTTTCTCTTCCAGCGCCGGGTGCCGCGGACTCCCGCTTCCTTGATCCCCAGGTAGAATTCTTTGACGTCCTCGTTTTCCATGAGCTCCCGGCTCGTGTTTTCCAAGACCACGCGCCCCACTTCAAGAATATAGCCATACCCGGCCACTTCCAGGGCGACTCGAGCATTCTGCTCCACGAACAGGATGGTGGTTCCTTCGCGGTTCATGCGGTTGATGATCCGGAAGATCTCCGCCACGAGAAATGGAGCCAAGCCCAGCGACGGCTCATCGAGAAGCATCAATTTCGGGCTGGACATGAAAGCACGGCTGATGGCCAACATCTGCTGCTCGCCCCCGCTCAGCGTTCCGGCCCGCTGGTTTTGTCTATCCTTCAGGACCGGGAAGTATCCCAGAACCTTTTCCAGGTCGGTTTGGACCCCTCCTTTGTCTTTTCGGATAAAAGCTCCCATCCTGAGATTCTCTCGAACCGTGAGGTCGGGAAAAATCTCACGGCCCTCCGCAACCTGGGAGATGCCCATCCGGACGATCTCATCGGGCTCCTTTCCATCGATCCGCTCGCCCCGGAACTCGATGGTTCCTTTTTCCGGCCGCAGCAGCCCCGAGATCGTACGCAAGATCGTAGTCTTGCCGGCCCCGTTGGCGCCCAGGATGGTTACTTTATCCCCTTCCCGGACCTCGAGGGATATTCCCCGGATGACGCTGACCGGCCCGTAAGAGACCTCGAGGTTCCTAATTTTTAAGAGTGACATTCTCCTCGCCCAGGTACGCCTGGATGACTTCCAGGTTATTTTGTATCTCCTTGGGAAGACCCTGGGCAATCACCCGCCCAAAGTTCAAGGCCGTCATCCGGTTGGAAAGCTCCATGACCAGGTGCATGTCATGCTCGATCAACAAAACCGTGATCCCCAATTCCTCCTTGATGTCCAAAATATGGAAGATCAGATCTTCCGTTTCTTCCATGTTCATCCCCGAGGAAGGCTCGTCCAGAAGGAGGAGTTTCGGCTCCAGGGCCAGAGCCCGGCCCAGTTCGACCAATTTCTGAATCCCGTAGGGGAGGCCGGAAATGCGCAGGTGGCGATAAGCCTGCAGGTCGAGGAAATCGATGATCCTTTCCACTTTTTCCCGACTCTGGATTTCCTGATTTTTAACCGGGGGCGGAAATAAGCAGTCCATGATGACCGGGGAGCGCCGATGGGTGTGCCGGCCCAGCAGGAGGTTGTCCATCACCGTAATGTGCTTGAAAAGCTCTAGGTTCTGGAAGGTCCGGGCAATCCCCAGCCCCGGAATCTGGTGCGGCTTCAATCGGGTCAATTCTTTTCCCCCCAAGCTCACCGATCCCTCGTCGGGATCGTAGAACCGGCTGATCAGGTTGAAGAT